>Ga0163153_10000780_pt1 | contig 53489 bp, 59 predicted proteins | sample OliLakLV19MP6IB1_FD_148629 | JGI IMG/M metagenome (GOLD analysis project Ga0163153, IMG submission 148629) | Freshwater microbial mat bacterial communities from Lake Vanda, McMurdo Dry Valleys, Antarctica - Oligotrophic Lake LV.19.MP6.IB-1 | ecosystem: Environmental > Aquatic > Freshwater >... | reverse complement strand
TAGTATTATTATCCTCTTCACAATTTGCCTGATAAACATCAATGCACAGGCGAGTGATTTTACAAAAGCGATGATGAAGGCAAAAAAGAACCTGAAGCCAGCAATGGACAAAGCTGACGAAAAGGCGCTCATTAAATCCAGAGGCGAGTTCGAAAGAATACTTCAGCTGAAGGAAGATCCGTGGCTGGTCAATTATTACATTGCTCTGGCTGATCACTCACTATCACTTACTGCATCAAAAGACGAAAAAATGGATAAGGTAAAAACGTACACAGAATCAGGAATTGAAGCTATCACTAAATCTCTTGATCTGAATCCTGAATTTGCAGATTCATACGTGCTTCTTGAAGCACTACATTTTAATAGATGGAGTTACGAACAGGATAAGATGCAGGAGATAATCGCAGCTACAACATCCGCTGACGAATCAGCAAAAAAATTAGAGCCGACAAACCCAAGACTGCTTCTGATTACAGGCATTTCACAGTTCTATACACCTGAAGCATTTGGCGGAGGTTATAAGGTTTCAATTCCTACGCTTGAAAAATCGGTTGCCTCATATAAAACAAGAAAGGAAAAAAGCGAACTTTATCCTGACTGGGGTTATGAAATGGCAATGGGCTACATGGCACTCAACCTTCTAAAACGAAATGACGACGGTGACAAAGTAAAAGCAAAAGAATACATTGATGAAGCTGTAAAGTATAATCCGGACGCAGGCTTTATTACAGAATATGTGATGAAGGAATACAAAGACGCATCCAAGTAATTTTTTTTACGGCACATGTACTATTAAACTACAAATGGCTTTTGCTGTTTGTAGTTTTTTATTTGATATATTTTAAACTTCAGAATTTTTATTTTGAGAAAAATTATTTGAATGCATAAACACATAAAAGCGCCAACAGGCAATAAGCTGAGCTGTAAAAGCTGGACAACAGAAGCAGCAATGAGAATGCTGATGAACAATCTTGATGATGATGTCGCCGAAAGACCTGAAGAATTAATTGTTTATGGCGGCAGCGGCAAGGCAGCACGCAACTGGGAATGTTATGACAAGATCATCGAGTCACTGAAAAATTTAAATGATGATGAAACGCTGCTGGTACAGTCAGGAAAACCTGTAGCAATATTTAAAACACATACAGCCGCTCCGAGAGTAATGATATCAAATTCACAAATAGTGCCTGCGTGGGCTAACTGGGATGAGTTCAGAAGACTTGAGGGACTTGGCTTGACAATGTACGGGCAGATGACTGCAGGCTCGTGGATATACATCGGCACACAGGGAATATTACAGGGCACTTACGAAACATTTGCTTCATGCGCTGACAAACATTTCGGAGGAACTCTGGCGGGACAGTTTGTACTAACCTGCGGACTCGGTGGTATGGGTGGAGCTCAGCCTCTGGCGGCAACACTAAATGGTGCAGCAATACTTGGAGTAGATGCAGACAAAACGAGAATTCAGAAAAGAATTGAAACAGGATATTGTGATGTGATGACTGAAGATCTTGATGAAGCATTGAAACTTATACTCGAAGCTAAGCAAAATAAAAAAGCGCTGTCGGTCGGACTTGTCGGTAATGCCGGGGAAGTTCTTCCGGAAATATTAAAACGAGGTATCATACCTGATGTGGTAACCGATCAGACATCCGCTCACGATATGCTTAATGGATATGTACCGATGGGAATGAGCTTTGACAAGGCGCTTGAATTAAGAAAAAGTGATCCTCAGAAATATCAGGAGCTTTCGAGAAAGACAGTAGTGATGCATTGCAGGACCATGTGGGAATTTATGCAGAAAGGATCTGTAGTTTTTGATTACGGAAATAATCTCAGAGGAGAAGCATACAACAATTGCTTCAAATCCGCGTTTGAGATTCCCGGATTTGTGCCGGAGTATATCCGACCTTTATTCTGCGAGGGTAAGGGACCTTTCCGCTGGGTTGCTTTATCGGGAGATCCTGAAGACATATACAGAACCGATGAAGCTATCATGAAAGCATTTCCCGAAAATAAATTATTACATAAGTGGTTGAAAGCCGCCAGAGAGAAAGTACATTTTCAGGGATTGCCCGCGAGGATCTGCTGGCTGGGTTACGGCGAACGTGCTAAAGCGGGAAAGATTTTTAACGATCTTGTCAGAGACGGAATTGTTTCAGCGCCTATTGTCATCGGGAGAGATCATCTTGACTGCGGCAGTGTCGCTTCACCAAACAGGGAAACTGAAAAGATGAAAGACGGATCGGACGCGATTGCTGACTGGCCTGTACTGAATTTCGGACTTCACTGCATCGGCGGTGCAAGCTGGGTTTCACTGCATCACGGCGGCGGGGTTGGAATAGGAAATTCGATCCATTCGGGAATGGTGATCGTCGCTGACGGAACAAAGGAAGCTGAAGAAAAACTTGAAAGATGTCTTACATATGATCCGGGTATGGGAATAGTCAGACACGCTGACGCGGGCTATGAGCTGGCAATTGAAGAGAAAGAAAAATTCGGAATAAAAATGCCGATGCTTTAAAATCATATTTGAATTCACATCCGTCCAAAATAAGAAAAAAACTTGCCACGAATTTCACGAATGATCACGAATTAAAAATATTGTCACTAATTTTAAAAACAGAATTAATATAAATTTGTTTGGACACCATAAGTATATCTTCCAGGTTGTTTAAAGGTTGATTTTAAAGATTCGATAATTGGTGCAAAAATATTTTAAAACAGATTGAATTTAAAATTATTTAAATTATCAAAAACATTTTGAACGGCAATGATGTGAATTCTAATTTCAGAAAATATCTTATTTGAAATAATACCTGATTTTTTGCCGAAGGATTGATTGTGTAACGATGAGGACTTTTTTAATAACATCAATTAAATTTACAGCGTCCCAATATTCAAACATAAGAAAATGAACAAGACAAGAAAGCAGGGAAAATGGAAAATTCCGCGATCCGCAGTAAAGATCCATCTTCCGAATAAATTTCAAACAAAGGATTACACCTGCGGAGGCGTTGCGATGCAGTCCATCCTGTCGTACTACGGAGCAGGAAATTTCACGGAAAAGGAGATGGAGCGTGAATTAAACATGACCAATATCGGAACCGATCCGTGGCAGTTCAAGCTGGTTCTGAAGAAATACGGATTGAATTATAAAGAATACCATGCAATGACACAGCAGCAACTGAAGTATATAATTGATATGGGCAAGCCGGTGATAGTAACAGTTCAGGCATGGAGCAACAGATCACTGGAAACTTACAGAGATGTTTGGAATGAAGGTCACTGGATAACGGCGATCGGATACGATGGGAAGGGATTTTACTTTGAAGATCCTACGCATAAAGATGTTCGTGGCTTTATTGAATATGATGAATTTGAGGATAGGTGGCATGACATAGGCGACAATGAATTTCCGGAAGATCATTACGCCCTTGTGATATGGGGAGAGAAGGTCGTTAACAAAGATCTGAAAACAAAGTATGCAGCTTCCACGCCCTGAATTAAGAATGAACTACTACCTGATCCAGTCTCCCTGCAAATACCAATTACCGCCGACCTGCTTGAATACCAAAGGTTTGGTCATGGTTTCCGAAACATAGGTCATGGATTTATTCTCTTCATTAAAGATTGGTGAAATATTCTTTGCAAGCTTCAGCGATTTAATCAGATCCTGCTGTCTTGTATTTCCAAATTCAAGAAGTACTGCATCAACACCACCCATCGATGTCACATAAGATGGATTGACATAGTTTGAAATGAAATCGGCGTTACGACCGGAATTAAGAGTAAGAAGCATTTCCTGCATCTGAGCATCAAGAGCTACAGAATTGCTTCTGTACTGTGGTGAAGTACCGGTGCAACTGTAAATGATCATTGCAGATAAAATTATCATCACAGATAAAACTTTTTGAATTCTTGTTTTCATTTGAATGGTATTTTAAGATTTTTATAAAATACTTATAAGAGAAAATTAATTCAAGAGTTAGTGAAACAATAATTGTTTATCTGATAAGCAGATTTTACCAGATGACAACTCTCTTATCGCCTGTGTTGATCATAGGATCTCCCGGATTTCCTCCATAAGCTTTCATGAACTCTTCCATGTTGGAAATTGTCCCTACAACCCTGAATTTTTCAGGGGAATGAGAATCAGTATTGACCTGAAGTCTGAGCGCTTCCGGTCTGGAATTTAATCGCCATACCTGTGAAAAGCTGAGAAAGAATCTTTGCTCGGGAGTAAATCCGTCGATCAGAGGTTTTTCTTTTCCTTCCAATGATTTCTGTAAAGCATAATAGGCGGTGACAAGTCCTCCAAGATCGGCTATGTTCTCGCCGAGTGTGAGTTCACCATTGACATGAACAGAATCCGTTACATAATATCCGTTATATTGTTTAACTAATTTATCAGATCTGACCTTATATTTTGCGGCGTCCTCCGCGGTCCACCAGTCTTTAAGATTTCCGTCAGCATCATACTTCCTTCCCTGATCATCAAAGCCGTGAGTTATCTCGTGCCCGATCACAGCACCGATCCCGCCGTAATTAACCGCGTCATCAGCGTTCGGATCATAAAATGGCGGCTGCATTATTCCGGCGGGGAACACAATTTCATTTTTCGAAGGGCTGTAATATGCATTCACCGTCTGCGGAAACATTCCCCACTCTGTCCTGTCGACAGGCTTATTAATTTTGTTGAGATTAAATTTCGTATTAAAGACAGATGCATTCTTTACGTTTTTTAGCAGAGAGCTTCTGTCGATATCGAGTCCGGAATAGTCCCGCCATTTATCGGTATATCCAATCTTCACAACAAAGGTCGAAAGCTTTTTTAATGCGTGCTTCTTTGTCTCTTCGCTCATCCATTCATTCTTCATTAACCTGTCACCGAAAGATTGCTTAACATTGTTAACCATTTCAAGTGCTTTTGCTTTTGTTTCAGGAGTAAATTTTTGTTCGACAAAAAGCTGACCGAGAGGTTCGCCCATGGCATTCTCAACAAAGTTAAGGCTTTCTTTCCATTTCGGCTGACGTTTTTCCACACCCCGGAGTGTCTTGCTGTAAAAATCAAAATCAGCATTTGTAAAATCAGAGCTCAGGTAATCTGCCGAATTTCTTATCAGATTCCATTTAAGATAATTCTTCCAGTCATCAATGCTGACATCAGTGAGCATACGGTTGACCTCTTTCATAAATTCCGGCTGTCCGACAATTATACCATTATCAAAGACACTATTATCTGTGAGTCCCAGTTCATTAAAAAGAATGTCCCAGGAAAAATCAGGCATAAGCGCTTTAAGCTCATCAAGCTTCATAGAATGATAAGTTGCTTCCGCCTGTCTCATATCGACGCGGCTCATAGAATTTTTGGCAAGACGTGTTTCTATATCCATGATCTTCCGGGCAGTGTTCATCGCAGCCATTTCATCATTGCCCATAAGTGTGAAAAGCTTTGACATGAATTTCATGTATTCGTCACGGAGCTTCTTCGACCTGTCATCATCCTTCAGATAATAATCTTTCTCCGGCATACCGAGCCCGCTCTGAAATAAATTCAAAACTACGTTCCGGCTGTTCTTGTCATCCTGTCCTGCAAAAAGACTGAACAACCCACCCGAGCGGAAACTTTTCATATAAGAGAAAACTTTTTGAAAATCTTCCTTACTTTGTATAGCATCGATCCTTGCAAGATCTTCCTTCAAAGGATTGATCCCTTCTTTCTCAATGGTGACAGAGTCCATAGCGGAGTAGTAAAAATCACCAAGCTTCTGCAGATTGCTTCCTTTTGTAAGAGACGAACTTGCGGCTGCATTTGTAAGGATCTGCTTCAGGACTTCTTCATTCTTGTTTATGATCACATGCCAGCTTCCCCAACGGCTGTATTCAGGAGGAACAGGATTATTCTTCAGCCATGAACCGTTTGAATACCCGTAAAAGTCTGTGTTTGGGTTTAATGAGAGATCGAGGTTTTCAACATTGATACCAACGCCGTTCTGATTGATAGTCTGAGACTGTGAAAATATGGCAGATGTGTTTGAAACGGAAAATAATATTAACAGTGATAGAAGTTTTATTAAATTTGTCATTGCTGTAATTATTGAGTTAGAAAATGTATGAATTCAATTATGAGTATGGTGCAAGTAAAGTTGTTTAATAAAATACTCTTTTTAGTTTTTCTAATCTACAATTTAATAATGCCAAACAGGTACTATAAAAAAACACATACGTCCAAAATAAGGAAAAACTTGCCAAGAATTTCACGAATGATCGCAAATTAAAAATATTATCACTAATTTTAAAAACAGAATTAACATAAATTTATTTGGACAGCAATAGTATATCTTCAAGGTTGTATAAGGTTGATTTAAAGATTCGATATTGGTGCAAAAAAATTACCAAAACAGATTTAATTTAAATTTATTTAAATTTTTCAAAAACATTTTAGACGTCAATGACAATAAAAAACCCTGCATATCATGCTGACGGCAGGGTTTACCAATGAATCCAAAAAATTTTACTTCGGTGAATGCAGAGCTACCTTATTGCCTTCGGTGTCATAGAACACAGCGATATAGCCGATCTCATCAGTCACTTTGCTCTTTGGTGTAATGACCTTGCCTCCGGCTTTTTCAATTCTGTTCATTACATTCGTAAGGTCATCGCCCGCGGAAAGATAGATGAGCGCGCCGTCCTTTGAAGGAATGTATCCCTCTGATTTAACGATGGCTCCACTGACACCTTCACCGGGGAAGAACCCATCTGACTTGGTCCCATCATTTGCTCATACATTTCAACTTCGAAAATTTCCCCGTAAAATTTCTTGGCGCGTCCGAAATCTGTTACCGGTATTTCAAACCAGTTAATAGCGTTTGGCATTTTTGATTCTCCATTGTTTAATTATTAAAAGTGATACAAAAGTAGAATAAATAAATTGATCCCACTTCTTTGAAATTGCTAATTTGAATTTTAAAAAACAGAAAATGAGAATGTATTTGGTGAATTACTTTACCTTAAAGTGTGCTTCGACATTTGCTTCCGGTAAACTTCTCTGACTGTTTCGGGTGACATTCCAAATTTCTTTTTGTAAAGCCAGCTAAAAGAGCTTACGCTTTCGAAGCCGATCTCAAAGCAGATCTGGGTAACAGGCATATCGGTTGTAAACAGTAACGAAGTTGCACGGTCAATGCGCTTCTTTGTAAGATACTGGTGAGGGGTTTGTTTATAAATACTTTTGAACAACCGTAAAAAATGAAATTGAGAAAGACAGGCTTCTTTTGAAATGTTTTCAAGAGTCAGGCTGTCTGAAAATGATGAATCTATATATTCTTTTGCCCGGCACACTCTTTTGTAAAGTTCGTACTTGGTTGATAATTTTACGGGAGGTAATTTTGAAATTTCTTCAAAGAGATTTCTGTGAACTACGAGCATCTTCTCAATTAATTCATAGAACTGTTCTTTAATAAAATCATTATCATCATAGTTTACTTTTGAGGCAAGGTGCAGCTTCATCAGTACGGGCGATAAGATCTTATTATGAGAATAAAGCATTTCAAGAAAATGTACAGGCTGATTATCCGGAATGAATGAATGCTCAAGCAGCTTATCGCCCGGAGTTACAATGCTCCGCAGGGCTTCATTCGCGAATTCAGGATCGAAATACAGGGAGAATGTCTCGGCTTCTTTCTCAATATGACCCGAGCATTTCTGTCCTTCATTTAAAATCAAATATGAACCGGAGGTAACATCATATTTGCCGTCAGGTGTAATATAATTTTCACTTCCTTTCATTGAGCATTTAATGGAGAGAGGACTGATATGATCATTAAGCTCCGAGCGTTCAGTTCAAAAATGAACGATGAAATTTTCTTTGAGAGAAGAAATTGATTCAGGATATTTTCTTAAGATCATATTGATAAAATGTAATTTACAATACGGGTGGTTTAAGATTTAAGTTATCTTAAATGACGGATTAATTTCAGCGTCATCATTCGGCAACAATGATAATGTCTTCGATCGTGTCACCTATCATTATTGAATCAACTACATCCATACCTTCCGAAACTTTTCCGAAAATGGTATATTTTCCGTCAAGATGCGGAGTTGCAGAGTGAGTGATAAAGAACTGGCTGCCTTCTGTATCTTTGCCGCTTGAAGCCATCCCGACTATTCCTCTTTCATAGGTAAGGGGGGAAAATTCACTGCGAATAACGTAGCCGGGACCGCCAAAGCCTGTGCCTGTAGGATCCCCGCCCTGTATGACAAAATTGGGAACGACACGGTGAAAGATCGTTCCGTCATAAAAATTTTTCTCAGCAAGTTTCAGGAAATTCATTACCGTGAAAGGAGCAACATCAGGAAGCAGTTCAATTTTAATATTCCCCTTATTAGTTCTTACACTGACAAATTTTTTCTTTGAAATGTTTTCCAGATAATTCCAGTCATAATCAGTCCAGGGAACTGAGTTTATTGCATAAATTTTCCAGTTAATTTTCTGAAGCGCATATGCTGAGGCGAGTGCAATGTCATAATTCGGTGAGGAGAGATTTTGTTCAAGCAACCCTACAGAAGCAGTATCTTTAAGCTGAGCCAGCGCATCGATGTATGAAAGCATAATTGTAATATCTTTCGGGTATTCAAGCTCCCTGTAATCAAAAAGTATTATTGAATTTGTTTCCTCTTTGTATTCATAAAAGACAGTATCTCTCAGCGCGGTCAGGCAGACATCAACAATGTACGGATCCTTTGAGCCCGAAAACTCTGAGAACATCAAGCGGATCGTGTTTTGATCTTCCATTCCAACTTTTGAATAAAGTTTTGAAAGCATATCAACAAAACCCCGGTAGAGTGTAAGCAGATCTTCACTGCCGATGAGATCGCCGGAGCTATTCGGATGCGCCATATTATATTTCTGAACATCAAAGCTCACGGTATCCCGGACTGTTTTATAGATCATGCCATCATCAAAATTCCCAAAAGCTTTTAATATAGCCGCCTTGAGTTCATAGTTTTCGGTCGTCCGGAATGTTTCAAACAATTCTGATCCAACGCTGTCTTTAAAAATCAATGCGAGGGAATTTGCTGCTTCACCTTGCATTCTGCCGGAATACTCAGATGAATTCATAATATCAACAAGACCTTCTCTGATCTCTTCTTGAGCAACAGAATTTTTTCCCGCAAATAATTTTCCTATGGCACTCAGTCTTGTCAATGTAACATGTTCGCTTTCACCTTTCTTATAGCTGCCAAGAACTTCGAGCAGCATTTTATTCAGGTGGGGGATAGAATCGATATTAAAATTAGTAAGTGCATTCAGCATGTTAACTTTTACTCTCCAGTCAGTTTCCTTTTCGAATGCCTCGAGGGACTGAAGCAAGAACATTTCATCCTTAACTTTACCCAGAGCGCTGTAAGCCCACATTCTAGTCTGAGAATCACCGGACAATGTAAGCTTATAAATTTCTTCCTTCGCATTTTCCAAAAGATCCTTATCATTGATCCTTAAGAAAGCAAAAGCAGTATTTCTCAGAGTAGCGGTATCGTTAGAATTATTCACTAACATTTTCAGTGTCTCAACAGCATTTACACTTTTGATCTTCCTTAAAGCAAAACGCGCGATGGACATTGCAATAGCAGCGCTCAATTCATTGTTACTACTGCTTTCAAGGGTATACCTGCTCAGCATTTTAGAAAGACTGTGCTCATCTCCTGATTTACCCAGCGCCAGATAAAAATATTTTCTATCGTCTACGAACGCGTTAGAATTATCTTCGATTATCCGTTCAAGAATTAAAGTACTGCGCAGTGATGGGATCTCTTCAAGCATGAATGCAAAATCTTTTCCACTGTGTTGGTTTAAATAGCCGGGTGTATAATTTTGAAGCTCTTCAATTTCAAAAACCGCACTGTCACCAATATTTGCCAGGGCATTAAACACTTTGTTTCCTGTTTCAGGTGATCCTAAAAAGAGGTATCGAATAAGTTCATTATCAATTCCGAAGTTTCTGCCGTCCTGCAGCTTCAAAATTTCCATATCGCTTTCGCTCAAGGACTGGGCGGTTGATACGGAGACAAATGCTATTGCAAAAAAGATTGCTATAAAGTTTTTCAAGCCCGATGATTATTTTAATTAATGATTGCTTTCCAAGTTACAGCTTAATGCCAAATCCGATGGTAAACTTCTTTTTAATTTTCCCGTCCTTTTCTTCCTGCTCAAAGCCCACGTTGATAGAAGATCTTTCCTTTTCATCAAAATAAATGGACGCGGAAAAGTTATATTTATATTTTGAATAAGTATCGTTACGGAATTCGTCTTCATATCTTCCGTAAATTACGAACAATAAAAAGTATCTTCTTAAAGATAAGCTCCCTGCTACTATACCGAGATATTCCGTCTGACTAATGTGCTTTTTCCCGCCATACGTCCGTTTGAAATTCGTACCTACAACAGGATTGAATCCAAAGATCCAGCGGTTGTCATTGCCGTCGTAATTGAATTTGATGTCCGAGACATTTTGAATCGGCAGAATAAATTTCGGAAATCTCGGAACGAACGAGATGCCGCTCTCGAACTCTTCCAACTTATTGTAAAAATCCTTTGCATAAGAAATCGCAGGCTCAATTCTTCCGCTGCCGTCATCATTCTCATAGAGTTTGTAATATACATCAAAACCTGTTTTTAATTTTTCAAGCTGATCTTTTGACTTACTTGAATAATCAAACTGAATTGACGGAGAAAACCCCCAGGTATCGTAACGGAATCCTTTATATGTAAGGGCGATATCAGTGTTGAAAGTGGTAGCTTCACCATTATCTTTTTTGAAAGAAAGAAGTGCAGGCTTAGTAGTTTCACTGGAAATGTCAAACGATCTTCTTATGCCGAAAAATTTTTGAAGCTTATCCATGAACGACTCTTCCTTTATAACATTTTTTGGAGGTGTTTTTTTCGGAGGGGTGATCTTTTTAATTTTAACTTTGACAGAGTCTTTCTTAATGGAGATCGAATCTGTTTTTGCATCGATAGAGTCTTTTACCTGAGAATAAGTGAATGAATTAAACGAAACTATGATCAGGATTGAAAAAACAAAAACTCTCATGGGCAAAAATTAATTCAAAATGTTTTTTTAATTAAGAATCTTTATTTTTCAATAGTAAGACTAAAACTGAACCAGGTCTTTCAGCTTCCTTTCAAATTCATTCTTCTGGAAAAAATTATCTTCCAGAGGAAGCGCAAACGGGACTGGAGTATCGAGACTCGCGCTTCGCATTACCGGTGCATCGAGGTTTTTAAAACAATGTTCTGAAATATGTGAAGCTATCTCGGCACCAATGCCGCCGGTAAGCGTGTCTTCGTGCAAGACAATAACCTTACCTGTTTTAATGACACTTTCTTCAACAGTTTTTTTATCCCAGGGAAGAAGAACGCGAAGGTCGATCAGATCAGCAGATATATCAGGATTATTTTTCAGAACATTCTTCGCCCATTGAACACCCATGCCATAGGTCACAATAGTTACATCATCCCCTCGCAAAATAAATTTTGCACTACAAGTATCCACCGTATAATAATCATCCGGTATCTCCTCCGTAATACTCCTGTAAAGCGCCTTATGCTCAAAGAACATAACCGGATTAGGATCCTCGATTGCAGCAGCTATCATTCCCTTTGCATCAAAGGGATTGGACGGATAAAATATCTTCAGACCGGGAGTATGAAAGAACCACGCTTCATTCGACTGCGAATGAAAAGGTCCCGCGCCTACACCGCCGCCGCAGGGCATTCTGATCACTACATCGGCATTCTGTCCCCACCGGTAATATATCTTTGCAAGATTATTCACGATCTGATTGAAACCGCTCGTTACGAAATCAGCGAACTGCATCTCGACAACCGACTTAATTTTTTTTATCGATAAACCCAAAGCTGTCCCGACAATGGCTGATTCACAAAGCGGCGTGTTACGAATTCGATCTTTGCCGAAATCCTTATAAAAATTTTCAGTGATCTTAAAAACTCCGCCATACTCTGCAATGTCCTGACCCATTATCACAAGATCATCATATTTTTCAAGTGACTGTCTGAGCCCGTCCGAGATAGCATCAACAAATCTTTTCGGTGATTTTTTATCAGTTATCGGATTAATTATCTTTTGATCAAAAGGAGCATAAACATCCTTAAGCTCAGAAGCTGTGTCAGCAATGACTTCCGGTTCTGCAAAGGTTTCTTCAAGCGCGACGTCAATTTCTTTTTTATATTCGTCACGGATCTCATTGATCAGGCTTTCATCAAGAATACCTTCATCCATAAGATAGCTTTCATAATTCGTGACGGGGTCTTTCTTTCCCCATTCATCAAAAAGCTCTTTGGGAACATACTTCACTCCTGAAGCTTCTTCGTGACCGCGCATGCGGAAGGTTTTACATTCGATCAGTAGGGGACGCGGATTTGCGCGGATAGATTCAGCATAAGTTTTGAATGTGTCATAAACAGAAAGCAGGTTGTTTCCGTCAATCTGGATCGACTCCATACCGTAGCCCATTCCTTTTTCAGAAAGGTCTTCACATTTATATTGTTCATTGACAGGAGTTGAAAGTCCGTAGCAGTTGTTCTCAATTACGAACATCACAGGGAGGTTCCACACAGCGGCTACATTCAGAGCTTCATGAAAATCCCCTTCGCTTGTGCCTCCTTCACCGGTAAACACTGCTGTTACTTTATTTTCTTTTTTCAGAAGGCTTGCAAGTCCAATTCCGTCAGCGATCCCGAGTTGCGGACCGAGGTGAGAGATCATACCGACAATGTGATATTCATTTGTACCGAAATGAAAAGACCGTTCTCTTCCTTTTGAGAAGCCGTTATATTTTCCCTGAAGCTGTTTGAAAAGTTTGTTAAGCGGAACACCGCGTGTTGTGAAAATGCCGAGGTTACGGTGCATCGGCAGAATGTATTCATCTCTTTCCAATGCCATCGCAAGTCCGACGGAGATTGCTTCCTGACCTATTCCGGAAAACCATTTTGATATTTTACCTTTGCGCAGTAAAAGAAGCATCTTCTCTTCTATGATTCGTGGTAAAAGAATTGATTTGTAAAAATTCAGAAGAGTCTCATCATCGTAATCTTTTCTGTCGAACATCATTACTCTCTTTTTGTATTCAATTGATGGCTGTGCATCCATATAGTAAATATTTATTTTTAACAAAAATACAAAATGACGGATTCATTATAAATGAACATTTACAGATGGACAGAACAAGATCCAAATCCGTCCAAAACGAATGAAATATTTTGCCGGTGTTACTTGTGGCACATTTGAGAATAATTTTTATGCCGAGTCAAAGTATACTTAAATGTGCCACAAGTATTAGTGTCCTAAAGTCTCATAACCATAACTTATAATCTGACTGATCCGGATCATAAGATTTTTGAAACAAATATTTACAATTGAACTATTGCATATTCAGGATGAGCTTATTAATTTTATCAAAATATTTTTCCCCCATGTCCTCCATTTATAAGATCATTTTCGTAATGCTGATCATTACATTCACATCCTGTGCTGAAAAGCCGACTGAGAGCGGGTTGCCCGATCTTTCATCAGCGGATAAGATCATGATCACTTATAAAGCTGATTTTGATTCATCCGGTAAAATGAATCTTAAGAGCGTTGACATTACCGATGTTAATGAACTTACGGCAATCGAGCAGACTATTTCGGACGAACCTTTTCCATACCTTTACTGCATCTCTTCTGGTACAATGACATTTTATAAAGACAGCTCCGCGCTGATCACTGTTGTTTTCAATACCGAAAAAGATTACAGGCATGTTGCATACAATTATAATAATAAATTAACGGCTCTCAAGCTTTCGGAAGAAAGCGCAAAGCTTTTAGATAAATTCAAAAACTAATTATTTTATGAAAATCATTATTTTCGCAATTCTCATTTTCATTTTTACAGCTAAAATTAATTCACAGATCACACCGGACATTTATTCATGGAAACAGAATATAACCGGAGCAACAGGTTATAACGGGATACTTGCCGATGTTCAACAGGTATTTTATTCAGCGAACTTTTCATACGTAAAGGCGACAGGAATACCTTCATATACGATCGGACCCTGGACGATGAACCCGAATGTTGCATCAAATCAGAACTGGACATTCAAAATTCGAAGAGTACCGGTAGCTGATCCGACTCCATCAGCAGCAGGAAATGGACCGATAGGAGTTTTGATCAATGGAGTCGCGGTCTTTAATTCCGGAGATGCGATGTCATACAATAATCAGAACATCTGGCATCGGGTTGCTCAATATTTTGAAGCGGTAAGTTTTGATACTTCGGGCGGACATCCTGCTCCGGGTGGTGTTTATCATTACCATATCAACATGAAAAAATTATACACACCAAATCCCTCACAGCACTCACCTCTGCTCGGCTATATGCTGGACGGTTTCCCATTGTATGGACCTTACGGTTACGCGAATGCAAACGGAACAGGCGGCATTAAGAGAATGATAAGCGGCTACGTTAAAAGAAATCTTACAACGCGTACAACTCTTCCTGACGGCACAGTGCTTCCGCAAGCACAGTGGGGTCCCGCGGTAAGCACTCAGTATCCGCTCGGTTGTTTTGTCGAGGATTATTCACTTGCAACCGGCAGCGATCTTGATCGTCATAACGGAAGATTTTCGGTGACGCCGGAATACCAAAGTGGCATTTATGCATATTATATAAATATAGATTCATTGGGAAATCCGGAATATCCTTATATCATTGGAACAACATATTATGGAGAGATCGTCACGCCAAATGGTCACGTGACAATTACCGAACCCGTTACGCAATATGTTCCGACAGGCGTTGAGAACGGAAGCGAGCCGGTTAGATTTCATCTTGATCAGAATTATCCGAACCCTTTCAATCCTGAAACAAACATAAAATTTACAATTGATAAAGCAGAACAGTCTTCTTTGAAAGTTTATGACATGCAGGGAAGAGTGGTGTCAGAATTGTTGGATGAAAAACTTATTCCGGGTAATTACATAGTGAAATTTAATGCAGGAAATTTTGCCTCAGGTATTTACTATTATAAGCTGGTCTCAGGAGGTAATGCAGTAACTAAAAAAATGCTTTTGGTAAAATAAGTATGTGGGATGTAAATAGTAGAAATTAAATGAAAAAAACGTTTGTCTTTAAACGTATCAAAATTAAATCAGAAAAATCCAAAATCTAAAATCTTCTTACCATCTTCATAAAATCATCGAAGAGATACTTGCTGTCATTGGGACCGGGTGAAGCTTCAGGATGATACTGGACAGACATTACCGGGAGTGTTTTATGACAGAGACCTTCGTTAGTTCCGTCATAGAGATTTGTATGAGTAATTTCAATTTTATTTTTATCCAGTGAATTTTCATCAACAGCGAAGCCGTGGTTTTGAGATGTAATTTCAATCTTATTTTTTAAATGATTTTTAACCGGATGATTCCCTCCGCGGTGTCCGAACTTAAGCTTATAAGTTTTACCGCCAAGAGCATGAGCGATGAGCTGATGTCCGAGGCAGATCCCGAATACAGGTATATTTGTTTCAATTAGCTTTCTGGTATTTTCGATGCCGTAGCTGACTGCTGAAGGATCTCCAGGTCCGTTCGAAAGAAAAATTCCGTCCGGTTTGAAGGCAAGAATTTTTTTGTAATCATCTTCAGCATTGAATACTTTTATTTCAACATCCTGTTTCAGAAATTCAGTCAGTATATTTTTCTTAATTCCAAAATCATAAAACGCGATCTTGTATTTCGGATTGCCAGATTTCAATACATAGCTTTTCTTTGTTGATACTTCTTTCACAAGATCCTGTCCTTCCATCGATGGTGATGCCAGCACTTTACTTATAAGTTTATTGTCACTGAGATTCTCTCTTGTGATGAGACCTCTCATTGCTCCTTCGCTTCTAATCATTTTTGTTAAAGCGCGTGTATCGATGCCGGTAATTCCAATTGTTCTGTTATCGGATAAATATTTATCGAGCGATCTCTCACCTTCAAAATTACTCCATTCATCTTCATAGTTTCCTACGACCAGACCTTTCACCTGAACCTTTTCAGATTCCACATCAATGTCATTCGTTCCGTAATTACCGATGAGGGGATAGGTCAGGATGACGATCTGTCCAAAATAAGAAGGATCAGTTAATATCTCCTGATATCCTGTGAGCGATGTATTAAATACCACTTCACCAAAAGCGCTTTCTTTATGTCCGAAGATCTTTCCTTCGAAAATACTACCGTTCTCTAAAACTAATTTACCTTTTTCCAAATTTTACCTTAAGTATTTATCCAGAAATTGCAGCTTTGATTCAAACACTTTTATCTGATTTGAAACCTTGCTATAACCGTGACCTTCATCTTCAAGAAAAATATATTCGACAGGTTTGTTCTTTTCCTTAAGCTTATTTACGATTTGCTCCGATTCAGCTTCAACAACCCTCGGATCATGCTTTCCCTGAACCACCAGCAGCGGACATTTTATGTTATCAATAAAATTAATAGGTGACCTTTCAGTAAGCATCTCTTTGTCTTTTTCAGGATCTCCTACAAGTTCAATGATTCCTTTCTTCCAGTGAGCCGGAACAGAATTAATGAAAGTAAAAAGATTAGCCGGTCCGAAAATATCTATCGCGCACTTCCAAAGCTCAGGCGCTTTAGTGATACATGTCATGCACATAAATCCACCAAAGCTTCCACCCACAATTGCTATCTTTTCAGAATCAACGTAACCTGTCTGTTTCAGGTAATCAACGCTCCCAAGCACATCCTGAAATTCAGCTCCGCCCCAATCTTTATAAATAAGCTTTTGAAAAGTTTTTCCGTACCCTGTGCTTCCTCTGAAGTTTGGCGCAATTACAATATATCCCGCGTTTACCATTACCTGTAAATACTTGCTGTAGTTGTGAATTTCCTGATGCTCAGGTCCTCCGTGAGGCCAGACAATTGCGGCATTTGTTCTGTCCTTTTTCAGTCCTTCAGGAATATAAAGCAAGGCATGAATTTTCAAACCATCTTTACTTTTGTAAAAAACATCTTTGGGTTTTGTCAGACCTTTTTTTGAAACTCCTCCGACAAGTGAATTGGTTATCTGTTTTAATTTTTCTTTTTTAATATCGTAAATAAAAATATCGGCAGGATTAAGCGGGCTGTCACACATGTAAATTATTTTTTTATCATCTGAAGTAAACTTTACGTAGGAGTAATTTCCCTTCTGCAGCTTAAGCTTCGATGTCTTATCTGTTTTAAGATTTACCAGCTTCGGTGAAGTGCTTCCGTTAACATTAAGTGTATAAACGATCTGTGTGTTATTGTGTGAAAGACAAAAGCCGGTAACATCCCATTTATCCTTTACAATCCAACGCGACTTCTTCTTCTTTATGTCGTAATATTTTATTCCTTTAAATTCACGCCCTTCGTCAGTGACATAATAAAAGCCGTTGCTTGCCTTATCAAATTCGGACAAACCGTTATACACATTATTCTGAATGTCATGTTCAGTTATATTTTCAATTGTATCCTGCTTGCTGTCATACAGAAGTATGTCAATGTTGATGTTCCCGTAAAACTTAAGAAAAGTAAAGTACCTCTCATTACCGCTCCACGATAATGCGTGTGTCGGATAGTGATCATCAAAACTTTTTATTAAAACGCTCTTGTTTGTTTTCAGATCCTGAACATAAGTATCAAAATTATACTTCAGTCTTTTATTCGAAGAGAATAAAAATTTATTTCCTTTCTTATTGAACTGGTGAAAAAAGCATTGTGAATCTTCGAAGCCGGCGGTAAGATGATCCGTATCACCGCCTTCATCCGGCATTTTATATATCTGTAGATTTTCGTTGCCGTTAGTATCACTCATGAATACGAGCTCTTTTGTTTTGGGATTATGTGACAGGTATTTTACTGATTCATTCCAGGTAGAGATCTGATCAGCCCATCCGCCTTCTGTCGGTACAGACCATATCTGTGGAGTGCCCGTAGTATTGGTAATAAAAAATATTTTCTTGTCATTTGCGGATTTTGTATAGCCAAATATAGTTCTAACGGAAAAAAATTTCTCGACAGGATATCTTTGAATTTTACTCAATGAAATAGAAAGTTTAATTTATTTTATAAAGATAGCTTTTTTAAAAAAAAAATTCAGTCCATAACTTTATTTAAAAATTAACTTAGTGGGAACATCCGTCCAAAGTAAAGAAAAAGCTTGCCACGAATTTCACGAATGATCACGAATTAGAAATATTATCACTAATTTTAAAAACAGAATTGATATAAATTTATTTGGACAGCATAAATAAATCTTCAGGTGTTATTTAAAGATTGATTTTAAAGGTTCGAAATTAGTGCTAAAATATTACCAAAACAGATTGAATATAAAATTATTTAAATTTTTAAAAAACATTTTGGACGGCAATGCTTAGGGCAAATTTCAATGTTCAATATCACACACCTTATGACTAACATCTTTATAATTCTATTTTTAGTTTGCAAAAAAATAATCTTTAGTTGAATAAAAACATTTCCCTTTGCCTCCACGGACATTTCTATCAGCCACCGCGTGAAAATGCCTGGACAGGCGAGATAGAGACGCAGCCTTCAGCGTCGCCTTTCCACGACTGGAACGAGAGGATACTTCAGGAATCATACAAGCCAAATTCAGAAGCTGTCATTACCGATGAACACGATAAGGTCACTCGACGTGTCAATAATTATGAATATTTTAATTTTGATTTTGGACCGGCTCTCCTGCAATGGATTCAAAAAAAACATTCCAAGACGTATGAAAAGATCGTTGAAGCGGACAGACGAAGCATGGAAATACACAGCGGTCATGGGAATGCCATCGCAATGATCTACAATCACATCATAATGCCACTTGCAAATACCCGTGATAAGATAACGCAGATCAAATGGGCAGTGGAAGACTTCAGGATTCACTTCCACCGCGAACCAGAAGGGATGTGGCTCCCGGAAACCGCTTGCAATCAGGAGACGATTGACATACTCGCGGCGGAAAAAATTAAATACATCATACTTGATCCTTCACAGGCTGACAAGATCAGGAAAATTCACAAAGGAAAATGGAAGGATGTTTCCAACGGAAGCATTGCAACAGGAAAAAGTCCGTACAGATGTTATGCAAAGAATTCAAAGACAGACTTTGTTGATATATTTTTTTATGACGGACCGCTGTCAAAGAACATTGCATTCGATGATCATATCTATGACTCACACCGCCTGATGAACAGACTGAATCATTCGGGAATTCATTTTAAGGATCAGCTCCTAAGCGTTGCTGTGGACGGAGAGACATTCGGGCATCATAAGCATTATACCGAACGAACGATGTCTTATCTTTTTTCCGAACTGCTTCCGGATTCAGAGTATAGTCTGGTTAACTTTGGTGAATATCTTGAAAAGCATCCACCGGAACACGAAGTAATGATCAAAGCCGGAAAGGATAATGAAGGCACTTCATGGAGTTGTCCTCACGGAGTGGGACGCTGGAAAGAAAACTGCGGGTGCTCTCAAAGTGATGAGTTTCCCAGTCAGAAATGGAGGCAACCGCTGCGCGATAGTCTTGACTGGCTTCGTGATGAGCTGGCATCGATCTATGAAAATTCCGTCAGTGATCTTTTTAAAGATCCGTGGGCTGCAAGAAATGATTACATCAGGATAATTTTAGATCCTGCTAAAGACCGGATCGAGGAGTTCTTTTTTTTTAATTCAAAAAGATTTCTTGACGGGAATGAGACCAACACTTGTCTGAATCTTCTTGAGATGCAAAGGTTTTCAATGCTTATGTTCACAAGTTGCGGCTGGTTTTTTTCGGATATTTCCGGAATAGAAACCCTTCAGATAATTCAATACGCTGCACGGGCGATTGAAATTGCAAAAGTTGTATCAGGGATAGATCTCGAGCCAGAATTCCTTCACAGGCTCTCGGCTGCTAAGAGCAACGTTAAAAAATTCAAAGACGGCAAAGACCTTTATTTAAAAAAGATCAAACGCGTTTAACTTTTTCTAAATTTTTCTTATTGGATTACACTTCACTTTTATCATCAGCATCATCAGAGAAATGGAAACGCATCGGCATAAGCAGGCGAGCCGGCGTAGCACTTCCACTGTTCTCGATCTACTCAAAGAACAGCGTAGGTATCGGAGAGATACCTGACCTTCGTGGTTTGATCGACTGGTGTGAACAGACCGGTTTGTCGATCATACAGCTGCTGCCTCTGAATGAAGTCGGATATGACTTCGCTCCTTACAATGCCATAAGCACATTCGCGATCGAGCCTTCTTATCTTTCGATAAAGAGATTAAGAGGTGTGGACATTAAACCATTCCGTAAAGAGCTTCGTGAGCTGAAAAAGAGATTTCCAAAAAACAATCTGAAGGTGAACTATGATATCAAAAAAGAGAAGAGCGTTTTATTAAGGAAGATCTTTTCAACAGTTAATACAGGCGAGAATAAAAAATTTCATGAGTTCATAGAAAAAAATAAGCACTGGCTTAAATATTATTCTGTCTTTAAAATACTGACCGGTCTTAATGATGGAAGGAATTGGCAGGAATGGGATATCAGGTATAAATATTTTTCTTCACTGACCATTGAAAAGATTCTGCAGAATTACAAAGACGATATAAATTTTTATTACTGGCTTCAGTGGCAATGCTTTGAGCAGCTTACAACAATAAAAAAATACGCGAAGAGAAAAAAAGTTTTCATTACCGGCGACCTGCCCTTTCTTGTTTCCAAGAATAGCGCGGATGTCTGGGCATATAAAAATTATTTCAAGCTGGATCTGTCTTCAGGCGCGCCGCCGGATATGTATTTCGCGAAAGGTCAGCGCTGGGGAATGCCGCCTTACGACTGGGAAAACATTGCCGCTGATAATTTCGGTTATATAAAAGAGCGTTTGAAATATGCAGAGAATTTTTATGATATGTTCCGTATCGACCATTTCGTTGGACTTTTCAGAGTCTGGACGATCGGGCTGAATTCTGATAAAGAGTCTGACGGACTTTTGGGAAAGTTTGATCCTGATAACGAGCATGTCTGGGAAGATCACGGAAAACGGATCTTAACAGTGATGAATGAATGCACGACAATGCTGCCCTGTGCTGAAGATCTTGGAACCGTTCCCGATTGTTCCGATAAGGTTCTGAAGGAATTCGGCATCCCCGGAGTCAATGTTCAGAGATGGGAAAAAAATTGGCAGGGTCAGTATGATTTTATTCCCGCAGAAGATTACCGTATGAACTCGGTCGCGACGGTATCAACGCATGATTCAAGTTCACTGCCTGCGTGGTGGAATTATGAAGCAGGTACGATCGATGAATACACTTTCAGACAGCTTTGTGAGAAGAAGAATATTAAGGGAGATGATTACTCCATTCTTGCTGAAAAATTATTTCAAAAAAAATCTCCTGTAACCATAGGAAGCTCCAGACTTTACTGGAAAGACAGCATTAGTAATATTTATGTACTGCTGGATAATTTGAAATTGAATTATGATGACTCTAAGGAAATTGTAGAAGTGTATTTAACAAGCTTTGGAGAGAAAAGTAAATTCAGCAGATATTCAGGACTTATCAATCATAAAGAGACCACTACTACAGAGGAACTGACAGAAGCTTCCCTGACAAGGATCAATTCCTCCGCTTCGATTTTCAGCATTCAGTTGATCAATGAATATCTTTATCTTGATAAATATTTTTTAGAAAACTTCAGTTCACCCGGATACCGGATAAATTTTCCCGGTATCGTTAACGACATCAACTGGTCGCTTCGTATCCCTGTATCTCTCGAGCAGATGAAAGAGCTTCCCGTAAATAAAAAAATAAAAGAGATCTGTTTTGAGACGGACAGGATTGTTAGTGATTAATGCAATTGAAATGTTTATTTGAATTTCCGGAATGCAAAGATATGCTGACGGATGTAGCTGATGATGTCCGAGTAAATAATTTCAATGAATGACCCGATCTTTTTTTCAGGCGTTATACCTTCTTTTGAAAGGGGATAATCAGGTGTATCGCTGAGCCCGAATTGCCGGGGCTTTTTAAAATGTGGATCAGGAAAAAAAGCAGTCCCGAAGATCCAGTCCCATACAGCGAGCTTTGTTCCGAAATTGTTTTCATATTCCTTTCCACCGTCATCCGAGTGATGCCACCTGTGCATTTCCGGACCATTGAAAAAATACTGAAGCTTTCCAAGACGAATATCTATGTTCGAATGTATGAACATTCCCCATACCGCGCTTATCATTCCTTTGTAGATCGCGACTTCAGGAGCAGCACCAAGCAGGATTATTGGCGCAAACTCAACGGTCTGATTAATTAATATTTCAAATGAGTGGGACCTTGCACCTGAGAGCCAGTCAACTGTTTTCGGCGAGTGATGCGCCTCGTGTGTACGCCAGAGGATCTTATTCTTATGCTGAAACCGGTGAAACCAGTAAATGTAAAAATCATGAGTGACAACAAAGAACATTACCTGAAGCCATAAGGGCCAGTTGCCGATAATGCTGTATTCATAAAGATCTGTATTTGATTTTATCCAGTTAAGAAACCCGAAAATTATCAGACCGAGCAGATAGCTCTGAACAACCGAGTATAGAATGATGTCATTAAAAAAACCTTCACGAAAGATCTTTTGTCCTTTTGTGTATGGAAAAAGCTTTTCGAGGATAACCATTGTCACCGCGGCGGCAGAAATTATTATTATTGACCAGAGCTGTATTGACATAATATTAAATTAGTTATTGTAATAAATTATATAAATGATAATTTTGCGACAACAACCTTATTGAATACAACATACACAAAAGAAAACATTATTGAAATTTTCTTTACTAAAATAATTTGACATCCAAAGAAACTCTTTTATCCATTACTCCTGAGACAGCTTTCCAACTATTTAAAGAAGGAAATCAGCGCTTCAGCACAGGCAGTATTCCCAAGAGAAATATTACGAGCGAGCTTAGTGATTCTTCAAAATATCCCGGACCTTTTGCAGTTGTAGTTGCCTGCATGGATTCCAGGACATCTCCCGAATTAATAATGGATCAGGGATTAGGCGACATTTTTTCCATAAGGGTTGCCGCGAACTTAATCGATGACGATGTGCTGGGATGGATCGAATACAAAGACTGAGGGGGAAAGAGATTCATCCAATGCGGAATTCATAACTGATGTTGCAATGACAAATGTGAACGAGGGACTAAACACGATCAGACAAAGTACCGTAATTCGTAAACTTATTGAAAACGGCAGCATTAAAGTTACCGGCGGAATGTATAATACTGAAACAGGAAAAATCAAATTTTTTGAAGAATAATTTTTACAAAATAACTTGACCGACAAAATTTTAAAAAGACCGAAACAGATCTTAGCGCTTGGCGGAGGAATGTTTTCAATGGAGTCCGAAAACGGGATGCTTGATAAATACCTGTTGAATCTCATTCCAAAAGAAAGACCAAAGATCTGTTTCTTAGGGACGGCGAGTAATGACGGCATGGAATACCGCGATATGTTTTATAAATTTTTTAAAGATCAACAATGCGAGCCGTCACATCTTTCACTGCTTGATCCTCCGAAAAACATTGAAGCATTCATTATGGATAAGGATATCATTCATGTTGGAGGAGGCAATACAAAGCTCATCATTGATAACTGGAAGAAATCCGGTGTGGATAAGATCATGAGAAAGGCGTATGACAACGGAATTGTTCTCTCGGGAATGAGCGCGGGCGCAATCTGCTGGTTTGAAGACGGCATCACAAATCCGTCACCGGGTAAGCTGACACTGCTTCCCTGTCTGGGATTGCTTGATGGAAGCTTTTGTCCGCATTATGATGAAAGGGCTGAACTGAGAAGTGCTTTTCATAAATTAATTTTAAGCGGTGTACTTCAATCAGGCTACGGGGCTGAAGACGGAGCAGCCATACATTTTGTGGAGGGCGAACCAATACGTGTCGTAACATCTCGTCCCGGTGTTACCGCATACAAAGTCAGAAAGTCGCGAAGTAAGATTGTTGAAGAGCCAATGGAAGTAATTTATCTTGGAAAGGAATCCGATGTTGATAAGAGTAAAGATGAAGAGGAACAGCATAACGTTTTGAAGACAGCAATTTCATTTGTTGAAAAGATCAATGAGCACGATGTTGAGGGACTATCGGAGCTGATGTCAGAAGATCATACTTTTATTGATTCGATGGGAATAGTTGTACAAGGAAAAGAAGAGATGACAAATGCGTGGACCGGTTTTTTCAAATGGTTTCCCGATTACGAAATTACAATAATGAATACCTTACTTACAAATGATTCAGTTGGAATGTTCGGGCTTGCAGAAGGAACATTTAATTCTGACGATCCTTCCGAAAACGATAAGTTTGAAATTCCGGCTGCATGGAGAGCGAAGATAAAGGATAAGCTGATAACCGAGTGGCAGGTATTTGCTGACAATGAAAGTGTCAGGGACATTATAAAGGGCAACGGTGTGAAGGCGATCATTAAAGAGAATGTTAAACTGGCGAACGGAAGAAAGCATTGAGCGGGATCCCGGGAAAAATTTTACTTCTGGGCTCGGGTGAGCTTGGGAAAGAATTTACGATTGCCGCAAAGCGTCTCGGAATGCAGGTTGTAGCTGTTGACTCTTATGAGAATGCTCCGGCTCAGCAGGTGACTGATTTGCGGGAAGTTATAAACATGCTTGATGAAAACCAACTTGACAGGATAATTGAAAAGCATAAGCCGGATATTATTGTTCCGGAAATTGAGGCAATAAGAACAGAGAAGTTGTTTGAATTCGAAAGCACCGGAATTCATGTTGTGCCGAGCGCGAAGGCAGCCAACTTTACGATGAACCGCAAGGCGATCCGTGACCTTGCATCAAAAGAACTAGGAATTAAAACCGCAAGGTATGAATATGCAAAGACATTCGATGAATTTAAAAACGCGGTTGCAAGAATAGGTCTGCCTTGTGTTGTAAAGCCATTGATGTCATCATCAGGCAAGGGTCAGTCATCTGTCAGAGCCGGGAATGAAATTGAAACTGCATGGACCAACGCGACTACAAAAGGACGCGGGGATTATAATGAGGTCATTGTTGAAGAGTTCATAAAATTCGAATCAGAAATAACGCTGCTTACCGTAACTCAGAAAAATGACGTTACATTGTTTTGCCCGCCAATCGGACACAGACAGGAAAGAGGCGATTATCAGGAGAGCTGGCAGCCGGGTTCAGTCAATAGTTATCAATTATCAATGATGAGTAAAATTGCAAAACAGATCACGGATAAATTGACAGGAGCAGGGCTGTGGGGAGTTGAATTTTTTCTTGGCAAGGATGAAGTTTATTTTTCCGAACTCTCACCGAGACCTCATGATACAGGAATGGTTACGCTTGCAGGCACACAGAATTTTAATGAATTTGAACTTCATCTCAGGGCTATATTAGGATTGCCAATTAATGAGATCACTTTGGAAAGAGCCGGAGCGAGCTCGGTTATTTTATCAGAAAAAGAAAGCAGCACATTTCCGGAATACAGCGGACTCAGCAAAGCGCTGACATTCAAAAATTCAGATGTAAAAATATTCGGAAAGCCCGTAACAAAGGTTCACAGACGAATGGGTGTTGCTTTAACGTGGGGCGATAAAGACTCCGATATGATTGAGCTGAGAAGAAGAGCGAAGGAAATTGCTGATTGTGTCAGGATCGATTGACAATAAGAATTTAAAAATGAAACTATGGATATTGAAAAGCAAAACTTTACAGAGCAGCTTCAAAAAAGCATCGAGGATGATTCTTTTGTCAGAATGACACTGGGCAAATACCGCGGCGATGATAAGGAGTTTGAAAATATTTTTGTAAGCAGGATAGAAACGAAGGAAGGAGAAAAGCTTTCTCTAAAGCTAAGGTATAAGACAAAAGACATTGTAAAGAATTATGATTTTGAAAAAGGAATAAAGCTTGTCGATGAAATCACCGGTAAGGATTTTCTGAGCGCCACGCTATTCACCACTGCTCATGATTTTACACTCGACTATTCAAAAAAAAGAGTTCCTTCACTACACATCAAAAAACCTACTCAGACAGAGAAACCAGCAGTCACCCACAACAAAGTGAAGTCACGTTTCGCAAATGAAGACGCGAAATATTTTCAGCTTCTAGGCATTACCGGCAGAGAAGGTAAAGTGAAAGCTGACAAGTATGACAAGTTCAGGCAGGTGGATAAATTCATTGAGACAATGGATTCATTGTACAGGGCATCTGAGCTGAGGGAAAAAAGTGAATTAATGATAATTGACATGGGTTCGGGCAAAAGCTATATGACCTTTGCGGTGTATGATTACTTTACGAATACTTTGAAAAAAAAAGTTTACGTGAAAGGTATAGAGCTTCGTGAAGATCTTGTAGACCTTTCAAACAGGATCGCAGGTGAATGCGGATTTGAAAATCTAAAGTTCATAAAAGGGACAATAGAGAATTTTGCAAAGGAAGATGCGGACATCGTCAGTGCATTACACGCATGCGACACGGCTACAGATGATGCAATAGTTACAGCAATCCGTTCTCACGCTGAAATAATTATTCTTGCACCGTGCTGTCACAAATACCTCCGGAAGAAGATCAGTATCCCTGAACTTATGAATCCGATCTACCGGCATGGCATACTTGAAGAGCGGCTGTCAATTACATTAACCGATGGATTAAGGGCTATGGTAATGGAATATTACGGGTATGATACAAAAATTTTTGAATTCATTTCATCCGAACATACGGCTAAGAACACAATGATCACTGCCGTGAAAAACAAATCTTCAGGAGATAAGGAAAAAAAACTTATTGAGATCGGAAAGATAAAAGATGAATACGGCATAGATGAGTTTTATCTTGATAAGAAAATCTTTTCTTGAATTACATTTTATATATTTTCCTTAATTAGTATTTTCTTTTACAAATCAAATTAAAAACCAAAGGAGATTCTAAATGCTCACAACAAAACTTCAGGACGCGCTGAACGAACAAATCAATAAAGAGTTCTTCGCTGAATATTTATATCTTTCAATGTCCGCTTACCTTGAGTCAATTGAAATGGAAGGGTTTGCAAACTACTTCAATGTTCAGGCGCAAGAAGAACATTTTCATGCAATGAAGATGTTCAACTTTGTTCATGATAAGGGCGGGAGAGTAATCCTCAAATCCCTAAAGGAACCCGCGTCTGAGTTTAAGAATGTCATGAATGTAATTGAGGAATCACTTAAGCACGAACAGTATGTTACTAAGAGCATAAATGAACTTATGGATATCGCGATCGAGCAAAACGATCACTCGGTAAGAAGTTTTCTAGAATGGTATGTGGACGAACAGGTTGAGGAAGAGGCTACCATTGCAAAGCTTCTGGCGAAGCTGCGTCTTATCAACGGTGAGGGTCTGGGTCTGCTTACGTTGGACAATCAGCTCGGAATGAGAAAATATACACCTGGAAAAGATTAGTAATTAAATTTTTATTGTAAAAAAATTTATACTGTGTTTGAATAACCAATCCAAAGTCATCGACGGTAAATTAATTTCATCTCTGATCAGATCGGAAGTCAAGTTACAGACCGATCTGTTAAGATCTGAAAGAGGCATTACGCCGGGACTTGCATTCATTCTTGTTGGCGACAATCCCGCTTCAAAAGTTTATGTAAAAAGTAAAGGAAAAGCATGTGAAGAGCTCGGATTCTATTCTGTCACAGAAAATCTGAATGAAGACATTGAACAAAGATATCTTCTTAAGCTTATAGAATCTTTAAATAATAACAATAATATTCACGGTATACTTGTTCAGCTTCCACTCCCCAAACACATAGATGAACAAAAAATCATTGAAGCCATTAATTATAAAAAAGATGTCGACGGATTTCATCCACTGAATGTGGGCAGACTTGCAATCGGGGAAAAATCTTTTATCCCCTGCACACCTTATGGCATTGTAGAACTTTTAAAGAGAACCGATACGATAACAGAAGGAAAGAATGTTGTTGTGCTCGGCAGAAGTAATATTGTCGGCAAGCCCGTCGCGAATCTGCTTTTGAGACCTGAGTTCAATTCAACCGTAACTGTCTGCCATAGCAGGACAAAAAATATCAGAGACATAACTTCCACTGCTGACATATTAATCGCGGCAATGGGAAAGCCGGACTTCATAAAAAGGGATTTCATAAAAGAAGGCTGTGTGATCATTGATGTAGGAATAAACAGAGTCGAAGACAAAAATTCAAAAACGGGATACAAAATTATCGGAGACGTTGACTTTAATGATTGCTATGAAAAATGCGGAAAGATAACACCGGTGCCTGGTGGCGTAGGTCCAATGACAATTGCAATGTTGATGAAGAATACTTTGTATTCTGCAGGGGGACTGATCTATGGAGAGTAATTATTACGAAGTGAATATTGCGTTCAACAAGGAAAATTACGAAGGGCTGTATAACATGCTTTATATGGAAGGGGTTGAAAGTATTCTTGAAGAAGCAGGCATGCTGAAGATCTATTTTTGTGAAAAAGAAATAAAAAAAGTTGATCTTTTAAGGGACACACTCGTTGAGGAAGAAATAATAAATGAAGAAGATTTTTCGATTGAACTGTTTGAAAATAAGAACTGGAACATTGAATGGGAAAACACTATCGAGCCGGTTTACATCAGAGATAAAATAATAGTTTATCCATCTTGGAAGAAGAAATATCTGAAAGACATTGAAGATAAAATATTAATAGAGATCGATCCGAAAATGTCCTTCGGAACCGGACATAATGAAACTACACAGCTTGTCCTTGAATTGTTATGTGACAACATTAAAGGCAACGAAAGAAAACTGCTGGACTTCGGCTGCGGCACCGGCATACTTACCATAGCAGGAATAAAGCTGGGAATAGAAAACGCGACCGCGATTGATGTTGATGATGACTCGGTGGAAAATGCCAGGGAATATTTTAGCAATAACGATGTAAGCGATAAAGTTAAATTACTTAAAACAGAAATCAGCAGGCTGGATGAGGATTCCTTTGATGTTATCTGCGCTAATATTATCCGAAGCGTTATTTCAGATAATTTTGAATATATTAACTCAAGACTTAGTGTGAATGGAAAATTATTTTTGTCAGGAATATTGAATGATGATGATCAGATCATTCTTGAATTACTTTTTCAAAATGACTATGACGTTGAGGACATTGTAAGCAAAGCCGGGTGGATGGGCATATACGCAATTAAGCGACAGTTGTAATTTACAATTATCGAATTTAATTTAATCATGCTGCAGGAATTTAAAGATTTCATTTCAAAGGGTAATGCGCTTGATCTGGCAATAGGTGTAATTATCGGAGTTGCATTCGGCGGTATTGTAAATTCATTAGTCGGAGATTTCTTCATGCCGCTCGTTGGTATCATCATTGGCGGTATTGATTTTACCGGCTTAAGCATTAAAATAGGCGGTGCGGTCCTGCCTTATGGTAAGCTTATCCAGGCAGTTATTAATTTTCTGATAATTTCATTTGTGTTATTCCTTGTCGTGAAAGCCATTAACAGATTCCGGACCAAGAAAGAAGACGTCCCCGTCATTACAAAAGATCAGGAATTGCTTATGGAGATCCGTGATGAATTAAAATCAAAAAAGTGATTTTTCCATTAAATTGTCATTTCAAAAAAATATTCTATTAGTTAAGTTGCATTACAAAAAAGAAGTAAATTATGTCTAAATTCATATCAAATAAAAATGAGACTATAAGGTTATTTAAGAACCCGATACTTGAATACTTTTCTCACATACATCCCGTTACACCAATTATAGTTTTTGTACCTGTACTTTTGGCAATGTCATATTTCGGTTACAGTGAAACAGGGTTTATTGCCGGAAGCGTCAGTTTTGCATTTGGTATTCTGCTATGGTCGCTGACAGAATATATTATACACCGATGGGCTTTTCACTATGATCCCAAATCCGGGCTTGGTAAGAAAGTACACTTTCTCGTTCACGGAATTCATCATGATTATCCCAGAGACGCAACCCGCCTTGTAATGCCTTTGCTCGTTAGCATTCCACTGGCGACATTTTTTTATCTTTTGTTCCAGGCATCGTTTGGAATTTATCACCTTAATATTTTTTCCGGATTCATACTTGGCTATGTTTCGTATGATTCGATCCATTACGCGACGCACCATCTTGATATGAAAGGGAAAATAGGAAAATTTCTTAAGACCTATCATTTAAGACATCACTACTCCGATGATCATACCGCTTATGGAGTAAGCAACCCTATGTGGGATTATGTTTTCGGAACCGTCCCGCAGCAGGTGAAGGAAAAAAAGCAGTCCAAGTCTGTTGTTGTAGGAAAATAATTTCCGATAATTTTCTATAATACTTCTCAAATCAATTGAACCCATCCAAAGGAAATCTTTTCGATTTTCAAAAATCCTTATCAGGTAATTTTGAACAATTTGAAACAATAATTTCACAGGAAAATATTACTGTTGAAAGAATTATTTCCACAGGTCAGAAGACACCGTATAATCAATGGCTCGAGGAAGATAAGAATGAATGGGTCGTTGTTCTTCAGGGAGAATCGGAAATTGTTTTTGAAAATGGTATTGAGTTCATTTTAAAAACGGGTGATTATATTCTTATCCCAAAAAATACAAAGCACAGGGTGATGCATACAAGCTCTGACCCTGCCTGCATCTGGCTTGCCATACATTATTGATTGGTTCTTAAAAATAATTCATAAAAGTAATAATTTAATTGAATGCAAAACTCAGCTCAGGTCTGGATCCGGAAAATGGAAATGAAACCTCATCCCGAAGGCGGATACTTCAAAGAAACATATAGGTGTGAAGAAAGCGTTAAGAAGGAACATCTTCCGGATCGGTTTCACGGAGACAGGATCTTTTCTACAGGAATATTTTATCTTCTGGAAAATGATCAGTGCTCAAAGTTTCATAAAATTAAATCCGATGAGATGTGGCATTTTTATGACGGCGACGGTATGTTGATCTATGAAATTGATGATAACGGAAAACTGACTGAACACAAGCTCGGATTAAATATTAATGAAGGTGAGATACCGCAGCTTGTTATCAAAGCGAACCGCTGGTTTGGAGGAAGGGTTGCTAAATCCAATGCATACTGTCTGGCAGGTTGTACCGTCTCGCCGGGGTTTCATTTTGAGGATTTTGAATTAGCCGACAGAGGATACCTTATTAGTAAATTTCCGCAGCATAAAACAATAATTGAATCTCTGACTTAACAAAAATCTTTTTTACAATTACAATATGGATAAATTCATGCAAGCCGCGATCGATGAAGCAAGGAAGGGTCTCAGCGAAGGCGGAATTCCTATCGGCTCCGTGCTTGTAAAGGACGGTGTGATCATCGGCAGAGGACATAATAAACGCGTTCAGCAAAATGACCCTGTCGTTCACGCCGAGATCGATTGTCTTATGAACGCGGGAAGGATCGGAGTTTATAAAAATACAATATTGTATTCGACTCTTATGCCTTGTTATCTTTGCGCAGGTGCAAGTGTTCAGTTTGGTATAAAGAAGATCATCGCGGGTGAATGCGAAACGTTTACCGGCGCCCGTGAATTTATGGAGTCACATGGAATTGAAGTCATCAATCTTGACCTTGAAGAGTGTAAATCAATTATGAGGGATTTCATTTCAAATCATCCTGAACTTTGGTTTGAAGATATAGGTGAGCTTTGAAATTTTTTTAAACATTCTTAGATCTTACTTCAACTTTGTTAACTGCTTCCTTTTAACCTTCTTTTACAAACGTAATTTTCTCTCTTTTAAATAAATGCAGATAACTTTATGTTGTCATAAAATTTTTCCTTCCATTTCATAACATGATCAAAAGAACCGAACAACCCATATACTTCGCGGAGCGTCATTAAATGGATGATCACAAGAAACTTCACAAACACTTTCTAACTGAGAATAATTGATTTCACATAATTTCAAAATTAATGCTTAATCTTTTCAACACATTATCGCGCAAGAAAGAAGAGTTCATTCCCATTAATAAAGATGAAGTGAGAATGTATAGTTGCGGTCCCACTGTGTACAACTTCATGCACATTGGAAACCTGCGCACTTTTTTCTTTGAAGATATTCTGCTGAGAGTTTTAAAGTACAATGGTTTTAATGTAAAGTATGTGATGAATATTACCGATGTCGGACATCTTGTTTCGGATGCGGATGAAGGCGAGGACAAGATGATCACGACCGCGAAGCAGCAGGGGAAGAATGTCCGGGAAATCGCTGAATTCTATACAGACATTTTCATCGATGACATAAAAAAGATGAACATTATCCCACCTGATATTTATACAAAAGCAACTGACTATATTCCACAGCAGATCGATCTTATAAAATGTCTTGATAAGAAAGGTTACGCCTATGTGACCGGCGACGGTGTGTACTTTGATACTGCAAAATTGCCGGATTATGGAAAGCTCGCAAAGCTGGATATCAAGGGACTGCAGGAAGGGGCACGGATAGAATTCTCCGCAGAGAAGAAAAACATAACTGATTTCTCCCTGTGGAAATTTTCACCAAAGAATGAACAAAGGCAGATGGAGTGGGAGTCGCCCTGGGGCAAGGGTTTTCCCGGATGGCATCTTGAATGCTCGGCAATGAGCAAAGCTGTCTTCGGAAATCATTTCGACATTCATTGCGGAGGAGTCGATCACATTCCCGTTCATCACACAAATGAGATCGCTCAGTCCGAAGCCTGTAACGATGAGAAGTTTGTGAACTACTGGCTTCACGGAGAATTTCTTGATATGGGAAATGAAAAGATGTCCAAGTCCACCGGAAAATTTATTACTCTCGGGACACTGATTGACAAAGGATATTCACCGATGGAATACAGGTACTTTCTGCTGATGGCTCATTACAAAAAGAAACTCAAATTTTCCTTTGAAGGTCTTAATGCTGCCAGAAACGGTTACAGAAATCTTACGGGAAAAATTGCAAATCTGAAAGAAGGAATTTCCTCCGATATTGTTTCAACGGCAAACTCAAACGAAGAGGAAACTACCATCACCGGTGTTTATAAGAAAAAGTTTCTTGATAAAATTAACGATGACCTGAATATGCCTGAGGCAATGTCAGTGCTGTGGGAAGTTATCAAAGATGAAAATCTGCAGGGAAGTGACAAGCTGAAACTTGCCAATGACTTTGACAGGATATTCGGACTTGAACTCGACAAAGCAGGGGACAACAAGAATGAAGTTGATATTCCGGAAGAGATCAAGACATTATTGGATAAGAGAATTGAAGCGAAGAAGAATAAAGACTTTAAGCTTGCCGATGAGATCCGTAATGAAATTAAAGAGAAAGGTTACGAGCTGCTTGATAAAAAAGACGGAGTAGAATTCAAAAAAATCCCTACTCCGTAAGATTTTCTACCTGGTTACTTTATCCCAGACCGAATCAGGAACAAGATTTTCTATCACATCAAAAAGATCATATACTCCCTGCTGATATTCCTGCGTGACATTTCCCGGAACATTTATCATCTGAGGTTTCTGATCCAGATCAGGTGATTGCCACATTGTAATGACCGCATTCCGCTCAGGTCCGCCCATCAATTTACTGTCTGACTGAAGTGAAGATTCCGGAACTTGAAATACCTTACTCCCCTTCAATGTGCGGTTAAGTTTTTTCTTACCTCTCCTGCCGATGTTAAAATCATAGGTTGCTGTATTACCCGCTTTTGTATAAGCAAGGCTTCCGCTGCCGTCCTTGTTGATCTGAACTTCGTAGTTGTACTGAAACTCAGGTGAAACCGGTCCTGTGTAGTACTTATACATCACATTTGACCAGTTGCTGTTCGTTTGCGCGAAACATGATCCTGCAAGAAGAATGCAGAACATTAAAATCAGCTTTTTCATACTATAGTTTTTAAATTGTTGAAAACTTTCTATTTACTTCCTGTTGCCTCGTTCCAGACTGAAGTCGGGACTACTGACTCTAAAACTTGATAAAGATTAAATACCCCCGCAGCATATTTTTCGTTTACATCGGAAGGAATTATTATTACCGGTGCCTTTTCCTTCTCCTCTTCACCTTCCTTCCTATCCGGGAAAGGAAGAGTAATAGTGCAGCTATAGACAGGTCCGCCAATAAGATTTTTTTCAGACTTCAAATCAGCAGGTGAAACAGTCAATGCTTTGCTGTTTTGTATTGCGTTGTTAAGTGTCTTAAGACTTTTTTCAGTAAGACTGAAATCATAAACTTCAGTTCTTCCAAGCTTTGTGTATTCAAGCTTTCCAACACCTTCGTCGTCTATTGTTATAATGTAACTGTATTGATATTCCGGAGATACAGGACCTCTTGAATGGTAATATGAAATCTTTTCCCATTTAGATTTTGCCTGGATCCCGCTCGCGGAAATAAACAGGATCAGGATCAGCATTAAAGTAATTTTCATTTTTAATTTGTAATGTTTAATGATTAGATTATTATTTGACTTTTTGGAAATTCATTTCTTGTAACGGATATTGCTTTGCTTGTAAACGGCAATTTAATTAGCCAGGGCTTGTTCCCAGATTTCAGATGGAACAAGGTTCTCGATTTCATTATAAAGATCATCTATTCTTTCAAAGTAAGTATCGTTCACCTGCTTCGGTACAAGTATGGATTCCGGCATTACATCTAATAAAGGAGACTGATTCTTTGTGATGACCAGAGTTCGCGAAGGACCGCCCATGAGACTGCTGTCGGCTTCCATTTCCTGAGGACTGACCGAGAACACTTTGCTTTTTTTCAGACAGTTGTTAAGTGCTCTCATGCCTTTCTTTCCAACTGTGAAAGGAAATTCTTTGGGAACATCTGACTTCACATAAGTAAACGTAGCACTTCCGAATCTGTCTATGATAATCGTATAACTGTATTGGAACTGCGGAGATACAGGTCCTTTGGAATAAGTATATGAAAGATCTGACCATTTGCTGTTCTGTGAAAACAAAGGTGCAGCGATTAATAAAATAAAAAACAGAATAAAGAATTTTTTCATTGTAAGGTTAAATTTTTTTAGATCAATCTAACTAAAGTCTGTTCAATTATAAATTACAATTTTAAAACGAGTGATCTTATCTTGCACGGAGAATAGTTCATTTTCATTTTAAATAAACACTAGACATCTCGCATCAATGATGTACTAAGCTACACTCTTTCGTCTGGTTATTATTTTTACTAATTCATACCATAATACGGAAACGAAGCCTATTCCAATGCAAATGGTCAATTGAGGTAAATTTAGTTGTTCAAATTCAAAAAATGATGTTAACGGTTTTACATAAATCAATAGTGCAGTGATGGCAATGGTGAAGCCGATAATGAGCAACACCCTGTTGTTTTTATAACGAATGGTGGTGAAGATGGAATAATAAAATGAGCGATTAACAAGAGTGAGAAACACGTTTGCAGTAACGAGCACTGCAAAAACCATAGTGCGTGTATGTGCTTCATCAAAGCCGTTGTAAACCGAAAGTTGATAGACAAACAAAGTTCCTGCCGTAATAACTAATCCCTGAATAATACTTGTGGTAATTTCTTTCGGGTTGAAAAATGTAGTTGTAAAAGGTCGTGGCTTTTCAATCATGGCATTTTTTTCCATCGGTTCGTTTTCAAAAATGATCGAACAGGTTGGTCCCATAATTAATTCTAAGAATATAATGTGAACCGGCGAAAGGATATTGGGATAAATCCATCCCAAAGCCAGTGGTAAAAACACCGTTAGAATAATAGGGATGTGAATAGACACAATGTATAGAAATGCCTTTTTCAGATTGGCGTATATTTTTCTTCCCATCGCTACGGCATCCACCATTTTTGATAAATCATCTTCCAATAAAATAAGTGAAGCTGCCTGCTTTGCAATCTCCGTTCCTTTTTTGCCCATCGCAATTCCAATGTGAGCTGCCTTTAACGCGGGTCCGTCATTCACTCCATCACCTGTCATTGCCACGATCTGATTTTTTGCTTTCAATGCGTTGATGATTTTTAATTTGGCTTCGGGAAACATCCGGGTGAAAATATTTGTATCCAAAACTTTATCCTGCAATTCAGTATCCGACAATTGCATCAGTTCATCTCCTGTCAAACTTTTTTCAAACCCTTTAAATGCTATTTGTTTTGCAATGGCGGTAGTGGTTGCTGCATTGTCGCCTGTAACAATCTTTACTGCAATTCCTGCTTTATAGAAATTTTCCAAAACGGTTTGAATGTTTTTCTTTGGCGGGTCATAAAACGCAACAAGTCCTTTAAATGTAAATTGAAATTCCTGTTGAGTTTTTGGGAAATTATTTCCTGCAAAATTTACCTTACCTACAGCAAGCACACGATAACCATCAACTGCTAATGTTTTAATTGCATCTTCAATTTGTTCTTTTTCTTTTTGCGTAATATTCGATACAGCCATCAATGCTTCGGGAGCACCCTTTGCAGCAATAATTCTTTTGCCTGAATTATCTGCAAACAAATGAGTCATCATGGGAGGTTTTCCACTCAGCGGATATTCATAAATCATTTTGAAGTCTGGTCGTTCATCGTCCAACTTTAAACTGGCGTATGCATTGTGCAATGCCACTTCCATCGGATCAAAAGGAATGGGTTCACTTGCCCACATGGAAAGTGTTATCAATTCAATTTCGGCATTATTTAAATCATCAGGATTAGTAATTCTATGAGAAGAAAGTGTGAACACTTTTGCTAAACTCATTTTGTTTTCGGTCAGGGTTCCTGTTTTGTCGGTGCAAATCACAGTAGCGCTGCCAAGGGTTTCAACGGTTTTCATTTGCTTCACCACAATACCCATTTTCATCAATCTCCAAGCTCCGATTGCCATAAAAGCGGTAAATGCCATTGGGATCTCTTCAGGCAAAATACTCATCGCAAGTGTGAGAGCTTTTAACAAACTGTCTAATACAAGATGAGAGCGAAAAAAATTTATTCCCCAGACAATCAGAAACACAACAGCACCGGCAATAACTAACTTTTTTACAAAATTGTTTATCTGAATTTCAAGCGGGGTTTTTTCTTCGCTGATGCTTTCTAAACTCTTGCCGATCTTTCCTAATTTGGTTTCGTTGCCAATGGAAGTAACGGTTGCAATAGCCAATCCGCTTGCAACGGTTGTCCCGGTAAAAACGAGATTGTCTTCCATTGCTTTGTCTTTGAAAACTGATAATGATTCACCCGTAAGGATAGATTCGTTTACTGAAAAATCATTGGAATGCACAATGACACCGTCAGCGGAAATTGATGTGCCTTCCTCAACCATCAGGCAATCTCCAACAACTAAATCTTCACTTTTTATTTCTGTTACATTTCCGTTTCGGATTACTTTGCATTTGGGTTGTGTAAAGTCCTTAAGTTTTTCTAGAGCATTTCTACTTCTTGAATCCTGATACAATGCAATTACAGAAACAATTAAAATTGCTGCTGCGAGAAAAATACCATCGCCTGTTTTTCCACTTATAAAATAAATAGATGATGCCACCAACAATAAAATTATCATTGGCTCTTTTGCAAGACTTTTAATGGCATCCAGAACTCCGTTTTCTTTTTTATAGTTAAGTGTATTCTGCCCGTATTTTTTTCTTGCAGCATTTACCTGATCATCTGTGAGACCGATTATGTCGAAATTGTTTGAGGGCATTAGAAAAGATAATTTTTTTTAGAATAATGTTAAAACATTATTTGCAATTTTCCGTGTTGGGAAATTTAGCTTTTTACTTCAATGTACTGCTGTCACGCTTACTTTCTCAATTCCTTTTAGATGCAATTTAATATGTCTGTCGTGTGCTTTGTTTCTGTATTCGCTTATGATTTCTAAAATATCGTAGTCAATAAAATTACATTCGCTGCCGTCAATTGTAAGCACACTGGATTCCGGAATTTGGTCTAACGCTTTTCGAAATTTTACTTTGTTTAAGAAGGTAACATTGCTGTTGAGTTTGATCAAGTAAGTGTCAATTCCAAGGTGTTGAGTCTCTGTGATTTTATAATCCGCTTTGAAATTATTTTGAATGATAAAGTAAATTGAAATTAAAAGTCCTATCGTTACACCGATGAGTAAGTCAGTTGAAAGAATAACAATGATCGTAATTATGAAAGGAATAAATTGTTTCCTTCCTAAACTCCATACATTTTTATAGAGTTTTGGTTTTGTCAAATTGAAACCTGTTACAAGTAGAATAGCTGCAAGCGAGGCGTAAGGAATTTTGTTCAGCAAAAAAGGTACGAATAAAACAGCAAGCAAAAGAAAAAGTCCGTGAGTAAAAGCAGAAAGCTTTGTTCGTCCGCCTGCATCTGCATTGGCTGCACCCCTAACCACTACTGCTGTCAATGGAATACCACCGAGAAGTCCGCAAGTCATATTGCCGATGCCTTGTGCAATGAGTTCACGATTTACCGGAGTGATGCGGTTGCGAATATCTAATTTGTCAACTGCCTCTACACAAAGCAAAGTTTCTAAAGTTGCAAGCAGCCCGATAATAATTCCGTCTTTCCAAATCTCTGATATAGAAAACAGTTTTGAAAAATCGGGAAAAGAAACATTTGCAAAAACATTAGAAGGAATATTTACTAATTGAGTTTGTTTGAGTGAAAAATCTGATGACGCATTGGTGAAAAGAAAGTTTGCGATGATGCCGATAACAACAACTAATAAAGGTGCAGGAATTACTTTCAACTTTTTAGCGAATGGTTGTTGCAATGCAACAAGCACAATTAAAGAAATGACTGTAATGAGAATTGCTCCTGTGGTTATGTGAAGATTAAAGTTGTCAAAGTTTCCTAAAGGGTTTTGGAGAGAAAATAAATTTGGAAAACCGCTTGTCCAAAAGTCGGGTTGGTCGTAACCCATTGCTAAAGGAATTTGTTTTGAGATTAAAATTATTCCGATTGCTGCCAACATTCCTTTAATAACTGATGAAGGAAAATAGTATGCAATTGTTCCAAGTTTAAGCAGACCGAGAATTAACTGAAACAGTCCTGCAACCATAACAGCTAATAAAAATATTTTGTAGTCGCCAAGCGAAATGATGGAAGCTGCAACCAAAGTTGTCAAACCTGCAGCGGGTCCTGAAACTCCTAATTGTGAACCGCTGATAATTGAAACTACAAGTCCGCCAATGATGCCCGATATAAGCCCTGCATAAATTGGTGCACCGGAAGCCAATGCTATTCCTAAACAAAGTGGAAGAGCAACAAGAAAAACTGAAAGTCCGGCAGGCAGATCATGTTTGAGCCATATCAACCGGTAATATTTAATTGTTCGTTTCATTAATCATTTTTTGATTGCGAGAATTACTGTACTTACTTATTGAATTGGATAGATATTTTATCTTCTCAATAATCACCACAAGTGCAATGAGAGCAAGTCAGAGAAAATTTATTGCATGATTTTATCATCTTAAAATTTTTCAGGCTTATTATATTCTATCTTTTTCAGATTAAACTTAGCATAACTTAGGTCTCCTTTTTTTAATCTCCAAAGCACTTCAAATGTTGTTGGTATTACAATTTCATTTATTGTTTTGTAATCTGCTAATTTGATAATCCATGTTTCTAAATTGTTTTCATCCATGTATCGTTTTGTTTCCATTTCAATTATCTCTCCGGCGTTGTTAAATCTTATAATAAAAAATAATGACAGATCATTGTAGTTAAAATTTAGTTTCGCAGATAAACTGTCAATCGGTTTCCATTGTAAATTTTCAGCAGGCAAAAAATTTGTTGGAAACAAAATACTCTCTCCAAGCCAGCGAATTAATTCTCCTTGGTCATATTGTTCTCCCTGTCCGTCAACAACATTAACAAGAGATAAAATCGAAACTACAAGCCGTCCTTTATTTTCAATATACATATCGCGGGCGGTAAACAGAGATGTTTTTCCTTTCCAAACAAAGCCCGGATTATCTGCGGTGAAGTATTCCTCCCCTTCAATATTAACCCATCCTTTATCCTGTCCTGTTTTAAATTGCCCGTCATGTGTCATTCTTAAATTGCTAATATAAGGTTGACCTTCTTTCATCACATGCTTGAAATATCTTTGAACGGGTTCAGGTAAACCTTCAAGCTGTTGGTAGCTAAACTTTTTGTCGGAAATATTTTTTGATTGAGCGAATAACTGTTTTACCTGCTTGGTAAACTGAATGGATAAATTTATTTTTCCGATAATCAAAATGATTGCAACAAGTACAATAAAACTTAAAAGGTATATCATGAGTTTTTTATTTTTTATATTGTATTCTCACCTGTGGCAGCAAGGCAACAAAAATTATTGCAACAGCTAAAAACATATAGAAGGTATGCAGCCAACTTACTGCTGAAAGAAAAATCATTTCTATTTGTAATCCAGAAAATTAATGCGAAGGCAACATAAATACTGTATGTCCAGGACCAATGCATATCACTGAAAAAATTAAATCGCTCTGCAAGTTTTGATCCCGGTTTTTTATTTAATGCAACTATCAGCAGAAGCGGAGCTATTCCAAGAATTGAAAACAAAATAATTCCCGGGAGAAAAAAATTATTGAACGGAGAATGATCCAACATTGACAAAGGCATTCCAATCAATTCTCCACCCGGAGAAATTATCAAAACTCCTCCACCTCCAATTGCTCCCAGACCAAGAAACGCCAATAAGGCAATCAGAAAATTTCGTGCCGATTTTGTTTTCATTGGAAAATTAATTGAACATATCATATTTATAACTTAGAATTGTATTACAGAAATGCAAATTTAAAACTGTCTTTGTTTGGAAGCACGTTGATGATGAGAGTTTTTTTGTGGGCATAATCAGGTTTTTACAAACCAGTTAACAGGTCGTCTTAATGAAACAGGTTCAGGATAATTTTTTACATAACCTGTTCTTAAAATAAATTGGATGTTATCACTTATACCTATTGATTGATTTATGGTTTGTTTGGTTGATGCCTCTTCCAGGATTTGTGTCATGGGATGAATAGCAATTCCCTTCTCGCGAACTTTTTAAGAATAACCGTTGCATTCGTTTTCCTGTTTCTATTAATGATGCAACTGAATTGTCTTTGCTTGTAATCAATAACCAACCTGCCGACTGCGATACCTGCTTTATTACATTGTCAATATTTTTATCCCTGAAATCTTTTTCCATTACACTGCCTTTGTTATAAAAATTACGGACTATCCAGCCAGATATACCTTCAATTTCCATACTTGAAGTAGTTAATCCATCATTGTATTTCTCTGCGTCCTTACTTGAAAACCGAATCCATTCCGACAATTCTTTTTCTGCTGCATCACGATAGGATTGGATCCTGTTTGCTTCAATAGTTTGTTCATTCAGGTGTTGATATTCTTTTGCACCACGAGGCATGAAATGAAAAAAATCCTGTTCATCACTAAATAGATAAACTGCATCTTCTCTTTTCAATAAGTCGTTGCTATAATCTGAACGAACTGTCCTTCGTTCTTTTATTTTATCAATGTTGAATGAAAGAATGTTACCTGATTTGGCAAGTTTTACATCCACAATATTTTCATCCTGATTAGTTGTTGCAGCCAAATGAAATTGACAATTATAGCCCAGATTGTTTGCAGCATATTCAAGATTTTGAATGAATGCACCAATTGACAAAATTGTTTCGCGTTGCGTTGGGTCAACTGCAGGAAGCCATTTCGTTTTATCGTTGCAGACAATCCAGTGATAAGGTTCGATGTATTTTACAAACCAGGGTTGCGTATTATGTCCGCTTGGTGCAAGAGAAGCTAAATACAGAATTTCTCTTTCATCAGGCTTGAGAAATAAATTATTGCTATCGCTATCTCTTATATCTTCTCTGACAAAACTTCTTTTGTCGCTAATTAAATAGCTCACACCACCAGCAGTTATGATCGAACCCGCAGCAATAGTAAAAAATTTTCGCCTGTTCATTTTAAAAACTTTAATTGTATTAGATTTATTACTTGATAAAGGTAGACAACTTAAAATGGGAAAACACTGTAGATTTTATGGTGACTTTGAATGGGTTGCAGGTATCGGTTTGGGGCTTCACGCAGTGCGGGCTTTTTAGTATTACACTTTATACGAAGCACCACATTGTTTACGATTACTGATGCTCCTAACGAAATATACAAGATACTGGTAAAAGTCCAGCCGCTTAAAGTTCTTTGCTTTACTTTAGATTATTTTAATTGTTGTGATCATTGTAATTTTTGATTTTACTGAATTCGAAATTAAACAAGCGACTTCTGATTTTTGCAAGACCCGTTCTGCTTTCTCACGGTCTTTTTCATTGGTAATTATTACAGTGGGTTCAAGAATAATTTCACTCATCATAAATTTACCATCCACTTGTTCTAATTTGCCTTTGGATTTACAACTGAAATCTTTGAAGTCCAATTTTGAATTTTCAGCAATTGCCAAAAATGTTGTCATCAAACAACTACTCATCGCAGCGGTAAATAAGTGTTCGGGCGACCAGATTCCGGGAATGCCTTTAGGGAATTCAGGAGGTGTTGCTACTTCAATGCAACTACCCCCTTCACGACTCAACTCAGGCGAACACATAACACCTTTGCGTTCTGTATTCCAGTTGACATCAACATTGTAATAATGTGGTTCCATAATTATTGAATTTTATTTTGTAAACTCAGCCATCCACCACCGTTATGCACTTCGGCAAAGCCATTTGATTTGAGAATATTTTTACCCCGGGCACTCCTTATGCCCGATGCACAACAAGTAATGATTGGTTTGTCTTTTTTCAGTTTTGAATAATTGTTTGAAAGGTTGTTCAACGGAATATTGATTGATCCTTTTATATGTCCTTGCTGATATTCGGCTTTTGTTCGCACATCAATTATCTGTGCTCCATTTTGCATCAGTTCTTTGAAGTCCACTTTGGCACCAAAGCCGAATAAGTTTTTTAGAAGTTGTAACATGATTTAATTTTCATTTGCGAATTATTCCATTATTATTTTCTGTGTCGCTTTTTTCATCATGCGTTTCAATCGTCAACATCAAATGCTGCAAATGGTTGTCTCCGGTACAGTCTGTCCAATCTTTCTCCAATGATAAGCCCTTTCCATTGTCTTGACCAAAAGCATAAGCCTGAAACTTCTTACATCTTCAATTGTTTTTTTGATTTTGCTCATTGTTCTTTTTTAGTTTGTTCTGTTTTTGTTTTTTCTTTTTTGAAACTGCTGAATAGCAAACCTCCCATCATTGCACCATACAATGTGCTGTTCAAAGGTTTTGATGTGATAGCACAAGTGCCGCTTGTACAACCCACAAAATGAAAGTAAGCATATCCGCCAATTGCACCAACTAAAACTCCAATGATGGTGAGTTTATATTTCAGAATGAAATTCATTTTTGCTCCTATAGAGAACTTTTTTTTTGTTTTGATATTTGTTTAAATAAGTGGATTGCCCACCAGTATTTGTACGGCTTTGATGTTATTTTTTCTTGTGTCATTTTTTTATTTTTTTAATGAGGTAATTGCTCTCTATATTTGCCATATATCCATGTACCTGCCACAGCACTTAAAAAGGTAATGAATACAACTAAAAAGCCACTTCCTATTTGTGCAAATAAAGGACCCGGGCAAGCCCCTGTAATAGCCCAACCAATGCCAAAAATTAATCCGCCGTAAATCTGACCTTTATTGAATGTTTTATTTTCAAAGGATATTTTTTCACCACTAAAAGTTTTGACATTAAAGCGTTTGATAACCCAAATAGAGAGCATACCCACTACAACGGCAGTACCAATTACGCCATACATAAAAAATGATTGCAAGTGAAACATCTCTTGTATGCGAAACCAACTAATGATTTCTGCTTTTACGAATACTGTCCCAAATACTATTCCTACAATTAGGTATTTGATATTGGATAGAAAACCATTTTCGCTTTTCTTGCTTTCATTGGTACACATTGCGTCTTGATGACGGACTTCTATACTTTTTTTACTTTCCATAGTTGTTAGAATAATTTAAAAATTAAAGGCATCAATAAATTTGCTGAAAAGAAACCACCTGCCATAAAGCAGCAAGTTGCAATGAGCGAAGGCAATTGAAGATTGGACAATCCCATAATGGCGTGCCCACTTGTGCAGCCTCCTGCGTAACGAGTACCAAAACCTACTAAAAACCCACCTACTACAAAAAAGAAAAATCCTTTTAGTGTGAAAATATTTTCAATACTAAAAATCTGCATTGGCATTAAGTGACTATAATCGGTAATACCAAATTGAGCCAAAGTTGTTTTGGTGGTTTGAGAAACAACGATTGCATCAGGGTTGCTTAAAAATTGAGTGGCTAAAAATCCACCTATTAACACCCCAACCACAAAAAACAAATTCCACATTTCTTTTTTCCAATCGTATTTAAAGAATGGAATGTTGGCAGGAATACATATTGCACATACATGCCTTAGCGATGATGAGATACCAAATTTTTTATTACCTATGAGTAATAAAGCAGGTACCGTCAATCCGATAAGGATGCCTGCTACTGCCCAATGCCAAGGTTGTTTAACTAATTCTAACATATTTTTATTTTAAGATTGTTTCTTTAATAATTATGTAAATGCCCATTACCAGTACAAACCAACCAAAAGCAGGTTTCAATTTTGCACCATCAATAGTTTTAGAAAGAGCTGAACCAATAAAAATACCCACTACAGCAAATGCAGTAACAGTTCCAATCAGGGTCCAATTAATTACGGTTTCTCCTCCTTCACCAAAAAAACCGATTAGGGATTTGGCAGCAATAATGACCAATGAAGTACCCACTGCTTCCTTCATTGGAAGTTTTGAAAGGATGACCAATGCCGGAATAATTAAAAATCCACCACCAGCACCAACAAGTCCGGTGAGCATACCGACAACCGCCCCTTCAAACAGTATAAGCGGATAATTAAACTTTTGTTCGCCCGTTGCCGAGTTTGAAGGTTTCGCTTTGTCCTTTTTAATCATGCTGTATGATGCTGCAATCATCAGCACTGCAAAAAACAACATCATTAAAATACTTTTGGTGACCACAAAACCACCAATAGTAAATACTTCTTTTGGTATTGCAGGTACAATGTAAGCCCTTGTAATAAATACAGCTATGACGGATGGAATACCAAAAATGATAACCGTTTTTATATTCACCAAACCCTTTTTGAAATAGGAGAATGAACCAACGGCACTCGTAAAACCTACAATAAATAGTGAATAGGCTGTGGCTGCAACAGCATCAACACTCAATAGGTAAACTAATACAGGAACGGTAAGAATACTGCCTCCGCTTCCAACCAAGCCAAGTGAAATACCTATAATAACCGATGATAAATATCCTAAAATTTCCATTTCCCTTTTTTGTAAATTATTAATTTAATGCTTTAAATGTGTAGCTTAAAAAAATACTTGTCAGTAACTTTAGTTACAAACTGTATTTTGTATTTGATAAATCAAGTAATGAATGCACTTTGTTGTGATTATCAAATTTCTGTGGTGATAAACTTATTTAATGTTTTTTTCATGTAGAAATTCCGAACAGAAAATACAGCGGACAAAAAACTCATAAAACTTATGAGGATTAAAACACCCGCGAGAACTAAGTGACTCGTCCTGAGCATATTCTCTTATTAACGTATATTTCTCTTGTAACTTAAGTGGTAGCATGCTATTTAAACTGCGCCAACGAACAAGTATTGCTGCAGATGGGGGAAATCATTGCTCTCAGATACCCAAGTGAAATTATAAAGTTGAAGATAACATCTAAAGTTCAATAGTAAATGTCCAGTCCGATTTTGTAAATACGTTTGTTAGCAGCATACCCTTCTCTATCACATTTCGATTTACAGGTGTAGTATCCTCAAATATTCTATCCATGGTCCAACTTCTGCTTTATATTGTTTAGCCATTACACGAGAGATCTGGGAAATATGTTTAAGGTCGTGAACAACCCAGGTAGAAAGCAGTTGCGATAATGTCACTTCTCCGAAAGTAGGATGAATTCCTTTTTCTTCCAAGGTTTTTGCCGGTAAGTTTTTTTGAATGCAGGTATTCAATATTCTTTTTGCGTAATATTCTAAATTCATCTAATAGCTGTTCCATTGACTTCTCTTTACTTTCTTCAAATTGAGCGAGAGGGTCAAAAGGTTCAAATTTTTTGTCATGCTTTTCTGAAAGAATAATTTCTGCTCTTGGAATCCAATCAGTTCTTTCTCCGTGAATAAGATGTCCGATAATATCAAATACACTCCATGTTTGCCCACCTTCGTTGTTTGAAGTCTATTCGTGAGAATATTTTGAAGCATTGCAATAAGAACGTCCGGTGTACGTTCAAGAATTTCAATTGATCTTTCTAAAGTAAAGGTCATTGTAATATTTTATTAATGTGTACAAGAAATTTAATACTTAAGCTTTCATAAGGTCGCTATGAGGTTGCCCATAATTATTTGCAGCTACACGAAGGTCTGGACTTTTATCACAAAACTTGTCCCGATAGCTGTCAGCATGAAAAATTAAACTTCCATTTACAAAACTGTCTGTGAAAAACGACCGCGAAGCAACGCAGGTAAATCCCGCCTTTGGGGTAGGTGCTGTTTGTAGAAGTTTTTGTATCTGCTAATTATCACTATCAACTCCTTATAGATGTAAATATTCGGCTCCATAAGGATTATCAACCAAATATACCCAGTTCCCATTTGGTTGTTTTTTCAATATATCACTTGACGTACCTTTCATATCCAATTTTGTGCCGTCGGGTAATATGGCTTTCATCGTCCATTCGTCAACCCAAGAAGTAATGTTACCAACTGTAAAGCCCGTGCTTCTTTGTGCTTGCAAATCCGGCTTAAGAGCACACACTTGCTCAAGTGCTTTGCGTATGTTTTCTTTACCTGTTACAAATGTGCCTATTCCGGTTATATATATTGCTTCTTCATCAAAACAATCCAGTGCACTTTCTACATCTCCATTGCGAACGCAGTTTTGAAAATACCTTGCCGAACCTTCAATGCTTGTTCTATCAAATTCCTTTTTCATATGTAATACTTGTTTTATGTTTTTTATAATTATGATCTGATTTCTATGACTTACTTTATTATTTTACTTGAGTCTTGTTTGCGGTTTAATGAAATTGCTGATAACGTTTTGTGGTTTGCGAAGGTGGCGATTTTTATCATCCCTATAGCTATCGGGATCTACGAAGCACTGATCCGCCAATTTCTTGTAGGTGCTGTTATAAGCTGGCCTTCTGTCTACCATGCTGTCCAAGTGCTAATACTTTTGTGTTTTTACTATTTTAATTATAACTGTCATTGATTGTTTACGCTCCGTTTAATGGCATTTTTTTTATTCTTTTAATCCATTTCTCAATTTCCACTGCCCAAAACACAATGCTTGACAAGCCGAGGCAAAGCAATAATTCTTTTATCGAAAGGGCTTGCGTACTGAAAATATCCTGCAAAAATGGAACATAAATTACCGCCATCTGCAATCCAATTGTAAGCAACACTGCTCCAACCAATTGTTTGTTTCCGAAAACACCTTGTTTAAATAACGATTTCCAGTCGCTGCGGATAGCCATAGCATGTCCCATTTGCGATATACTTAAAACTGTAAATACCATTGTCATCCATTTTTCATTGCCAGCGTGTATAGCCCAACCTTGAGTTGCTGTACATATAGCACCCATCAGCAACCCCACCCAAAGAATATGAATTCCTACTCCACCACTGAAAATACTTTCATTTGTTTTGCGTGGCTGACGTTTCAAAATATTCTCTTCGGCTTCTTCGGCTGCGAAAGCAAGTCCGGGCAACCCATCTGTAACAAGATTTATCCAGAGTATATGAATAGGAAGAAGAGGAATTGGCAAACCAATAAGAAGTGCAAAAAAAATAGTCAATACCTCACCGCTATTGCTAGTCATGGTGTATTTTATAAATTTGCGGATGTTGTCAAAAATTCTACGACCTTCTCGCACTGCTTTTATGATAGTGGCAAAATTATCATCTAACAAAATCATGTGTGCCGCTTCTTTTGAAACATCAGTGCCTGTAATGCCCATTGCGATACCAATGTTGGCACGTTTTAATGCAGGTGCATCATTCACGCCATCGCCAGTCATCGCCACAAAATGATTTTTATTTTGCAATGCTTTTACAATATTAAGTTTTTGTTCGGGCGACACACGGGCATATACTTTTATATGTTCAATCTCATTTTCAAATTCTTCATCTGTAAAATTTGCAAGCTCTGTTCCTGTAATTACCATGTCGGTTTGGTGTCGCAAAATTCCTGTTTCGGTGGCAATAGCTTTTGCGGTAATGGGGTGGTCGCCAGTAATCATAACTGGAGTAATACCTGCCGTATGGCAATCTGCAATTGCTTGTATGACTTCTTCCCTAGGTGGGTCAATCATTGCAGCCAGACCAATAAATCTCAAATTGGTCTCAATACTTTCAATTGAAATAATTTTGGGTAAAGTATCTACAAGTTTTACGGCATAAGCCAAAACCCTTTTTCCTTGTTGAGCAAAAATTTCTGTAGCTGAATTTATTTCTTCTGTATTTGCATCTTTACAAATACTTAAAATATTTTCCACAGCACCTTTTGTAACAATCAGCCATTGTCCAGCCAAAGGATAAATGGTTGTCATTCGTTTACGCACCGAATCAAAAGGCACTTCATGTTGGCGTTTAAAATCTGCCAACCATTTTTGGTCGTACCTTTTATTTTTTCTGGCATATTCAACCAATGCAACCTCGGTTGGGTCACCTTTTAGTTGATTACTTGCATCTTCTATTACATCGTGGTTCAGTTCCATTGAAAGCACCAGCAATTGTTCTGCTGAATAATTATGGACAGGTAACACATCTGATGAAATCCAACTATCAATCACCGTCATTTTATTTTGGGTAATGGTTCCTGTTTTATCGGAACAGATGTAGGTAACAGAGCCCAAGGTTTCAACAGCAGGCAATTTTCGGATGAGTGCATTTTTACGAACCATTCGTTTTGCACCTAAGGCCAAAGCAATAGTAATAACTGCGGGCAATGCTTCCGGAATAGCAGCTACTGCAACGGAGATGGCAGTGAGCAACATCCGGATAGGGTCTTCGCCACGGAGCAAACCTGCACCGTAAATAATTGCACAAATAAAAATTACGACAAAAGATAATTTTTTTCCAAAGTCAGCTAACCGTTTTTGCAGCGGTGTTTTAGTTTCATCTTCCTGAAGCAGTTGCGCTATGCGCCCAATTTCGGTCTTCATTCCCGTTGCTACAACAATGCCTTCGCCACGGCCATAAGTTACAATCGTGGTTTTGTACGCCATATTAAAGCGGTCGCCCAACGGTGAATTTTCTGTCGCTATTTCATCTGTATTTTTTTCTACAGCATTAGATTCTCCCGTCAATGATGCTTCTTCAATTTTTAAGGAGTGCGCTTCGGATAGACGAATGTCTGCCGGAACTGACATTCCTGCTTCCAGAATTATAATATCCCCAGGCACTAACTCGGATGCAGCAACCTGAACAATATTTCCTCCCCTGCGAACGGAAGCATTAAAGGCTGACATTTTTTTTAATGCCTCCATTGCTTTTTCTGCACGGTATTCCTGCACAAAGCCTATGATGGCATTGAGCAACACAATGATTAATATTACAATGGCATCTTTTAAATCGCCAACAGCAAAAGAAATTGCTGCCGCGAATAGCAGAATAATAACCATTACATCCTTAAACTGATGCAGCAATAAAGCGAAAATAGAAATTTCCTTTTTTTCTATTAGCTCGTTTTTGCCAAATTGTTTTTGTCGCTCTTCTGCTTCTGCACTATTCAAACCCTGCTTACTTGTGTTGAGCAATTTATAGGTTTCGGATACGGGTAATTGATGGTGATTCATATATTTTAAGAGCATTTATTTTGAAAATATCAATACAGGCACTTTGGTTGTATACGTCAATTCTGCCGATTTGCTTGGTAAGAACATACTTTCAAAAAATCCTTTTTCTCTATTGGTAAACATGATTAACAATTCGGGTTTTGATTTTTCAACATACTTTGTAATTCTCTCTACAAGTGACAATTCAAGGTTGTTTTTTGAATATTCAATTTAATATTCTCAAATTCTTTTGTGTTGAATAATTCCTTGTTTTTTTTAAACTTCTTCTTATCAAGTACAATTGATGAATAATGCAAAACTTCTACATGCAGAGCAATTGGTATTGAAAGTTTTGAGATTTTAATTACCTCATTTTTAAGGTTTTCAAAATCAGATAAATAAGTAGCCTTTTTCAGTGATCCAGCTCTATAATGGCTTGGAATTACCATTACTGGGACTTTAGAATTGTTCACTATATAGGAAGTGTGAGTACCCATAATTTTTCTAAGCATACCAGCTCCTTGGGTTGCTATACAGATAAAGTCTATTTTGTTTTTTTCGGCATAGGTAATTATGTCTTTCTCGGTTGAAATGCAATTGTCCACAACAAATTTCACATCAGCGAACTTCCCTTTGTCCTTACCAATTGTAGCATGGATAAACTTTTTGAGTTCTGCCGTAAGACGCTCTATTTCGTCACCTTTATAAGCCTTAAAAAAAACATCACTTCATACTGTATGCTTCATAATATGAATAGCATGATAGAATACTACTTCAACATTTTCTGTTTGCCTAGAAAGAGTTTGAGCAAATCTGATTGCTCCTTTTGAATTTGCCGAAAAATCGGTGGTCACTAATAGTTTCATTTTTCTTATTTTAATTGATGTCATTAATTGATTTCCCGTCGTTCTGCCATTGGTCAATATTTTTCAATGTTGTGCTAACAATACCTTCTAGGGCTTCATTAGTTAAGAATGCCTGATGGGCCGCTATTAAGACATTACTATACGCTGTAAGTAATACTAAAGTATCGTCTTGAAGAATTGAATGACTATGGTCATAAAAGAAGACTCCTTTTTCATTTTCGTAAACAACCATGCCAAACGAACCAATTTTGCCCGATTTTAAAGCATTCAGTACCGATTGTGTTTTAACAATGCCTCCCCGTGCTGTATTGATTAACATAACCCCATTTTTCATAAGAGAAATTTGATGGTCGTTTATCATATATTTTGTGTCTTTGTTTAATGGAAGGTTTAAGCTAATTATATCAGATTGTTGACATAGTTCGTCAAGAGAAGTGTAATGTAAATTATATTTTGACTTTAGAGAGCTATCCTCAATTTTATCGTAACCAAGCAAATTACATCCAAAACCATGTAATATTTTTGCTAGCACTGAACCTATTTTACCTGTACCGATTATTCCTACTGTTTTACGATTAAGATCAAATCCTGTTAAACCACCAAGACTAAAATCGTGACGTTTAACACGGTTGTCAGCAATTATTAATTTTCTGGTTAGTGCTAAAATCATAGCTACTGTATGTTCAGCAATGGCAAAAGGTGAGTATTCTGGCACATTTGCAACTTTTATTTTAAGTTCGGCGCCTTTGATAAATCCACATGGTCGTAACCCACAGAGCGTAAAGCAATATATTTTACACCATAAGAATGTAATAATTTCAATATATCTTCATTAACAGTGTCAGAAGTAAAAATTGCAATAGCGTCAAAGTCTTTTGCCCAATGTGCAGTTTCTTTGGATAGTTGTTCTTTAAAATAAACAAGCTCATGATTGCTGTTTTTGATTTTTTCAAAAAAAGGTCTGTCAAAACTGTGTATGCTGAATATTGCTATTTTCATTTTTTCATTTTTTCATTTTTTCATTTTTCATTTTTCATTTTTTATTTTCATTTTTTATACTAAGGTTGTCGTCTAATTGTCAGGTTTTCTAGGCTTGCCTATAACGTTTTGCGGCTTGGCGAAGGTGGCGATTTTTACCATCCCGATAGCTATCGGGATTGATGCGGAGAACCAATGTTTGATTAACCATCCCGAAACTTCGGGATCTGCGGAGCACTGAACCGCCACTTTTGCCAAACCGCTGTTGGGCGTTCGCCTTACTTCTCATTGAATTATTTAATATATCAGTCAGCAAAGAATGATGCAGCAAAGGGATTGTCTACAAGCCAAAGCCAAACTCCGTCTGCGTTTTTACGCATTATATGTGCGGATGCTCCTTGCATCTTGATTGGATTACCTTGTGGGTCCGTAGCTGTCAAAGTCCACTTGTCTAAACGATATATCAGGTCATTACCGACTGGTATATTTTTGTGCTTGTAAATTTTAATATCAGGCTTCATCTTGCAAAGATTAGCAATTATCTTTTCTATATTGTCAAGTCCTCTAATTGCGTTTCCGTCCTTGTCCATATATACTGCTTCTTGGTCAAAGCAAGACATAGCATTTTTCAAATTACCTTCCCGAATGCAATCCATAAAATATTCATCTGCCTCATCTGGGTTTGTCCTGTCAAAATTTTGTTTCATTAATGGGCTTTTTAAAACTTTTAAGCCTACTTGTGAGGAAGATGATGAGTGAGTATTTTGTTGATCCGATGTTGTTTGTTCAGGAGTAGAGACATTCGTCTTTTTTTCATTGGCATTTTGTGCACTTTCAAAAGCAAGTTGTTTTTCTTTTGACTCAAGTTCTTTCTGTTTAAGGTCTAACTCTTTTTTCTGGAGTTCTAAATCTTGCTCAGTTGTCATGTTACTTCCAGAGTTGTTACAACTTGTCAAAATAAAAACTGAAAGCGCAACTGTCATTAAAATTTTTGTGAGTTTTTTCATAAAAGTAATTTTTGTTTTTTAAGCTTACTCTATTCGGTTTTCAGCATCCCCGTTTATGTTCCGTTGTCCGCCTTGTTTGGTCAATGCACAAATGTATTAAGTTAGCACTGTCACCATAGTATGTCGCCCAACGTTTTGCGGCTTGGCGAAGGGCGGGATTTTTAGCTCAAATGTTTATACAAAGCATAAATGCTGAACCTTGCACAAAAGTTTCTTCGAAGCACGTCAGCCCTCCTTTTGCCAAACCGCTGTTGGGCTTTCGCCTTACTTTTCATTGAATTATTTAATATATCAGTCAGCAAAGAATAATGCAGCAAAGGGATTGTCTACAAGCCAAAGCCAAACTCCGTCTGCGTTTTTACGCATTATATTGGCTGAGGCTCCTTGCATCTTGATTGGATTACCTTGTGGGTCTGTAGCTGTCATAGTCCACTTGTCTAAACGATATATCAGGTCATTACCGATTGGTATATTTTTGTGCTTGTAAATTTTAATATCAGGTTTCATCTTGCAAAGATTAGCCATCACCTTTTCTATATTGGCAAGTCCTCTAATTGCGTTTCCGTCCTTGTCCATATACACTGCTTCTTGGTCAAAGCAAGTCATAGCATTTTTCAAATTACCTTCCCGAATGCAATCCATAAAATAT
>Ga0163153_10000774_pt1 | contig 53685 bp, 39 predicted proteins | sample OliLakLV19MP6IB1_FD_148629 | JGI IMG/M metagenome (GOLD analysis project Ga0163153, IMG submission 148629) | Freshwater microbial mat bacterial communities from Lake Vanda, McMurdo Dry Valleys, Antarctica - Oligotrophic Lake LV.19.MP6.IB-1 | ecosystem: Environmental > Aquatic > Freshwater >... | reverse complement strand
GGTCTCGGTGGTGGCGGTCACGGTATCAATGGTGCCGTTCAGCCACAGCGCCGTGTCGATGCAGTGCGCGAGCAAATCCCCCGTCACACCGGAGCCGGCCACCTTCACATCCAGACGCCACAACCCTGCGCCGCCCTGCGGCAGATCCGCGTTGATGGTCCAGTCCTGGAGAAACTTCGCGCGATAATGGAAGATGCGGCCGAGCCGGCCCTCGTCGATCAGCTGCTTGGCGAAAGTGATGGCGGGCACGCGGCGGTAATTATACCAGACCATGTTCGGCACCTTCGCCTTGGTCACGGCGGCGACCATCTTCTCCGCTTCCGGCCCGTTCAAGGCCAGCGGCTTCTCGCACAGGATGGCCTTGCCGGCCTTCGCGGCGGCGATGGCGATCTCGGCATGGACATTGTTCGGCGCAGCCACGTCGATGACGTCGATGTCGTCGCGCTCGACCAGCCGGCGCCAGTCCGTCTCGATGGATTCATAGCCCCACTTGGCGGCGAAGGCCTTGGCCTTGCCGGCATCGCGCGCGCAGATCGCCTTCAGCACCGGACGATGCTGAAGATCGAAGAAATTGTTGACCTGGGAAAAGGCGTTTGAATGGGTGCGGCCCATGAAGCCGTAGCCGATGAGTCCGATGCGAAGAGGTTTCATAGCGTGTTGATTTTCGGGCGATAGCAAAGCGAGTCACCCCACGTGACGCAAGCCGAATCCCGCAACACTGCGGCCCCGTTGCCTGCCCTGCCAAAGGACGCACGGCAATGAATCTTCATGACTCGCGCATCACGAACAGCGCAGGAGATCGACCTCACCCGCAGTGACACAGTCTCGTTCTCGCGCGCCAGGCAACGGACTTTTCGCTTTCAATCGCGCTCTGATTCCCTAGCCTCCGCCACATCATTTATGGCAAAAAAGAACGACTACAAATTTTGTTTTGGCCCCTGGAACATCAGCGAAGGACAGGATCCCTACGGACCCACCACGCGTCCCGCGCAGTCCTTTGACTGGAAACTCGCCCAGCTCAAGAAGCATGGCTTCGAGGCGATGATGTTCCACGACGATGACGCCGTGCCGGACATCGACAGCAAGTCCGAAGCGCAGATTCGCAAGGAAGCCAAGGAGCTCAAGAAACGTCTCGACGGCCTCGGTCTCGTGGCGGAAATGGTCGCTCCGCGCCTGTGGTTCGCGCCTCAGACCATCGACGGCGCTTACACCAGCAGCAGCGCCAAGGACCGCCGTTACGCGATTGATCGGTCCCTGCGCTGCATTGATCTCGCGAACATTCTCGATACGGATCTGCTCGTGCTCTGGCTTGCGCGCGAAGGCACCTACATCCGCGAATCAAAAGACGCCGGACGCAGCCTCGATTACCTCGTGGAAGCCCTCGACAAGATGCTCGCTCACGACAAAAAGATCCGCCTCGCCATCGAGCCCAAGCCCAACGAGCCGATGGACCACGCCTATGTGCCGACAATTGGTCACGCCATCGCGGTCGCCGGACTCACGCGCGACCCGAAACGCGTCGGCTGCCTGATTGAATCTGCGCACGCGATTCTCGCCGGCCTTGATCCCACGGACGAAATCGATTTCGCGATGAAGTTCGGCAAGCTCTGGTCGCTCCATCTTAATGACCAGAACGGGCTGAAGTACGATCAGGACCGTCCCTTCGGCAACGTCAGCCTGCGGAGCGCGTTCGATCAGATCCGCGCGCTCGAACGCAATGGCTACGGGAAGAACGGCGAATACGTGTGCTTCGACGTGCATCCCTTCCGCACCACGAAGCCGGAGCATTGGATGGATCATCTGCTGAACAGCCGTCGCACGTTTGAGATCCTGGTGAACAAGGTTCGCTCCTTCGACGAGAAGACGGCGGGCAAGCTGGCCGCTGATCGTAATTATCAGGCGCTCGATCAGATGGTGATCGAACATCTGCTCGGCAAGTAACGCCGGTGCGATTTTCAGGGCGGCGCGCGCGCCGTTTTCAAAACCCGTGGAAGGACGAGTTCCACGAGTCCGTGTTCTCTCGGAGCCAAGGAGAACGCGGACTCGCAGGACGACAACGCGGACTCGCGGAGCTCGTCCTTCCAGAGGAGAAGGATTTAAGAGCGGCGCGCAGGTTTTGATATTGAACCGAAGGCGTGTCCGTGTAGGGTCTTCATAGTCATGTTGGCTAACTTACCAATCTGCACATTGATCGCCGATACAGCGGGAGGTGTCGCCAGCATGAACAGTGGGGATCTCATCGCCGCCTTGCTGCTTCTCGTTCTTGGGGTTGCCCTGGGCGTTGGCATCACCTGCCTGCTCACCGTTCTCCATTTCATGCGGAAAGGCCGTCTGCTGCCGCGCCAAGTAATTCGCCGGAGAGCGAACCTGCCAAGCGAACATCGGCTCGTGGTGGCACCGAGTTTTAATCTGCCCACGCGCTGGCTGGCCATTCGCAGCGGCAATCCCCAACTGGTTCAAGCCGCGCTCGCCCTGAACAACCCCATGCCGTGCTCGTGGGAAGAAGGCATGTCGGCGGCGCACGAGCACAAGCTCTTCATCTCGCCCGCCATTCGCGGCTGGGTCTTCGTCATGGGCTCGAACCTTCCTGAACCCGGCGATGATGTGGACAAATGTTTCCGCTTCGTGATGGACCTCAGCCGCAAGCTTGGCCATGTGCAGTTCTTCAGCGTGAACCGGGCCGTAAACCATCACGCGTGGGTGCAGGCGGAACTAGGCACGGTCGTCCGCGCGTATGCGTGGGCTGGCAAGACGCTTTGGAACCAAGGCGCGATGACCCGCGCCGAGCTCGATCTCAGCCTTAAATGCCACGGCTACGGCGATGGCGAAGAACGCGTGGACTTCGGGCGGCCCGATCCCGCAGTGATCAACACCGAACGTCTGCCGTTGCTCGCTGCGCGCTGGAGCATTGACCCGACGTCGATTGATGCGCGCATGTTGAAGGAAAGCCAGGGCATCGCAGGCAAACCCTCGCGTTGAGGCGCGCGTTGATATTGGTTTCCGTAATCTCGGTCCCCAGACAGATGGCGGCGCGATGAAGTGCCGCCCAGCAAACTCGAACCACAGGATTCCTATGTCACTGGAAGTAGCCATCGCTGAATACCCAAAGGATATGGAACTCAAGGACGGTTTCCAGTTCGTCCTCCGCCCGCTCGACGCCCCGGACGAAATGGCGTTCCACGAGTTCTTCCTCGCCGTGCCCACGCGCGAGCGCATGTTCATCAAGCATCGCGTCACCGAGCCGTCCGTCATTCATGACTGGTGTCAGAACATCGACCTGGGCCGGAACCTTCCACTGCTCGCCTTCAATCAGGGCCAGATCGTTGCCGCCGCCACCTTGCATCAACAGCTCGGCGGCTGGAAACGCCACATCGGCCGCGTGAGCGTCATGGTTCATCCGAAGTTCCGTGAACGCGGCCTCGCCAAGACGCTCGTCACGGAGATCATCGACGTCGCCCGCCAGCTCGGCCTTGAGAAGGTGGAGGCTGAATTCATCGGCGAACAGCAGACGGCGATGAAGATGTTCGGCCTGATCGGCTTTCTCCCGCTCTATCGGTTGTCCGACTACGTGAAGGACATGGAAGGGATCACCCACGACTATTTCCTGCTCGGCCTCGATTTGAAAACCGACGAAGAATACGCTGGGATGGGTTAGGCCGACAACGCTCTTCACCACAACCTGTCCACAGGCTTCGCTGATCCGGTTCCGCGTCTTTAATCTTCATGGCCACTCCTGAAACTTGTCCCAACTGCGGCGCTGACGTGCCGCGCAACGCCCGCGCGTGTCCCGAGTGCGGAGCCGATGAACGCAGCGGATGGTCGGAGGACGCCTACGCCGAACGCCTCGGCCTGCCCGATGACAAGTTCGACTACGATAAGTTCGTAGAGGAGGAGTTCAGGCCCGCCAAAGAGATTCGCCCGCGCGGCGTCTCCTGGATGTGGTGGCTCGTCGCCCTCGGACTCCTCCTCGCCATGCTCTGGCCGCTGTTCCGCTCGCTCTGACTCTGATGAACCGCCTCTCCTCCGCTTCCACTCTGAAACTGCCCGCCGCCGATCCGCGGCATTGGCTGATCGATCCCAACGTCACCTTCCTGAACCACGGATCGTTCGGCAGTTGCCCGCGCACCGTTCTCGATTTCCAGCAAGGCATCCGCGAACGCCTGGAACGTCAGCCCCTGCGCTTCCTCGTCCGCGACCTGGAACCGCTCTGGGATGCCGCCCGTGCCAACCTCGCGCAGTTTGTCGGCGCGCACTCGGACGATCTAGTCTTCGTCGCCAACGCCACGACCGGCGTCAACACCGTGCTGCGTTCGCTCCAGTTCAATCCCGGCGACGAACTCCTCGTCACCAACCACGAATACAACGCCTGCCGCAACGCCCTCAATTTCGTGGCGGAACGTTCCGGCCTGCGCGTCGTGGTCGCCGAAGTCCCGTTCCCAATCCACAGGGAAGATGAGTTCGTCCGGCCCGTGATCGAAAAGGTCACGCCGCGAACCCGGCTCGTGCTGCTGGATCACGTCACCAGCCAGACCGGCCTGGTGTTCCCCATCGAACGACTCGTCCATGAACTCGCCGCACAGGGCGTCGATGCGCTGGTGGACGGCTCCCATGCGCCCGGCATGGTGCCGCTGGACTTGCAGCGAATCGGCGCGGCCTACTACACCGGCAACTGCCACAAATGGATCTGCGCGCCGAAAGGAGCCGCGTTCCTCCAGGTGCGACGCGACCGGCAATCAGACATCCGCCCGCTCGTCATCAGCCACGGTGCGAACTCCTCGCGCAAGGATCGTTCACGCTTCCTGATCGAGTTCGGTTGGATGGGAACCTCCGATCCTTCCGCCTTGTTGAGCGTGTCTGAGGCGCTCCGGTTCATGTCCAAGCTGCTGCCCGGCGGCTGGCCGGACATCATGCGCCGCAATCACGAGCTGGTCGTCGCTGCGCGAAAGCTTCTCTGCACGGCCCTCAGCATTCAGCCGCCCTGCCCTGATCAATTCCTCGGCTCGCTCGCCTCGTTGCCCATCCCGGATGCGACGACCACGACCCCAGCCAAGTCGCCGCTGTATCTCGACCCGTGGCAGGATCAGTTGCTGGAAGTTCATCAGATCGAAGTCCCCATCATCCCCTGGCCCGCCGCGCCGCGCCGGCTTCTGCGCATCTCCGCCCAGCTCTACAACTCACTGCCTCAATACCAGAAACTCGCCAACGCCCTGCACGATCTGATGGGGAATAACGAACCCCTCGACTAAAAGTCGTGATGGAAATTATTGGGAAAATGACCATGCAGCAGCGCTCGCAAAGTCGAGCCAGTTACGCGGAATCTGGAAATAGCGGGAAAGTTGTTTCAAAAACGTTTCCCCTTCCATGTCGTTTGTCCCCGCAAGCGCTATGCCGTCGATCCACAATTACGAGCTCATCGCGAAGGGACGGATGAAAACCTTTGAACAAGCTGCCATCCAAATCAGAGGTAATTACACCGACAGCGCTTGAACGCGTCGGTCTGTTTCGCGCTCTGATGGGACACGGCGGACTTTGACCGTCGGTTGTTTCACAGGCTTCAGCTTACATCGGCTGCCAATACCCCTTCGCCATTTCAAAGCAACCTCAAGGAAAGGCCCGGAGAAAGGAGTCTATCTTTATCTGCGCCTCTCTCCTCATGAGGAACGAATGGGGAGAGAGGGGCAGCCACCGCCATCACCTCTGCTGCCATTTTCAATCATGCCCGCCCGTCTTGGTTCACTGGAACTTCTGAAGGATCAAGATTCCGACGCCGCCGTTCGGATCTGGGACGCGGTTCGTGTCGTAAAGGAACACACTTTGACCACGAGGAATCTCCATCCGGGCCACGAGCATCAGGTTCGTATGAAGGCGGACGGTTTCCGCCCCATTCGGAATCCGCGCGGGAGCGTTGGTCACGATCTCCGTGCAGACAAACCTGGCATTCAGCTCGATGCCATCGCCACGTTTGATCACCGCACAAGTGAGTGTGTTTCCTGCCGCCATTGGAACCCCTTGAAACGGTGGTCCGCCACCCGTGGACATGGTTGCCAGGACTCCAAAACCAAGACTTATCCTGGAACGGCGTGATTCGGTGGCATGGAGCTGAAGGCCCGGAGTGAGTGACTTGACCTCAGCGTCGGCAATCATCCAGGCGCGGACTCCGTTGGTGAAAAGGAAAGGTGCACGGCCAGCAAACAGTTGCTGGAGTTGCGGAGTCTGCAGCTCGTGAAAGCGAAACAGGGTGGTGCCGAGGTTCGCGCTGGCCGGTTTGCCGAGCACCGCGTAACGCAGCTTCCAGAGCCATCCCCAGTGCATGGGAATCCAGCGGTCCGGCATACGCAGAGGCGGCGGCGGGATGGAGTGGTCCGGAGGCAGCACGGTGACAAAAGGAGGCATCGGGCGATTCGGCAGGGAAAGCCCGAGTCCGAGAGCGCAGGCCAGCAACAGCAGAATCGCCCCGATGTGACGCCACTGAAATGCCGTCCGGCGAAAGGAGACGGGGTTGGTGTCGTCGTCGGTCTGGTTCACTGGCAGCATTTGAACTCCGCCACCGTCCTTCGGTTGCGCGGAGAATGGAAGCGATGTTTTGCGCCTGACCCTCCGTTCGGTTTGAGAACTTTGTGGACCAAGGCGGCGCGAAGCGTCCTGCACCACTGACCACTGACGACTGATTGCTGATCACCCCCCCAATTCCACGCCGCTCAATCGCCCGCATTGACTTGCCAGAATCGCGCCGATAGTTTTGCCCCACGAACTAACAACTTTTACCCATGCTCCCTGTCATCGAAAATCTTCTCATCCTCCAGGATCGCGACCGGAAGATCCTGACCTTGCTGGACGAACTCGCACACGTCGGGCCGGAGCGCGATTCTCTCCGCGCGAGCCTTTCCTCCAATCAGGCCGCCTTGGATGCTGCGAAGCATAAGGTCATGCACCTCGAGTCCGACCGGAAGAAACTCGAGCTCGATGTCGAGGCCAAGAAACAGCAGATCGACAAGTATTCGATCCAACAATTTCAGACGAAGAAGAACGAGGAGTTCAAGGCCCTCGAACACGAGATCGCCACCTGCAAGCAGACCATTCTCAAGCTCGATGACCAGCAGATCGAGCTGATGGAACAGATCGAGTCCGCGCAAAAGTCGGTCGCGGCGGCGAACAAGAATCTCGCGGACGCCAAGAACGTCATCGAGAGCCGCATCGCCGACATCACTGCGCGCGAAGGCAACCTCAACAAGGAGCTCGCGGAGCTGCAGTCCAACCGCGCCGAACTCGCCGAAGTGGTCGATGAAAGCACGCGTTCCAAATACGACCGGCTGCTCAAGCATAAAGGCCAGAACGTCCTCGTCGGCATCCAGCACGGCGTCTGTGGCGGCTGCCACATGCAGCTCAGCCGCAGCATCATGATCGCCTGCCAGGGCGACCAGGAGATCGTCACCTGTCCGAACTGCAATCGCATCCTTTTCTACACGCGCGACATGGATCTCGCGGTTGCCGACTGAGCATTTGGGAAGGCAGTGGGTGGCGTCAGGCATCCTGCCTGACGCAGAGGGCGGCGTCTCGCCGCCCGGAACAGGACGCAGATTTCAGAGCGGGTCTTCCATTGTTCGGCTCAGCTCCTCAAATCATTCGCCAGCCATTACCGCCGGGCGGGACGCCACGGCTCCACGTCAGGCAGGATGCCTGACGCCACCTGCAAACTTAGGCTGGAGCATTTTGGTCGGCTCCGGTAACGATTCGCGCATGCTGACTTCAAGCATCGCCACCGGTCTCCTTCTCTCCCTCGTCCTTTTCACCTCGCCCCTCGCGCGCGCCGCCGTTTCTGCGCCGGACACCAACGCCGTCTGGCTCGCCGAGCATTACACGAAGTTCGAGCATCGCATCGCCATGCGCGACGGCGTGCGCCTCTTCACGCGGGTTTACGTGCCGAAGGATGATTCGCAGCGCTGGCCCATTGTCCTCACCCGCACGCCGTATGCGCTCAAACCTTACGGCTCGGACAACTACAACGATCCCGTCGGCTCCTTCCGCACGCTGGCGAAGGACCGGTTCATCCTCGTCACGCAGGACGTGCGCGGCCGCTACGGTTCGGAAGGCATCTACATGCACGTCCGTCCGTTCAATCCCAAGAAAGGCCCGCGCGACACCGACGAAAATTCAGACGCCTACGACACCATCGACTGGTTGGTGAAGAACGTTCCTAACAACAACGGCAACGTCGGAATGTTCGGCATCTCCTATCCCGGCTTCTACACCGCGATGGGCATGATCGATTCGCATCCTGCGCTGAAGGCCGCCTCTCCGCAGGCGCCGATCTCGGACTGGTTCATCGGCGACGACATCCATCACAACGGCGCGTTCTTCCTCTCCCAGAACTTCGACTTCTTCTACAAGTTCGCCCAGCGCGCCGACGATCCGCTGCACGACGACATCAAGCCGTTCAACTTCAAGACGCCCGATGGCTACGACTTCTTCCTGCGCATGGGGCCGCTCGCCAATTCCGACACGCTCGCGCTCAAAGGCCGTTCGCCCGAGTGGAAGGAATTTCTGGCGCATCCCACCTACGACGCCTACTGGCAGGAGCGCAATCTGCGTCCGCATCTCAAGAACGTCCGCTGCGCGGTGATGAACGTCGGCGGCTGGTTTGATGGCGAGGATCTCTTCGGTCCGCTCGAAGTGTATCGCAACACCGAGCGCATGAATCCCGGCATCACCAACGTGCTCGTGATGGGTCCGTGGGCGCATGGCGACTGGGGCAAGAAGGACGGCGACAAGCTCGGCGACATCAGCTTCCGCGCGAACACCGCCGAGCATTATCGCGAGAAGATCGAGCTGCCGTTCTTCCGCCGCTTCCTCAAAGGCGACACGAATTACACGCCTGTCGAAGCGCACATCTTCGAGACAGGCACGCACCAATGGCGGCGCTTCGATGCGTGGCCGCCGAAACAGGCCGTCGCACGAACGCTCTACTTCCGGCCCGGCGGCACGCTGGGCTTTGCTGCGCCCGGCGGTGACAAGGAATCGTTCGACGAATACGTCAGTGACCCGGCAAAGCCCGTGCCGTTCACCATGGAGGTGACCACGGATTATCCGCGTTCCTATCCCGTCCACGATCAGCGTTTCGCGGCGGCGCGGCCGGACGTGCTCGTGTATGAAACCGAGCCGCTGGAGGAAGACCTGACCTTCGCCGGCCCGCTCAAGGCCGTGCTCCATGTGTCCACCACCGGCACGGATGCGGACTGGGTGGTGAAGCTCGTGGATGTGTATGCGGGCGACTTCCCGGACCCGAGCCCCAACCCGGCTCACATCAAGATGGGCGGCTACCAGCAGCTCGTGCGCGGCGATGTCTTCCGTGGCAAGTTTCGCAACAGCTTCGAGAAGCCGGAGCCCTTCAAGCCCGGCGAAGTGACGAAGATCGAGTTCAACATCCCTGACATCTTCCACACGTTCCGTCGCGGTCATCGCGTGATGGTGCAGGTCCAGAGCACCTGGTTCCCGCTCGTGGATCGCAACCCGCAGACCTTCGTGAACATCCCCACGGCCAAGGCGGAAGATTTCAAGAAGGCCACGCACCGCATCTATCGCGGAAGCAGCAACGCCTCCGCCCTCACCGTGCAAGTGCTGCCGCCAGGCGGGAAGTAAGAGCCGAACCAGCAGCCGCCGACGTGAGGGGTCGTGCGGCTCAAGGCATCCGCCTCCTCACGTCGGCGGCTACAGGGCGCAAGGCGTTCTTCTGGGTTCGTGAATGACTTGGTTTTTAGGTTCGTCAGAGCAGCATCCATGAGAACCAATCCCTCACCGTTGATCGGCAAGCTGACCCTGCTGGTCCTCACGCTCATCCTCGGTTGCCTGGTGCTGCTCGTGGTCCGTTCCTACCAGTCCGCACGCACCACCTCCGAAACGACTCTTGCGGAACACGAACTCCCTGCGACTGCTGAAGAACACACGTACACTGAGAAGCCGTCCCCAGCTCCGACAAAGCCGAAACCTCCGACCGCGTCCACCGTCCGTCCAGTGACGAACGTCGCGGCGGTTCTCCCCCAGCGCACCGAGCCCGCGCAACTGCCGGAATCCGCTCCTGATCGTGCGATCATTGGCTCCACAACCTTTGGTTCAGCAGGGGAGCCATCGGGAGAAATCACCGGAGTGCTGGCTGCAAATGGCAGTGCGTTGCTTGCCGGTGTCGTGACGCTTTCAGGCACGCCGAAGCCGGAGGTGCCCATCGATCTCGGAGCAACGTGCGGAGCCTTGCAGACCAATCGCGTCACCACCCGTCACTACGTCGTCAGTCCGCAAGGCCGGCTCGCCAACGTGGTCGTTTGCATCAAGAGCGGGCTTCAGGGGAAGTATGGCCCGGTGCAGCCTTCGCCGGTTCTTAACCAGGTCGGCTGCATGTATGAGCCTTACATGATGGGCGTCGTCGTGGGACAGCCGTTTCAAATCCGGAACTCTGATTCCGTCATGCACAACATCCATGCCACGCCACGGATCAACAAAGAGTTCAATTTCGCCCAGTCGGTCAGCGGTCAGGTGAACGGAAAGTCTTTTGCCCTCCCGGAAATGTTCATCCGCCTGAAGTGCGACGTGCATGCCTGGATGTTCGCCTAAATCAGCGTGTTTGATCATCCTTGCTTCGCCATCACTGACACCAACGGCTTCTTCCAACTGCCCGCACAGATTCCGGCGGGCAGCTACGTGATCGGAGCCTCGCATCTCAAGTCGGGAATCGAACAGACGCAGAAGGTCACGCTCCGCCAAGGTGAGCAGCGCTCCATCCAGTTTCAATTCGTCGTTCCTCCCACGCACTCCCAAGAAGGCGTGGCCCGCTCGAACTGAGAATGGCGCCAGGCAGGATGCCTGACGCCACGGCCTCCGTTCACCTTGCTCCGCCTGATTTTCGCGCTTCACTGTTGGCGGGGGGTTCCCCATTCTTCAAACCATGAAATCACTGATGACCATCATCGGGCTGTCCCTTCTTCTTGCCTTCCCGATGCCGCTGCGGGCGGAGCTCATTGAGACCGACGTCTGCGTTTACGGTGCGACTTCCGGCGGCATCGCGGCGGCCATTCAGGCGGCGAGGATGGGAAAGAGCGTCGTGATCGCCGAGCCGGGCCGTTTCATTGGCGGCCTGACCACCGGAGGACTTGGCGCGACGGACATCGGGAACAAGGCGGCCATCGGCGGCATCTCCCGCGAGTTCTACGCGCGCGTGGCGAGGCATTACGCGCAGGATTCGGCGTGGAAATTTGAAAAGCGGGCGGACTATTTCGCGAAGCGCGGCGGAGGCCAGGCGCAGGCCAGCAGCCTGAGCGGCACGAACGCCACGATGTGGACCTTTGAACCGCACGTCGCGGACGAGATTCTGGCCGCGATGCTCCGGGAGGCGAAGGTCCAGGTTTACTTTGACCAGAAGATTGAGTTCGTCCGCAAGGAGGCGAAGCGCATCACGGAGATGGTCGTGGAGAACGACAACACCTATCGCGCGAAGATGTTCATCGACGCGACATACGAGGGCGACTTGATGGCGAAGTCCGATGTGTCCTTTCACGTCGGCCGCGAAAGCAACCGCGAGTATGGGGAAACGCTCAACGGATTCCGGGGCGAAACTCCGAAACACCAGTTCACCGTCGCCGTCGATCCTTACGTGAAACCTGGCGTCCCCAGCAGCGGACTTCTGCCGTTTATCCAGGGCGAATATCGCAAGGCCGCCGCCGACAAGAAGGACAAGGAAGAAGACGAGGACGACGACCAGGACACGCAGGACGAAAAGCCCGCGCAGACCACCAAGACCGAGGATGCCGAAAAGAAGCCCCGGCAAATCAACAGCAAGCCCGGCGATGCCGACAGCCGCGTCCAGGCCTACAACTACCGTCTCTGCTTCACGACGAACGTGGCGAACCGCATGCCGATTGAACCGCCGCCGGGCTATGACGCCGCCAAATACGAGCTGCTCGCCCGTTATCTGGAAGCGCTCGTCGCCGCCGGAAAGAAGCCGAGGCTCAGCGAATTCTGGAACCCCATCTGGATGCCGAACCAGAAGACCGACATCAACAACAACGGCGGGTTCTCGACGGACTTCATCGGCGCGAACTGGGATTACCCCGAGGCGGACCACAAGGTGCGGGCCCGCATCGCTCGCGAGCACGAGGATTACACCCGCGGCTTCCTCACCTTCCTCGCCACCAGCCCGCGTGTCCCGGCAAACATTCGCAACGAGATGAACTCCTGGGGTCCGTGCAGGGATGAGTTCAACACCACGGACGGCTGGCCGAACCAGCTCTATGTGCGCGAGGCGCGGCGCATGATTTCGGACTACGTGATGAACGAGAACCATTGTCGCGGCAAGGACAAGGCGGAGGACGCCATCGGGCTGGCGGCCTACAACATGGATTCGCACAACATCCAGCGGCTCGTGAAGAAGGGTCTCGCAGAGAATGAGGGCGACGTGCAGGTGCCGCCCATGCGCCCCTACCCCATGTCGTATCGTTCCATCGTGCCCAAGAGCAGCGAGGCGGAAAACCTTCTCGTCCCGGTCTGCCTCTCCGCCTCGCACATCGCGTACGGCTCCATCCGCATGGAACCCGTCTTCATGATCCTCGGCCAGTCCGCCGCCACCGCCGCGTGCCTCGCCATCCAGGACGGCGTGATCGTGCAGAAAGTAGCTTACCCAAAACTTCGGGCCCGTCTGATCGCAGACCAGCAAGTCCTCGAATGGCCAGCCCTCAGGTGACCCATCCTTTCCGGGCTTGCAGCCACCCTGCCCCGCTCGCACATTCTCCGCCGACACGATGGCCGAAGCCGCTTATCCGAAAGTCAGCATCATCATGCCAACGCTCAATGCCGGGGCGTTGCTCGACAATTGCCTCGCCTCCATCGCGTCCCAGACCTACCCGCGCGACCGCATCGAAATTATCCTCGCCGACGCCTTCTCGAAGGACACCACGCGCGACATCGCGAAGCGCTACGGCGCCATCGTGCTCGATGACACCGGCAAGAACATGGAAGAAGGCAAACGCCTCGCGCTGCGTCACGCCACCGGTGATTACATCATGTTCGTCGATGCGGACAACGAGCTGACGCATCGCGATTATCTCGAACTCGCCATCCGCGCCCTGGAGCAGAATCCCCAGGCGCTCGGCGTCGAGAGCTGCTATCTGCCGTCCGCGAAGATGAGTTCCTTCTGCCGTTACGTCACCGCGCGGCTGCACATCAGCGATCCCATCTGCTGGATCATGACGACGAATCCGCAGCTCGTCGCCCGCGCTGGCGAGACGGAACGCTGGACCTTGTCCGACGGTTCGTTCAGCTATCCGCTCGGCGCGAACGGCTTTGTCTTCCGACGCGCGGATCTCGAATCCGTGAAGGCCAGCGATCACTTTCAAGACACGCACGTCGCGCTGCATCTCATGCGCGCCGGCAAACGCGAGTGGCTGCGCATTCGCGGGCGCGGCGTCCATCATTACTACATCCAGACGCTGTGGGCCTTCGTGCAAAAGCGCCGTCGCGCCACCGTTCACTTCCTCCGCGTGCAGGAGGAGATGCCGGTGAACTGGATGAAGGAGAAGCCGCCCGTGCCGACCTGGCTGGCCGGGCTCTACTGTCTTTCGTTCTTCGGCCCGCTCTATCACGTCGTGCGCGGCCTGCTGCGCGATGGCGATGCGGCGTGGCTGTGGCATCTGCCCGCGAGCTACGGAAGCTTCGTCGGCGCAGCGTGGGGTGTGTGGACTTACAAGATGAACAAAGGCAACCGCAAGCTCATCGCCGACTTGCAGGTGAAACAAACGCTCAGGAAGTGATTTATGATGGATGATTTACGATGGATGATTTGTGGAAAGCTCGGGTTTCGGCGGCTCACCCAGACGCATTGAGACCGTGATTTCTTTCCGCCCCCCTACACTGGCGACTCTGCAATCATCAATCGTAAATCATAAATGCCCCCCCGCCTTCACCTCATCACCAACGGCGTCTTCACCACGAGCATCGCGGGCGGTGACATTCATTTCCTCAAGCTCACCGAGGGCGCGGCGCGCGCGGGCTACGAGCTGAACTTCTTCGGCGGCCACGCGCTCAAGGAAGTCATCGCCCAGCACAAGCTCCCCGGCACCGTCACGCTGACCGACGACGCCAAGATGCCGAAGGTGAACCAAGGCGCGCTCGGCGGACAGTTCGCCATGTTCCGCGACATGTATGGACGCTACCGTCGCACGCTCGCGCAGCTCAGCGTCATCCGGCCCGAGGATTATGTCTATGCAGTGAGCGACTACTGGTTCGACGTGATCCCCGCCGTCCGCTCCGCGTCGCAGCGCAAGATGATGGTGCTGCACATGGAAGCTCCGCGCCTCGCCCAGATCATCACGCGCAGCCGCCCCGACGTGGACCCGATGCGCCTCGCCTCGCTGCACTACTGGGCCAGCCAGGAATGGTCGCTGCGGAGGTTTTGCGCGCGTAGCCCCCGACGTGAGGAGGGGGATGATACCCACCGCAAAGGCGACCGCCTCCTCACGTCGGCGGCTACGTCCGAGGGCGACTCGATCCGCGCTCACCTCTTCTACCTCCACCCGCTCATGGAGCCGCGCCTCGACAAGCTCGGCGTCCGACCGCACGAACGCACGCTTGTTTCCTACGGCCTGGAAGTCGGCCCCACCGACGCCGTGCCGATGCAGGATCGCATCTACGACGCCGTCTGGATCGGACGTGTCCATCGCCAGAAGGGCATCGATGACTTGCTGAGCACGCTTCAACTCCTTGCGCAACGATTGCCAAATTTCCGCGCGATGTTCATCGGCAATGTCCGCGACGCGCTCACGCCGGAAATCGCCGCACGCGGCCTGACGAAGAACGTCGAGTTCTCCGGCTTTGTCAGCGAGGAGGAAAAGATCCGGCTCTTCAAGGCCAGCCGCGTCTTCCTCATGCCGAGCAAGCACGAAGGCAGCCCGCGCGTGATTGGCGAGAGCCTCATCGCCGGCACGCCCGTCGTCGCCTACGAGATTCCGAACTACCGTCCGCTCTTCGGCGACTTCGTCCGCTACGCGCCGCCGTTTGATCTCAGCGCCTTTCAAGAAGCCTCCAGCCGCGAGATCCTCCTCATGCGCAGCGGCGAGAACTATCTGGAGAAGATGGACCTCGCCCGCTTCAAGCAGGAGAACTCCTGGGAGACGACGCAGGCGAAATTCTTGAAGGCGCTGGAATCGTTGAAGTGACCGCGTGATGAAGTCCTCCCGAACAGAGCCGTTGCGGCGGACAGCCCTTTTCATTCTTACCGCCGCAGCCTTGATTGGCATCGTGCTGTTCCTGATGCGTGAAACGCGATATGGCGGCATGGCGGCTTCTGAGCATGTCCTCCAGTCGATTGGCCCATCCGCCATGATTTGCCCAATGACTGCGTGATGGCTCCGTGATTCTCCGGCGGCGCGTAGAACATCAGGAATCCGCCCGCGCCACCATGGGCTGCCTAGGCGAGCACGGGGCAGCTTTACCATGCTGGAGTCACTGCTAAAAGAGTTCCCCGCTGTTTTCGGTGGAATGGAACCGACTTCGGTTTGGCCTCGCGGCGCGAGGATGTGACGGTAGCCGTGGGCTTTCAGCCCACGGACTCTGGGCCGAAGCCGCCTTCGTCGCGGAGCGACAACTGAATGCTCACTCCCTATTCAAGAGGCTTTCAAGCGTCGCTCCGCGACGCGCTTCCTTTCCCCCGCTCACCGTGGGCTGGAAGCCCACGGCTACCGTCAGCGGGTCGCTCCGCGACCCGGAAGCCGTTGGGATGAAGAATTCTTTCCACCGAAAACAGCGAAGAACCTCAATAAAAGGAACCCCAAGCCCGCCTTCTCCAATTGCTACTTGGCCTTTCTTTGTTACCTTGCAAGCCATCGCTCGCAAACGCCCGAATCCATCCGACTTATGCTCGAAAGAACCTGCCAGGACTGCGAATTCCGTCCGCAAGACCTGCTCAACACCCGCCGCCAGTTCATCAACCGCCTGGGCCTCGGCTTCGGCGCGCTCAGTCTGACCAGCCTCGTCGGCATGGGACTGCTGCCCGCGCCCGAAGCGCTCGCCGCCGATGATGGCTATTCGCCGCTCGCGCCGCGCCAGCCGCACTTCACGCCCAAGGCCAAACGCATCATCCACATCTTCGCCAGCGGCGCGCCCTCGCACATCGACACCTGGGATCCCAAGCCCGACCTCGACAAGTTCGACGAGAAATCCATGCCCGGCGACATGGGCGGCACCGCGTTCGCCTCGCCGTTTAAGTTCAACAAAATGGGGAAGAGCGGCCTGCCCGTCAGCGAAGTCTTCCCGCTCATCGGCCAGCACATCGACGACCTCGCCATCATCCGCTCGATGTGGACGGACATTCCCGACCACGGCGCGGCCACGGTGATGATGAACACCGGCTCGCTCCGCATGATAAAGCCCAGCGTCGGCTCGTGGATCACCTACGGCCTCGGCACCGAGAACCAGAACCTCCCCGGCTTCGTCGCGCTCGCGCCCGGCGGCGTCGGGGCGGAGAACCTGCGCAGCGCGTTCCTGCCTGGCGCGTATCAAGGCACCGCCGTCAACACCGCCGACACGCGCATCGACCGGCTGATCGAGAACATCAAAAACAAATACGTGTCGCTGCCCGAACAGCGGAAGCAGCTCGACCTCCTCCATCAGCTCAACGAAGTCCACGCGCAGAACTTGAAGAAGGACGGGCAGCTTGAGGCGCGTCTCCAGGCCTACGAACTCGCCTATCAGATGCAGATGGAAGCCACCGACGCCTTCGACATCACGAAGGAGTCGAAGGAAACTCAGGACCTCTACGGCACCAACACCCAGCAAGGCCGCCAGATGCTCATCGCGCGTCGTCTGCTGGAGAAGGGCGTGCGCTTCGTGCAGGTCTGGCACGGCGGCTGGGATCATCACAACAATCTCGCGACGAACCTCCGCAACAAGGCCGCCGAATGTGACAAGCCCATCGCCGCACTTCTCACGGACCTCAAGCAGAAGGGAATGTTGAAGGACACGCTCGTCATCTGGGGCGGCGAGTTCGGGCGCTCGCCCTCGGCGGATGGCAACATGGCCGGCGGCACGCCGGGCCGGAACCACAACGGACGCGCCTTCAGCACCTGGATGGCGGGGGGCGGCGTTAAAGGCGGCCAGGCCTACGGTGCGACGGACGAACTCGGCTATCGCGCGGTGGAGAACAAGGTTCACATCCACGACCTGCACGCGACCGTGCTACACCTCCTCGGCTTTAACCACGAGAAGCTCACGTATCGCTACAATGGCCGGGATTTCCGGCTGACGGATGTGTACGGGAACGTGGTGAAGCAGGTGGTGGGGTAAAGGATTTTGACAACACTCAAAGTTGGAACACAGCGCACCATTGCGACGGTTAACAAACGCGAAAAGCAAAACATGAAAACACTCACTCTGCTCCTCATACTAATCGCTTCGACGGGCTCACTCGTTGCACAAGTTGACGTTCTCGCCGGACCGATCACGAACCAAGCTAACGGACACATTTACTATTTGCTTGGCCAAAGTGACTGGCATTCGGCTCGAGCGGCGGCGTGGCGTCTGCGCGGTCATTTGGTGACTATCCAGGATGCGGATGAGAATGCTTGGGTTCGTTCGACATTCGGATCGATCGATGGTTTCTCTCGGAATCTTTGGCTCGGCTTGAGCGACGAGGGCCATGAAGGTGTTTGGACCTGGCTAACCGGGGAACCGCTCTTATACACTAATTGGGCCGACGGTGAGCCAAATAACTTTTGGGACGGTACCGAGCATTATGGACACATGTGGTTTTTCAGTGACCAGTGGAATGATGCTACAACAATTGGCACACAGGTTGGGTCCCTTCCACATGGAGTGGTTGAACTCGAGCCGCCTGCCAACTTGGGGCCATTGACGATTCGCGTTTCCGAAGTGGAGCTCAAATGGCCTTCTGTTTCTAACCAAGTTTATCAGGTTCAATATCGGTCAGACTTAACGACGAATTCTTGGACTGATCTGTTCGGAACGAACATCATTGGGGATGGCACCACCTTTCGTTTCACCGAGAAGGTTCCGTCAGGAGAACCCTCTAAATTCTACCGAGTTCTTCCGCTCACAAACTCGATTCCCCAATGACGCCGCTCAACGAGATTGGTCCTGCACCCGCGTCGTCTGCTTCACTGCGCGAGGCCATGATGGCAGCCGTGGGCTTCAGCCCACGGTCCGGTGCCGTCCCGAAATCGAGTTGCGCCGCAACGACTGAACCCATCATTACCATGCCCGCCCTTTCACCGTGTCGCTCCGAGGCTCGCAACGGGACTGACGCGAGTCCGAATCCCAAAGGGATTCCGACCCAAAGCCCAGGGTTGCGAGGCACGAGCTACCCTGGGAATGAGCGCGCCCATGAACCCCAACCCCAACGGGGTTGCGGCAAACCCCTCGCGCCGTCCAGCCACAACCCCGTCGGGGTTGATCGTTACGCGCCCGGTTTCCCCAAGGTAGCTCGTGCCTCGCAACCTTGGGCTGGAGGACGCAATCCCGTTGGGATTGATTGAAAGACCATCGCTCCCATGAAGACCTCAAAATCACACGCGCGTCTCTCCGCTGTTTTCCTGTTGATGGCCACCTTGCCATTGCACGCCGACGACGCCCCAAAGCTGACCGCCGCGCAGACCGACTTCTTCGAGACCAAAGTGCGCCCGGTGCTCGTGGAGAATTGTTACAAGTGTCACAGCGCGGGCGCGGAGAAGATCAAGGGCGGCCTCACGCTCGACACGCGCGACGGCTGGATGAAGGGCGGCGACACCGGCCCCGTCATCATCCCCGGCAAGCCGGATGAAAGCCTGCTCGTCAAAGCCATCCGCTATACCGACCGCGATCTCGCGATGCCACCGAGCGACAAGAAGCTTCCCGACAACCTCATCGCCGACCTCGTGGAATGGGTCCGCATGGGCGCGCCCGATCCGCGCACGGAAGCCACCAGCGCGAAGGCAATGTACGCCGCCGACATGGAGAAGGCCCGGCAGCATTGGGCGTATCGGCCGGTCGTGAAGCCGAGTGTGCCGGAAATCCAAGATCCTAAATCTGAAATCAAAAATCCGATTGACGCCTTCATTCTCGCCAAGCTCGTTGCCCAAGGTCTCTCGCCTTCGCCCAAGGCGGACAAAGTCACCCTGCTCCGCCGCGCCACGTTCGATCTGCACGGCCTGCCACCGGGCGAAAAGGAAGTGAACGATTTCCTAGACGACGCTTCACCGGACGCTTTTGAGAAAGTCATCGACCGCCTGCTCGCCTCGCCGCGCTATGGCGAACGCTGGGGCCGTCACTGGCTGGATCTCGCCAAGTACGCCGAGACCAAGGGCCGCAGCGACAACGGACGCGACATGCGCTATCTCTGGGCCTGGACCTACCGCGACTGGGTCATCCGTTCGCTGAACGAAGACCTGCCCTACGATCAATTCCTCCTGCGCCAGCTCGCCGCCGACAAGCTCAACCTCCCCGATTCGCGCGAGATGGCGGCGATGGGATTCCTCACGCTCGGCAATCGTTTTGGGAACAACCAGAACGACATCATCGACGACCGCATCGACCTCATCGGCAAGGCGACGATGGGGCTCACGCTGGCCTGCGCGCGCTGTCACGATCACAAGTTCGATCCCGTGCCGACGAAGGATTACTACTCGCTGCACGGCGTCTTCGCGAGCACGCGCGAGCCGTCCGAAGGCCCGCCGCTCATCGAAGTGAAACAGACGCCGTCCTATCGCGACTTCCTGAATCAACTCGCTACCCGCGAAGGCGCGCTAGCCGCGTTCCAGGACAAGGTCGAGCGAGACATCGCCGCCGACTGGCGCGGCAAGATCGGCGAGTATCTCGTCGCCTTGAACGACTGGAACAAGGGACAGAAGGACGTGTCGTTCGACCGCTTCATGCAGAAGCGCACGTTGCAGCCGGGCCGCGCCCGCGCATGGAATGATTACCTCAAGAACCGCGTCAACCGGCATCACGCCATCTGGACGCCGTGGGCCGCCTTCGCCGCGCTGCCGGAGGCGGAGTTCGCCACGAAAGGTCGCGAGCTGGCGGCGAAGTTCGCCGCGAATGCGGACAAGGCAAAGCCGTTGAACGAACATGTCGCGAAGCTCTTCACCACCGCTCCATCGAATCTCGCGCAAGTCGCGGCGCGTTATGAGCAACTGCTCACGCGCGTGGCGAAGGATTGGGACAGCCAGATGGCGTCGTACGAAGCGCGCGTGAAAAGTGCGACGACGTCCGGCACCACGCCGCCGGAGAAGCCGAAAGGTTTTCCCGACAAAGACCTCGAAGACGTGCGAGAGATCGTCGCCACCAGCAAGGGTCCGATCAACCTCACCGAGCAGACCGTGCGGAACTTCATCCAGAACGACAATCAACTGCGCGACCAGCAGAACGCGCTTATCCGCGCCGTGAACGACGTGAAGGCAAATCATCCCGGATCGCCCGCCCGCGCACATGTGCTCTACGACACCGACAAGGCAAAGGATTCCTTCGTGATGGTGAAGGGCAATCCAGGCAACAAGGGATCCATCGTGCCGCGTCAGCCGCCGGAGATCATCGCCGGCTCGGCGCGCCAGCCGTTCAAGGACGGCAGCGGCCGTCTGGAGTTCGCGCAGATCATCGCGAGCAAAGACAATCCGCTGACCGCGCGCGTGATGGCAAACCGCGTCTGGCAGCATCATTTTGGCGAGGGATTCGTCCTGACTCCCGATGACTTCGGCGTCCGCTCAGAGCCGCCGAGCCATCTTGAACTGCTCGACTACCTCGCCTCACGTTTCATGGAGGACGGCTGGTCGCTGAAGAAGCTGCACAAGCTGATGATGCTCTCGGCGACGTATCAGCAGAGCAGCGACGACAATGCGCGCTTCGCCCAGATCGATCCGGGCAACAAGCTCTTCTGGCAGATGAACCGGAGGCGGCTCGACTTCGAGACGATGCGCGACACGATTCTGCACATCGGCGGCCGGCTCGAACTCGAACCGATGGGCGGCCCCGGCGTGATGCTCGACGCCGAGCCTTATCCGGCGCGCCGTTCCGTTTACGCCTACATCGACCGCACGCGGCTGCCGAGCATGTTTCAGGCGTTCGACTTCGTGAACCCCGACCTCACGACCGGCAAGCGCAACGAGACGGTTGTGCCACAGCAGGCGCTCTTCATGATGAACAGCCCGCTCGTCGTGGAGCAGGCGCGCAACCTCACGCTGCGTTCGGATTTCAAGGCGCAGACGAAGGGCGAGGATCGCATCAGGCTTCTCTACAAACTCGTTTATCAACGTGACCCGTCAGAGATCGAAACGAAGCTCGCGCTCGATTACATCCGGGGCGAATACGGCGTCACGACGGCGGGCGCGGGCGCACAGGCGTGGGAGTATGGCTTCGGCGAATTCGATCCCAAGGCGAACCGCATGGAAGGCTTCGTGCAGCTCACACAGAACAACGGTGGCGCGTGGGTGCCGGGCAATCGCCAGGCCAGTCCGAAGGTCGGCAAGGTCTCGCTCACCGCGAAAGGCGGCACGCCGGGCAACGGCATACAGCATGGCGCGGTTCGCCGCTGGACGGCACGGCTCGACGGCTTCATCTCCATCGACGGCATGCTCGGCGAACAGCCGAAGAACGCGAACGAAGCCGTGCGCGGCTGGATCGTCTCCAGCGGCTCCGGCCTGATCGGCAGCTATCTGCCGCAGAAGAAACAGCTCGCGACGAAGCTTCCACGCGTGCTGGTGAAGCGCGGGGACACCATCGACTTCGTGGTCGTGGGCGCCGGCCGGTTCACCTGGTCGCCGACGGTGCGTTTCATCGAAGGCGCGAAACCCGGCGAGATCGTGGAATGGAACGCGGAAAAAGATTTCAGCGGCACCGTCGCGGACAAGCAGATGGAAGCGTGGGAGAAGTTCGCGCAGGTGCTTCTCGAAACGAACGAGATGACGTTCGTGAACTGACCCCGCCGCCTCCGCAACCGTCCGACAACAAATGACAATCCGACGACAGCGGCCAGCGCGTCCGATGCCCATAGTCTTGCATGATAAATCGCCGATTCACCTGCCTTCACGCGAAGCAATCCAATCCTTGCCTCTGAGGTGAAACGTGAAGCAAAATCGGGCCTGATGACGGTCAGCCGAACTCGATCCACCAGCCAGACGCCCCCCGCCAGCCCGCCAGCCTTTGCAGAAAGCATCGCCTGGCAGTCGGTCGGCGAAGGCTGGCGTCCGCTGTTCGGCCGGTTCAAGGAGATTGGACTCAGCTTCGAGTGGCACGATTTTCAGAACACCGCCGACTTCGACTGGGCCCGCAGCTTTCATCCTGAGAGCGTGGAGCTTTGCCTCAACTTGAGCGGGAACGCCGTCCTCGAAACCGGGGGACGCCGCGTGGAACTCGCGGCACGTTCGGTCACGTTTTATCATCAAGGCGAGACGGCCCTGTCCGCTTCCCGTCGCGGCGGCGAGCATCATCAGTTCATCACAGTGGAGTTTTCCCGGGCCTTCCTTCAGGAACATTTTAAGGCGCTGTCGGATGGGCTGCATCCAATCATCGCGGAAGTGATTCAAAAGAAATCCGCGCCGTCGTCAGTCTCGCCTTCGGGAAGCCTCGGGTCGTCGCTGCTACCGCTGATCGAAAGCCTGCGGCATCCTCCGGTCTTTGCGCCTGCCCAGGAGCTCTGGTTCAAGTGCAAGGCGCTGGAGCTGGCGGCGCAGCTCTTCTTTCGACCGCCCGATGGCGAGCTCTTCTGCACCCGTCAGCAACGCGCAGCGCGGGACCGGGTCGAGCGCGTCCGCGCCATTCTGGCTGAGAAGCTGAGCGAACCGCCGGCGCTCGAAGAGCTGGGCCGGATGGTGGGATGCAGCCCGTTTTATCTCAGCCGTCTTTTCTCGCAGGAAGCCGGCATGACGATTCAACAGTATCTGCGTCATATCCGCATGGAGCGGGCAGCGCTGCTGCTGCGGACGGGAAAGTGCAACGTGACGGAGGCGGCGCTTGAAGTCGGCTACAACAGCCTCAGCCATTTCAGCTCGGCGTTTCACGAAACATTTGGCTGCTGCCCCGGACTGTATCCCTTGCGAACACCAACGCAAAAAGCAGGCACCGACTGACGCCCCTTCAACTCGTCGAAGCAAGCAGGCTGGAGTTCGCCCGCAACCACGCTTCGGACTCGCGGTAGTTCGGACAAACCGCCGCCACCTGGGCCCAATAACGCGGGGAATGGTTCATCTCACGGAGGTGCATCAGCTCGTGCAGGATGATGTAATCCCTGACCGACTCGGGAACTTGTATGAGCCGCCAGTTCAACGAAATCGCGCCCTTCCGCGAACAGGAACCCCAGCGCGTCCGTTGATTGCGCACGGAAACCTGGCTCACAACGCAGCCGTGCAACGCGGCCATTTCGCGAACGCGTCCGGGCAACTCCCGCGCAGCCAATCGCCGAAGATGTTTCTCAATCGCGTGCCGCAAACTGGGATCGCCGGGTAATGTCGAAGTCGGCAATGGGATCTCCTCAGAACCGAGCCGGGCCTTGTGACCAGCTTCGCCACGAGTCAGCTCAAGTGGGAGGCGCTGGCCTCTGAACCAAACCAATGTTCCGTCAGACCAATGCTGTTCTGACAACTGACGGCTGCGGAACTTCGCCAACTGTGCGACAAGCCAGTCGCGGTGAGCTTCGGCAAATGAACGCGCCTCCGCTTCGTTTCCACGGCGTGGGATGGTGATTCTTGGCCGTCCCGAACGGTCGATGAAGAGCCGGTACCTCTTGGCGAGAACATTCCTCCGACACAGCACCGGAACCTCAACGCCATCGAATATCAGCGGCGCGATGGATTCGGATCGGTGCGGCGGCTGCCAGCGGAGCGCAAACTCTTTCACCGTCTCGAGGGGAGCAAAGCCGCCGGCGCGGCTCAGATCTTTTTATCCTTTTGGAGGTCGCGGAGGAAGGACAGCACCACTTGCTCGACCATCTTATCGACGGCATGTCCGGCAGTCATGGGCAGGGCGTCGCCCAGGCCGGAGGTGTTTCCCTCCACGAAATGCACGGCTTGCGGATAGGTTTTCTTCACTGCCTCTTTGCCCGGAACCTGATATTGCGCCGTGAAGGAATAGGTGATGACCCCGCGCGATCCAGGCAGCCCGGAGGTGAGCCCCGGCGGCAACGTTTTCGTATCATGCCCGGACAGCACGCCCGTTTCGCGCATGCTGATTTGAAGGCGGGCCATGTTTTCTGAACCGACTTTCGAGACGGACGAAAACATGCGCGAGCCCTGGATCACTTGGGAGACCTTCGGAGCGATCTTGCGCGTAGCCTCCGGGAAGGAGCCATCCGTGGAATACATGTCGAACACCAGATACACGGGCTGACGTTCGGCCGGCGGAATGAGGTCGGAGTAACCGACATGTGCCGGTTTTGGATCGATGTAATAGCTCGCGTAAAATCTCTGGGCTGAGCATCCGCTCAACACGAGGGTTCCCAGCGCGAGCGCGGCGACAGACAAGGTTCGGGAGAAGAAAGCGTCCATTTTCATAGTGTTTGTTCGACGGCCATATTCAGAATTGATTCAGGAGAGATGCTTCACTAGCGTCTTCCTGTCAGCAAAAAACTCATTCTGGACATTCAACAGCGAAGCCTATGTCAAATCCTGTGAACGAAAACACTCCGCTCCAAAGCCTCGAAGAATGGGAGGATTTCGTGAAGGAACGCTACCCCGAACCCGCCGCAGCCAAGGAGTTCAAGGCGACTGACCCGGATAAGAAGCAGGTGGCATTTCGCAACTACGAGGCGGATGCGCGGCCAACGGTGCGGGAGTTTTACCGGCTTAATCACCTGCATCAGACGCACGAGTTCGCCCTGGCCAAGCGGAAGGAATTTCTCGGGCTTAACCGGATGAGGATGGGCATCTGGGAAGCGGCGGAGTATTTGAACCAACTCGTGGATGACAGCGATCCGGACACGGACATGTCGCAGCTCGAACATCTGCTCCAGACTGCCGAGCAGCTCCGCAATGATGGGCAGCCCCGGTGGATGATCCTCACCGGGTTCGTCCACGACCTTGGGAAAATCCTGTGCCTCTGGGGCGAGCCACAGTGGGCGGTCGTCGGGGATACCTTTCCCACTGGATGCGCCTACTCGGACAAGATCGTTTTCCCCAAATTCTTCGCAGACAACCCGGACAGCACCAATCCACGCTTTCAGTCCAGGCAAGGCGTGTATGAGGAAGGCTGCGGGCTCGACAAGGTCAAGTTGTCATGGGGCCACGACGAATACATTTATCACGTCTGCAAACATTACCTCCCGCAGGAAGGTCTCTATATGCTGCGCTATCACTCCTTCTATCCGTGGCATCGTGAAGGGGAATACGGTCACTTGTGCAATGCTCAGGATCGTGAGCTGTTGAAATGGGTGACCGCCTTCAATCCTTACGACCTTTACACAAAGAGCCACGAGAAGCCCGACGTGAAAAAGCTCCGCCCGTTCTATGAGGAGCTGATTGCAGAGTATTTTCCGGCGAAGGTCAGGTGGTGAAACTTGTCGAGACCATCACCTGAACGGCAAGTCCTGCTACGGCTGGGGAAAACCAGGGGGAGCAATGAGCTTCCGAGGTACCCAGCCGGGTCTGACGTTCGGATTCGCCTGTCCCGGATTGTCTGGAAAGTCATGGTTCTCCGGCTGCGGAGTCAATATCGTTGGCGGCAATGGAGGCAGGCGGATGCCTGTGCTCTGACTGATTTGCTGATTAAGAGCCCGGTTTTGCTCGAGCTGCAAAACGCTTTCCTCCGCGCTTAACTGCGTTTGCAGGTTGGCCCGCAATGCCCGCGAGGGAATGCTCCGAAACCCGTTCCCTCCCACGGTGCCGAGGGCACCGGCAGCATCCGCAGGACTCGCCGCAGGAGCACCGCCACCCATCATGACACCTCGGCTGGTCCCGTAATTATTCATCGTCGTCTGCGGTGGGATGGGCGGAGGCACCGAACCAGGAACCGGCGGAGGAAGCGATCCTGGCGCGGTCGGGCCAGGTGTCGATTTTGCTATCTTGAAAGTCAGGTTGGTGATGACGCCACCGTTCTTGATGGTCACCTCGTTTTTTTCCACGTTGATGGAAACAACTTCAATCGACTCCACCCGTTCGCCCTCGGAAAGGATCGGCTTGAGCATCGGCTTGCCCGGACCCGGAACGATCTCCAGCAACGCACGCTTGCTCGAAAGGATGCTCGTGATGCCTGTCACTTCGACCGTCGCCAATGGTGCGGGCGGCAGCTTGGAAGCGGGGTCTTCAGGCGGTGCGGGCGGCGGCGGGGGTTTCAAACCAAATGGATTGCGCTCCACGATGGCATCGTAAGGATTCGCCTTCGCATCAGCCACGGCGCTCTCGCGTCCACCGGCCAGAACAACAAGCGCCGCAAGCCAAACCAGACCTGATCCAATCCGCTTCATGAGGTGAAACATAGGTGAATGCCAAGGCTGGCACCACTGCAATTTTCGGCTGTTCCAATCAAAGCTTGAGCTCCTATTTTGGGGGCGGAAAACCACGCATGCACACGGATCGTTATCAAATCTCGGATTCAACTGTTTGGTGAAGACGCATCGCTCCACAAAGTCCTCTTATCCGTGCGCATCCGTGTCCATCCGTGGTTCAAACTTCGTCTTCAATCCCAAGTGCCGGATTAAAGTTCACTCACCTCCCTGCTCCGCCGCGTTCGGTGGCCGGCCAAACCGCCCGGCTTGCGGCAGCGCGGGAAACGTCGGGATTCTCCTGCTCTCTGGCATGGGAACTCCGCCACCCAGCACCACGCCACTTCGGCCTCCCGCAGGCGACGCCCCGGCCAACTGGGCTGGCGGCGTTGGCCCATTGGGAGCGGACGCCAATCCGGCTTTCGCGGCCCGCAACGGAACATTCGTGATCACGCTGCCGTTTCTCAACATCACCTCGCCGCGCTCCACGTTGATTGAGACGACTTCCACCGCATCGACTCTCTCCCCCACTCCCAAGATCGGTTTCAACATCGGCTTGCCCGGTCCGGGAACAATCTCCAGCAACGCGCGCGGACTGGAGAGAACGCTGAGGATGCCGCTCACTTCCACGGTCGCCAAAGGAGCCGGAGGAACCACCAGCTCTGGAGGCTTCTTAACCGCAGGCGGCGGGGGCCTGAGACCGAACGGGTTCCTCTCCAAAATCCATTCGTAAGGGTTCGACTTCATTCCGGCCTTCGACCCGAGCGGCGTTCCGAGACAGAATAGAGCCGCAGCCAAAAATCCAACCCCCGACCAGCCGCTTCGCGTGTTTTGCATGATGTTTGAAGACGTTTCATTGAACGACCTCCAGCTAAACACCATGCCCGGCGGTTCGTTGCGGGCCACCTGAATAACAACCGCCAAACAAAATACCGCCGGAGGCACGAGGCCTCCGGCGGCAGACAAGCTCAATCTTTCCAGCAGCTTAGTAAGCCGCCTGAGCGCCCTTGATGTTGCGCTTCGGCATCCACGGCATCATGCCGCGCAGCCGCTCGCCCGTCTTTTCAATCGAATGCTTCTCGTCGGCCTTGAGCAGCGCGTTGTACTTCTTGTAGCCGCCCTTGTATTCCTTCACCCAGTCCTTGGCGAACTTGCCGCTTTGGATTTCCTTCAACGCCGCCTTCATGCGCTTCTTCACGCTGGCATCGATGATCTTCGGGCCGACCACCACGTCGCCCCACTTCGCGGTCTCGGAGATCGAGAAGCGCATGCCTGCGATGCCCTTTTCGTTCATGAGGTCCACGATGAGCTTCAGCTCGTGCAGACATTCGAAGTACGCCATCTCCGGCGAATAACCGGCTTCCACGAGCACTTCGTAGCCGGCCTTGACCAGCGCCGTCGTGCCGCCGCAGAGCACGGTCTGTTCTCCGAACAGATCGGTTTCGGTCTCTTCCTTGAAGTTCGTCTCAATGACGCCGGCGCGCGTGCCACCGATGCCCTTGGCCCAGGCGAGCGCAATCTTCTTCGCGTCCTTGCCGGGGTTTTGATGGATGGCGATCAGGCTCGGCACGCCTTTGCCTTCGGTGTACTGGCGGCGGACGATATGGCCCGGGCCCTTCGGCGCAACCATGATCACGTTCACGTTCTTGGGCGGGACGACGGTTTTGAAATGAATGGCGAAGCCGTGCGAGAAGACGAGCGTCTTGCTCTTCGTGAGGTTCGGCTCGATGTCCTTCTCGTAGGCCGCCGCCTGCTTGGTGTCCGGCAGCGCTACCATGATCACGTCCGCGCGCTTCACGGCCTCGGCCGTGGTGAAAACCTCGAAGCCCTTCTGCTTGGCGACCGCGATGGACTTGCTGCCTTCGTAGAGGCCGATGATGACGTTCAATCCGCTGTCCTTGAGGTTGAGCGCGTGGGCGTGGCCCTGGGAGCCGAAGCCGAGGACGGCGAGCGTCTTGTTCTTCAGCACATTCAAGTCAGCGTCTTTGTCAGTAAATACTTTTGCGGGCATGGGATGTTGTTTGGTTGATGGTTAAAAAATATATTCGCGGTCAGCAATGAATGTCTCGCGGGCTACTTCCTCTGCAACGCCACCTTGCCCGTGCGGGTCAGGCCGGTCATGCCGAAGGTGCTCATCAGTTCGAGGAACTTCTCGACCTTGCTCTCGTTGCCCGTGATTTCCACGGTCAACGACTGCGGCTGCACATCGACGATCTTCGCGCGGAAGATGTCAGTGATCTGCATGATCTCGGCGCGCGTCTTGGAATCGACCTTCACCTTCACGAGCACCAGTTCGCGGTCCACGTAGTCGGCGTCGCGGAAATCCTGGACCTCTAGGACGTTCACCAGCTTGTTCAACTGCTTGACGATCTGGTTGATGGTCGCGTCATCGCCGCGCGTGACGATGGTCATGCGGCTGGTCTTGGGGTTGTGGGTCGGGCCGACGTTGAGCGTGTCGATGTTGTAGCCGCGCCCGCTGAAAAGGCCGGCCACGCGGGTGAGCACGCCAAATTTATTTTCGACCAGCACCGAGATCGTATGTCGCATAGTTGTTTAAATCAAAAAACCCGCGTCCCGGAGGGAACGGCGGGCGACCTGGAGCACGAACACGCTTCCGGCCGCGTCAGTCAACGACGACGCGTACTACCAGCAGCGGAGAGTTCGGCGAATTCACGGGCAGGAAGGTAACAAAGCGTCAAATTGAGGGTCAACAGGTTTTTCTGGTTCACAAACACTGCCGCCACCCGGCTCTCAACCAACCCCATGCAGTTGGGCTGAGCGATGGCTCGCGCAAAGTGCGCCAAGGACGCTACGAACAGCGACGGTCGCAAGACCTCCTTCTCCACACAAAGATTGGTGAGCTAAGTCCATTGGCCAGCAAGCTTGGCTTCTCTTTTTTTACCTTTGCGGCCTTCGCGCACTTTGCGTGAGTTTCCTTCTGCGTGGTTGCGGCTCCCAAATTCATTGGAGTTTCCGCACCGTTCAAGCATCTAATCCGACATGCGCTTCATGCGACATATCGCCCTGCTGCTTTTCACGACGCTCTTCACCATCTCTGCCCCGGCCGCCAACACCACCGCGCGCCTCGTCCTCTCCCATCTCGCGGCGCGCCCCGGTGAAACGGTCTGGGCCGGTGTGCATCTGCAAATGGCGCCCAGGTGGCATACCTATTGGGAGAATGGCGGCGACTCCGGCGCGGCGACAAAGATCGACTGGACGCTTCCATCCGGAATGGTCGCAGGCGACATCCTCTGGCCCACGCCCGAGAAATATATTTCTGCCGGACTCGTCACCTACGTTTACCACAACGAAGTCCTCCTCCTCGTTCCACTCTCGATCCCTCCCACCGCTGCTCCGGGAAAAGCCGGCCTCACCGCCCTCGTCTCCTGGCTGGAGTGCGCTGACCTCTGTCTCCCCGCAAAGTCACGCGTCAACGGCAGCCTGATCATTGGCGACGAATCCAAACCATCGACGCAGGCCGCGCTCATCGAAACGTGGAAGAAGGCGCTCCCGCAACCGAAGCCGGCGTCGTTCGCGCGCGCCTGGTGGGAGAAGGAGGCCGAAGGCGACAAACGTCCGCTGCTCATCGAATGGACCAGCTCGACGCCGAACGCCGAGGCGGATTTCTTCCCGCACACCTCCACCAACGCGACCGTCTCCGCAACGACCGAAGTCGTCCCTGCGGACGCAGGAAAAGTTCGCGTCCGCAAACAGGTCGAGAAGACGGAAGGAACCTGGCCGGCGGAGGTGGCTGGGCTCTTGGTCGAAAAACAATCCACGGACTCTCAGCCCTTGGCCGTTCACGTAAAGCTCCAGATCGATGGAGCGCCCCAGACTGGTTCGACCTCTTTGCTCTCCGGCGGTGAGAAGAAATCGCTGTTCGCCTGGCTCGGACTCGCCTTCGTCGGCGGACTTGTCCTGAACCTGATGCCGTGCGTCCTGCCCGTCATCGCGCTCAAGATATTTGGGTTCGTCGCCCAGGCGCACGAATCACCCGCCCGCGTGCGCAGGCTAGGAATAATCTACGGACTCGGCGTGCTCTTCTCGTTTCTGGTCCTTGCGGGAATCGTCATCGGCGTACAAGGCGCAGGACGCCTCGCCAGTTGGGGCATGCAGTTCGGCAATCCCTACTTCCTCGTTGGCATGGTGGTGATGGTCACGCTCGTGGCGCTGAATCTTTTCGGGCTCTTTGAAGTGACGCTGGGCGGCGGCGCGATGGGCACCGCCTCCGAACTCGCGTCCAAGGAAGGCGCGAGCGGCGCGTTCTTCAACGGCATCCTCGCCACCGCGCTCGCCACGCCCTGCTCCGCGCCGTTTCTCGCGGGCGCACTGGGCTTCGCCTTCGCCCAGCCCGCGCCGATCATCGTGCTGATGTTCCTCTCCGTCGGCGCCGGCCTGGCCGCGCCCTACGTGATTCTCAGCTTCCAGCCCGCGTGGCTGAAGTTCCTGCCAAAACCCGGCGCGTGGATGGAACGCTTCAAGAACGCGATGGGCTTCCCGATGCTCGCCACCGCCATCTGGCTGCTCTCGCTCGTCAGCCGCCATTATGGAACGGGCGGCGTGCTCTGGATCGGCATCTTCCTCGTCTTCGTGGCGCTCGCGACCTGGACCTGGGGCGAATTCGTCCAGCGCGGCACCAAGCGCAAAGGACTCGCGATGATTCTCAGCCTCGTGTTTCTCGTCGGCGGCTATGCGTTCACGCTGGAGAAGCAGCTTCACTGGCGCACGCCACCCAAGATCACCGCAGGCAAAATCCAGAACGAACCCGGCGGCATCGCCTGGCAACCGTGGAGCACCAACGCGGTCCAGCAAGCGCGCGCGGAACGTCGTCCCATCTTTGTCGACTTCACCGCGGACTGGTGCGCGACCTGTCAGGTCAACAAGAAGACCAGCATCGAGATCGAATCCGTCCGCAAGAAACTCGAAGAGATCAACGCCGTCGCGCTGCTCGGCGACTACACGCTCGTGCCCGACGAAATCACCGAAGAGCTCAAGCGCTTCGGCCGCGCCGCCGTGCCGCTCGTGCTCGTCTATCCAAAGGATCCATCGAAACCGCCCGTTGAACTTCCGGCGTTTCTCACTCCCTCCATCGTGCTCGACGCCCTTAACGCCGCCGCCAAGTAGGACGGCCTGCCTTTGCGGCACCAAGCCGGCGGCTCTTTCGGTTGCCGGCTTCCAGCACGGCGCGTTCACCCGTGATTCTCAACGCGCCGTGCCGGAAGCCGGCGCTCCAAGCACGTCTGCCGGGCTTGGGGGGCGTCGGAATGCCTTCAGTCTGGCTCCTCTGAAATTTTTGTTTTCTCCCGACGCTGCGCCGATATACTCCCTCGACCAACTCCCGCAGCTTGGACGAAACGAATCCATTGCGGTCGGCTGTTGCCATTACTCGAAGATGAATCACGGAACCATGAAAGCCGTCGGCGTCCTCCCCGCCAAGCGCGAGGTCGCCTTGTTCCAACACCCCGTTCCCGGCCTTTCCACGCCCACGCAATTGAAGGTGCGCACGCTCGACGTCGGCATCTGCGGCACGGATCGCGAGATCTGCTCCTTCGCCTACGGCACGCCGCCGGACGGCTCTGATGTCCTCGTGCTCGGCCACGAAGCCCTGGGCGAAGTCGTCGAAGCCGGTCCCGGCGTCACCAAGTTCAAGACGGGCGATCTCGTCGTGCCCACCGTGCGCCGTCCGTGCCCGCATCCGAACTGCCCCTCGTGCCGCGAAGGACGCCAGGACTTTTGTTTCACCGGCGACTTCACCGAGCGCGGCATCAAGATGACGCACGGCTACATGACGGAATATTTCGTCGAGGATCAGGCTCACCTGAACATCGTCCCGCGCGAACTGCGTGACGTGGCGGTGCTTGTCGAACCCCTGACCGTCGCGGAAAAAGCCCTCGCGCAAGTCTGGCAGGTCCAGCAGCGCCTTCCCTGGAACAATCCTTCCGCACCTGAATCTGAACGCGGCCTGGGCAAGACCGCCGTCGTTCTCGGCGCTGGTCCGGTCGGCATTCTCGGCGCGATGGCGCTCGTCGTGAACGGCTTCAAGACCTACGTCTATTCCCGTTCCGCCGAGCCGAACCCGAAGGCGTCCCTCGTCAACTCCATCGGCGCTAAATACATTTCATCCGACACCACGCCGCCCGCTGAGTTCGCCAAGATGGTTGGCAACATCGCTCTCGTTTACGAAGCCGTCGGCGTCGCGAAGATCTCCTTCGACGTGATGAAGGTGCTCGGGTTGAACGGCATATTTGTCTTCACCGGCATCCCGCCGCACAAGCCCGCCATCGACATCGAGGCGGACTCGCTCATGCGCCAGCTCGTGCTCATGAACCAGGCCATCATCGGCACGGTGAACGCGGATCGTCCGGCGTTTGAGAACGCCATCCGGCATCTCGGCATCTTCAAGCAGCGCTGGCCGGACGCCCTCGCCAAAGTCATCACCGGCCGCCATCCCATCGAGAACTATCGCGAACTGCTGCTCGGCAAAGCCACCGGCATCAAGAACGTGATCACGATCGGGAAGTAGGCATCCGAGTCATTTCTCCTGGGCACGCGCAGGCCCAGTCCTTGATCTGAACTGACACGACGGCAATGGCTGCTGGTGAGCATCCACAGTCTGGCACAAAAAGGGACGGGACAGTGGTTGCGTGGGTAAACCAACTGCGACCTGGGCACATTTCCAACGGGCGTTAGGATGACAGCGATTGAGCCAACGACATCGCTTCGTTCACGAATATTCCCGCATCCTTGCACGGCAACACGGCAACACTTCGAGCAACCTCACTGGTTGAGAGATCAGCGCTGCACGCGCGCGCCGCCGCCCTTCATGAGCTTCTCGACTTCGCCCTTGTCCGCCATCGAGGTGTCGCCGGGCGTGGTCATCGCCAGCGCGCCGTGGGCTGCGCCGTATTCCACCGCCTTCTGCGCGTCGCCCGTGGTCATCAGTCCGTAGATGAAGCCCGAGGCGAAGCTGTCGCCGCCGCCCACGCGGTCGAGGATTTCCAGCTCAGGATATTTGCGGCTCTCGAAGAATTTGCCGTCGTGCCAGGCGATGGCCGCCCAGTCGTTGATGGTCGCGGTGTGCGCGGCGCGCAACGTGGTGGCCGTGGCCTTGAAGTTCGGGAACGTCTTCACCGCCGTCTCGATCATGCGCTTGAACGCGCTGACGTCGATGTGGAGAAGGTGTTCATCCGCGCCTTCGACCTGGAAGCCGAGACAGGCGGTGAAGTCCTCCTCGTTGCCGATCATCACGTCCACGTACTTCGCGATCTCGCGGTTCACGTCCTGCGCGCGTTTCTGGCCGCCGATGGATTTCCAAAGCGACGGACGATAGTTCAAGTCGTAGGAGACAATCGTGCCGTGCTCCTTCGCCTTCTTCACGCACTCGGTGACGAGCTGCGGCGTGGAGTCGGAAAGCGCGGCGAAGATGCCGCCGGTGTGCAGCCAGCGCACGCCGAGCTTGCCGAAGATGTGGTCCCAGTCGAAGTCGCCAGGCTTGAGCTGCGAGGCCGCCGTGTGGCCGCGATCCGGCGTGCCCACGGCACCGCGCATGCCGAAGCCGCGTTCGGTGAAGTTCAGCCCGTTGCGCACGTCGCGTCCGATGCCGTCGAACTTCGCCCACTTGATGAACTGCGTATCGACGCCGCCCTGAAGGATAAAGTCTTCAAGCAGACGGCCCACATCGTTGTCGGCGAAGGCGGTGGCCACGGCGGTCTTCATGCCGAAGCAGCGGCGCAGGCCGCGCGCGACGTTGTATTCGCCGCCGCCTTCCCAGACCTTGAATTCGCGGGCGGTGCGGACGCGGCCTTCGCCGGGATCAAGACGGAGCATGATCTCGCCGAGGGCGAGCATGTCGTAGGCGCAGGAACCGGCGGGTTTAACATTCAGAGTGGACATGTGAGGTAGTCAGTCGATTGAGTTTCGTTCGTAAAGTGAGGCACGAAATTGCGAAAAGAGAGTTGGAAACTCAATCCAATTTTCGGGCGATGCATGGCAAAGGACGGATCTCGACACCACCTTGGAACGCAAGCCCCGCGCTCGCCTGCAGGAACCGTTCGGAGGAAATTCCTGGTTGACCGCCGCCACAACGTCCGTCTTCCATCTCCCATTCCCGTTCCATGCAACCTGCGCCATTTCCGAACCGAGTCCTATGAGCACCAAAACTTCGAGCAAACCCAGCCGGGGTTCGTGGATGGCGCTCACCGCCGCCTTCCTCGGCTGGATGTTTGATGGCATGGAGATGGGAATTTTTCCTCTGGTGGCGCGTCCGGCCTTGCAGCAGATGCAGGCGCTGCACGGCATCGTGGACGAAGGATTCGTCCAGCGCTGGATGGGCATCATCACCGCGCTCTTCCTCATCGGCGCGGCGCTGGGCGGCCTCATCTTTGGCTGGCTGGGCGACCGCATCGGGCGCGTGAAGGCGATGACATGGAGCATCCTCTTCTATTCCTGCTTCACCGGGCTGTGCTACTTCGCGACGGAGCCGTGGCACCTGGGCGCGCTGCGATCCATCGCGGCGCTCGGCATGGGCGGCGAATGGGCGCTCGGCGTCGCGCTCGTCATGGAATGCTGGCCGGAATCCAAACGTCCGCTCATGGCCGGACTGATCGGCGCATCCGCCAACCTGGGCTACTGCTTCATCGCGATCATCGGCATCGTCTTCCCGATCACGCAAGACTCGTGGCGCTGGGTGATGATGGTGGGAGCGGCTCCGGCGCTGCTGACCTTTCTCATCCGCCTGTTCGTTCCTGAATCTGAAAAATGGAAGGCCGCGCGCCGCCCCGATGCCATCTCGCCCCTGGCCGAGATATTGTCCCCTCCTCTGCTGAAAAACACCCTGCTCGCCATCGCCTTCGCGTCGGTGGCGCTGGTGGTGACGTGGGGAATCGTGCAATGGATTCCGCTTTGGGCCGATCAAATGGCCGGCAGCAAACAGCCCACGGTAAAAGCCTGGAGCCAGTTCTACCAATCCTTGGGCGCGTCCGTGGGCTGCGTGCTGGCGGCGTGGCTGGGCGGAGCCATCGGACGGCGGCTCAGTTATTTCCTCCTCTGCCTGGCTTCGCTCGTGGCGACTCAAGTTTTGTTCCGGACATTCAATGAAGTGAGCGCGGGCTTCTTCGTCGCCGTCTTCATCACTGGCGCCTGCACCGCGTCCTTCTATGGCTGGCTGCCGCTTTATCTGCCGGAGATTTTCCCGACCCGCGCCCGTGCGACCGGCCAGGGTCTCGCCTTCAACTTCGGCCGGATTCTCGCGGCCTTCGGCGCGTGGCAGATGCCGGCAATGATGGCGTTCTTCGACAAGAGCTATCCCAAGGCCGGCGAAACCATCGTGCTCGTTTACCTCATCGGCATGGTTTTGATCTGGTTCGCGCCGGAGACGAAGAACCGTCCGCTGCCGGAGTAAGCCTGGAAACAGCAGTTCAACCACGGATGCAGCAGGAGAGGCTTCCAGCCTGTCTCGAAAGCCGATGGGCATGAGAATTCCCTCTTGGCTCAACCTTCGCCTTGCAACCACCAAACCGTGAGGCAACCCATCGTCGCTCAGAGACAGGCTGGAAGCCTGTCCTACTTTGGCAGAAGCCGTCTCTGGTCATTCTTCCACTGCATCGTTCCGGCTTATCCGTGTTCATCCGTGGTTACCAACTCCCTCCTCAGTTCCAGCTCCCAGGTTCAGGGTAAATCAAAAGTTCCTCCCACCTTTTTTGAAATCCCCGTTGACTTGGGAAGGGTGGTTTCATACTTTCTCGGTCCCCGCTTGCGGGGGCGTAGCTCAATTGGTTAGAGCGCTGCCCTGTCACGGCAGAGGTTACGGGTTCGAGTCCCGCCGCTCCCGCCATTTTTATGGCGAAGTCCTCCTCACCACCCCAGTGATTTGAATCTAAACTGGGACGCGGTGCTTCCCGTTTCATCCAGCTCCACAGTGTAATATCCCCCGTCCTTCAGCAGTTGAGATCCCGCCGGTGACGGACAAAGCAACGGCTTGAACGGCGCCCAATGCCACGCCTGTCGCAGCGCACGGCTCAACCGGCGCGGCGTGTGCCCAAGGAAATGAATCTCCGGCATCCCGCTCAGATGACGGCTCAGCCCGAAAACGAGTTTTGTGTGGAGGTGCCCGATGATGGTGCGCTCCACCTGGGCCAGCTTCGCGCGCACCTTCTCCTGCTGCCAAAGGAACGGCAACGCGCTCGGGTCGTGACAAAACAGCAGGATGCGCTGATCGGACCGAAGCGACGCGAACTCCTGACTGATGCGCGCCAGATGTTCGTCGTGCAACCGTCGCCACTCAACCCGCTCTTCCGGCAAGGCTTCCGCTTCATAGATCGGCAGCGCGGCGAGCGTGGAAGTGATGCCGAGCAGGACAACCCGCCCAAGTTCCACGCGCCAGAACGGTTCCAGCTTCAACCCGCTCTTCGCCCGCTCGAAGCTCGCCAGCCGCAGACCGCCACGCTCGGCGGACATCATCATCTTGCCGATCTCGTGATCGCCGATGACCGAATGCAACCGTCCGCCAAAGGTTCGCCGCAGCTTGCCGAGGCATTCGTCGGCGCTTTCATAGGACGCCGGATCAGACACGCCGATGCCGATGCTGTCGCACGAGTAATCTCCATTCGCCACGACGAGGTCGGCGCCGGCGTTCGCTTCCATAAAGCGATCCAGAAGATGATTGTGCGCGAACGGATCGCGCTGCCAGATCCAGTGCCGGAACTGCCGCGTCAGAAACCGGCGCAGCGGGCTGCGAATGCCGGCGCAGGGATAATCGTGGCGCTCGCGTTCCGCCGCTCCGGCGTAGTGGATGTCACTGACGATGGCGAGACGAGTCATGTGGCAGCGGCGGAAAAACTCCTCTCGTCAACCGGCCGCCAGCTTTCGTTCCTGAGCCCGGACATGATGGCTCAGTTCCACCGTCAGATCGAAACGCAGCAGCGGCGTGATCAAATAGATGCCGGGGAACAGGGCGAGGATCTCATCACACAGATCGCGCGCGATGGCCAGGCCCACGGCATTTCCCTCCGCGCCTTCCTTGCCGCGCATCAGCTCGCGCATGGCGTCCGGGATGTTGATGCCAGGAACTTCGTTGTGCAGAAACTCCGTGTTGCGCGTGTTCAACAGCGGCATCACGCCGACGAGGATCGGGATGCCGAGATGCTTCGTCTTCTCGTGCGTGAGCCGGGCAAGGGCGGGATCGAAGATCGGCTGCGTCATCACGAAATGCGCCCCGGCCTTGACCTTGTCCTCCAGCTTGCGCACCTGCGAATCCACGTTCTTCGCGTTCGGATTGAAGGCGCAGCCGATGATGAATCCACCCTTCGCCTTCAAGTCCCGGCCATTCGCGGCGAAGCCTTCGTTCATCTGCTTGATCGTGCGGATCAGGCCAATCGAGTTCACGTCATAGACGCTCGACGCGGCGGGATGGTCACCAATCTTCGCCGGGTCGCCCGTCAGCGCGAGAACGTGATGAATGCCCAGCGCGTTCAAGCCCATCAGCTCAGATTGCAGCCCCAGCAGATTCTTGTCGCGACACGCCATGTGAATCACCGGCTCCAGGCCCGTTCGTTCCTTCACCAGAAAGCCGGCGGCCAGATTCGAGACCCGGAGAATGGCGAGCGAGTTGTCCGCCAAGGTCACGAAGTCCGTGCCCGCCTCCTTCAACGCGCGGGCGCCATCGACGAGCTTGTCGAGGCTCAGGCTTTTCGGCGGATCGAGCTCCGTCACGATGAGCTTGCGTTCGCGAATCACTTCCAGCAGGGACGGCTGCCTCGAAACCGCCTCCGTCGTCACGCGAGAAGTCATTTCAATTCTCGCCGCCGGCGCAGCCACTCGCGGGACAACCGTCGCCGCTTTGCTTCGCACCGGTTGCAAGCCGGGCAGCGCCTTCGCCATCGCCGCGATGGTTTCCGGCGTCGTCCCGCAGCAACCGCCAATCAGCCGCGCACCTTGGGCGACCAGCTTGGGCAGGAAGTCGGCGAAGTACTGCGGCGTGGGATGATAAATGTAGCGGCCCTCGAAGTAGAGCGGACGACCGGCATTCGGCGAAACGCTGACTAAATCACCGTCGCGAACCTCCAGTTCCTGCAACAGCTTCTCGGCTATGGTCGGGCCGAAGTGACAGTTCAACCCAGCAACGTCCGCTCCCGCTTCGCGCAGACGGGCGAACGCCTCATTGATGCGCAGGCCATCGGCGGTATGTCCGTCATCCCCGAAGCTCAAGGAAGCGAGGATCGGCGTCGCACCCAGACTGCGGGCCGCGCCCACCGCCGTCACGAGATCGGCCAGCCGGGGAAACGTTTCCAGCAACAGGACATCCACGCCGCCACTGAGCAATGCCTCGCATTGCTCGCGATAAAATGCGGCGCGGGCCGCGGCATCAAGCGTGATGGACGGATCGGAAGTCAGCGGACCCACGGAGCCCGCGACGAACGCACCGCGCGGCCGCGCCAGTTCCACGGCGATTTCCGCGCCGCGCCGGTTGATGGCGGCAAGCTGCGCTGCGAGATCGAACTTCTGCAGCTTGAGCCGGCTTGCGCCAAAGGTGTTCGTCGCAATCAGGCGCGCACCGGCGTCGAGGTATTCGCGGTGGACCTCCTGCACCGCTTCGGGCTGGGAAAGATTCAGCGCGTCATAACAGGCGTTGAGCGGCTGTCCGCGCTGATGCAAGAGCGTGCCGAGCGCGCCATCACCGAGCACGATGCCATTGCGGAGGAGATCAAGAAATGCAGCCATGATGCGTCAATTCGTGGGGATGCAGGTAACCGTTGGCGCAATCATTGGCAATGTTCAAATGCCGGGGCAGCGCTGTGGGGGCGCATCTTGGGGCACCGCCCCCGGCGCGCGGCCTCCAGGCCGCTTCGACGTCCGAACGACAAGGGTCAAACCATTCCCCTGCGGCCTCCGGACGATGAAGCGGCGTAAACGCCGCGCTCCGATCTGGTTGCAATCGGGGGCAGTGTCAGGATTCGCCCGCACTGTGGTGTCACGCATCCTGCCTGACGCCACGACCACGAACGCGGTCTCCCCCCAGAAAAGTTGCGGCGGATCGTTTCTCGGCTTGCAGGCGTTCGGAGCGATTTCTATCTTGAGCGCATGAAATGGAATCTTCTCTTTTCCGGTGTGCTCGCCGGCAGCTTCCTGCTCGCGAACCCCTCGGTCGCCCAGGATTCTCCCGCCGCCGCCGCTGCGGAACGCGAGGAGAGGGAGACGAACTTCCGGCGGATGAACAGCCGCGTCGAGCAGTTGGAGGAGACGCTTCAGCACCAGCAAAAGCTGATGTCGGACATGGTTGCCGAAATCCGCGCGCTCCATGAACAGGTGGACAAGTTGAAGGCCAAGGGCGAAAGCACCGCCACCCAGGAAAGCATCAGGCAGCTCGCGGAGAAGATCGAGGAGGTGGACAAGAAGCGCCTCGCCGACAACGAGCTCATCTCCAAAAAGTTCGCGGGGATCGGAAAGGAATTGAGCACGGCTCTCACGCCCAAGGTCGTCACCCCGCCGCCCGCCGTGAGGCAGGACAAGCCCGCGCCGACCGACCCCAATCAGCCGCCGGACAAGAGCTTCGAGTATAAGATCAAGGACGGCGATACGTTGTCGCGCATCGTCACGGACCTCCGGGCCCAAGGGTGGAAGGTCACCCAGAAGCAGGTGATGGACATCAACCCGGGCGTGAACTGGAACCGAATCCGCATCGGCCAGACCATCTACATCCCGCAGCCTGCGAAGTAGGCAATGGCTCCGGAACGACGGCCCCTCGCCATTTCCAAACCTCGGAGTCGAGATGATGAGACTTTAATTAAAACGAGATTTGAGTCTCCTTACGTCGTCTCCTGCAGTTCTTAAACTTCCAACCCTCTTCGCCAGCCAACTCCTATCTCCAAGCTCAAATCAGGGCCGGGAGATTAGGATTATGATGAGGATTAAGAGTAGAAATTCAGCCACCCCTGTCCATTAGTTGTGGGGTTGTGAATAACTTCCTCCCATATCTTGTGGTTTTCAGCTTGTCTCACCGCAAGGCGTCTAGTTCACTTTGAGTCGTATGTATCTAAAGAACCTGACCGTTCTTGGGTTTAAGTCCTTCGCGGACAAAACATCGCTGAATTTCCAACCCGGCGTGACGGCTATCGTCGGCCCCAATGGGTGCGGCAAGTCCAACGTATCGGACGCCATCCGCTGGGTGCTGGGCGAGCAATCCGCCAAAGCCCTGCGTGGCGGCGAGATGGCCGACTGCATCTTCAACGGCACCGACGGCCGCAAGCCGCTCGGCATGGCCGAGGTGTCGCTGACCATCGGCGACGTGGACGAGGAGCAGCTCACCGCTGCGGGCGTGGCCGTGGGCTACAACGAAGTCACCGTCACGCGCCGCGTCTTCCGCGACGGCGGCAGCGAATACTTCATCAACAAGACCTCGTGCCGGCTTAAAGACATTCAGCAGCTCTTCATGGGCACGGGCATCGGGCGCACCAGCTACAGCGTGATGGCGCAGGGCAACATCACCCAGCTCCTCTCCAGCAAGCCCGAAGATCGCCGCATGGTTTTCGAGGAAGCCGCCGGCATCACGAAGTTCAAGGCACAGAAGAAAGAGTCGCTTCGCAAACTGGAATACACGGATCAAAATCTCCTGCGCGTCTCCGATCTCATCCGCGAAGTGAAACGACAGATCGGTTCGCTGCAACGTCAGGCCGGCAAGGCGCGGCGTTACAAACAGATCGCCCAGGAACTCCAGCATCTCGACACGCAGCTCGCGCGGCATCAGTTCGACGTGTTCCAGGCCGAGATCGCGGAACGTCAGGCGACGGCGGAACAGCTTCGCAACGAGATCGAGACGAGCTCCGCCAACGTCCTCCGTTGCGAAGACGAGATTCTTCAGCTTCGCGAACAGCTCTCCGCGCTGGAGCATCAGATCTCCACGTCGCAGCAGCAGGGCATGGAGCTCAAGGCCCAGTGCGAACGCCACGAAGCGCGCATCCAGTTCAACGAGGAACGTCTCCAGGAACTGGAGCAGCAGAACTTCAAGGCGTTGACCGAGATCGCCGAAGCCGAGCAGCGCACGGCTGCGACGCAGGAAGAGCTAACCGGCGTGACGGAACGTCTCGCCGCCTCGAACGCCGCGCTCGAGCAGCAACGCGCCGCGCTTGAAGAGAAGCGACAGGCGCTCCAGCAGGTGGAGGCCGAAACCTACCGTCAATCCGAGGCGCTGCGGAAGGCACAGTCCGAAGCTTTCGCCGCGATGCAGCAGCTCACCCGCGCGCGCAACGAGATCAACACGCTCGACTTGCAGAAGCAGGGCAACATCGTCCGCCTCGAAAAGCTTTCGTCCGAGAAGATCCAACTGGAGGAAGAACGCACGCGGCTCGAAGCGCGGCTGACGGAGTTCGCCGCCGATGTCCAAAGCCAGAAGCTGAACGCGCAGACGCAGCGCGGCACGGTCGAGGAACGCCAGCAACGGCTCCGCGAGATTCAACAGGAGCTGACGCAGGCGACGCAGGAGCTGGATGGTTTCCTGCGCCAGCAGGCGGAGAAGCGTTCGCGCCTGAACGTCCTGGAGCAGCTCCAGGAATCGCATGAAGGTTTCAGCGCCGGTGCGCTGGCCGCACTCAGGCAGTCGCAGTTCGTGCTCGGCTCGTTGGCGGACAAGATTCGCGTTCCTGATCAGCACGTCATCGCCATCGAAGCCGCGCTTGGCCATCACCTTCAGCTCGTCCTGACCGAGCAGCCGGAAGCCGCGCAGCAAATCATCGCCGACCTCGCGACGAACAAGAAGGGCAAGGCCAGCATCGCAGCCTTGAACCTGGCAGGGACGCGTTCCACCGCGTCCCCAACTCAACCGGGAGAGATCACGGACGCGGTGGAACGCGTCCCTGCCGGAGCTGTCGCGGCGCTGTCGGCCATTGAGGCCGACGCTTCCGTTCGGTCGTTGCTCGGCGGCCTGCTCGAACGCACGCTCATCGTCGCTGATCTCGCCGCTGCGACCGCCGCGTTTCGCGAGAGCAATGGCGCGTATGATTTCGTCACGGCCACCGGCGACCTGCTGACGCGCCAGGGAATTTTCACCGGCGGTTCCAGCAACAGCAACGGCAACAAGGCTCCCGGCAGCATCCTCGGCCGTAAAAACCAGATTGCCGAGATTCAGGCACAGCTCGCGCAGATTCAGGAACAGGTCAACCAATCCAGCCGCAAGAAGGGCGCGCTTCAGAGCGAACAGACTTCCCTGCAAGCCACCCTTCAGCAGGCGCAGGTGGAGCTGCGGAATCAGGAAGTCGCCATCGCCGCGCACGAAGGCGAGTTCAACGCGCTGAAGAATTCCCAGCGCTCGCTGGGGTCAAAAATCGAAACGGTCATCTACGAAGTCCAGACGCTCGCCGCGCATGAGCAGGAAGGTCAGCAAAAGCGCGCCGTGCTCGCCGCGCAGGTCGCGGAAGTCGAGACGCGCGAGCAGGCCGCGCAAGCGCTGGTCATCGGGCTGAACACCGCGCTCGAACAGCTCCGTCATCAGCGCGACGCTGCGAACACGACGTTGACCGAAGCGAAGGTCGCGCTCGCGGGCGAGGAACAGCTCTGCGCGTCGCTCGCCCGGCAGAAGGGTCCGCTGGAGCAGCGCCTCCGCGAGCTGGCACAGGTCGTCCAGCAGCGCCGGAGCGAGTGCAGTTCGTTCCTCCAGCGCAAGGCGCAGTTCGAGACGGAGATCGGCGAATCCCAGCGCCAGATTCAGCGGCTCACCCACGAGCGCGAGGTGGTGAACCGGCACACGGCGGAACTCGGCGCGCAGAAGGAGACGCAGGACGCCGCCATCGGCACGCTTGAGGAAAGCCTGCGCGAGTTGCGCCGTCGGCTGACCGACGTGCAGCAGCATCGCAGCACCATCGAGATCGAACTCGCGCAGAAGACGATGTCCGTGCAGAACCTGCGCGAGCGCATCCAGCAGAAGTATCAGGTGAAAATCGATGACATTCGCAGCGAGTGCATCACGATCACGATTGCCGACGAAGGCCCGGCCCGCATCCAGACGCTGACGCCCGAGGACATGGCGGCTTCCGGCGCGGCCACGGACTGGACCGCCGTGAGCCAGCAGGTGGTCGAGCTGCAAAAGCGAATCGACGAGATGGGGCCGGTGAACCTGGTGGCCATCGAGGAATACGAGGAGACCGAGCAGCGCTTCAACTTCCTCACGCAGCAGAACGATGATCTCGTCGCGGCCAAGGCGCAGTTGATGGAAGTGATCAACAAGATCAACTTGCAGACGAAGGAGATGTTCATGGAGACGTTCATCAAGATCCGTGACAACTTCCGCCTGCTGTTCATGGAAGTGTTCGGCGGCGGCAAGGCCGACCTGATCCTCAGTGACGAAGGCGACGTGCTGGAGAGCGGCATCGACATCGTGGCGCGTCCGCCCGGCAAGCAGCTCCAGAGCATCACGCTGCTTTCCGGCGGTGAGCAGACGATGACCGCCGTCGCCCTGCTCTTCTCGATCTATCAGGTGAAGCCCTCGCCGTTCTGCGTGCTGGACGAGCTGGATGCGCCGCTGGACGAGTCGAACATCAACCGCTTCATCCGCGTGCTGCAACGGTTCATCGCGCAGTCGCAGTTCATCATCATCACGCACAACAAGCGCACCATCGGCATGGCCGACGTGCTCTATGGCGTGACGATGCAGGAACACGGCGTGAGCCGCATCGTGAGCGTGAAGTTCCACAAGACGGACGATCAAACCACCAACCACGCCGCGAAGCCGCTCGTGCCGCTGGCGGCGAACCCCGTGGACGCGGAAGAGGACAAGTTGCAGCCGAGGGACGAGACGATGGACGTCATGATGGCGAAGTAGCCCGTGCGGCTTCGTCCAGGCTTCCGGCTGTTTGGATCTTTGACACGCGAACGCAGGCTGCTACAAGGCACGGGTGCCTGAAATGTTCGCCACGCCGATTGCCGCCACGACCCGTTACTGCGCGGTTTACGGGCATCCCATCAAGCACTCCGCCTCGCCCGCCTTGCAAAATGCCGGGATGGCGGCTCTGAAACTCAACTGGCGATACCTCGCCTTTGAAGTTCACCCGGAGAATCTTCGGGACGCAATTGCCGGCGCGAAGGCGATGAAGTTCATCGGCCTGAACCTCACCGTTCCGCACAAGCTTCTCGCGGTCGATCTGGTCGATCTGCTCGATGACTCCGCCCGTGCCTGGGGCGCGGTGAACACCATCCGCTTTGAGGGCAGGGACGGAAAGGGAGCCTGGCGTCCTCTGGCAGAACTCGCGGACGCGGCTTCCGACACGATCCGCAGTCACGGCTTCAACACGGACGCCGACGCCGTCACCCGATCCATCCGCGAAGATCTCAGCCTTGAGATTCGTGGCGCATCGGTGCTTCTGCTCGGGGCAGGAGGCGCAGGACGAACGGCGGCTTTGAAGCTCGCGGCGGAAGGCGTGGGGGAACTATTTCTCGTCAACCGCACGCCGAGCAAAGTCACGGCACTCATCGCGGAGATTCAACAGCGTTTTCCAGAGGTGAAGGCTCACGCGGGCTATCCCGCGCCTGCGCGAAACATCGACCTGATTTTGAATGCGACTTCACTGGGACTGAAAGCCGGGGACGCCTCGCCATTTGATGCAACGCAGTATTCCTTGAGCCATGCCGGGTCGGCTTACGACATGATTTATCGTCCGGCCGAAACGCCGTGGCTCCAGAGCGCGCGCACTGCGGGGTGCCGGACGGCCAATGGCATCGGGATGCTGCTCTATCAGGGCGCGCGCGCGCTGGAGCTTTGGAGCGGACTCAATCCGCCGATAGGGGTGATGCGTGAAGCGTTGCAAAAGAATGTCTATGGCTAAGCCGGCACTACCCCGCAGGACCGGCTTCCAGCCTGTCCCGAAAGCGGAATTATTGCGGCTGGCGTCAACGCGCGGAGTGCTGGTTGAAGCTCACTCGCCAGAAGGTTGCTCCTGGCAGATTCGAGACAGGCTGGAAGCCTGTCCTACTAGAAAGTAACAGGCGCATTGCATGTCCCGAACCTTTGATCCTGAAATCTGGGCCGCAGTGCCGTTCCATTTCTGGTCGGTCGTCTTCTTTGTCTGGGGATGCATGGTGGGCAGCTTTCTCAACGTCTGCATTCACCGGATGCCCCGCGGCCTGAGCGTGGTCTCCCCGCCTTCGCACTGTCCGCACTGCGGCTATTCCATCCCTTGGTTTCTGAACATCCCGCTGGTTACCTGGCTCACACTTCGCGGCCAGTGCGCGAACTGCCGCGCCCCCATCGCCGCGCGTTACTTCTTCGTGGAACTGCTGACCGGCGTTCTCTTCCTCGCGTGCTGGCTGCTGGCCGGACATCAGTCCGCTCTGCTGGCTCTCGCCTATTGCATCGTGCTCGCCGGATTCGTGGCCGCCACCTTCATCGACTTCGAACATTTCATCATTCCCGACGAGATCACCATCGGCGGAATGTTCGCAGGCGTCGCCTGTTCCATAGCTGTCCCGGCCTTGCACGGCACGTCCTCCCATGCGGTGGCCTTGCTCCAGAGTCTGATTGGCCTGGGCGTGGGCTGGGGAGTCGTTTATCTCGTCCTGCGCGTGGGCAAAATGATGTTTGGAAAGCAGGACATCCAACTGCCGCCCAACACGCGCATCATTTTCACCGAGACCGGACTGGTTCTGCCGGACAAGGAAATCCCATTTGAAGATCTGTTTTATCGCAAGTCCGATGTCATCACGATCCGCGCCCGGACCGTGGAGGTCATCGACCGCTGCTACAGGGACACGGATGTGAGGCTGATGCCGGAGAAACTGTTTCTTGGAGAAGAGGAGCTCAACCCGGAAAGCATTCCGCAGATGGAGATCGTCGCGGACCAGATCGTCGTGCCACGCGAGGCGATGGGCTTCGGCGATGTGAAGTTCATGGGAGCCATCGGGGCGTTCCTCGGCTGGAAGGCGGCTTTGTTCTCACTGATGTTCAGCTCCGTGGTCGGTGCTTTCGTGGGCGTGCTGCTCATCGTGGTCGGGAAGCAGCAGTGGTCCGGCCGGCTGCCTTACGGTCCCTACATTGCCTTTGCCGCCTTCACTTGGATGTTCGGCGGCAACCGGGTGGTCGCTTGGTGGTTCAATCGTTGATGCAGATTAAATCCGCCCGGCACAGCCAGGTGTTGACCGTAACTCGCGGAGCGAATCCACAGGTCTTTAAGGTTGAGATGACAGTTTCTTTTTGATAACCATTCCCGCTGCAACCCATCTGAATGCCATCCTCTGAATCAACCTTGCCGCCAGGTCCACCCCGCCCCCCAAGGAGGGTCATCCCAGACCACACGTTGTTGCGCTGCATCGGCAAGGGATCGTATGGCGAAGTCTGGCTGGCGCGGAGCCTGGTGGGCGCACTGCGGGCGGTGAAGATTGTCTGGAGAAGCAGCTTCGATAATGCGCGCCCGTATGAACGTGAGTTTGCCGGCATCAAATGTTACGAGCCGATTTCACGCGGCCACCCCGGCCTGGTCGATCTGCTGCACGTTGGTCGGGATGAGAAGGCTAAGTGTTTCTTCTACGTCATGGAACTGGCGGATGATGCCACCACGAACGGCCCGTTGCTTCCAGCGAGCAACACGGACAGCTATAAGCCAAAGACTCTCCGTGAAATGCAGAAGAGCCAAGGCCGCCTGCCCATCACCATGTGCCTGGACCTCGGCGCGCAGATCGCCGCCGGGTTGTCGCGCCTGCACGAGAGCGGGCTGGTCCATCGGGACATCAAGCCTTCCAACGTCATCTTTGTGAACGACCAGCCGAAGCTCGCGGACATCGGGCTGCTGGCGAGCATGGGTGAGGCGCTTTCCTTCGTGGGCACGGAGGGCTTTGTGGCGCCGGAAGGGCCGGGAAAGGCGCGGGCGGACATCTTCAGCTTCGGCAGGGTGCTCTACGAAATGGCGACGGGGCTGGACCGGAATGAATTTCCGAAGCTGCCCGCCCTCGAGGTGGACGAAGCGGGAGAGGCGGAAGCTTTCACCGAATTGAACGAGGTGTTCCTCCGCGCCTGCGATCCCGATCCTGCCCGACGCTATGAATCCGCCGATGAGCTGAGACGCGAGCTGCTGCTGCTGCAAGGCGGACGCTCGGTGCGGCAGTTGCGCGTGCTGGAACGGCGTGCGGCGTTCGCGCGCAAGGCAAGCATTGTTCTGGGCGCGGCAGCGGTGATCGCCACCGTCGCCTATTTCGGATCATTCCGGCAGATGCAGCGCGCGCACAAGGCGGAGGCGCAGGCGCTGGCCAACGAGCGAAAAGCGCTGGCCAACGTGGAGCTGCTGCAACTTCAGAAGGCGGAGGAACATTTTCGCCATGATGATTCGAGCACGGCGCTGGCGATTCTCGCGCATCTGGTCCGGCAAAACCCCACCAACCATGTGGCGGCGGAAAGGCTGCTGGCGGCGTTGACGTGGCGGAACTTCGCCCTGCCAAAGATGAAGCCCATCCTGCCCGAAGGCCGGCCGCGGATGGCGCTGTTCAATCTTCAGGACACGGAGATTCTGACAGGAAGCTATGCCGGTGTCTTGCAGACATGGAATGTGGAGACTGGGAAACTAAAGTCGCGGATTCAGTTCAACGACGGGCGGATCTATTGGATAGACTACAGCAGGGACGGAAAGCTGGCGGCGATTGCCGGACAAGGCTACACGGCCATCGTCAACGCCACGACGCTTCAACCTACGCTCCCGTTGATGAGAATCTCCACGAACAGAGTGCAAACAGTTCATTTCAGCCCGGACCAACGCTGGCTGCTGATGAGCGGACAGGATCCCACCGCAAGGCATGTCTCAAAGTTTTGGGACACGACAACAGGGCAGCCTGTCGGCGCAGAAATGTTTCACGGAGATGCGGCCCGGTTTGCCACTTTCTCGCCGGACAGCACGAGGGCCGTGACTGGTGCCCGCAATGGTGCAGTGCGAATCTGGGAGGTGCCGTCGGGCAGGCCGTTGACTCCAATCCTCTGGCACACCACAAACGTCTGGAAGGTGACATTCAGCCCGGATGGGAAACTAATCGCGTCGGCCAGCGATGACTTTCAAGCACGGCTGTGGGATGGGAAGACGGGCGCCCTGCGCGCGGTGCTTCGACATAAGAACTGCGTGGTGGACGTGGAATTCAGCCCGGATGGGACGAAGGTGGTGACGGCCTCTGAAGATCTCTCGGCCATCGTCTGGGATGTGGCCACCGGACGGCAGATTGGAAATCCACTGCGCCACCGCAACCGCGTCCGGCAGGCGAAGTTTTCGCCGGACGGCAGACGGGTCGTCACGGCGTCGGAGGACAACACCACGCGCATCTGGGACGCAGAGACCACCCGGCCGATTACAGAACCGATGCGTCATACGACGGAGGTTTTGCAGGCAAAGTTCAGCTACGACGGCAAATCTCTCGTCTCCACCGTTTCTTCCACCACGGGCGAGGAAGTATGGCTTTGGAACGCGACCTCTGAGGGAGCGCGCGGGCTTCCCCTTCTCGCCGCAGCCCACGCCAGTGACGCCTGGTTCAGCAGGGATGGCAGCCGCATTGCCGCCGCCTGCGATGACGGAATGGTCCGGCTGTGGAACCCATCAGAGGACAGAACGAAGGAAACCTTGCTGCGCCATGATGGGCCGGTCCAACGCGTGGCGTTCAGCCTGGACGGAAAGCGGCTCGCCTCCGTTCAGGGCAGCAAGGCGCTGGTCTGGGATCTCGTGGAGAACAAACGCATCGGCATCCCGCTGACTCATCTCGAAGTGATTAATTCCGTTCAGTTCAGCTCTGATGGGCGAAGCGTCCTGACTAGTTCAGCCGATGGCACCGCGTGCGTCTGGAATGCCGAGACCGGAGATCGGCAACTGGAGCTGCCGCCGTCCGTCCTCCAAACTTCCTCCGCCGAAACGCGCCGGCATGACATCAGCACGGCCTCTTTCAGCCCAAATGATCAGTTGATCGTCACCGCATCCCGAAACGGCCGCGCCACCGTCTGGAACGCTGACACCGGCGAGCTCGCAGCCGAATTTTTCCACGAGCACTGGGTGACTCATGCTGAGTTCAGCCCGGATGGGAAAACGGTGCTGACGGCTTCCATTGATCGCACGGCCCGCATTTGGGACATCGGGACAAAGGAACAGGTCGGCGCCTCCATGACACATGACAGTGACATCACCACGGCGCACTTCAGCCACGATGGCCGGATGGTCATCACCGCTTCCTTGGATTGGACGGCGCGTGTGTGGGATGCCGCAAGCGGCAGGCCCATTTCGGACATGATGCGTCATCAAGGCCCCGTGGGGATCGCGGCCTTCAGCCCGGACGGTTCACACGTTGTCACGGGCGCGGACGACGGCATGGTGCGGCTCTGGGATACCGCGACGGGCCTCTCTCTCAACGACGGCTTCCAGCACTCCAGCGCGATTGACTGCATCCGCTACTCGCCCGATGGCAGCTCACTCTTGGTCGTCTCGAAGAACGGAGACCTGACATTGTATGAGCTGTTGCGCCCGACATTTCCCGTTCCACAGTGGTTGCCCGAGCTGGCGGAAGCCGTCGCAGGACAGCGCCTGGGAGCCACCGGAAAATTTGAGAGTGCCTCGCCCAATAAATTTTTCCAGTTACGAGATTCATTGGAGCTCAGCCCGAATGGAAAGTTCTACACGCGCTGGGCGGCCTGGTTTCTTCAAGATTCGAACAAGCGGACCATCTCACCGCAGGCGAAATTGTTTGCCGAGGATTACAGCAAGCCGAAACCAAACTAGATCATGACCAAAGCCTTGCGAAACATGGTCTTTTTCATGCCCGCCAGCACTATTTCCCAAGTGGCCGTCTTGACTTCGAGCACCTTGCAAATCCACATGAGCATCGAGCAAAAAACTCAGGCGAAGTCAGACCGTCCGGCAAGCCTCCCTGGCAATAAAGTTGAACTTTTCTGTTAGATCGGGCTGCGACGGGGCAATTACTTAATAGAAGCAGACGTCACACATGATCACAGTCCAAGACGATTCGAGTTCGTTTTTGCCCACCCGGAGCAGTTTGCTGTTCCGGCTGAAAGAGTGGAATGACTCCGCAAGCTGGGATGAGTTCTTTCATGCCTACAACAAATCCATCCATAAAATCGCCACCGGACGCGGTTTGACCCGCATCGAAGCGGAAGAGGTGGTGCAGGAAACGATGGTCGCTGTCGCCCGGCACATGCCGGAATTCAGCTACGACCGGGCCATCGGATCATTCAAGTCATGGCTCTTCACGATTACCCGGCGCTCGATCGGCAAGCATCTAAGAAGGCGTTTAACTGCGGGATCTCTTTCAACGAACCCTGGCAGCACCGATTCGACAGAAGAGCTTGAAGGTTACGCAGACCCAGCTCCTGGCTTGGAACAGCAATGGGATGAAGAGTGGCGGCTCAATCTGATTCATCTCGCCATGGACCGCGTCCGCCGTCGGATTAAACCCAAGCAATACCAAATGTTTGACCTGTACGTCACTCAGCACCTGCCCATGGAACAGGTGACGCGAATGCTCAACGTCAACTCTGCTCAGGTTTACATGGCCAAACTTCGCGTATCGGCAATAATCCGGCACGAAGTAGGCATACTGGAAAAGAAACTGATTTGACGCATAAACCGCTCGCTTTCAAATGCCAACGGTAAATCCCGCCCTTGCAAGTCCCTCCTCCTTCTTCTGCTTCAAAAAGATTTTTGAAGATTTTTGTTAGATCAACCCCTCTTGAAGGCAATTACATAGTGTAAGCCCGCACTATTTGCACACGGTCTAGGTGCAGCAGGATGCCGGGTATGAACCACTTGATGGAAAGTGGGATTGAGCACAGTGAATGACGTAACAAAAAATCGGATGGCAGCGGGATTAAATCCTTTGAAGAGGTCTGAGGGACATTGGTCTTTAATGTCCTTTTCGCCATCGTGGGAAGGTCCATTTCCCACCACCTCTATTGACGCCCACGTCAGGCCCACGCCTTCTTCTGCAAATTAACAGACGCCAGGAAACTCGCCGGGCTGAGGGACGCTTAAGCACCTTCGGCCCGGCGTTTTCTTTTGAGGAACTCCCCAAACGGACCTCTCTGCCCACGTTCCCTCAGGTCCCGAGGATTCGGCTCAGCAAAACCTCCGCATCGCGGTAATCCGCAATGACGATATCCGCGCCCACCCCGAGGAGACGTTGACGCTTCCATTCATCCACCTTGCCTGAACCGTTGTTCGCCTCGTCACTGGCCACCGCAACGGAGAGTCCGCCTGCTTCCTTGGTATTTTGGATCTCCACATAACCATCGCCAAACGCCAACAACTGCGCGCCTGAGATGTAGTTCTCCCGCAAAATTCGCTCGATTACCATTTTCTTTGAGAAGTTCTGATAGCTGTCCTGGGCCCCATAAATGTGCGCGCCGAAGTATCGTGCCACATCGAGCAATGCCGACTCCTCCTTCACGAACAATTCATCCGTGCCGCTCGCCAGATAGAGCTTCAAACCGCGCCGTTGCAATCCGTCCATGAGCAGCCGCGAACCGTGGACCAGCGACGTGTCCCGATTCACCTTCCCAGCGCGAATGGCCTCCTTGCGACCAGAAATCCGTTCGTCCAGGCGGCGCAGATACTCGTGCTTGTACCAGAGCGGCTCCCTCGGAACACCGCCGCGTTCCTTGATCCGTTCCGCCAACTGCATCATCTGATAGATGGTCTGCTTCCCGTTGAGGCGCATGATGTCGTCCAGGCACATCTGCCGTCGTTGCTCATCCGTCTCGCCCGCCCGCTTGGGGAGCATCTCGACGAACATCGGCACCATTATCTCAGGCCAGCCTTCGCGGATGATCGACAGCGTGCCGTCGAAGTCGAACAGCACATGGCTGATGCCCGGACGCGGCGCGAACCCCGGCGTGAACTCAACGTGACCTGTAAATCCAGAAGCGGTTTGCATGAAGCGGCCAGCTAACATTTCTCCCTGCGAAAAAGCAATCATGCGATCCGTTCGATGACACAAAAGCCGCCACTGGCGGCTTCTGACAGGTCATCGGTCTCCGAATTGTGTTCGACAACATTTTGTTCGCCTGACAATACAGGCGCGTGAACACGTCCGCATCCCGCTGATCCCAAACTGCCCGTCATGCAGTCCGCCGAGCTCAAGTCCTCCCGTCTCGATTCAATCGATCTCCTGCGTGGACTGGTCATGATGTTGATGGCCTTGGACCACACTCGCAGCTTCTTTCACAGCGGCGCTTACCAGGAAGCCGGTCCATTGAACGCCACCGACGGAAGCATCCCCCTCTTTTTCACCCGCTGGATCGCGCACCTCTGCGCGCCAGTCTTTGTCTTTCTCGCCGGCACGGGAGCGTTCCTTTCCACGACGCGCGGTAAATCAAGACCCGGCCTCTCGACCTTCCTCCTCACGCGTGGCGTCTGGCTGATCGCTCTGGAACTCACCTGGGTTCACTGGGCGGGCTGGTCCTTCTCCTTCGAGCTTCACCAACACCAGGGCCTCGCCCTCTGGGCCATCGGGTGGTCGATGATCGCGCTCGCTGCGCTGGTCCATCTCCCCATCTGGACGATTGCCACCCTTGGCGTCTCCATCCTCACGCTGCACAACACCCTGGACTCGCTGACCCCCGATCAATTCGGCGCGCTGGGCTGTCTTTGGCGAATCCTGCACGAAGGCGGCGATTGGACGTGGGCCAGGATCAAGTTCACCGCCGGCTATCCCATCCTCCCGTGGATTGGCGTGATGGCCACGGGCTACAGCTTCGGCGCTGTCATGCTCAAGGAACCCGCTCAACGTCAGCGCTGGCTCCTCCGCGTCGGGCTGAATCTCCTCGTCGTGTTTTTCATCCTGCGCTTCACCAATCTCTACGGCGACGCGAAGCTCTGGACCTCGCAGCCCACTGGATTCCGCACCCTGCTCTCCATGCTCGACTGCACGACGCAGCCGCCGTCTCTCTGCTATCTGCTGCTCACGCTTGGCACCGCCGCCATCGTCCTCGCACGGCTGGACTTCAAGACGCCCGAGTTCCTCAAGCCCCTGCTCGTCTTCGGCCGCGTCCCGCTGTTCTTCTATCTCCTGCACCTGCCGCTGATTCACGGACTCGCGGTGGCGGTGAACATGATTCGCTTCGACCGCGCCGACTGGCTCTTCGGCAGCCACCCGGCCAGGCCACCGCCCGGCGCCGGCTTCGATCTTCCGTTCGTCTATTTGATGTGGATGGTGGCCATTATCATCCTCTATCCCGCCTGCCAATGGTTCGCCAACCTCAAGCAACGACGAACAGACAGGTGGCTGCGCTATCTGTAGCGCGT
>Ga0163153_10000772_pt1 | contig 53750 bp, 49 predicted proteins | sample OliLakLV19MP6IB1_FD_148629 | JGI IMG/M metagenome (GOLD analysis project Ga0163153, IMG submission 148629) | Freshwater microbial mat bacterial communities from Lake Vanda, McMurdo Dry Valleys, Antarctica - Oligotrophic Lake LV.19.MP6.IB-1 | ecosystem: Environmental > Aquatic > Freshwater >... | reverse complement strand
CATCATTGCCCCGAGCACCTGGCGCCCGGCCTCCACGCACAACGCAACGAACCCTTCCTCGATACCTGCGAGCACCTCGATCATCGGCAGCGCCAGCTGCACCTCAATGGCTTCCTCCGCTCCTTGGCCCTTCCCGATTCTTGTGCGACTCTTCTTCATGGTGGTGGCTCCCTTTTAGGTTTTGTCACCCCGTTCCTTATCGGAAACGGAGAAGGAGCCGCCACCTTTTCAATTCTTCAGTTCAACAGTGTTTGGGACATCCCCCATGGTTGGCCATCAAGCCCACTCTTTGCGGCCCCCTGCGGGAGAGGAGGCTATACAGATATCAGTCATGCGATTGCGAGGAACCAAGCAAGCATTCTTGCAAGTCATCCTGTCGTTGGTCGGACGACCTGGTCGCATCTTCGCTCGACGTTGATGATTCTTTGCATGTGCGTAGGTTTGTACGCCGGAGGTCAAGGCAGGTCGGATCCTGGCAATCTGTCAGGCCATTGTCGCATCCGCTCCGGATCGCGCCCTCCGAGGTCACTCCTTGTCGAGTGCACCGCGTACGAGAATCTCGCGACTGATGTCCTTCAATAGACGCAATACGCCTTCGATGTAGGCTTCGTCGTCCTTGACGATGCGCATGACCGCCAAGCCCTGGATGGCGACGATGACCAGGTTGCGGAAGGCTTTGAGGCGCTCGCGGTCGCGCGGATGCGGCGCCGATTCACGGCCGGCCAGCTGGAGCGACTCGTCGAGACGCTCGGCGACCGGGCGCAGATTGCGCAGCAGGTCCTCGTCAGTGCGCGCCGCGATGACCAGCTCGAGGCCGGCGTAGGCGGTCGAGTCGGAGTACGCCGACCAGATGAAGTCGATGGCAGCGTCGATCTCGTCGCCGTCCACGGCGCGACCTTCCAGGGTGAGCCGGAGCTCGGCCAGCCGGCGTTTGGCGAGGTGCTCGACGGTCGCGGCGAGTAGGCCATCGCGGGTGGGGAAGTGATGCAGCTGGGCGCCACGCGACACCCCGGCCCGTTCGGCAACGTCGGCCGTGGCGGTGCGCGCGTAGCCGCGCTCGACCAAACACTCGAGCGCCGCGTCGAGGATGCTCTCGCGCGTCGCGGCGCTACGCGCTTGCGGCTTTCGCTGCGAACGTACTGCCTTCGCAGTGCTCATCTGGCACGCGCCTGCGGTGCGATCTTGCGAGCGGCGAGGCCCATGCCCCGCGTGTACAATCCTGGCGCCAGCCGCTTCAAGAGCCAGCCGATGCGCGCCGCGACCTGCGGCAGCACGTGGATGCGGCCGCGATCGAGGCCGTCGAGGGTCGCTTTTGCAACCGCCTCGCAGCTCATTCCCTGGCGGTCCATCAGCGTCTGCGCGCGCGATCTCACAGCGTCATCGATGCGCGAGCTACGAATGATGTCGGTCTTGACGAAGGTCGGGCAGAGCACGGCGACGCGGACCCCGCTTCCCGCCATCTCGGCGTGCAGCGTCTCGGAGAGCGACAGCACCGCAGCTTTCGTCGCATTGTAGGCGCCCATCATCGGTGCGGCGCCGAAGCTCGCCGCCGACGCGACATTGATGATTCCGCCTCGACCGGCGCTACGGAGCCGCGGTGCGAAGACGTGACAGCCGTGGACGACGCCCCACAGGTTGACACCCATGATCCAGTGCCAATCGTCCATCGAGATATCCTCGATGCGCGCGCCGCCGACGCCTACGCCGGCGTTGTTGACGATCAGGCTGGGTGGAGCGCCGAAAAACTCCTCTGCAGCGACGGCGAGCGCCTCCACTTCCTCGATGCGCGATACGTCACACTGCACTGCATGGGCCCGACCGCCTTCGCTGCGAATCGCCACGGCGCTCTCTTCAGCCCGAACGAAGTCGATGTCGGCACAGACGACCGCGCCGCCGCGGCGGTGGATCTCGTTCGCAAAGGCGCGGCCGATGCCGCTGCCCGCTCCCGTGACGACCGCGCGGGCGCCACGGCTGATGTGATCCCCGCCCAGGCTCATTTAGTGATCTCCAAGCCCTGCAACTCTCCGCTTTCGCGCCAGTCCTTCAGGATCTGGAAGAACTCCGGCGAGCCGCCGCCGTAGAAGCCGTCCTGGTTACTGGTCTCGCCCGGCTTGGCTTCGTTGTTGTAATAGCCCGGCGTGCAGTTCTCCAGAAAGGCGCGCGCACGGCCGGCCTTGGATATGCAGGTCTCAACCCAACGAGCCTCACTCTCCTCCGACGCTTCGATCGAACGCGCGTTGCGCTGGGTCGCAGCCGCGACCACGTAAGCGAGGTGTCGGGCCTGCTCCTCGAGCAGGTGGGTGTAGCTCGCGGTGAAACCCGCCTGCGGGTGACTCATGACGTAGCAATTGGGAAAGTCGCGGACGTGCATGCCGTGCAGGGATCGCACGCCCTCGGCCCATTTTCCCTGCAGGCTTTCGCCCGTACGCCCGTAAACCTGGAACCCGGCGCGTCGCGAGTAGTCGGTTCCCACTTCGAAACCGCTCGCGTAGATCAGGCAGTCGAGCTCGTACTCGCGCCCGGCAGCGACGACCCCTTTCGCGGTGATGCGCTCTACGCCCTTGCCGTCGGTATCGACCAGAGTGACGTTCGGGCGATTGAAGGTCGCCAGGTACTCGTTGTGGATACAGGGCCGCTTGCAGAGTTGACGATAGTAGGGCTTCAGCGCCTCGGCGGTTGAGGGGTCGTCGATGATCTCGGCAACCCGCGCCCGGATCTCCTCCATCTTCTGGAAGTCGGCGATCTCGGCGGCGCGCATCAGACCCTGCATGGAGAAATCAGTGCTGCGCCCCGCGCGGATGTTGATCAGGATGTTGCGAACCAGCGCTGTCCAGCCGTCGTTGACCAGGTCCTCCTCTTGCGGGACCCCGGAGACCAGGTTGTTGAAGTTTTCCATGCGATGGCGGTGCCAACCGGGCTTCAGCGACCGCACCCATTCGGGATCCGTCGGCGGATTGTTCTTGACGTCGATCGACGACGGGGTGCGCTGGAATATGTAGAGGTGCTCGGACCACTCCCCGACGTGAGGCACGATTTGAACGGAGGTGGCGCCCGTGCCGATGATGCCCACGCGCTTGCCGCAAAGGCCGGTGAGACCGCCCTCGGAATCGCCGCCGGTGTACGCGTAGTCCCAGCGGCTGGCATGAAAGGAATGGCCGCCGAAACCGTCGATTCCTGGAATACCAGGGAGCTTGGGACGATTCAGAGGGCCAGTGGCCAGGCACACGTGATGGGCGCGAATGCGATCTCCACGGTTGGTGTTGGCGATCCAGCGCGCGGCGCCCCCGTCCCAGCGGAGTTCTACGACACGCGTCTGAAAGCAGACGTCACGATAGAGGTCGTACCTTCGCGCGAGGGATTGGCTGTACTCGAGAATCTCGGCGCCGCTCGCATACTTGTGCTTCGGCATGTAGCCGACTTCCTCGAGCAGCGGCATGTAGGTGTAGGACTCCACATCGCAGGCGATGCCGGGGTAGCGGTTCCAGTACCAAGTGCCGCCGAAATCGGCCGCGGGGTCGATCACGCGGATGCTGTCGACGCCAGCCATGCGCAGGTAGGCTCCAGCGAGAAGTCCGCCGAAGCCTCCGCCGACCACCAGTACCTCGACCTCGTCGTCGAGCGGCTCGCGCTCGAAGCCCGGGGCTGCGTAGGGGTCGTCGAGATAGTGCGCGAACTTGCCGGTGACCTCGACGTATTGTTCGTTGCCGTCGTCACGGAGTCGCTTGTCGCGTTCCCGGCGATACTTCTCGCGGAGAGCGTCCGGGTCGAAGCTGAAGCCGTTTACGGGGTCGCCTTCGGCGCCTTCTTGGGAATGATCAATGGGCATGGATGGGTCCTCTGTCAGGCAGGGAGAGCGCTTCGTATCAGGCGCACCACGAGACTGCGCTGGAGGAGATCTTCGATCTCGGCGAAGGCGAGCTTCTCGTACGGTTGGGGCTCGTCCACGTTGAGCTGGCGCCGAACCTCTTCGATCGGAAGCGGTAGCATGGCCTCCCAATCGACCGCGGCAAGCAGCACGGCGCGTCGACCTCGGCGAATCGCGTTTCGCAGGTATCCGAAGCCGTCGAATCGGCCGGCGGCGGCAAGAGTCGACAGGGATAGGAGAGCGAGAATCAACCAGGCGTAGGCGCCGAGTTGCGCGTGGCTGTAGCCGAGCAGGTGGATCTCGCCGTGAATGTCCGAGTCCCATTCGTTCACGACGTGCCACAGGTCGTGCATGTCGACGACGCGCGCTGCCATCACCTCGTGGGGATTGGAGTGGGTCCGCGGCACTTGTGCGCTGATCGCCTTGGCGATGCCTTCTGCGCTGAAGTGTCGATCTGCGGTCCACGCGTGGTAGGTGCGACCCAGCGAGCCGGGGGGAAGCGAAGCGAGATAGACCCGGTCGTCGAGCGTCGATTGCAAGTCACGCCCCTCTTCGAGAAGGCGCCGTCCGACCGGATCGTTCCACACCTGATCGAAGAGATGTGCGGCCGAAGGCCCGGTCAACGAGGAGATGAACTCGCCGACGGCATCGGTGCGGTTGGGATCTTCGGCGATCTGGCGCAGCGCGCGTAACGCGCGCAGGACTTCGGTGGGGCCAACCCAGTTGTTCCTTCTAGCGTTCGGCATACCGGTCTCCCTCTCGGACGTGTCGTCGTTGGCCCCCAGATAAGCGCATCGCCCGCAAGTAAACAATCAGGGCTGCTTGTTTTTAGATTCATCGGTTCGATTCGGCGACGGAAGGGATTTGGGAGACACTTACTGGATTACAATTCGCAGCAGCGTTGCGTCGGCCCCATGAGCCATTGCATCCAGTCGGGAATCGGATTTGCGGTAGAGTGAGTGTCGTAGGGGCTCGCGGTCGGCCGAATCCGGCCCCGAAAACATGCGTTTAGCGCGGAAATCGAGCCGTCAGGAGAGCGCTTTCGCGGTGAGTTCAAGCACTTGCGCTGGTGCGACCCCGGACTGATCCGGACTGATCGCGCAGCTCGAGGATGAGTTTTACATGCAGGCCTACCGTGAACGCGTCGGCGAGCCGACGATCTCGTCGGAGGATCTTCTTGCCGGGAAGTAGATCTGAGCCCGGGCGGGGGACATTGAGGCTAGCGGAAAGCCGGAGCGGGGGAGGCACAGGCTAGCGGCGCCACTCGTCGCCCGCTTCAGACGGCTAAACGGCTACCCCCAGCCGAATGCGACGCGGCTCTTCTCGCGACGCGCGTGGTACCTGAGGGTCACCGTGAAATGGGGCGATGAATCGGATCACCCCTCTCGGCCGAGCCAGCCTCAGAGCAGGGGTGATCCTGGGAAGATTGCCTGGATCGTGGCGTCGACGTCGAGCGCGTCTACCTCACCGCTCTGATTGGCGTCGGCAAAGCCGCAAACGTCGGAGCCATTGCTGGCAAGCAATAGTACCAGCGCGGTCAGATCGGCGGCGTCGACGCGCCCGTTGCAGTTCGCGTCGCCCGGTCGACTCGGAAACGGTGTGACTGTAAGCGTTGCCTCCGATGTGGGTGTCGGGCTCTGATTTGGGCTGGGGGCCAACGTTGGCGTCACGGTTGCCGAGCTCGTCGGTGCCGATGTCGATGTCACCGTGAGCGATGGGGCAACCGTACGCGTGCCGCTGTGGGTTGCTGTGGCTGTCGAGGTTGGGATACCCGTCGCACTCGCGGTGCTCGTGGCCGAAACCGTTGGTGATGGGGTCCTGGTCGGCGTCGCCGTCGCGCTGACGGTAGCAGTCGCGGTGCCGCTCGCGGTTGCGATGCTGGTCGGGATCGCAGTGCTGCTCGCAGTTGCGGTCGGTGTGGCCGTTGGCGCGCGTGTGGGGCAGCGCGCTTCGGCTGAGCATTGACTCGCGGAGGTCACGAAACCGCTGCATGCGGAGCCGCAGTCGAAATCACAGTTGATCGAGTCACCGACCCCACTGTTGGCAACGCATAGAGTTCCCGGGCAGTCGGAACAGATGCAGCAAGGGTAGGTGGCGGTGCAGGCGGGTTCCGTTGCGCAGGAATTGGCGGTCCGGGTGGAACTATCGCAGGTCTCGGGACAATCGAAATCGCAGGTGACCTGACTCCCCGTGCCGCTGTTAGCAACGCAGGTTGTTCCAGGGCAGTTAGTGCACACACAGCAGCCATCGCCCATCGCGACGCTACTGCACAGCACCAGGGCAAGCGGAACCAGCAGGACTTTCCATACGGGCATCCGCGTACCATACGACATTTGCAGCATCTCACCCTAACCGACCACGGAAACGATGATCCTCGGGATCCGACCATTCCGAGTAGCGCGAAGCGCGTATCGAAAGCTCCGGAGTCGGCAGGCGGCGACAGCGCCCGGAGCGAGCACGACGATTCGCCGTCCACGGATGAGGCGAACGCCGCGTAAGCAGCGGTGACACGATAGCCCCGGGTCTGTTCCCGCTCGTCATCCGTCCCCCTCGCCTTCCGCCGGCCAGGTCAGATGGAGCCGGTGCGCGCGGGATTGACATCGCCCGCGAGTAGCTGTCGCGGACGGGATTGTGGTCGATATAGTCCGCGACCCATTGGGAATTCTCGTCGGGACGGAGCGGATGATCATGGAACTCGCTTTGCCAGGGAATCGACGAACGAATCATCGCTGCAGGCCAATGGCTGGCCCGTCCGGTTGTCGACGACCCTGCTCCCAGTTTCGTAGCGTGTGGACACCAATGCCCAGGGCTTCAGCGAACTGGGATTGCGAAAGACCGACAAAGCGTCGCAATACCGCCACATCCTCGCCGGACTCGATCTGCCCGTTTGCCAGGCGCTTGCGAACCCGGGCCGGAATAGCTCTGGCGAACTGCTCGTCGGTGAGTTCGGGAATGCTAGTCATTGCGACGTTCCTTCGGCGTAGGAGCGATACATCTCCGTCTCACGCGTCGTCGCCCAGCGCGCACTGATGATGCGTGTCGTGCCGTGCCCCATCTTCACGCTCGCATAGCGTGCTGGCTTCCGCGAAAGAGACTCCGTGCTTCTTGCGATTCGTGACGTTCTTGGTTTCATCCCAGACGAATCTCACGAACGTGAGCCTAGGCTCGAAGGCCCGACTCAGCCAATGGCTTACCAGCGGCAAGTTCGGCCGTCGGGTGCGACGGCTTGGGGTGGCGGCCTCCGGGTTCCGCATCGCAATCGGGTCGGGGTCGGAATCGGAATCGATTCTCCGCACCACTCCGCTCGACCCGCGCGCACCGCATCGCGATGTCGAGCACGGATTCCTCGATTCCGATGCCGACCCCGACCCCGATTGACGGGACTCGATTCTTGCCGATACCACGCCCCGGGTCCCCGCGTGCGTGGGGGCGACGGAGACTGCGCTTTGCTGCGGAACTCTACTGTTCTGCGCCACCCGACCGCCCATTCTCCCGGGACGTTGGCAAACGATACGGCGGTGCCCCGGCTGCCACGTGTCGCTGTGGAGGGGAATTCCAGAGTTCAAACGAAAACGGGCCCGGCAGATGCCGGGCCCGTCTTGGAAGTGCGAGGAGGGGGACTTGAACCCCCACGGGTGTTACCCCACTAGGCCCTCAACCTAGCGCGTCTGCCATTTCGCCATCCTCGCGTGGGCAGCTACAGCAGGGCTCGTCGCCCCGCGGGTCGGTCACTGGGGCGCAGCGGGCTGGGCCTCTGCGCCGGGCGGTTCGCCCGCGACCTCATTTTCGGCGGCTGCGGCCGGAGCCGCTTGCACAGCCTCGTCGGCGACCTCCTCCTTCGCTGCCGCTGGCGCGGCAGCTTCGGAGGACTCGGCGGCTCGCGCCGCCTCGTCGGGGGCGACGCCGCCTGCTTCCGGCATCGGCGCGCCTGCGTCGACGTCGGCTGGGGCCGCGGCCGGTAGCGGCGCGTCGTCGAACACCGTCGAGGTGACGTTGCGCGCCCCACTATAGGCCAGCGTCAGCGATGTCAACATGAAGGTCACCGCCGCTGCGGCGGTGAGCCGGGTGAGGAAGTTGCCCGCGCCGCTGCTGCCGAAAATCGTCTGGCTGCTGCCGCCGAAGACCGCTCCCATGTCGGCACCCTTGCCCTGCTGGAGCAGGACGACGCCGATCAGGAACAAACAGGCAATGATGTGAATGACGGTGATCGCAATAAACATTTTCTTCTAACTTTGCTGGCGGCAGCCTCTATTGAAAATTCACGATCCTGACGAACGACTCCACGTTGAGACTGGCACCGCCGACCAGGGCGCCATCGATGTCCGGCTCCTTCATCAACTCGTCAACGTTGTCGGGCTTGACGCTCCCTCCGTACAGGATCCGGCACGCCTGCGCCGCGTCGCTGTCAGCGACCTCGGCGAGCGTCTTCCGGATGAAGGCGTGCACTTCCTGCGCCTGTGCGGGGGTCGCTACCTTGCCCGTGCCGATCGCCCACACGGGTTCGTAAGCGACGACGAGCGTCGCAATAGCAGTTGTCTCCTGCCCCAGCAACCCGGCGCTCACCTGCTCGCGGATCACATCGAGCGTCCGCCCCGCCTCGCGCTCCGCGAGCATCTCGCCGACGCAGACGATCGGCACCAGCCCGGCCGCCTGCGCCGCCTCGACCTTGCGCGCGACGCTGGCGTCGGTCTCGCCGAAGAATTGGCGCCGCTCCGAATGGCCGATGATGACATGGGTACAGCCAGCGTCGCGCAGCATCGGCGCCGAAACCTCGCCGGTGAATGCGCCCTTGGGCTCCCAATGCAGGTTCTGCCCAGCGAGGAGGACAGGGGAGCCCGCGATCGCGCGCGCAACCGTGTCGATCGCGGTGAACGGCGGGCTGATCAGCACCTCGCGTCCACGCGTCGCCGCGCAGCCGGCGACGATGCCGCGCGCCAGGGCCTCCGCTTCGCCGCGCAGGCCCTGCATCTTCCAATTTCCCGCAAGCAGCGGAATGCGCTTCTCCATCAGGCCTCCAGTGCGAGGATTCCCGGCAATACGCTTCCTTCGAGGAATTCGAGCGAAGCGCCACCGCCGGTGGAAATGTGCGAGATCTTGTCCGCCTGGCCCGACTGCGAAAGTGCCGCGACCGAGTCGCCACCGCCGACGATGGTGACCGCCGAACTCGCCGCCAACGCAGCCGCGATCGCCATCGTCCCGGCACGAAACGGCGCCTTCTCGAACAACCCGACCGGGCCGTTCCAGAAGATCATCTTGGCCGCATCGATCTCGGCCCGAAACAGCGCCACGGTCTGCGGGCCGATGTCGAGCCCCATCTGGCCGGCGGGGATGTCGCCGACTACCGTTCCCGTCGCCTGCTCGGCCTTGGGGCCATCGGCGACGACGTGGTCGACGGGCAACAGCAGGCGGATGCCCTTGGCTTCGGCCTTCGCGAGCGCGGCTCGCGCGCTGTCGAGCATGTCCTCCTCGACCAGCGACGCGCCGGTCGCGTGCCCCTGCGCCCGCAGGAAGGTGTACGCCATGGCGCCGCCGATCAGGATGCCGTCGACATTGTCGATCAAGTGGTCGACGACCTTGGCCTTGTCGGAAACCTTGGCGCCGCCGAGGATCGCCAGCAGCGGGCGCTTCGGGCTGCGCAGCACCTTGCCGAGGTAGTCGACTTCCTTCTGCAGCAGGAAGCCCGCGGCGCTCTCGGCGACGTGCGCGACCATCCCCGTCGTCGATGCGTGCGCCCGGTGCGCCGTGCCGAACGCGTCGTTGATATAGACGTCGGCGAGCCGGGCGAGGGCGCTGGCGAAGTCTTCGCTGTTCTTCTCCTCGCCCGGGTGGAAGCGCAGGTTCTCGAGGAGCAGGACCTGTCCGGGTTCGAGCGCGCCGACCTGCGCTTCGACCGCAGCGCCGATGCAATCGGGAGCGAGTGCCACCGGCGTTCCCAACAACTCGCTAAGCCGCGCGGCCGCGGGCGCCAGGCTGAACTCGGGCTTCGCCTGGCCCTTGGGCCGGCCGAGGTGCGAGGCGAGGATCACCTTCGCGCCGGCGGCGATGGCATGGCGGATCGTCGGCAGCGACGCCCGGATCCGGGAATCGTCGCTTACTGCCCCGCCTTTGAGCGGCACGTTGAAATCGACCCGGATGAAGACGCGCTTTCCCGCGAGGTCGAGCTGATCGATCGAAGTCATGGATGGCTGCGCAATGCCGCGTGGCTGCAGCGCCTCAGAGCTGCTTGCCGATGTACGTGGCGACGTCACCCATACGGTTCGAAAATCCCCATTCGTTGTCGTACCAGGAGAGGATTTTCGCGAAATTGCCGTCCAGCACCTTCGTCAGTTGCGAGTCGAAGATCGACGAGTGCGGGTTGCCGTTGAAGTCGATCGAGACGAGCGGCTCGTCGCAGTACTCGAGGACGCCCTTGAGAGGTCCGTCGGCGGCCGTCTTCATCGCCGCATTGATCTGCGCCTCGGTTGCGGCGCCGTTCAGTTCGACCACGAGGTCGACCACCGAGACGTTGGCGGTAGGCACGCGCACCGCCATGCCGTCGAGCTTGCCCTTGAGTGCGGGCAGCACCTCGCCGACGGCGCGGGCGGCGCCGGTGGTCGTCGGGATCATCGACAGCGCAGCGGCTCGGGCGCGGCGCAGGTCGCTGTGCGGCAGGTCGAGGATGCGCTGGTCGTTGGTGTAGGAGTGCACCGTGGTCATCAGACCACGCTTGATGCCGAAACTGTCGTTCAGAATCTTCGCGACCGGTGCCAGGCAGTTCGTCGTGCACGACGCATTGGAGATGATGTGGTGCTTGGCTGGGTCGTACTGGTCATGGTTGACGCCGTAGCAGAGCGTCATGTCGACACCCTTTCCGGGGGCGGAAATGATGACCTTCTTGGCGCCGGCGGCGAGGTGCGGAGCGGCCTCGTCGCGGTCCGTGAAGATGCCGCTGCACTCGAGGACGACGTCGACGCCGAGGTCCTTCCAAGGCAGCTTTGCCGGGTCACGCTCGCTGAGCACCTTGACCGCTTTGCCATTGACCGTGAAGCCGCCGTCGGCGCTCTCGACCTTCGCGGCGAAGCGGCCGTGCACGGAGTCGTATTTGAGCAGGTGGGCGAGGGTTGCGGCGCTGGTGAGGTCGTTGACGGCGACGAACTCCAAGCTGGTGTTGCCGAGATTGGCGCGCATCACGTTGCGACCGATGCGACCGAAACCGTTGATTCCTACTCGAATGCTCATGCGGTGCTCCTCCGGGGCGTAGCCAAAGTCAAAGAGAAATTCCTTACACCTGAGGCCCGGGAAAGCAATAGTCGAGGCCGCCACGTTGACTGCTATCCGAGGCTGTAATAAGCGCTGCTGCTGATCGAACGTATGTGAGCACTCCCACGGAATCCTTCGCTTTCATCTCCGCCGCTTACGCCGTGGACGGCGCCGCCGCCGGGCAGCACGACGTGCTCAGCCTCATCACTGGCTCCGGACTCGTCGTCCAGTCCGTGCTGTACTTGCTGGTTCTGTGCTCGGTCGCTTGCTGGGGGATCGTCTTCTACAAGTTCCGGCAGATCCGCGAGGCGCGCCGGCAATCGGCCGACTTCGTCCGCGTTTTCTGGGAGACCAAGAACCTCACGACCATCTACGAGGTCGTCGACGAACTCGCGCAAAGTCCGGTCGCGCAGGTTTTTCGTGGCGGCTACCGTGAGGTCGTGCGCTTGAACAAGGACCGCCAGGAAGACGGCTCGTCGGCCGTGTCCCGGGTCGATTCGGTGGACCGGGCGATGAAGCGCGCCACCAACGAGCAGTTGACCGAACTCGAGCGCAACCTGACGTTCCTGGCCACCACGGCGAGCGCCGCGCCGTTCATCGGTCTGTTCGGTACGGTCTGGGGCATCATGAATGCGTTTCTCGGCCTGAGTCAGACCCACTCCTCGAGCATCCAGGCGGTTGCTCCGGGGATCGCGGAAGCACTGATCGCCACCGCGACCGGACTCGCCGCCGCGATCCCGGCGGTCATCGCCTACAACTACTTCGCCCGCGAGATCCGCGTTCTCGCGGCCGAAATGCAGAATTTCGCCTCTGAATTCCTCAGCATCGTGGAGCGTCACTTCCTACGTTGAACGAGCAGACGGCGCTCGGGCTTCGCTGCACTGCCGCGCGAGGTCGTTGGCGCCGGCCAATACGAGCGGAAAGACGATATGGCTTTCGACAACCAGTCCGACGGCGGGGCGATTTCGCAGATCAACGTCACCCCGCTCGTCGACGTCATGCTCGTGCTGCTCGTCATCTTCATGGTCACCGCGCCGATTCTCCAGCAGGGCGTCAACGTCAGCCTGCCCCGGGTCGAGGCGGCGCCGCTCGAGGGCGACGGCGAGGAGCTCGTCGTCGTGGTATCGGCCGCGGGCAAGGTCTTCCTCAACGAGACGGAGATGGAACTCGCTGCGCTGAGCGAAAAGCTCATCGTCGTCATCGGCGAGCAACCCGCCCGGCAGGTCTTCCTGCGTGCCGACGAAGACGTTGCCTACGGCGAGGTGATGCGCGTGATCGCGCAGCTGCGCGCCGCCGGAGTTGCCAGGCTCGGGATGGTGACCGAGCCCCCGGTCGAGTCCGGGGGCGGAACCCAGCGGCTGCCGGACTGACCTTCCTTGCGCTATAGGTTTTCTCATGAGGGCAGCGGCATGCGCCGCTACAGCGCGCTGACGCGCATGATGATGGTCTCGCTGGCGATCCACGCCGGCGTGATTGTCATCGTCGCGGTCGCGCCGTGGCGGTTCTTTCCCCAGAACAAGCCGCCGTTGGTGTCGTACACGGTGGACCTGGTGGCGAGCGATCGCCTCGGTGGCTCGGCGGCGCCGAAGTCGGCGCCGGGAGCGAAGCGCGGGGTGGCGCTGCCTCCTGCGCCGAAGGCTCCGGAGGCCAAGGCCCCTGCGCCGAAGGCTCCGGAGGCCAAGGCCCCTGCGCCGAAGGCTCCGGAGGCCAAGGCCCCTGCGCCGAAGGCTCCGGAGGCCAAGGCCCCTGCGGCGAAGGCTCCGGAGGCCAAGGCCCCTGCGGCGAAGGCCGCACCCCCGAAACCCGAACCGCCCAAACCAGTGCCACCCAAGGCCCCTGCGCCAAAACCTGCGGCACCCAAGCCTCCTCCGCCGAAGGCTCCGGAGGCCAAGGCCCCTGCGCCGAAGGCTCCGGAGGCCAAGCGGCCTCCGGCGGTCGAGAAGGTGGCTCCGGTGGCGAAGCCTCCTGCGGCGGCTGAGAAGCCTGTCGCGAAGCCGGAACCGGCGAAGGCGGCCGAGCCCGAGGCGGAAGCGGAACCAGAGGTGGATCCTGAGCAGGCGCGGCAGGCGATCGCGGAACAAATGCGCGATGAGCATCTGGCTGCGGCAATCGCGCGCGCGCGCGATCGGGTCAAGGTGGACAACGAGGAAGAGGGCGGCACCGGGCTCGGCGGTAGTGGCGGTGGCGGGGTGGTTCAAGGACTCGACTTCCTCCTGTACAAGGGGGTCGTCGAAAACTCGATTCGGCAGAACTGGGCGTGGGCCGGGCAATCGCTTCAGTTGAAAGTAGTCGTCGGCTTTGGCATCGGCCCCGATGGCAGGATCTTCGATGTTGCCATCGTCGAGTCGAGCGGCGACGCGAACTATGACGCTTTGGCGTTGCGCGCGGTGCAGAGTAGCGATCCGCTGCCCGCGCCGCCCGAGCAGTACCAGGCCGAGTTTTCCCGCTATGAACTGGAACTCCGGGCTGATGAAGGCACCCAGTAGGATGAGAGGGAGTGAGTGACGATGATGCAAGCAAGAAGGTTCCGCGCGCGGGTCGCCATGGCGATCGCGGTCGCGCTCGTCGGCGCCGGGTTGGTGTCGGAGGCAGCGGCACAGGTGCGTGGCACGATTTTCGGGCCGGGCGTGCGCCAGTACCCGGTCGCTGTCGCCGAACTCAAGAGCCTGGCGCCAGCGAGCGGGCGGAGCGAACTGGCGACGATGTTCGCCGACATCGTCTCTCGCGACCTGGAACTCTCGGGGATCTTCCGGGTGGTGCCGCGGAGCGCGCACATCGAGAAGGCCGATTCCTCGGGGATCACGACCGGGACGATCAATTTCGGCGACTGGTCGGTGATCGGTGCCCTGGCCCTGGTCAAGGGCTCGTACCACATCGAAGGAGACCGCGTGCGCGTCGAGGCGCGCCTGTTCGACGTCTTCCAACGTCGCCTCCTGGTCGGGCGCAACTACCACGGCAAGGTCGCCAATATGCGGCGCATGGCCCATCGCTTCGCCGACGAGATCCTGGCGCAGCTCACCGGTGAGCGCGGGCCGTTCGATTCGCGCATCGCCTTCGCCTCGACGCGCGCCGGACGCTTCAAGGAAATCCACGTGATGAGCCTCGATGGCGGCGACGTCAGGCAACTCACCTTCAACCAGACCATCAACCTCTCGCCGGCGTGGGGTCCCGACGGTTCGCTGCTGTTCACGTCGTACCAGCGCGGCAATCCCGACCTCTACCGGATGGACTTCCAAGCGGGATCGGTGGAACGAGTCGCGTTCGGCCCGGGGCTCAATCTCGGTGGCGAGTACTCCCCGGATGGATCGCGCATCGCCTACTCCTCCGAGGAACACGGCAACCCAGACATCGTCCTGGCGAAACCGGACGGAACCCCGATCTCCCGGGTCACCGACAGCTGGGCGATCGACGTCTCGCCGTCGTGGTCTCCCGACGGTAAGCGGCTCGCATTCTGCTCGAATCGTGCCGGCGGGCCGCAGATCTATATCGCCGATCTCGGCAGTGGCCGGCCGCAACGCGTGACGTTCAGCGGCGACTACAACACCTCTCCGGCATGGTCGCCGAAGGGCGACTTGATCGCCTACGTCAGCCGCGTCGGCGGCCGTTTCCACATCTTCGCGGTGAAAGCAGACGGGTCGGACGCGCGTCAAATCACGTCTGGCGCCGGCGATAACGAGGATCCGAGCTGGTCTCCGGACGGCCGTTATCTGGTGTTCAGTTCCAGCCGAACCGGGGCGAAAAAGCTTTTCGTGAGCGATGTCACCGGCGGGCCAGCGGTGCAATTGACTCACGGAAATGGAGATGATACCTCCCCCGCTTGGTCGCGTTGGCTCGATTGACAGAGGCGCTGAGAGCGTCCGTCGGAGGTGAAAAAGATGTTCAAGTGGCGACTGCGAGCTGCGACAATCCCGGTGCTGCTTTCGGTGCTTCTGACCGGCTGTCCGCGTACTCCACAAGACGTCGATTCCGAGTTCGGGAGAGAAACCGGAGAAACCGACGTCTTCGCGGAAGAGGGCGTTTCCCCCGGAGGCAGTCTGGACCGCTTCCGCCGCGGTCAAGAGGGCACCTACCAAGATGGCGCTGATGCCAACCAGGGTCCATTGCGCGATGTCTACTTCGCCTACGACTCCTTCGATGTCTCCGAGCAGATGCGCGACCAGTTGCGCGCCAATGCGGACTGGTTGCGTAACAACGCGAACGTGCGTGTAGAGCTCGAGGGCCACTGCGACGAGCGCGGCACCGTCGAGTACAACCTCGCTCTCGGCGCCAAGCGAGCGCGCGCCACCAAGGAGTACCTGGTAGCTCTCGGCATCAGCGCGACGCGGCTGACGACCATCAGCTATGGCGAGGAGCTTCCGGTTTGCTACGATGCGAACGAATCATGTTGGAGCAAGAACCGCCGCGTGCACTTCGTGACCCGCGGTGAATAGTACCTTCGTCGTGTTCAAACGTACGATTACAGCTTCTAGTTCAGCAGTCCTGCTCGCTGCCGGATTGACTGGTTGCGCGACGCGTGCCGACCTCGAGCAGTTGCATCGCAACCAGCAGCAGGCACGCCGTGTGATTGCCGACCAGACGGTCGCGCTCGAGGACATGCGCCGCCGGATCGAAATGATGCAGGCGGCGCGGGAAGACGGCGCGCCTACGGGTCGCGACGATTCGCGCTGGCGAATGGCCGTCGATGAGCGCCTCGGCGCGCTCGAACGCGGCGTGCCGAGCATCCCTCCCGGTGTTTCTTCCGGGCCCGACCGGTTCGGCGAAGCGCCGCCAGTCGGGGTCGTGCCGATGCAGCCGGGTGGCATGCCGCCTGCTCCATCGCCATTGGGGACCGCGCCTACGCCCGCGGTGGCCGCAGGTGTAACACCGGGCCCCGCAGGTGCACCGGTCGTCGCTGCAGCGCCACGCGGCGCCCTCGGCGACGACATCGCCCGCGAGGAGGCCGCGCTTCGCGGCGTACAGGTCGACGCCGAATACCGCACTTCGATCGATCTGATCCGCGCTGGCCAGTGCAAGGAAGCCGTCCCGCGCCTGCGTGGCTTCGTGCGCAAGAACATCAAGTCGCCGTTCGCCGACAATGCCCAGTATTGGATCGGCCGTTGCTTCCATGCGCAGGGCGACCACAACCGCGCCATCATGGAACTCTACGACGTCCTGCTGAAATTTCCGAAGAGCGAACGCGTGCCCGGTGCATTGCTGGTGCTTGCGGACGCGTTCGCGGACTCGGGCGATGACATCGATGCGCGCTTGACGTTGAAGAAGCTGCTTTCCGATCACCCCCAAGCGGAGGAGGTCGAGGCCGCGCGGGCGCGCCTGCGAGCGCTCGGCGAGTAGCCGTTACAGGCGCCCGCGCGGCGTCATCCCCATGTTGATCTACCGGCACGTCGGGCGAGTCGGTCGCCGGCTTCGCCGGCCCATCTTGACCCTCGGCAATTTCGATGGTGTGCACCGCGGCCACCAAGCGATCCTTCGTCGCGTCGTCGACACCGCGCACGCGGTCGACGGCACCGCAGTTGCGCTCACCTTTCATCCCCACCCCAGTGCCGTCCTCACCCCGGGCTGCGCGCCCGAATTGATCACGGACTGGCGCGCCCGAATGGCGCGGCTGGCCGGTGCCGGTATCGACGCGACGATCACCCAACGCTTTACCCGCGCCTTCTCCGAAATCGATCCGGTGGTTTTCGTCGAACGCTTGCTGGTCGACGGGCTGGGGGTTTGCGGCATCGTCGTCGGGCATCGCGTGAGCTTCGGGCATCGTCGCGCCGGGGGGGCCGAAACCCTGCGCGAGTTGGGCAGCAAGCACGGCTTCACCGTGGAAGTCGTCGGTCCTGTCGAAGTCGACGGCGCCGAGGTCAGCAGCAGCGTGATCCGGCGCGCGATCGCTGCCGGCGACATCGCCCACGCAGCGAGACTGCTCGGCTTCGACCCGATCGTTGCGGGGCACGTCGTGCGCGGCGACCGGCGCGGCACCGGCCTGGGATTCCCGACCGCCAACGTGAGCGTCGCCGGTTGGGTGCTTCCTCCCGACGGCGTCTACGCGGTCGAGGCGTGGGTCGACGGGACGCCTCATCCGGCGGTCGCCAACCTCGGCAGGAAGCCGACATTTGGCGCGCAGGCGCGAGTTCTGGAAGTCCACTTGCTCGATTGGGCGGGCGACCTCTACGGCGAGCGGCTGGAAGCACGTTTCAAGACGCGCCTGCGCGGCGAGATCAAGTTCGCTGGACCGGATGCCCTGGTCGAGCAGATCGGCCGCGACATTCGCGCCGCGCGCACTGCCCTCGGCTGAAGTCACGATGTCTTCCGAGGAACGCTTCGCAGTCGATGGAACCGTGCGCCGCCGCCGCATCGACCGTTATCTCGCCCAACTCGGGCGCTGGGGGTCACGTGCCCAAGTCCAGCGCATGATCGCCGCCGGCATGGTGCGCGTCGACGATTTGCCGGCAGCCGCCGATACCGTCGTCCAGCCCGGTCAGATGGTGATCGTCGGCGAGATGCCGATCGCTCCTGCGCCCGCGGTCGCGGTGGCCGAAGACATTCCCTTGACGATTCTCTGCGAGGACGACGCCATCCTCGTCATCGATAAACCGGCGGGATTGGTCGTGCACCCGGCTGTCGGACACGTCCGGGGAACGCTGGTCGCCGCTTTGCTGCACCACTGGCGCGGGCCGCGCCCCGGGCTCGATCCACAGCGCCCCGGACTCGTGCACCGACTCGACAAGGACACTTCGGGCGTCCTGATCATCGCCAAGGACGCGGCGGCACTCACCGACTTGAGCGCGCAATTCAAGGCGCGCAGCGTGGCAAAGGAGTATCTCGCCTTCGTTTGGGGGCGACCGGCGAACGTCGCCGGGACGATCGACGAGCCGATCGGGCGCCATCCCGTGCTGCGCAAGCAGATGGCGGTGCGGATCGGTGGGAGACCGGCGACGACACGCTACGAAGTGGTGGCGAGCGGCGCCGGTATGTCGCTGTTGCGTCTGCGCCCGCAGACCGGGCGAACACACCAGATTCGCGTTCATTTGCAGGCGCTCGGGCACCCGATCGTCGGCGATGTGACCTACGGGGGGAGGCGCCATCGGGAGGCGCCGGAATGGTTGCAGCGACAGGCGCTCCACGCCGCGCGGCTGACGCTGCGGCATCCGCGCAGCGGCGTCACGATCTCGTTTACCGCCCCGTTGCCCGCCGACCTCGAGCGCCTGCAGCTTCATCTGCGAGGGATTGCTTGACAACGTCGCATCCATTCTCTAGCTTTTGCCCCGTTCCGCTTACCCGAGGGGCGACCCGGGACCCCCATCCTGCCGGGTCCGAAACACCAACCCACCGCTGAGCCCAATCACAATTCGATTCCGTATGAGAGTGAGGATGCGTCTATGGCCGATGAGACCGGCGTAAAACCCAAAGCGACCGCGACCCGCCGCCGACGCCCGAAGGCCGAAGAGCCCAAGCCCGAGCCCGAGACCCGGGAGGCAGAGGCCGCAGCGCCCGAACCCGTTCCGCCCGCGGAACCGGTTGCCGCGGAACCGGTCGCCAAAGAGCCGCTCGCCAAAGAGCCGCTCGCCAAAGAGCCGCTCGCCAAAGAGCCGCTCGCAAGGGAGCAGGTGGCGCGGGAACCGGTTGCTGCGTCCCCGGCCGCGCCGCAAGCTGCGCCGCCGGCGCCCGTGGTGCCCGAGGTCGCCGGCGACCTCGATTTGAACGTCCTCAAAGAGAAGAAGATCGGCGATCTGGCGCGAATCGCGCGCAGCCTCAACGTCGAGGACGCGTCGAACATGCGCAAGCAGGAGCTGATCTTCGCGATCCTCGGCGCGCAGTCGATGCGCAGCGGCAATGTCTACGGCGAGGGCGTTCTCGAGATTTTGCCCGACGGTTTCGGCTTCCTGCGCGCCCCCGATTACAACTATCTGCCCGGCCCAGACGACATCTACGTCTCGCCGAGCCAGATCCGCCGCTTCAACTTGCGCACCGGGGACGTGGTCTCCGGCCAGATCCGGCCACCCAAGGAGGGCGAGCGCTACTTCGCCCTGTTGAAGGTCGAGGCGATCAACTACGAAGCGCCGGAACGCGCCAAGGACAAGATTCTCTTCGACAATCTGACGCCCCTGTACCCGAACGAGCAACTCAAGCTCGAGCACGACCCCGAAGAGTACACGACGCGTCTGATCGACCTTTTCACCCCCATCGGCAAGGGCACCCGCGGCCTGATCGTCGCGCCGCCGCGCACCGGCAAGACGATGATGCTGCAGAACATCGCCCGTGGCATCACCGCCAACCACAAGGAAGTGGTCCTGATCGTCCTGCTGATCGACGAACGCCCCGAGGAAGTCACCGACATGCAGCGCTCGGTCGACGGCGAGGTGATCAGCTCCACCTTCGACGAGCCGCCGACGCGCCACGTGCAAGTTACTGAAATGGTGATCGAAAAGGCCAAGCGCCTGGTCGAGCACGGGCGCGACGTAGTCATCCTGCTAGACAGCATCACGCGCCTGGCGCGCGCCTACAATACGGTCGTGCCGCCGAGCGGCAAGATCCTGTCGGGCGGTGTCGACTCGAACGCTCTGCACAAGCCGAAGAAGTTCCTCGGTGCGGCACGCAACATCGAGGACGGCGGCAGTCTGACGATCATGGGCACGGCCCTGGTCGATACCGGCAGCCGCATGGACGAGGTGATCTTCGAGGAGTTCAAGGCGACCGGCAACATGGAGATCCATCTCGACCGGCGGCTGATCGACAAGCGCATATTCCCGGCGATCGACATCAACCGCTCCGGCACCCGCAAGGAGGAGCTCTTGCTCGGCCGCGACGTGATCGCGCGCATCTGGATCCTGCGCAAGCTGCTCTCCCAGCTCAATCCCGTCGAAGCGATGGAGTTCATCATGGACAAGGTCGCCGATACGCGCGACAACGAGGAATTCCTCGCTTCGATGAACCAGTAGGGCGAGTTGCTAGGGCTAGGTCCTTTCTGGTAGTAAACGACGTTTCGGAAGCCAATCGATTTTAGGAGTCAGTATGCCGGATGTCAGCATGAAACAGCTGCTCGAAGCGGGCGTTCACTTCGGTCACCAGACAAGTCGCTGGAACCCGAAGATGAAGCCGTACATCTTCGGGGCGCGCAACGGGATCTACATCATCGACCTGCAACGGACGGTGAAGCTGTTCGAGGACGCGTACAACTTCGTCTCGAACCTGGCCTTGCGCGGCGGCACGCTGTTGTTCGTCGGGACGAAGAAGCAGGCCATGGATGCGGTCGCCGAAGAGGCGGATCGCTGCGGCATGTTCTACGTCAACACGCGCTGGCTCGGCGGCACGCTCACCAACTTCCAGACGATCAAGGGCAGCATCGAGCGCCTCAAGCGGTGCGAGGAAACGCTCGAGGATCCGGCGATGGCAGCCGCTCTCACCAAGAAAGAGATGCTCGGCATTCGCCGTGAACGCGACAAGTTGCTCACCGCACTCGGCGGCATCAAGGCAATGCGCAAGCTTCCCGACGCGCTGTTCGTGATCGATCCGAGCAAGGAAGAGATCGCCGTGCGCGAGGCGAACAAGCTCAAGATCCCCGTCGTCGCGGTCGTCGACACCAATTGCGATCCGGACCTCATCGACTACAAGATCCCCGGCAACGACGACGCGATCCGTGCGATCCGCCTGTTCTGCGCGTCGATGGCCGACGCGGTCCTGGAGGGCCGGGCGCACCTGGACGAACGCGGCAAGGCTGAAGGTGAGGGCGCGGATACGGGCGAGCCGCTCGCCGGAACGTTCGCCGCCGAATTGAGTGCCTCCGCTGCACTGGCGGCTGAATCGGTCGCCACCGCTGCACCCGACGCGGAAGTTGCGACCGCTGCACCCGACGCGGAAGTTGCGACTGCCGCAACCGACGCGGAGGAAGTGAAGCCAACGGCCGATGCGCCGACCTCGGGAGACGCTTGATGAGTGAAGTCAGTGCGGTGTTGGTGCGCGAACTGCGCGAGAAGACCAATGCCGGAATCATGGATTGCAAACGCGCCCTCGCCGAAAACGATGGCGACATGGAAAAGGCCGTGGTCTTTCTGCGCGAGAAGGGCCTCGCCGCCGCGGCGAAGAAGGCTGCTCGCGGCGCCACCGACGGTGCGGTCAGTTCCTACATCCACGCAGGCGGCAAGATCGGCGTGCTGATCGAGGTCAATTGCGAAACCGATTTCGTCGCTCGCACCGACGAGTTCCAGGGTTTGGTGCGCAACTTGGCCATGCAGGTTGCCGCCAGCAATCCGCTCTACGTCAAGAAGGATGACGTCCCGGAGGAGGCTCTCGAAGCCGAACGCAAGATCTTCCGCGCCCAGGCGGCCGAATCGGGGAAGCCGGCGAACGTCATCGAGAAGATGGTCGATGGCAAGGTCACCAAGTACTTCGCCGAGGCCTGCTTGCTCGAGCAGCCTTTCGTGAAGGATCCGCAGTGCACCGTTGGCCAACTCGTCGTCGATGCGATCGCCAAGATCGGCGAAAACATCGTCGTGCGCCGCTTCGCGCGATTCCAACTGGGCGACAGCGCCGATTGATCGCAGCCGCCTCGCCATGGACGCCAGCGAACCGAGCCCGCTCCGCTACCGGCGGGTTCTCCTGAAGCTCAGCGGCGAGGCGCTCGCGACCGAGGGCGGCTACGGGATCGACCCGACCATTCTCGCCACTCTCACCCAAGAGGTGAAGGACGTCCGCGCGCTCGGCTGCGAGCTCGCCATCGTCATCGGCGGCGGCAACATCTTCCGCGGCGTCGCCGGCAGCTCGCGCGGCATGGAGCGCGCGCATGCGGACTACATGGGAATGTTGGCGACGGTCATCAACGCGCTGGCGCTGCAGGATTCGCTCGAACGCGCCGGGGTGATGACCCGGGTGATGTCGGCGATCACCATGCAGCAGATCGCCGAGCCGTACATCCGCCGCCGCGCTCGCCGCCACCTCGAAAAGGGGAGGGTGGTGATCTTCGCCGCCGGCACCGGCAATCCCTTCTTCACCACCGACACCGCGGCCAGCTTGCGTGCCGTCGAAACCGGTGCCGAGATCCTCCTCAAGGCGACCAACGTCGACGGCATCTACGACGCCGACCCGCGCTCGCATCCGGAGGCGACCAAGTTCGAGGCGCTCACCTATATCGAGTTCCTCAACCGGCACCTCAAGGTCATGGATTCCACCGCGATTTCTCTCTGCATGGACAATAAACTCCCGATCGTCGTATTCAGCGTCGGAACCCCGGGGAACATCCAGCGCGCGGTGCTCGGCGAGGCGATCGGCACGGTAGTGCACTAGTTGGGGGAGGCGATGTTCGATCAAGTATTACAGGGTCTGCAGCGAGACCTCGAGGAAACGATCGTCGCGCTGCGCAAGGAACTGTCGCGCACGCGCACCGGCCGGGCGACGCCGGCGCTGGTCGAAAACGTGATCGTCGACTACTACGGCGCGCGTACGCCCCTCATCCAACTCGCCGGAATTTCGGCGCCCGAGCCGCGCCTTCTCGTGATCCAGCCCTACGACAAGGGTTCGTTCGCCGCCGTCGAACGGGCACTGCAGCAGTCCGACCTCGGTCTCAACCCGATGAACGACGGCAAGCTCATCCGGCTGCCGATCCCCGAGCTGACGGAGGAGCGCCGCCGCGAGTTCGTCAAGCACTGTCGCAAGGTCGCCGAGGAGTTCCGGGTGTCCGTGCGCGGGCATCGCCGCGACGCGATCGACATGCTGAAAACGCTCGAAAAGGACAAGGAGATCACCGAAGACGATCTCCACCGCGGTCACGACCTGGTGCAGAAGGCGACCGACGAGTTCATCAAGCACGTCGACGAGATCCTCACCAAAAAAGAAGCCGAAATCATGGAGGTCTGAGCTGTCGTGGCGGCCGGCTTCGAACACAAGATCGACCCCGGCCGCATGCCGCGGCACGTCGCGATCATCATGGACGGCAACGGCCGCTGGGCGCAGCAGCGCGGCCTCAGCCGGATCGAAGGCCACAAGCGCGGCAAGGACTCGGTGCGCGCCGTCGTCGAGACCGCGCGGCGACTCGGTATCGAAGTCCTCAGCCTCTATGCGTTCTCGACGGAGAACTGGGAGCGCCCGCCGCGCGAGGTGAACGCGCTGATGACGCTGCTGCGCCGCTACCTGCGAACCGAACTCGGTAAGATGATGAAGAACGGCATCCGCCTGCGCGCCATCGGCGACCTCGGCCGCCTGCCGGAATCGCTGCAATCCGAACTGCGCGCGAGTGTCGCCGCGACCCGCGACAATCGCGACATGACCGTGGTTCTTGCGGTCAGCTACGGCGGTCGCGAAGAGATCGTACAAGCCGCCCGGGCGGTCGCTGCCGATGTGCGCGACGGTCGGCTCGCTGTCGACCAAGTCGATGCGGCATGCTTCAGCGGGCACCTCGGCACCGCCGGCCTGCCCGACCCCGATCTGCTCATCCGCACCAGCGGCGAAATGCGCGTGTCCAATTTCTTCCTCTGGCAGATCGCCTATAGCGAAATCTACGTCACCGATACGCTCTGGCCCGACTTCCGCGAGAACGAATTCGTCGCCGCCGTCGAGCAGTTCCAAAGTCGCGAACGCCGCTTCGGACGCACCGGCGATCAGGTCGACAGGGAGCACCTCCGTGCTACGCGCTAGACTGGCGACCGCAGCGGTAGCCCTGCCGCTCCTCCTCGCCCTCTTTCTCTACGGCCCCTACTGGTCGTTCACTTTGTTCGTCGCGATCATTGCCACCCTCGGTGTCGCCGAGCACGCGGTCATGGCGTTTCCCGACCGCAGGAGCGAATGCGGCGCTTCCATCGCTGCTGGGGCAGTCTTGGTCGCCGCCGTCCTCACCGGCCAGGCCGCGACGGTCCTCGCTGCACTCATGTTGGTCGTCTTCCTTGGCTTCGTCTGGGTCCTGGTCGTCGCACCGGAGTTCCGCGACGGCTATCGCGACCTCGGGACGATGCTGCCCGGGGTGCTCTACGTGGCGCTTTTCCTTCCCCACTTCGCCTTGCTGCACCAGATTCCGGATACCGGTCGCTTTCTCACGGTGTTCGTCGTCGCCGTCGGCATGGCCGGTGATTCGAGTGGCTACTTCGTCGGCCGCGAATTCGGCCGCCACAAACTCCACCCAGCGGTGAGTCCCGGAAAAACCATCGAAGGCGCGCTCGGCATCGTCGCCGGAGCGATCGTCGCTGCGCTTCTTTGCCGCTGGCTGATTCTGCCGGAAATGGGCTGGTTCGAGGCGGTGGGACTCGCTACCGTAATGTCGATGCTCGGGCAGATCGGCGATCTCAGCGAATCTGTGATCAAGCGGACCTTCGGCGCCAAGGATTCGGGCTGGCTCTTTCCCGGACACGGTGGCGTGCTCGACCGGATCGATAGCCTGCTTTTCCCGGTTGCCTTTCTATATTACTACCAAATGGTGATGCATTGATGGATCGTCGGCTGGAGATCGCATGGTAACGAGCATCGTCGTCGCCATCCTCGTACTCGGATTCCTGATCGTCTTCCACGAACTCGGACACTTCCTCGTCGCCCGGCGCGTCGGCGTCGGCGTCCTCAAGTTCTCGGTGGGCTTCGGCCCCAAGCTCGTCGGCACGCAGATCGGTCGCACGGAATACGTCATCAGCGCGATTCCCCTCGGCGGGTTCGTGAAGATGATCGGCGAGGACCCGGACGAGGAGGTCAGCGAGGCCGATCGCGAGCTGTCGTTCACCCACAAGGCACTGTGGCGCCGCACGGCAATCGTCATTGCCGGGCCCCTGGCGAATCTCCTGCTCGCCTTCATCGCCTTTGCCGCCGTGTTCGTGATCTACGGCAACCGCGTGCCCCAGGACGCTGCCATCGTCGGCGGCCTCAGCCCGGACATGCCGGCCGCAGCGGCTGGACTCGAGCTGGGCGACCACGTCGTCGCCATCGACGGCAAGCCGATTGGGAGTTGGATCGAACTCTCCGACATCGTGCGCGCCAGCGAAGGGCGCGCGCTCGTGTTCAGCGTCGATCGAAATGGTGAGACCACGGATTTCACGATCGAGCCGAAGGCGTCGCCACGCCACAACGAGTTCGGCGAGGTCGTCGAGACCGCCTACCTCATCGGCATCGAACGGTCCTTCGATTCGGAGCCCGTCGGACTCGGCGAGGCGGTCTGGCTCGGTGGGGAGCAGACCGTGTGGTGGATCCGCACGCTCGCGCTGAGCATCGTCAAGATGATCAGTGGAAGCATCCCTGCCGAACAGATCGGTGGGCCGATCATGATCGTGCAGGTGGCGGGCGAACAAGCGCAACGCGGCTTCGAGGATCTTCTCTACTTCATGGCGATCGTCAGCGTTAACCTCGGCATCCTGAACCTATTGCCGATCCCCATCCTCGACGGCGGCCATCTTTTCTTCTTCGCGATCGAAGGAATCCTGCGCCGGCCGCTGGCGAAGCGTCACCGCGAGATCGCCCAGCAGGTCGGGCTTGTCCTGCTCGTCAGCCTGATGGCGTTGGCCTTCTACAACGACATCCGGCGCAACCTCGAGTCGTGGTGGGGATGATCGTGCTCGGCATCGATACCTCGACCTGGTGGGCAAGCGTCGGCGTCGTCGACGATACCCGCGTCCTCGCCGCGGCGGTCGAGCGCGCCAACGGTAGCCACACGCTCGGCTTGCTGCCGCTCGTGCAGCGCACGCTGGCGGCCGCCACTGTTGCGGTTCGCGATGTCGCCGCGGTCGCGGTCACCCGCGGACCGGGCGCGTTCACCGGGCTGCGCGTCGGGCTCAGCACCGCGAAGGGTCTCGCCTACGCGACCGGGGCACGCCTGGTTGCCGTCCCGACGCTGGAAGCTCTGGCGCGAACGGTGGAGGACTACGATGGACCCGTCGTGCCGCTGCTGGATGCGCGCCGCGGCGAGTTCTATTGCGCCCGCTTCGAAGTTGGGCGCGACGGATCGTGTGAGCGGGTGGCAGACGATCGGCTCGCGAGTCTCGACGAGGTCCTCGCCGGCCTGCCGCCGCAGTGCGTGATCGTCGGTGATGCCGAGGTCACCTACGGTGCGGCGCTCCGGGCGCATGTCGGCCCGGGCGTCGATGTCCGACCCTTTGCTGCGGGCGCGGGGACAGGTGTCGTCGTGGCGCGGCTGGGCGAAGAGCGCCTGCGCCGTGGCGAGAGTGACGAAATCATGTTCGTCGAGCCCGATTATCAGCGCCTTTCGGAGGCGGAGATGAATGCGGTAAGTGCCTGAATATATTTACATTTGTTGAAATCCACCTATTTGACATTGCGGCGGTGAATACGATACACGAGCCGTTGCTTCAGAACCGCGGAGGCCAATCGATGGAAAAGAAAGACGAAACGCTGATCAAAGCGGTCGCCGAACACAACGACGAGCTGCGGGATCTGTACGAGAACCACATCATCCTCGAGAAAGACCTCGCCGAACTCAATGGGCGCTTGCACCTGTCGGCGGAAGAAGAACTCGAGAAGCGGGCAATCCAGAAACGGAAGCTGGCCGGCAAAGACAGGATCATGGAGATCCTTGCCGAACACCGGTCGTGAGGCATCGACCCTCGCCGCAGCCGCGGCGCAGGGTCGCGAAGGTAGACGGAATGAGGCACACCTTATCAGTCCTGGTGGAGAACGAGTTCGGCGTCCTGTCGCGCGTCACCCAACTCTTCAGCGCGCGCGGCTACAACATCGAGAGCCTCACCGTAGCCGAGACACTCGACCCGACGATCTCGCGCATCACCCTCGTCACACGCGGGGATGACCGCGTCGTCGAACAGATCGAAAAACAACTCAACAAACTGACGCCGGTGATCCGCGTCGTCGACTACGCGGGGAGCCCGCACGTCGAACGGGAGATGGTGCTGATCAAGGTCCGCGCCGATGCCGACACCCGGCCCGAAGTCATGAACATCGTGAACATCTTCCGCGGCAAGGTCATCGACGCTGGCAAGGAGACGTTCATCATCGAGATCACCGGCGACGAAGGTAAGATCCGCGCGATCCTCGAGATCCTCGAGCCGCTCGGCCTCCGAGAAATCGTTCGCACCGGCAAAGTTGCGCTGCATCGCGGGACACGCGTGTTCGGCCCGAAGGCGCAGGAAGAACAAGACGGAAAGGCAGCATGAAAGTTTTCAGCGAAGCAGACGCAGATCTCACACACTTGAAGGGCAAGAAGGTCGCTGTGATCGGTTACGGCAGCCAGGGGCACGCACACGCCAACAACCTGCGCGACAGCGGCATCGACGTCATCGTCGGCCTGCGCCGCGACGGCGGCTCTTGGGCCAAGGCGGAGCAAGCCGGCCTCACCGTCATGGAAACGGCGGACGCCGCCAAGGCCGCGCAAGTGATCATGCTCGTCGTTCCTGACGAACTGGCGGCCGAACTCTATGAGTCCGACATTGTCCCGGGCCTCGCTGATGGCGACTACCTGGCGGTCGCGCACGGCTTCAACATCCACTTCAAGAAGATCGTGCCGCCCGCCGGCGTCAACGTCTTCATGGTCGCCCCCAAGGGGCCGGGCCACCTCGTGCGCAGCGAGTTCCAGAAGGGCCGCGGCGTTCCCTGCCTGCTGGCCATCCACCAGGATCCGTCGGGCAACACCAAGGATATCGGCCTCGCCTATGCCCACGCCATCGGTGGTACCCGCGCCGGTGTGATCGAGACCTCGTTCCGCGAGGAGACCGAGACCGACCTCTTCGGCGAGCAGGCCGTGCTCTGCGGCGGACTCACCGAACTCATTCGCGCCGGCTACGAAACCCTCGTCGACGCCGGCTACTCGCCCGAGATGGCCTACTTCGAGTGCCTTCACGAGGTGAAGCTCATCGTCGACCTGATCTACGAGGGCGGCATCTCGAACATGCGCTACTCGGTCAGCAATACGGCCGAGTACGGCGACATGACGCGCGGCAAGCGCGTCGTCGGGCAGGAAACGCGCGACGCGATGAAGCAGGTGCTCAGCGAGATCCAGAGCGGTAAGTTCGCCGACGAGTGGCTCACCGAGTACAAGTGCGGCTCGCCGCACTTCAACGAACTGCGCAAGGAAGGCGCCAACCACCCTATCGAAGAAGTTGGCGAGCGCCTACGCAGCCTCATGCCCTGGCTCAAGAGCGAACGCCTCGTCGACAAGTCGAAGAATTGATCGGTGCGCCTGCCTCTTGCACGCGAGGGCTTCTCGCGCATCGCCGCGGCCGCGGGCGTTACCATCGTCCTGTTCGCCCTCGACGTCCCGGTCCTTCCGTGGATCGCGCTCGTCGTGACGGCGCTGGTCGTCAATTTCTTTCATGACCCGGAGCGGGTCGGCCCTGCCGACCCTGCTCTGGTGCTCGCGCCCGCCGACGGCCGCATTATCAAGGTCGTCGACATCGACGACGACCGCTTCATGCATGGTCCGGCGCGGCTCGTCTGCATCTTCATGTCGCCCCTCGACGTGCACGTCAATCGCGTCCCTGCCGACGCCAAGGTAGTCGAGGTCCTCTACAAAGAGGGCGGCTTCCTGCGGGCTTACGCCGACGAGGCTTCGCTCGAAAACGAGCAGTGCGCGGTCGTCGCCGAACGACCGGACGGTAAGCGCTTCTGCTTCGTGCAGATCTCCGGTTTCGTGGCGCGCCGCATCCTCACGTATCTACGGCCCGGGATGGAGATCCGCCGCGGCGAGCGCTACGGTATGATCCTGTTCGGCTCGCGCGTGGACATCTATCTGCCGCCCGAGACGGAAGTGCTCGTCGCCAAGGGCGACCGGGCGCGCGCCGGAGTTACGGCGATTGCGAGGTGGACATGAGCCCGGCCCCTGTTCGCAAGCTCGATGAGACCAATCTCACCCCCCGCGGTGGCGTGTTCCTGCTGCCGAGCATTTTGACCACCTGTGGTCTCTTCGCTGGCTTCTACTCGGTGACGGCCAGCATTCGCGGCGACTTCTGGGTTGCCGCGGTCGCGATTCTCATCGCCAACATCTTCGACGTTCTCGACGGCCGGGTGGCGCGGATGACGAAGACGACGACGCGGTTCGGTTTCGAATACGACTCGCTCTCCGATGTGATCGCCTTTGGCGTAGCCCCGGCTGTGTTGGTGTACAGTTGGGCATTGAAGCAATGGGGGCCGGTCGGTTGGCTGGCGGCGTCGACGTACGTCGCCTGCGGCGCGCTGCGGCTGGCGCGCTTCAACGTCCAGGTGGAATCCGAGGAGAAGCGCAACTTCGTCGGCCTGCCGACTCCGGCTGCGGCCGAAGTGATCGCCTCGACCGTCCTGCTGTACTACTACCTCGGCGGCGAGGGCGAAGTGTACAAGCGGGTGACGTTGCTGCTCACGACGTTTGCGCTTGCCAGCCTGATGGTCAGCAACTTCAAGTATTCGAGCTTCAAGGAAAGCGAACTGATGCGGCGCCAGCCGTTCATCACGCTGGCGGGCGTGTCGTTCGTTCTGACGATGTTGATCGCCTTCCCACAGCCGATGCTCTTCGGCTTCTTTCTCGTCTATGCCGCGTCGGGTCCGGGGCGCTGGCTGTGGGTGCGGGCCAAGCAAGTGCGCCGCCGTCGGGGCGGGCAGCCGCCGAAAGTCGCCTGAGCGCGACTCAGCGCCGCACTTCCGGGCGCAAAAGATCCCCACTCCCATCACCGAGGCGGAAGCCTGCGGCGGTAGGCTCGCTGGCGTACATCGGGTTGCCTTCGACCTCGAAGCCGGCGTCGTGGATCATCTGGTAGGTGGCGCGTACGGCATCGCCGCGCGTCGTCAGGTAGCCTTCGACGAACAGCGAATTCGCCGGCCACAACGCAAGCGCACCGAGCGCGCGCAGGTGCCCCTCGCGCCCGCCGGCGAGACGCAGCTCCGCGCGTGGATTGACCAGGCGCATCATGCAGATCGCGCGCAGGCAACGCTCCGGCGTCAGGCTGCCATCCGACACCACCTGGTTGCCGTCGATCGGGATCAGGAAATTCATCGGGATCGACGGCACCTCGAGGCGACGCAGTGCGAAGGCCACATCGACAATGTCGCCCGTCTGCTCGCCCATGCCGATGATCAGCCCGCTGCACGGCTCGATGCCATTGCGCTTGAGTGCATTCAGCGTATCGATCCGGTCCTGGTAGGTGTGGGTCGTGCAGATCTTGTCGTAGTGCGCTTCACTGGTGTTGAGATTGTGGTTGAACCGGTCGAGCCCGGCCTCGGCCAGGATCTGCGCGTGTTCGTCGCCGAGCAAGCCGCCCGAAATGCAGATCTCAATCGGATAGCGATCCTTGATTTTGCGCACGATCCCGGCGAGCTGGCGCGCGCGCTGCACGCTCGGCCCACGACCCGAAATCGCCATGCAATAGCGGCTCGCGCCGGCCTTGGCGGCCAACTCGGCAGCAGCCAGCAACTCCTCGTCGCTCTTCATCGCGTACTTGCGGATCTCCGCCTGCGAATCCTTGTTCTGCGCGCAGTAGCCGCAGTCCTCGGGGCAAAGGCCGTTCTGTGCGTTGTTGAGCACGTGCACCATGACCTTGCGCCCGAAGTAATGTAGGCGCGGCGCGAAAGCCGCCTGAACCAGAGACAGAAGCTCGACGTCGGGGCTGTCGATCAGGGCAGCGCATGCGGCTTGCGACGGTGCCTCGTCGCGCAAAGCGCGCTGGGCGAGTTCGGTGTAGAGGTCTGCCATGGGGTTCCTTTCGCGGTTCCGCAGGATGCCGCTTAGCTGCCACCGTGTCAAAACGAGCTGGCGATGCTGGCCCGGCCGACGGCGATGTCCTATGGTTCGCCGGCACCGGAAACTCTGCCGAGGAGGCGCGGATGGATCTGTCCTACACCCCTGAACAAGAAGAATTCCGCCAACAGGTTCGTGCCTGGCTCGCCGAGCACGTGCCGGCGCGCGAACACGACCGCGGCGCCGTCGACTACGCCGACCCGCAGCGGCTCGCGCGTCTGAAGGCGTGGCAGCGACAACTCTACGATGCCAGCTACGTCGCCATGGGCTGGCCGAAGGAATACGGCGGCCAGGGGCTCGACGTGCTGCGCCAGACCCTCGTCAACGAGGAACTGGTTCGTGCCAAAGCGCCGTCGCTCATCGGCCAGATGGGGATCCAGATGGTCGGCCCGACCCTGATCCAGCACGGAACCGAGACGCAACGCCGCCGCTACCTGCCGAAGATCCTCAGCGCCGAAGAGATCTGGTGTCAGGGATACTCGGAGCCGGGTGCGGGCTCCGACCTCGCATCCCTGAAGACACGCGCTGAAATCGTCGGCGACGAGTTCGTGGTCAACGGCCAGAAGGTCTGGACCTCGAACGCACAGTTCGCCGACTGGATGTTCTGCCTCGTTCGCACCGATCCCGCGGCGCCCAAGCACAAGGGGATCTCCTACCTCCTGATCGACATGAAGTCGCCGGGGATTCGCGTCCGCCCGCTCGTGCAGATGACCGGCGACGCCGGGTTCAACGAGGTCTTCTTCGACGACGTGCGGGTGCCGCGCGAGAACCTCGTCGGCACGCTCAACGAGGGCTGGCAGGTTGCCAATGCGACGCTTGCGCACGAGCGCAACATGCTCGGTTCCACGACCCGCACCCAGGAAATGTTCAACGGGCTGGTGCGCCTGGCGCAGACCTGCGAGCGCAATGGCAAGGCGGCGGCTAGGGACCCTCTCGTGCGGCAGCGCATCGCCGATCTCAAGATCCGCACCGAGGCGATGAGGGCGCACTCCTATCGCCAACTCACCGATCATCTGCGCGGGACGTCGTCGCCGATCGCCGCGTCGGTGAACAAGCTCGCCTCGACGGAACTCAACCACGACATCTGCGCCGCCGCGCTCGAGGTCATGGGCCCGCACGGGCAATTTCTGCGCGGGGACGAACGGGTACTCGATCGCGGCCTGTGGCCGCAGGAGTTCATGTTCACCCTCGGCCTGATCATCGGCGGCGGCACGTCGGAGATCCAGAAGAACATTCTCGCTCGGCGCGCCCTCGGGTTGCCGAGCGGCAAGTGAAGCGCACTTGTTGCTGCGCGACCCCATCCACGGCGACATTTCCCTGTCGCCGCTAGAGACCGCGGTCCTCGATCTGCCCGAAGTCCAGAGGCTGCGCGGCATCAAACAGCTCGGCACGGCGTATCTCGTCTACCCGGGTTGCCTACACACCCGCTTCGACCACTCGCTCGGCGCCGCCGCGGTGGCGAAGCGCATGCTGCGCGAACTCGCCGGGCGCGGTCTCGTGGTGGGTGCAGACCTCGCCGAGGCCGTGGCGATCGCGGCGCTTTTGCACGACGTGACGCATGTGCCGTTCGGTCACACGCTCGAGGACGAGCGCCGGCTGTTTCCGCGTCACGACAAGGGACGCCGCCTCGGCATGCTGTTCGACGCCGGGCTCGGCGACTCGCTGCGCCGCCTCGGCGTGTACGATGCGGTTGCCGCGCTTCTCGGCCATGCCGCTGCGGAGAGCGTCCCGCTCTGGGCGGCGCAGATCGTGTCGAGCACGATCGACGCCGACCTCCTCGACTATCTGAGCCGTGATTCGTACTTCGCCGGCCTGGCGCAGAGCTACGACGAGAGGGTGTTTCATCAGTTCGTCGTCGACGACGGCCAGCTCGCGATCAACCTGACGAAGCACGGGATGGAGCGCCACGATGCGCGCTCCGAGACCGAGCAACTCTTGCGGATGCGCTACTTCCTGACCGAGCGCGTCTACTACCACCACACCAAGGTGGCAGCCGGGGCGATGATTTCCAAAGCGGTCGAACTCGCGCACGAGCACGGTGCTGTCGGTGAGGTGGAGTTGCTCGGCATGGGCGATGGCGCGCTGTTCGAGCGACTGCGCCGCGTGCCGAGCGAGGCGCAGCCGGATCGCCGCATCGTCAGCCTGGTCGACCGGCTCGAAAGGCGCACCCTGCTCAAGCGTGGCTACGTGATCTCGGCGCGCTCCGTGGCGCGTAGTGAGCGGTTGGCATTGGTCGCTCGCTACCACGACGTCATGGACGCGCGGCGCGCAGCCGAGGGCGATCTGGCGCGGGAACTCGGCTGCGACGTCTCCGAGGTGGTCGTCTACTGCCCGGCGCTGACGGTGATGAAGGAAGCTGCCGTGCGGGTGCGCACTCCCAAGGGGTTGCTGCCGCTCAACCAGTACGAAGGGGAGGGGCCTTCCGAGGCCGCAGCGCTGGAGACCAGCTACGAGCGTCTGTGGCGCTTCTTCGTCTTCGTCCCCGCGGAGCATGCCGTCCGCGCCGGCCGGCTCGCCGCGGAAAGATTCGGTTTCGCCAACGAGCACCAAGCACGGGCGGCTTAGCCGCAGACTGCGCCGAACCGCGAGAATTTTGCGCATTACGCGCTGATTCATCGAATTTCTCCCTTTAGACACGGTGCGGTTTCGGATAGGAAAATGGGAATGAAGGCGATTGTGATCGAGGCGCCGGGCGCCGAAGACGTTCTCCGAATCGGCGAAGTGCCGCCTCCGGAATTGGGTGCAAGCGAGCTGTTGATCCGGGTGCGCACGACGGCTCTGAATCGTGCGGATCTGCTGCAGCGACAGGGCCTATATCCGCCGCCGCCAGGGGCGTCGCCGCTGCTCGGCCTGGAGTGTGCGGGCGAGGTCATTGCCGTGGGTAGCGACGTCGCCGCATGGAGCGCGGGCGATCGCGTCATGGCACTGCTTGCCGGCGGCGCCTACGCCGAGCAGGTCGTCGTGCACCACGGCTCCGCCATGCGGATGCCGGAGTCTCTTTCCTGGGAGGAGGCCGGCGCGCTGCCGGAGGTGTTCCTCACGGCGTACCTGAACCTCTTCGAACTCGGCGCGGTTCCGGACGGCGGGTCGGTGCTGATCCATGGTGGCGGCAGCGGCGTCGGCACCGCGGCGATTCAGCTCTGCAAGGAGGCTGGGATCCGCTGCATCGTCACGGCCGGCAGCGAAGCCAAGCTCGCGCGCTGCCGCGAACTCGGCGCGAGCGCGGCCATCGACTACAACGCCGGCGATTTCGCCCCCAAGGTTATCGAGGCGACGGGAAAGCGCGGCGTCGATGTCGTGCTCGACTGTGTGGGGGGCCGCTACCTGGCGCAGAACATCGACTGTCTGGCGCTCGACGGGAAGCTCGTCGTCATCGGCCTCATCGGTGGGGCGAAGGCGGAGATCAACCTCGCCAAGCTGCTCATGCGGCGCCTGCAGGTGATCGGCTCGACGCTGCGGACCCGCTCGGTCGAGCAGAAGCAGGCACTGGTGACGTCGTTCGTCGCGCGCTTCGGCGATGCCATCGCCGCCGGCCGAATCAAACCGATCATCGAGAAGGTGTTTCCGCTCGCGGAAGCGCCCGCTGCGCACCGGCTCATGCAGTCGAGCGCGCACTTCGGCAAGATCGTTCTCCGGGTCTCCTGACCCCAATTCCAAGGGAAATTCTGCATGCAGTTCTTGGGCTCAAGGGCCGTTCTCGCCCGTGTTGCTGCTCGCTTGGCGATGGCAGCAACCGTTTGCACTCCCGCCGCGCCGGCGATGGCCGCACCGCTGGGGGACTGTGTGGTCGTGCCCGCGCGCGCCTCCGTGTCGCCCTGCTTTGGCGATTGCGTCGGCGACGGGGAGGTCACCGTCGATGAAATCATCCGTGCCGTCGGTGTCGTCTTGGGCGAACAACCGCTCGATGTATGTGCAACGGCCGACGAGAGTCGCGACGGTGCCGTCACCGTCGACGAACTCGTGGGCAGCGTGCGGCGTTCGCTGCAGGGGTGTCCGGATCTGTCGCCGGAGGCGATTGTGGAACGGTGCCCGGATGGAGAGGAAGTCTGCAATGTCGCGGCCGCCGTCGGGCTCGACCGGATGTCGTTCGGCAAGGGTGCCGCGTTCGTCGATGTCGACGGTGACGACTACGAAGACATCTGGGCAGCCGACTCCGACCAGCGTGCCGGCGCCTCGTTCGGCGTTTCGACGCTATACTACAATCGCCGCAACGGCACGTTTGTCCCGGTCGATTTCGGCATCGACGAAGCCCATCTGTGGTTCAATTGGTCCGGCAGCTTCGCCGACGCGGACAACGACGGCGACCCCGATCTTCTCCTGGTCAACGGCGGCTTTGCCGGCCCGGGCAGGCTGTATTTCTACCGCAACGACCTCGACGTCGCGGGGCGCTTCACCGACGTGACCCCGGCGACCGGCATTGCCGACCGGCGAACAGGTTGGTGGGGCGCCTCTTGGGCCGACTTCGACGGGGACGCTAGACTCGACTTCGTCGTCGTGCCGCGCGATGGGCGACCGCGGCTGTACCGCAATCTCGGCGACCTTCGTTTCGAGGACGTGAGCGTCGCGACCGGGATCGTCGGCGATAGGGAATTCGCGAACATGCAGAATCCGGTTTGGTTCGACTACGACCGTGATGGCGATCTCGACCTGTACTTGGCCGGACTGACCGACACCTACCTCTTCCGCAACGACTGGCCCGCGGGTTTCGTAGATGTGTCTGCCGTGGTCTCGGTTGCCGGAGCCGACGCGACTCCGATCCCGATCGAGGCCGTATTCGCGGCGGCGGCGGCCGACTTCAATCAGGATGGATGGGAGGACCTCTACCTGGGCCGCTGGTCTTTGCAAGACTACGTCTTGATCAACCGCGGCGACGGTACCTTTGAACGGTATGGTCGCGAGGTCGGGCTGGACATGCTCATCGGTGATCCGTTTGGTGCGGGAGACGAGGATCCGAACGGCTACGAGAACACCATGGGCTTCGCGGTCGGCGACATCGACGATGACGGCGCGCCGGATGTGCTGGTCGGCACCGGAAACCCGATCCTGCGCTCGCCGGACATCGTCTTCTGCAATGAGTTCGAAGATCCCTCTGCGTGGTCGTTCCGCCGTTGTAGCGATTTCGTCGTCGCCGGCCACGGCGACGGTCAAACCCACGGCATTGCTCTCGGCGACCCGGACCGCGATGGTGACACCGACATCTTCTTTTCCATTGGTGGCATGACTGGCTCGCAGGGAATGCATGCGGCGCCGGGATCTCGCAGTCGTGCCGCATTCTACCGGAGAACCCCTGCGGATGCGCCGTCTACGGTGGCTATTCGTCTCGAAGGGACGACCAGCAACCGCGACGCGGTGGGCGCGACGATTCGCATCGACGGCGGCAGCACCCGGTACTACACGGTGCGTTCATCGCAGGGTTTCCAAAGTCAGAACTCCGCCTGGACCACCGTCGCACTCGGCGCTGCCGACTTCGGGACGGCTACCGTGCGTTGGCCAAGCGGCCACGAGTGTCGGCTGACGGTGTTCGCCGGCGAACGGGTGCGCGTTCGCGAGTGATACGTCGCCGCCTAGGCGAGGAAGCGCGTACGCACCCAGGCCGTCGCTTCGTCCCGGTTTGTGATCTCGCCCTCGAGTTGCGCGTCCGTCACCGCGTCGAGGATCTCGCCGAAGCGCGGCCCGGGTTCGAGGCCGAGGGCGATCAAGTCGCGGCCCGTCAGGAAGGGCGCCGGCTTCAATTCCTCATCGCCCAGCTCGGAGCGCCTCGCCATGCAGTACTCGTAGTCGGCGAGTTCGCCGCTCGACGCGAGCGCGTCGAGACGGGTGAGTTCGAGTAATTCGTCGATGCCGTCCTCGCGCAGGAAGCGCTTGAGCGTGCTTTGCCGCATCTGCCGCGCGCTCGTATGGCGCAAATGATTCTTCACGAGATACGCGACGCGCTCCCAAGTGTCGCGGCTGCGCCGTAGCCGCTGGCAGATCTCGACCGCCATCTCCGCGCCGCGCTCGCAGTGGCCGTAGAACGTGACGCGGTGTTCGCGCACCACCGCGCACACCGGCTTGGCGATGTCGTGCAGTAGCGCCCCGAGCGCCAGCGTCTCGCTCGGACGCTCGAGGCGCTCCAAGAGCCCGAGGGTGTGCACGTACACGTCCCCCTCCGGATGGTAGTCAGGCGACTGTTGGACGCCCTTCATCGCCGTCATCTCGGGGAGCAACGCTGTGAGCAGTCCGGTTTCGTCGAGGATTTCGAACGCTCGTCGCGCGCCCCCGGGCGGGCTGGCGACGAGGATCTTGACGATCTCGTCGCCGATGCGTTCCCAGGCGATGTCGGTGATCTGCGGCGCCGACAAAGTGATCGCTGCCAGCGTCGCCGGATCGATCGCGAAGCCGAAGCGCGCGGCAAATCGCACGCCGCGCAGCATCCGCAGCCGGTCCTCGGCAATGCGCGCGAAAGGGTCGCCAATGGCCCGCACGATCCCGGCCTCCAGGTCGGCGCGGCCACCGACGTAGTCGAAAACCGCGTCGGTTTCGGGATCGAGAAACATGCCGTTGATCGTGAAGTCGCGCCGCTTCGCGTCTTCCTCGGGCGAACTGAAGGTGACGCTCGACGGGTGGCGCCCGTCGAGGTACGCCGCGTCGGTGCGAAACGTGGCGACCTCGAAGGGCTCACCGTCGACGAGCACGAGCACGACACCGAACTGGGCGCCGACCGGGACCGTATGCGGAAACAGCGCCTGGACGGTCTCGGCAGTCGCATTGGTCGCGACATCGTAGTCGCCGGGCTCATTGCCCAGCAGCCGGTCGCGCACGCAACCGCCGGCGAAGTAGGCCGTGTAGCCGGCATCGCGCAGGCGTGCAGCGACAGCGCGCGCAAGTCGTTCCTTGGCAGACATCGCGGCGATGCTCTCAGTGGGGAGGGAAGGGCCCTTGCCGCATCATGGCCTCAGCCTCTCCAACATCCGTGGAAAGGGAATCGTCTCGCGGACGTGGTGCAGGCCGCAGATCCAGGCGACCGCCCGCTCGATGCCCATGCCGAAGCCGGCGTGGGGTACCGAGCCGTAGCGCCGTAGGTCGAGGTACCAGTCCATCGATTCGGGCGGGATCTCGTGCTCGGCGATGCGCCGTTGCAGCGCGGCGAGATCGTCTTCGCGCTGGCCGCCGCCGATGATCTCGCCGTAGCCCTCCGAGGCGAGCACGTCGACGCACAACGCGCGGCGCGGGTCGTCGGGGTCGTGCTTCATGTAGAACGCCTTGCACTGGCTCGGGTAGCGATGGACCATCACCGGCCGGTCGAAGCTCTCCGAGATCACCGTTTCCTCGTCGGCACCGAAGTCGTCGCCCCACACCATCGGCTTGCCCTTTTCTGCGAGCAGGGCAACGGCTTCGTCGTAGGAAATGCGCGGGAACGGCTTCTTGACGTTCTCGAGCTTGCTCACGTCGCGTTCGATCTCGGCGAGTTCGCGGCTGCGCTCGCGCAGCGTGCGCTGGACGACGTACTCGACGAAGTCTTCGGCGAGATCCATGTCGCCGGCGAGGTCCATGAACGCAACCTCTGGCTCGATCATCCAGAATTCGGTGAGGTGGCGGCGCGTCTTCGACTTCTCGGCGCGGAAGGTTGGACCGAAACAATAGACCTTGCCGAACGCCATCGCGCCCGCCTCGGCGTAGAGCTGACCGCTTTGGGTCAGGTAGGCGCTCTCGCCGAAGTAATCGGTGGCGAAGAGCGTGGTCGTGCCCTCGCAGGCAGACGGCGTGAAGATCGGAGCATCGAGCAGGGTGAAGCCCTTGCCGTCGAAGTAGTCGCGACAGGCGCGGATGATCTCCGCGCGGATCCGCAGAATCGCATGCTGGCGGCTCGAGCGCAGCCACAGGTGGCGATGATCGAGAAGGAAGTGGACCCCGTGCTCCTTGGGGGTAATCGGATAGGGCTCGGCAGCGTGGACGAGTTCGAGCCCGGTCACCCCGAGTTCGAAGCCGATGGGGGAGCGTGCGTCGGCGCGAACGACGCCGGTGACGCGCACGGCCGACTCCTGCGCCAGATGATCGGCGAGTTCGAAGTCCGCGGCCGACACCTCTTTCGCGAACACCACGCATTGAATGACGCCGGTGCCATCGCGAACCTGCAGAAAGTGCAGCTTGCCGCTGGAGCGCTTGTTGTAAAGCCACCCTTGAATCGTGACTTCCTTGCCCTCGAACCCAGCAACCCCGTCGATGTATGCGCGCACAGTGGACATCCAGCTGCCTCTAGCATAGGTCCCCTGAGTCCCATAGGTCTCATGGTATGAGCCCGCAACCACCGCCCCAACGAAATCTCCGCCGCACCCATCGCTTCCGTCTCGTCGCGCGCATGGTCATGACGATCTACGCCGGCTACAAATGGATTCAGCTCCTGGAGAAGCTGCGCGGCACCGACGCGGTGCTCGACCGCTACCGCCGCCACCACCGGCGCTCGGCCGAGATCGCCTACGAGACGGCGACGCAGCTACAAGGGCTCCTGATCAAGGCATGCCAATTCCTCGGCACCCGCGCCGATATCCTTCCACGCGCCTACATCGAGATCCTGTCGCAACTCCATGACCGTGTTCCGGCGCGACCCTACGCCGAGATCGCCGCGGCGGTGGAGAGCGAACTCGGACGCCCGCTCGGCGAGGTGTTCGAGCGCTTCGACGAGATCCCTTTGGCAGCGGCGTCGTTGGCGCAGGTGCACCACGCGCGCCTGCATGGCGGTCGCGATGTGGCGGTCAAGGTGCAGTACCCGGAGATCGAACAGATCGTCGCCATCGACCTGGCGAACTTCCGCTTTCTGGTCCGTATCCTGGCGCGCATCGAGCGCAACTTCGACCTGCGCATGGTCATCCGCGAAGTTTCGAAATACGTCACGCTCGAGCTCGACTTCGAAAACGAAGCCCGCAACTCGAAGACGATCCGCGCTAACATGGCGAACCGCAGCGACGTGGTCGTTCCCGAGGTCCTGCTCGAGTTCAGCACCCGGCGGCTGCTGGTGATGGAGTACCTGCCGGGCATCAAGATCACCGATGTCGAGGCGCTCGAGGCGGCCGGTATCGACAAGCAGGAAGTCGCGCGCGTGCTGAGCGAAGTGTTCTGCCAGCAGATCCTGGTCGACGGCTTTTTCCACGCCGACCCGCACCCGGGCAACATCCTCGTGCGCCCGGGGCCGCAACTGGTGCTCCTCGACTTCGGGTTGGCGAAAGACTTCCCGCCCGGGTTCGCGCTTCAGGTCGGGGCGCTGGCGATGGCAATCATCGCGGAGGACCGGGACGCGATGGTAAAGGCGTTCGCCGACCTCGGTTTCAAGACGAAGAACGACGATCCCGCGAGTTTGATCGCGCTCGGTGACGCCTTCCTCGGGCAGGCCGTGCGCGGCGGTAAGGCCTACGCCGACAAAGAACTGATCGACACGTTCAACGAGGACTTGCCCGAGGTGCTGCGCACCAACCCGATCGTCGAAGCGCCGAGCCATTTGCTGCTGGTCGTCCGGGTGATGGGCCTCCTCAGCGGCATCGGCAAGCAGCTCCAATCCGAGGTGAACCCGCTCGCCGTGATCATGCCGTTTCTGACCCAAAAAAAGGCTGAAGGCTGAAGGCGTTCCGCCTTCAGCCCTTCAGTTTTCAGTTTTGAGTTATAGGTGTTCCGCCTTCCGCGTTTCGCTTTCAGCTTTGAGTTATGGGTATCGGGGCTTGCGTTGTCCGCCTATTTCTCCAGTTCCTCGCGGATCGAATACATCTTCTGGCGCGCCTCACTCAGGAAGGCGGCGAGGTTGCGGCGGTGATTGGCGAACAGACCGGACGGACTGCCGTTGACGACGACCAGCGGCTTCATGGCCGCGGCCTGTTCGAGCGCGCCGGCGACTTCGGTGAACAGCGTGTTCAGCACTTGTCGGCCGGCGATCGTCTCGCGGTACTCGATGTGCACTGCGACGATCAATTGGTGCATGACGTGGGCAAAGCCTTGGGCGTCGTAGAAGACGTCGTCGAGTTCCATCCATGGGATCTCGTCGCTGTAGAGCTTGGCGTGGGCGCCGCCGAGCAGGTCGGTCCAGGCCTGGAACAGCTTGATCAACTCGATGTTGCGCTGGTTGATCGGTCGCGACTTCAATGGCTCGGTCTTCAGCCCGGCAATGTAGTTGCGCAGGTGCTTGACCCCTGCGCGGTACTTCGACTCGGCCGACGGTAGCCAGAACTTGCCCGCGTCATTGCGGAACGCGGTGTCCGCCTCGACTAGTTCCGGATCAAACTCGTCGCTCGAAACCTTGGTCAGGTTGTCTTTGAAGATGCGCCCGCTCTCGCGCACGGCCTGTATGATGCCGAGTTGGCGGTTCGCATTGTTGTCGGCCCACAGGGATGGACCCCACAGAATGAAGTCGTTCGGACGCCAGCCGGTCCGGCTATCGAGTTCGTGGCGAATGATCGCTGCGAGCGTCGTGGCGAAAGGCTCGCCGGGCGCGAACTTTTCGCCCGGGGCGAAACGTTGGTCGGCGGTGGGCAGATCGTTGTGGGCGATCTGTCCGTAGTGCATGAGCAACGGCCCGGCGAGCAGTAGCAGGGCGACGATGGCGGCGAGGACGGGGGCGATCCATCCCTCTTGGTTGCTTCGCAGACGGTTCATCGGTCCTCCGAGTGGCTGGTTGCGGTCTGCGAGAACTGTACGTTCCCGCAGGCGTGAACACCAGCCATCCGGAGCCGGTTCAGTTACAATCCACTCCTCGCCTACTTACCCGCTGTGCGCGTGCGTCGGCCCTCGAGGCGCGCGCGGATCTTCTCTTCGGCGCCGTTCTCGGTCGGCTCGTAGTAGCGGCGCTCCTGCAACACGTCGGGGAGATGTTGCTGCTCGACGTGGTTGCCGGCGAAGTCGTGCGCGTAGCGGTAGCCGTCGCCGTAACCCATCTCCTTCATCATTCGCGTTGGTGCGTTGCGCAGATGAAGCGGAACCGGTAGCGGGCCGTGGCTGCGCACGTCGTCGAGCGCTGCGCCGATCGCGCGGTACGACGCGTTCGACTTCGGCGCGCTCGCCAGGTACGCGGCGGCGTGCGCCAGCGGGATTCGCCCTTCGGGCATGCCGACGAAGTGCACCGCGTCGCGCGCGGCGATCGCCAGCGGCAGGGCGTGCGGATCTGCCGTGCCGATATCCTCGGAGGCGAAGATGACCATCCGTCGGGCGATGAACAGGGCGTCCTCACCGGCTTCGATCATGCGCGCGAGCCAGTAGATAGCAGCGTCGGGGTCGCTGCCACGCATGCTCTTGATGAAGGCGGACACCACGTTGTAGTGCTCGTCGCCCGACTTGTCGTAGCGCAGCGAACGTTGTTGGACGGCTTCCTCGACGAGGCTGAGGTCGAGCGTCTTGGTGCCGCGGGTGCCCGCCAGCTTCGCCGCCGACTCGAGCATATTGAGCGCAGCGCGCGCGTCGCCGTGCGCCCGCTCGGCGAGAAAGCGGCGCGCGGCGGGGGCGATTTCGATGGCGAGCGCGCCAAGGCCGCGTTCGCCATCGGTGAGTGCCCGGTCGATCAGTGCGACGAGATCCTCGGCGCTCAGCGGCGCGAGCGTCAGAACCGAAGCGCGGGACAACAGGGGGGCGATCACCTCGAAGGACGGATTCTCCGTCGTCGCGCCGATCAACACGATCGTGCCGTTCTCGACGTGCGGCAGGAACGCGTCTTGTTGCGCTTTGTTGAAGCGATGAATCTCGTCGACGAACAAGACGGTCTGCCGCCCGTGCTGGGCGAGCCGATCCTCGGCGGCGGCGATGATTTCGCGCAACTCGCGCACGCCCGAGAGCACAGCCGAGAATTTGACGAAGGTGGCTGCGGTCGCCCCGGCGATGACGCTGGCGAGCGTCGTCTTGCCGGTGCCCGGTGGGCCCCAGAGAATCATCGAGCCGAGGTGGCCGCCAATGAACATCTGTTCAACGAGACGGCCGGGAGCGACCAGGTGTTGCTGGCCGACCACCTCGGCGAGTGTGCGTGGCCGCATGCGCTCGGCCAAGGGAGCCTGGTCGCGCCGCCGACGTTCCGCCTGCGCCGAAAAGAGGTCCGGGTCATTCCCGGCAGGGGGACGTTTCACCATGCGCGGACCATAGCAGAGTTCGCTCGCGGCAGAATTCGTCGTTGCCGTCTCGATGTTACGAAACTCGACGAATCGGCGCGAAATTGACGCTTCGCCACCCCTACGGGACGGGGCTGAGTGGCTTTACGGCGAAGGAGGCCGTGTCGTGGCACGCCGTGTGCTTCTTCATCTCGATCATGATGGCAACGATTGGCGCAGGAGCCCAGCCGTGCCGACGGGAAACAGACATCCGTCCGGCAAATGGTGTGGATGTCGCGGTGGATGACGGGGAGGCCGAGATAGGCGCCGCGCGCAATCCCCCGGCGGCGCATGTGGTGCTTGCGCACGAATTGCGCAGCCCGCTGAACATCATTCTCGGCTACACGGATCTGCTCTTGGACGATACCTTCGGTACGCTCTCCGCCGAGCAGCGCGAGCCGCTGGAGTGCATCGACCGAGCCTCGCGCCAGCTCCTCGATCACATCAACGAAGCAATCGAGTTCGGCCGTCTGGAGGCAGGCCGGAGCGTGATCGAGCCCGAAGAGATGACGGTCGAGGCGCTGTTCTGGCAGATCGAGATCGAGGCGCGCCCGTTGATAGAACAGCGCGTGTCGGAGGTTCGCGTCAATTTTACCGCGCCGTCCGACCTGCCGCCGCTCTACACCGATTGCGAGAAGCTCAAGGTCGTGCTCAAGAATCTGCTCGTCAACGCGCTCAAGTTCACTGCCTCCGGAATCGTCGATATCGGCGCTGTCGCTCGCGATTGCGGCGTCGAATTCAGCGTGCGCGACACGGGGGTCGGCATCCCGAAAGCGGAGCTGGACACGATCTTCGAGCCCTTCACCCAAGTGGCGGGTACGCCGACCAAAGGCGCCAAGGGGGTCGGACTCGGTCTCAACATCGCCAAGCGCTTCGTGGCGCTGCTCGGCGGCTCGATCGCCGTCGTGAGCGAACCGGGTCGGGGATCGACCTTTCGCGTCTGGCTGCCGTTTGCGGGCGTGCGCCAAGCGGCCGCGGTGGCTTGATCCGCCGCCTGCCGCGCGATCGGCTCAGTATTGCGCGTCGAGCAACGCGTCGACGCCGAGCGCGGCTCCATCCACCAGACATCCGCTAGCTCCGGTCGCGCCGACCAGCCCGTCGACGCTCGCCGCGCAGACACCGGTCAGGTCCGAGACCAGGTCGTTCGTGCAGCGGCGCGCCACGCTGCTGCGCAGCCTTGCGCCAGCGCGGGCGAGTTGGCTAGCGGTGCGGTACGCCGTAGCGCAAGCGTCGGCGCTGAGCACCGGCTGCTGCTTGGCTTTGTCGGCAAAGAGCGCCGTGCCGCGCATCAATTGATCGCGACACGACTGCAGCGCGCGGAGCCGCGCCGCTGCAAACTTCGCTGCGGACTTGCCGATCGCCTCCTGACAAAGCCGTCGGCTGGGCTGGTCCGAGGGGACGAGCTCGCCGTACTGGTCGCCGACGAGCGCAGCCGCTGCCGCCGTGTGGCTGGTGAGCAGGCAACCGCCAGCGAGGTTCGGGGCGACCAGCCCGTCGAGGCTGTCGGCGCATGCGGCGAAAACGTCGACCTGCGTGTCGGTGCATTTCCTCGCCAATGTAGTGCGCGCCTTCGCGGCTGCGCGTGCGCTGGCGCTCACCGCACGCGTCTCGCCCGCGCAGTCGTTCGGATCGGCGATGGGTTCTTCCGGGTCGCTCGCGAGGACGAGCGTCTTTCCCTTGTTGAGCTTGTTGCGACAATCCTGGAGTGCCTTGAGATGCGACGAGAAGTAGGATCGCCCGGCCTTGGCGATCGACTTCTGGCAGTTGATCGCGGCGCGTTCGAACCCACATGTCTCATCGCAGCCGTCGCCGTCGGCGTCGTTCCCGTCGTCGCATTGCTCGGCGCCGGCAGCGTTGACGATGCCGTCGCCGCAAATCTCGGCAACGCATTCGGCTGTGCAGCCGTCGCCGGAAGCGTTGTTGCCGTCGTCGCAGGTCTCGGCACCGCCGATGATGCCGTCGCCGCAGACCAACGGGCGAACGGCCAGCGCGTAGAGCGACTGGGTCAGGCCGCCGCCGTTGTCGCTGACGAGAATCACGCTGAAGGCGCCGTCGTCGAGCACCGGCCCGACGGTTGCGCCTTCAAAGTTGGTGAGCAACACGTTCCGTTCCCAAATGAGAGTCTTCGCGACCGGGGTGAAAACCTCGCCGTCGAGCCCGGCAAGCGCGCTCGTGTCGGATGCCGCGGTGAAGTCGACTTGGTACAGCCGGTGGCGGACGAGGACGCTGTTGCCGACCGCGCGCTCGAGCACGAGTAGGGTTCCGTCCGCCAGGGCGAGGAGGGCGGGAACTCCGCTGACCTCGACGTCGCGCCCGGGATTGCCGATGTCGCCCGGGAGCGGGTCGGTCACGTAGGCCCACTGCCCATCAGGATCGAGGGCGGCATCGAACCGCTGCAGCCGCACCGTCGTCCCGGCCGCGAGGCTGGAGACCGGGCCATCGACGCTCAATGCCTCTTCGTTCGCCGTCCAGAGGAATCCGGCGCCGTCGTCCCACGTCAGGGCCTCGAGGCTGAGGTTGGCGCGGATGTTCGCGAATACGGCCGGCAGGGCGACGTTCGTCACCAGGGCGCCGCCCGGCAGTGCGTGCGCCCGGATGTGCGGACCGCTTTCGTCGCTGACGAGCACCTCGCCGGTCGACGGCTGAAAAGCGATGCCTTCGAGATCGCTGCCAACCAGCGCGGTAGTCGCGCCGATGGCGGCACTGTCGATCCGCCCGTCGCTGCTGTCGACGTTGATGGTCAGCGCAAACATCTGCGGCACGTTATCCGTGATCGCCAGGAACTGGTCGGCGCCGATCCATGTCAGACCGCTCAGCTCCGCCGCGCCGCCGCCGGCCAGCGGCACCGTGCCCTGGCCGGGGTCGACGATCATCCAGTCCGTCGCGGCGACCGGGCGGACGAGGGGCAGTGCAGCGCAAGCGACAAGGGCGAGCAGGCGAGCTGAGAATGAGGATCTCATCATGGCGCCGACCCTAGCTCGACTTGGAGGGGATTGGCCACCGCCGATTTGGTCCAACGAAAACGAATCGGCTACGCTTCGACGGGCTCGCGGCGAAGGGGGAAGTGCTTTGGAGTCGGGGTAGGAAGCCGATCATGCCGAGCTCGCCGAAGCATGAGCTGAGATCTTGCAACCGGCCGACCGCCGCCACCGCAACCCCGTGTGCGGCAATCGACCGCATCCGATCCTCGTTGACTCATCTCTGCGCATTGGCAAGCCTGGGCGGGATGGACCATTTGCGTGCTCGGCAGGCCGTGCTGCCGGCAGTCGTTGTCGCCTGCGGACTGTGGTTTGCGGCGGCTGCCAGCGCGCAGCACGTGCGTCCGTTCGCCTGGAACGTCCCGGAGAACTTCCCGATTCCGCGGGTGCCCGCGGACAATCCGATGTCGTGGGAGAAGATCGAACTCGGCCGGTTTCTCTTCTTCGACCCGCGTCTTTCGGGGAACGAGACCCAGTCGTGTGCTAGCTGCCACGACCAGGCGCTGGCGTTCACGGACGCGCTGCCACGTGGCGTCGGCTCGACCGGAGAGGTGCACCCGCGCGGCTCGATGAGTCTCGGGAACGTCGCCTACGCATCGACGCTCACCTGGGCCAATCCGCTGCTCGCGGACCTTGCGCAACAAGCGCTCGTGCCGATGTTCGGCGAGGAGCCCGTGGAACTCGGCATGGCCGGGCGCGAGGACGAGCTCTTCGCGCGGCTGCGCGCCGATTCCCGCTATCGCCGGCTGTTTCGCGAAGCCTATCCGGGAGACGGCGAACCAGAGACGCTCGCCGCGATCGTTCAAGCGCTCGCGAGCTTCCAGCGCACGCTGATCACCGGCAACACGCCGCTCGATCGGTGGGCTCTCGGGCTCGACGACAACGCGATCTCGATGTCGGCGATTCGCGGCATCGATCTGTTCTTCAGCGAGACGCTCGAGTGCTTTCACTGCCACGGCGGCTTCAACTTCTCCGACTCGGTCACCCACAGCGGCACGCCCTTCGACGAATCGGCGTTTCATAACAACCAGCTCTTCAACCTCGACGGCAACGGCGCCTATCCGCCCGACAACCAGGGTGTCATCGAGATCACCAACGATCCCGACGACATGGGCCGCTTCAAGGCGCCGACACTGCGCAACATCGCGCTCACCGCGCCGTACATGCACGACGGCAGCCTCGCGACGCTCGACGACGTGCTCGACCACTACGCCTCCGGAGGCGCGCCGGGGGTCCCGACCAACCTGACGAGCGGTTTCGTCCGCGGCTTCAACCTCACGGCGCAGCAGCGCCAGGACGTACTTGCGCTCCTCGAAGCCCTGACCGACGCAGAGTTCGTCGCCAACCCGCAGCTGAGCGACCCCTTCACGCCGCTCGCCTGCCCGGGTGACTGCGATTTCGGCGGCGCGGTCACCGTCGACGAGTTGATCACCGGGATCAACGTGGCCCTCGGCACCGCGACCTACGCGCACTGCGTCGGCATGGACACCAGCGGCGACGGCGAGGTCAGCGTCGACGAGCTCGTCGCGGTGATCAATTTGGCGTTGGCAGGGTGTTAGGAATGGGGCAGGGGCAAGGTACAAGGGGCAAGGGCCAAGTGGGATCGGAAGGCAGCGCGACTGTACCCCGGCTGAGGTTCACTGTACGCTCTGCTCACCCATGATTGCCCCCGTCATCTTGCCCCTTGGCCCTTGCCCCTTGGTCCTTCCCCATGTCTAACCCCCGCCCCCGCGTTGGCATGATCAGCCTCGGCTGTGCCAAGAACCTCGTCGATACCGAGGTGATGCTCGGGCACTTGGGTGCGGCCGGCTGCGATTTCGTCGACGACCCGGGGCAGGCCGACGTCATCGTCGTCAACACCTGCGGCTTCATCGGTCCGGCGCGCGAGGAATCGATTCGGACGATTCTCGAGGCGGCGGAACTCAAGAAGAGCGGCAGCGCCAAACGCCTGCTCGTCGCCGGCTGCATGGTGCAGCGCTACGCCGCGGAGATGCGCGAGAGTCTTCCCGAGGTCGACGCCTTCATCGGGCTCGACGAATTGGCGCAGGTGACGAGCGCTGCGCTCGGCGAAGGCGCTCGCGCGAACGAGATGGATTCGTTGGCGATCGCGCCAACCTCGCTTGGCCCATCCACCTATCTCTACAACCAGGAAGCGCCGCGGCGCCGGTCGACGCCCTGGTGGACCGCGTACGTGAAGATCGCCGAGGGTTGCGATCACACTTGTTCGTTCTGCCCGATCCCCAACTTCCGCGGCGCCTTTCGCTCGCGTCCGGTCGCCGACATTGTCGTCGAGGCCCGCAACCTGGCGGCAGCGGGCGCGATCGAACTCAATCTCGTCGCCCAGGACTCGAGCCACTACGGCCGAGACCGGGGCGCCAGCGAAGTGTTGCCGACGCTGCTCGCCGGGTTGAACGGGGTGGACGGGATCGAATGGCTGCGCGTGCACTATCTCTACCCGAACACGGTGAGCGACGCGTTGATCGACGCGATGGCGCGGCTGGAGAAGGTCGTTCCGTACGTCGACATGCCGCTGCAGCACGCCCATCCGGCGATGCTGAAGCGAATGCGCCGTGGCGGCTCGGGGCAGGGGCACTTGCGGCTGTTGGCGAAGTTTCGCGCGGCGATGCCGGCGGCGGCGTTGCGGACGACGCTGATCGTCGGCTTTCCGGGCGAGACGGAGGAGGAGTTCGCGGCGCTGCTCGAGTTCGTTCAAGCCGCCCGCTTCGACCATCTCGGTGCGTTCACGTACTCGCACGAGGAGGGGACGACGGCCTACGAGTTGGCGGACGATGTCCCGGAGGAACTCAAGCAGGAGCGCCGCGAGCGGCTGATGGAGCTGCAGCAGTCGTTGGTGCTCGACAAGCTCGAGGAGCGCGTCGGCGAGGAGGTCGAGGTGCTCGTCGAGGGCGAGCATCCGGAGACCGAGTTGCTGCTGGTCGGCCGCCTGGCGACGCAGGCGCCGGACGTCGATGGGCAGGTATTGATCAACGACGGCATAGCCGACGTCGGCCGCATGGCAAGGGTCGAGATCACCGAGGTAGCGGGCTACGACTTGGTGGGAAGGATTGTGGCGTAGGATTAGGAAGGGCCCTTTCTTTTTGGCCCTAGCCCTTGTAGAAGAGTCCTCCTTCTGCACGCGAAAGTGGCGAAATGGCAGACGCGCAGGATTCAGGATCCTGTGGGGTAACACCCGTGGGGGTTCAAGTCCCCTCTTTCGCACTCGTCCTCCGAAGCCTCGGCTAAGGAGGATCCTCTCAGCCTTGGGCTCAGCCTAGCTGGCTGGGGAACCTCACAAATCCCCGTCGCCCTCGCGGCCGCGGGGGCCCAGAATCTCCCACCAATCGTGGATTCCCGCTCCCCGCTCCCGCTCCCCAGGAGGAAAAGATGTGGAGCACTCTCCCAATGGCATTTGCTTAAGGGTCTAGCGCCATTCGCTTAAGGAATGCGGTATCGACGAACACGTATTCCTTCGTGAGCCGAGGTCAGGCGGGGGCCAGAGTTGGGGCGGGTTTGCTGGCTTTGATTGCCTCCTTGTGTGGACGCCACTTGGAATCGGGTCGCAGGGATCGACGCGGGAAGGAACGACCGGGCCGCATACGTTGGTAGTGCGAGACGACGGCACGGAAGGTTCGTTGAACAGCGGCCTGCAAACGGTGCTGGAGCAGAAGGAGTTCTTCGAGATTGCGTTGGATGACGTGGACGCAGTTCTTGAAGTTGGTTTTACGTGTGATGGTTGCGAGTGAGTTGGCGTCGGTTGGAGTCTGGGGCGTTGAGATGAGAGGCGAGTTGAGTTCGAGGTCGGCTCGATTGGCAAACAGGCGGTTCATGGTGATGAGGACGAAGTGCGCGAACAGCTCTTGTTTGACGCCGCGTTCGGTGCGGGCGTGAAAGTCCTCGATGTCGAAGATGCGCTTGCTGACCTTGTAGAGCTCCTCGATGCCCCAGCGAGCGTGGTAGAGTTCGACGAAGTCGTGCAGCGGGTAGTGTTGGTGAGCTGCGACCAAGGTGGTGCCGAGGTAGAAGGTGGCACCTGCGATCTCGTATTTGAGCAGGCGCATTCGCAGCGGGACGATGTCGACATCGGGCAACTGCCGGCGGATGTCGCGCTGGTGCGGCGGGGAAGGATAGAGGAGGACCTCGGCATCGGTCTGGGAACTCGCGAAGAAGTCTTGCATCACCGTGGGCATGCTTTCTTGCAGGCGAAAGACAGCGTGGATGCCGCGGTGGTGGTGTTGGTAGAGCAGCGGGTAGGAGAAGTATCCCCGGTCGTAGACGACGATGTCGTCGTTTTGGAGCGCATCGAGGTGACGTATGGCACAGAGGCGCTCGTTGCCGTGCGAGACGAGGTCGAAATCGAAGGGCAGCTGAGATTTGAGCTGGTATAGGCAGCTGAGCAGGCCCTGGGGGTAGTGCGCTGGGTCGGTGGGAAGGGGGTAGCCGGCGGCGCGCAATTCGCGCGGCAGATTGAGCTTGGAGCCGTCGACCGCAAAGAGCCGGTGAGCTCGCCACGTATAGGGCGGGCCATCGCTGGCATAGGCTTGCAGGATTCGCTGGTTGGCGCGCAGGAAGATCGTTTCATCGAGCTTCTTTCGTGCCGCACAGAAAGAGGAGGCGGCGATCGCGTTTTTCTGTGGCAACGGCAATTCGAGTTTCTCGCAGCTGTGCCAAAGATCGTCGATGGTGGTGCCGTAGCTTTGCGCGTTCTTGGAGCAGACCAAGCGAAAGATCAGGAGCATGAGCATGCGCGAGTCGATGACCCGTTTACGTAGGCGCCACTTCTGGTCGTACTCGTCGGCGACCTCGTGCAGGATGTGCACCACCTCCTGCCACAGGGTGAGGAAGCCATCATCGAGCGATCGGTGGCGGCTGGCCCGGCGTTCGTCACGCGCTCGCTTGTCGAGTTCGGCAGTGGTGGTGGTGGTCAAGCACGGCTGCCAGGCCGGGCACAGTGGGTAGAGGTAGATGTCCTTCTTGGTCTTGCTGCTTTCATGCCCGGGGGCTAGGCGTCCGCGCCCCTGAGTCTGGCCCACATGCTGCCAGTTGGCGGCTCGATAGCAGCTGCCGGCGAACAGCGTGGGATCGACGAACGTTTCGATGAGTACGGGTCGATAGGAATAGATGTCGAGCCAATCGTCGGCGATCTGCCGTGTGGCCACCGACAGGGCATGGCTGGCCAAGTTGGGAACGCGTACCCAGGGAAAAATCAGGAAGCGGTCGTTGCTCAGCGCCAGCGGCAGCAACTTCGCTCGATGTTTGTCATCCCAGCCGATCCACGGGTCGCGGGGCGCCAGGGCCCAGGCCGCGGAGGCAGAAAACAGCAGGCAGCCGAGTCTTTGTTGACGCGCTTCGCTGACGATGAAGTAGCCCAGCTGAGCGCCCACGGGCTGTCTGTAGCCCAAGTAATGGTAGGTCTGCAGGTAGGCCTTCCACGCCTGGCGGTCTTCTGCCGAGCGCACCAGTTCAAGGCGAATTGGCCTGACGCTCTCCAAGGCGCACTCGAGCTCGGAGTCGCACGGATCCTGGTCGAAAGTCGGCACGGGCCGTACCGGTGTTGCTCTCTGCCGCTTGTCCGGCAGTCTCCCCACGCCATGGCCCTCGAGCGCTTCGAGCATCTTCAAGCAGGCCTCGACCTTGTTTCTGCCGTTGGGGCCCTTCCAGCGCAGATGCTCGCACAGGGTCTGGGCCAACTCTTTGCGACTCAGATTCGGAAAGCGCTCGACGCTCTGCTGCACAAACGCCAGCTGTCTCCGTGTGAATCTATGCCCGCTAAATATAGTCCTCGGCAGCGAGTCGACCGATCTCATCGGCTTATACTCTGGCTCGATCGTCCCAAGAGGTTAAGCAGAAAATGCCGACCTCATTCCGGAGCACAATGAACGTCCATGAAATCAGCCGCTTACGGTGTGAAGAAGAATTCTCTTTCCAACGCCCGAGCATAAGCGAATGCCATTGGGGGGGGATGGGGGACGTAGCGGTTGTGAAAAATTCACAATTGCCTTGGAATCTGAGCGGCCGACAACTTTCGACGTCGGGCGACGAGAGCGCCCCAGCTGGTGTGGGTGTGGTCACCGATGGCCAGTACAGGCAGCGTGGCGGCCTTTTCGTGCCCGCCAGGGTGATTCACCGTGCCCGAGACGGGCACCTCATGGTGCTATTTTACGTGCTGGCCAGGCTGATCCAGCGCAAGAGGTTGAAGGTCACTGCGTTGAGGAGGTTTAAATCCCGTTCATCGTGTCAACAAAGAAATAGATCGATTCGGGATGTCTTACGGGTGACGGCCGAGGGTCGTCGGAGACAGCGGGACTCGTACATTTCGGGGCGAGAAGAGCATGCCGCCGCAACTCGTGCTAGGCGCGGTCGCATGCCTGCAATGCTCAACGACTGCCACCCGATTCCGGCTGACTATTTCGCAGAGGTCCTCGGCGACGAACGTGTTCGCGTCAATTGGCGTATGGCGATGACGCCACAAAGCGCGCCGGCGCAGAACGTCGCCATACCGGAAATGGGGGACGCAGAGACAATTCGGACAATTCGATGCGCCTCGGCTGTGTTTGGCTTTCTTGACATAGCTGCTGCCACGCGGCTCGCTGGTCTCATGCGGTTTCTTTCGGGGTCGCACCTGTCGACGTGGCTGAAACCGTTGGTGAACGGGCCCCGCGGGGAGGGCGGAAATTCGCGTTAGCGCGGCGCCGCGGTTTCGGGCGCAAAAGCGACGCCTGAACGCAGGGGGCTCGATCGAGCTCGAGGGAACACGGGCGCTTCGCGAGTCCTGCGTCCTGCAAGCCGACAGGAGGACTCTGCGTCGATGTGACCCAGATGGGGCTTTCACGGGCGTAGGACTACGCGCGTGGGATTGCAGGATGTCGGCTTCGTCGTGCCACAGGTAAGGATGGGCATGTCCTGCAAGGATGGGCTATCTGGTCTGACAATGTCTGAACCCGGTGCGGTTGCACGGCAGCGAGTCTGGTGCCGGGCAGTCGTGGCCAGCGTCGCCCTTGCCGCGCTTACTCTTCATGGATCTCCCGCCTGCGGCCAATCGTTGGGTTCGGCGGCAAGCTTCGCCATCCTGGGTGGCACGGGCGTGACCGCTGCGGGGACCGGAAGCATCATCACCGGCGACGTCGGCGTCTCGCCGGGGACTTCACTCATAGGCTTTGGCACGGCTGCAGTCGTCGTCCCACCCTTCTCAACGCATGCCAACGATAGCGCCGCGATGGCGGCCCAAAGCTCGGTTGCGACTCTGTATGCATCCCTTGTCGCTGCCGGGCCCTGCATCCCCCTGGCCATGCAATTGAATGGCGTGACGCTTGCCCCCGGGATCTATTGTTTCGCATCCACCGCTGATCTCGCAGCTGCTGGGACCCTCACCCTCGACGGCGCCGGAACGTACATCTTCCAGGTCGGCAGCGCCCTCACCGCCAACGTCCTGTCGACCGTACTCCTGACCAACGGAGCCGACCCGTGTGAGGTGTTTTGGCAGATCACAAGCGCCGCCACTCTCAATGGAATCAGCTTCGTAGGAACTGTAGTCGCGCAAGCAGGCGTCACACTGGGCGCCGGCACTATATCCGTTCCCGTAAATCTAACCGGTAGAGCATTGACCACGGCTACTGGTGCTGTAACGCTCGCTGGCTTCGACACCGTCGGAGGGTGCAGCGCCGCGGCAACACCAACACTCACGCCGACAGACACTCCAACCGAAACGCCAACAGCAACGCCTACCGATACCTCAACGGAGACGCCAACCAGCACTTCTACGGAATCTGCCACTAGTACGCCCAGCACGACCGCAACCCGAACGGCGAGTGCCACGCCGACTGAGACTTCAACAACCACGGCCACCGATACGCCGACGCCGACGCCGACGGAGACCTCCACCGGAACACCGACACAGGCGCCGACCGTCACGCCAACCAGTACGGCCACCGACACGCCCACCGTGACCCCCACAG
>Ga0163153_10000768_pt1 | contig 53877 bp, 47 predicted proteins | sample OliLakLV19MP6IB1_FD_148629 | JGI IMG/M metagenome (GOLD analysis project Ga0163153, IMG submission 148629) | Freshwater microbial mat bacterial communities from Lake Vanda, McMurdo Dry Valleys, Antarctica - Oligotrophic Lake LV.19.MP6.IB-1 | ecosystem: Environmental > Aquatic > Freshwater >... | reverse complement strand
GGGGGTCGCAGGCCAGTTGCCATGCAGACTCTCCCGGCACTTCCCGTAATGCATATGCACAATAATCGCGCAGCACCTGGTCCTGCCAGCTATCGAACGGTGCGCGATGCTTGAAGCGTTGGTACATCTCCTTCGCATCATGCCAGCGGTTCTTGCGGCGACTGGCCGGACTGTCAGCCGGGTCGATGGGCTCCACAGTGATGAAATGCTTTTCAAATTCATCCGGGTGAAAGATGACCGGGTCGATCAGCAGCAACTGTTTGAATCTTCCCGGTTGGGTGGCTCCAAGATAAGCGGCGATATAGCCGCCCATGGAATGGCCGACACCCACGACTTGCCTGAGGTCGAGAGTATCCAGCAGCTCCTCAATATCTCTGGCCATGAGCTGCCAGTCCACCGGGCCGTGTCGATCACTGCCGCCGTGGAATCGAACATCCACTGCGTAGATATGCACGTTCGGCAGCAGGCGCGCAATGCTGTCCCAGCAACGGCTGTGAAAGCCGGTGGCGTGCAGCAACAGCACCGGGTCGCTGTTACCCGGCCACTCGTTTACTCGCAGCGTGACGTCAGTCAGTTTTACTGCATAGGTGTTGGGTTCGCGTTGAATCAAGGGTATTCATCCTCGGTGGTGTCAAGCAGGTTGGGCCAAAGCTCCAGGTCACTGTCCAGCTTTTGAGTGACGGGCAGGCCGAGTTGGCGCAGTAACAGGGGAAAAACATCCACACTGCGCAACGGCGGAATGCGCAGTCCAGATGGAATACCAGGCCCGGCTGCGATGAATATGCCCTGCATCTCCGGCACCTCCGGCGCCCAGCCATGGTCCCCTGGATTAATCTTTAAAGCCATTTTCATGCTCGACAAAACGGCACAGCCGGGCTCTGGCATCAGTATCAAATCCGGAAATCGTGGGTTGTCGCCAATCTGCCAGGATGCCGGTGCATCTTCAGGACGATAAGCGGTGCCGCAGTCCCAGGCCAGATTGATGGCTTCTTGCAATGCTGCAACACGTTGCGGGTCGGCGCTATCGAAATAAAGAAATAGATAGCTGCCTCCATCGATCGGGGTAATTCCTTGAAGGTCAAACTGCCGCTGCAATACAAACGGCTTGTGGCCCCGGGTGTATGCAGCCTGGCCGTGATCCGACACCAGCACGATGCTGACCTGGTCGGCATAAGGTAAAGCGTCAATACCGTCCATCAGGCGCTGCAGGTAACCATCTACACGGCTGATTGCTGCGATCGCTTCTGGGGAGCCGATGCCGCCCCAGTGACTGTGATCATCGACATCTTCAAAATATAACGTGATCATTTGCGGGCGCTGCTCTTCGGGCTCGGCCAGCCATTGCAGCACTTGTGTAACACGTTCATCACCGCCGATGGATTTGTCATAGGCATTCCAGTGATCTGGTCGGATTCCCTGGATCGCAGCCTCACTGCCAACGAAGAAAAATGCAGCCGTTTTCATGCCGGCTTTCGCGGCTGCAACCCAGATCGGTTCACCGCCATGCCAGCGCCCATCTTGAGCACTTTCTTTTTGTTTGTAGACATACCAGTCGCCGCTTTCACGATCGCGAAATTCGTTCGCCACCAGGCCGTGGTTTTGCGGATAAAGACCGGTTGCAATGGAATAGTGGTTGGGAAACGTGAGGGTGGGGAAAACCGGTAACAAGGCGGCAGCTTTTACACCCCGTGCAGCCAATGCATGCATCGCGGGAGTGGGATATTTGTCCATGTAATCCCAACGAAAGCCGTCTATTGAGACCAGAACCAGGTAAGGTTTGTTGAACTTGCTTGCTGCCTCAGCGTGCGAGACGTGGACAGCCAGCAGCAACAGCATTAAGAGAGCTAATGGTCGAAATGGTTGAGGCATGGTCCGGGACAGATTATGAATTAACAGCGCACATTAAAGCAGTGATGGATTGCTGTGTCATGACGAAGTGCTCACAAAGCCCAAGGAACGGTGTGGCGGTGTTGCATGCGCCTTTGGCGATTGCGGCTTAGGCAACTGCTGCTGGAGTTATTTCTCGCGTCTTTGCACGAAATGGGTTCCAGCGCTGATTTTTATTTTAAATAAACCGATCTGTTTAGTCTATGTTTGCTTAAACTTGGAGCTTATGAATAGAACTAATAGACCGATAGATCTAATGATTCAGGAATACACCATGGGTAATAGTCGCCGAATGCTTAATTGCGCCGTTTCGCGCAATAATTCGGGTTGATTGGAGGCCCGACCCAAAGTTGAAAGGCCTTGCAGTAATGCCAGCAGCGCATAAGCCGTGTGCACCGGCTCAACACCGGGGGCAATACTGCCATCTTCGATGCCTTGACGGATCAGTCGTCGGAACTGGGACTGAATTTCTGCCATAGACGATTGAATCAAAGGCAGGGCTTCGGGTTCTGCACAAGACAACTCCGCCGCCAATACCCCCAAACCACAACCCAAAACCATTCCCTGGCCGGCTTTGTGTTCATCCGCCTGGTCCAGCCACAAGCTGAAAAACGCCACCATACGGTCACGCCCCGTTTCGGCCGAGGCCCGGGCTTGTTCCAATGATTGCCTTTGCTGTACTGCAAGTTGCTCCAGCACCGCCGCTAGCAGAGCTTGTTTGCTGGGGAAAAAATGATAAAAGCTGCCTTTGACCACGCCCGCTTCGGTGCAAATGGCGTTGATACCCACGGCCTGATATGCGCTTTTGTGAAACAGGCGCTGAGCGGCATTTAAAATGCGTTGCCGGCTATCGGATGGGCCGTCAGCGCGCTCATCAGATTGGCCATTAGTTTGCGTGGCGGGCTTGGAATCAGACTGAGCCATGACTGCAGCATAAATAGAATAAACCGGTTTGTCTAGACCTTCTGGTCAGGTGCTTTCCCAGTGCTATTTAGTGACCTTGCCAGCATTGGGTATCTGGCAAACATCCAATACCTTGGGTGGTTTGTTATGAAAGAATTTATGTTTACGGATACGTCGGTCTTCCAGCATTTGCTTGAAGGGCTTGCTTTCACTGTCCATAACCAGTGCTTTCATTTGCTCTTGTTCCGGCAGTTCACTACCCAGCCGCATACTGCGAATCCGACTGCGTGCTGTATCAGAGCTGATAATGCCGTCCGCGCTCGGCGAACCACGTTGGATGTTTTGCACCACATCCATGCCCTCGATAACGCGGGCAAATACATTCATGTTGCGGTCCAGGTACCGTGGTGCCTGTCCAATCACAATATAAAAGTCAGTGCGCGAAGAATCGGCATCTTCGTTGCGCGCCATGGCTACCATGCCGGGGCAGTGGCTTAACCAGAGCATGTCGGTTTTCAGTTCACGCGCTACCGGGAATGCGTCCACAAAACCAGTTTCGTCGGCAAAAAAATCCGGCTTCTGAACTGAAGTGAAAGGCATTTCCGCATCCCAGGCAATGGCAAATTCTGCATCGAGTTCGGGTATTTCACTGAGCTCTCCCAGGTCGGACTCATCCCCACCCTGCGCTACAAAGCCATCGATAACCCGGTAAAAGCTCAAGCCGTCGTAAAAGCGGCTCAGCACGAGTTGGCGGAACTGTTTTACAGTTTTAGGCGCAAAGCGTGGATTGAGCTCCAGCACAAAGCGACCGTCCAGCAACTCAACAAAAACCAGATTGTCTGGTTCTACCTGGCGCCAGATCATGTCTTGGGCTGACGCACCAGCACTGCTGAGAAGTAATACGCCGATGACGAAAAGTGTCTGGATTGGCCGCATCTGAGACTGTCCTTTATAAATCAAGAATCAGGGAATCTGAATCTTACCACCGCCGCCCATGCCACCCAGGCCGCCGGAATTTCCCCCGCCTCCGGGCACCACAATGGAGGATGTCTGCTGACGCTGCATTTCGCGCAACTCTTCCATGGTCTGCTCAAAGGCCTCCTTGGCAGCAGGCCCAAAGCCAGCAATGGCTTCAGTCAATGTCATGGCCTCAATTTCAAAGTTCAGTGGCATAGGCCCTGCCTGGGTCATAACCTGAGTACTGCCGACATAGGTCTGTTTGCGGCTGCTGTCTGGCTCGCCGTTGCTGGTTACTGGGGTCATGCGACGGATTGTGCCCACGGCATTATCGGTAAACACATCTTCCCGATACATGGCATCTGCCTGCATTTGGATTTCTTGCTGGTTTCTTGCCTCATTCATTGCTCAATTCCTGTTTGGCTTGCGTTTAAATTTGGGGACGGACCGCTGCCAAGGCAAGATCATGTTAAGCCTGACAGGCTCCAAGGGGTTAGAATAAACGACCCTTTCAATCAACGGAATGAGTGCAGGACTATGAGCGATATTCAAACCCGGGAAGTTACTTACCAGGCAGGCGATTCCAAAATGAAGGGCTTTTTGGCCTGGGACGGCGCTGTGACCGGGCAGCGCCCTGGCGTGTTGGTGGTGCATGAATTCTGGGGTTTGAACGATTACGCCAGGAATCGGGCAGAAATGCTGGCCGAACTGGGTTATACCGCGCTGGCGGTGGATCTGTACGGTGAGGGCAAAGTAGCAGCCGACCGCGATGAAGCCGCTGAGTTAATGAATCAGTTGCTGGCAGACATGCCGGAATGTCGCGCCCGCTTCGGCGCCGCACTGGATTTACTCAAGGCGCATGAGACGGTAGATGAAAATTGTACTGCCGCCATCGGTTACTGCATGGGCGGTGGCATTGTTTTGCATATGGCGCGCTATGGTCTGGATTTGGATGTGGTTGCTTCCTTTCACGGCAGCTTGCCGCTGGCAGTGGCGCCTGCAGGTGAAGGTGCTGAAGTCACCGCGCGAATCGTGGCCTATAACGGTGCAGCCGACAGCTTCATTCCAGCCGAGGCCATCACCGCGTTCAAGGCAGAAATGGAAAAGACCGGCGCGGACTATCAATTCATCCAGTTACCGGGCGCATTGCACGGCTTCAGCAATCCCGAGGCCACTGCCAAGGGTGAACAGTTCAACATGCCTTTGCAGTATGACGCTCTGGCCGACACATGTTCCTGGGCCCATATGCGCTTGCTGCTGCAGTGGACTTTTCAGCAATGACGCATGAGTTTTTCACGGAAGTAGCAGGGGCAGAAGCATGAGCAACAATGGCGAAGGCAAACACGAAGGGAAACCTGCGAACAAAGCCGAAGGCAAGGCATTAGGTGTAGGTGGTGTGTTTTTTCGCTCGCCCGATCCGGCTGCTTTGGGCGCTTGGTATGCACGTTATCTGGGTTTGAAAATGGAGTCCTGGGGCGGTACTCAGGGCACCAGTTTTCCTCCTGATGATATGCCGGAGCATTCATTTACTGTGTGGAGCATCTTTAAGGACGATACCGAGTACTTTGGTGAAAAAAAGCAGGGCTTTATGTTCAATCTGGTGGTGGATGACCTGGATAAAGCCTTACGCCGTGTGACTCTCGGTGGCGCTGCAGTGTTGCCGGATCGCGAGGAACACGATTATGGCCGGTTCGGCTGGTTCGTTGATCCTGATGGCAACCGGGTGGAGTTGTGGGAGCCACCTACAGAACTACCCGTTGCTGATGCCGATGATGATGATGGGCAGCCTGCGGCATGAGCGATGCAGAATCTCAGCGCATCGATGAGTTGGAAAGCCGCCTGGCATTTCTGGATGACACCGTTGAGCAACTCAATGCAGTGACTGCACGACAGGATCGTGACATCGGATTGATGCAGCAGCAGTTATCGGAGCTGACAGCCAAATTGGCTGATTTGGGCGGATCAGCAGGTGAAGAGGGCGAAGGCTCCCAGCACGAAGTCCCACCGCACTATTGAAACCTAATAAGGAAGTTCCAAGGCCGGCTCCTGCATGGCCGATAACTGTTCACGCAGCGACAGGATCAGGTTTTCGCCGTAACGCGGTTCCCCAAACCAGGGAAAAGCGACTGGAAAAGCCGGGTCTTCCCAACGGCGCGCCAGCCAGGCTGCGTGGTGCAGCATGCGCAAGGTGCGTAAGGCTTCGATCATTTGCAATTCAGCCATGTTGAAGTGATGGAACTGGCGATAACCCTCCAGCACATCGGCCAGTTGTATTTGCATCTCCTGTCTGTCACCCGACAACAACATCCACAGGTCCTGGATGGCTGGGCCTGACTGGCAGTCATCCAGGTCAACGAAGAAAGGCCCATCACGCCAGAGCAAATTGCCCGGGTGCAGATCGCCGTGTAAACGGATTGAAGCGCAGTGACTGCAACGCTCATAAGCTGCGCGGATATGCACCATCAGATCTGCCGTCAGGCTACTGAAAGCGTCTTCCACATGCGAGGGTAACCAGCCGCCTTCCAGAAGCGTAGCAATGGATTCATCACCAAAACGCTCTGCGCTCAGCGCCGGCCGGTGTTTGAACTTGCGCACCGAACTCACCGCATGAATGCGGCCGAGGAATCGGCCCAGCCATAAGCGGGTTTCCTTGTCGCCCAGCTCAGGAGCATGGCCACCCTGGCGTGGAAACAGGGCAAAACGGAAGCCGCTGTCATGATGCAGGCTGGCGCCGTTGATCAGCAACGGCGCAATCATGGGAATTTCAGCCTCGGCCAGCTCCTGGGCAAAGCCATGTTCTTCGAGGATTTGCTCATCGCTCCAGCGCCCCGGTCGGTAGAACTTGGCGATGAGAGGTTGCTCCTCTTCGATGCCTACCTGGTAGACGCGATTCTCATAACTGTTCAGCGCCAGCAGCCGCCCATCAGTAAGCAAGCCCACTGATTCAATTGCATGCAACACCGTATCCGGGTCGAGGCGGTAATAGGGTGCCAATTCCTCGGCCATGTCATCAGGCGGGTCACTGGCCGGATCGTTAATATGAGAATTCATCACCGCATCATACCCGTAAGCCTTCGGTCCTGATGGCAGCATTGAATAAATGAACCACACAGCATTTGAGGATTCCGTTAAAATGTCCCGCATCATTTTCGGATCACTAAAGAACCGGTGAAAATCCCGCAATGGGACAGAGTCGGCATCACCAGCCCTTTGCGGGCGGAAGGACTTATGGCAATCGGCACCAAGAATCTGGCTTTATTCTGTGACTTTGAAAACATCGCGCTCGGCGTGCGCGATGCCAAATTTGCACGTTTTGAAATTGACGAAGTACTTGAACGATTGCTGGTCAAAGGCAACATCGTAGTCAAGAAAGCCTATTGCGATTGGGAACGCTACAAGGATTTCAAAGGCGCGATGCACGAGGCATCCTTTGAGTTGATCGAAATTCCTCATGTACGGCAGTCGGGCAAGAACTCGGCTGATATACGCATGGTGGTAGATGCCTTGGACCTCTGCTACACCAAATCTCACGTTGACAGCTTTGTGATCATATCGGGTGATTCGGATTTTTCACCGCTGGTTTCCAAGCTGCGTGAAAACAACAAGGAAGTGATCGGTGTTGGCGTAAAGAACTCAACCTCTGATCTGCTGATCGCCAATTGTGACGAATTCATTTTCTACGATGACCTGGTGCGCGCCTCTGAACAGCGCCGTAATCCGCGTAAGAAGAAAACTGAAAAGAAGGAAGTTGAAGACAAAAGTGGGACGACGGCCGCCCAGCCGGAATCGAAAAACGACAAGGCTGAGAGAGCCTACGAATTGGTGCTTGAAACCATCGATGACTTGTTCTCCGAACGTGGCGATGAGGACAAAATCTGGGGTTCCATGGTCAAGCAGGCCTTAAAGCGGCGTAACCCTGGTTTTAATGAGACTTATCATGGTTTTCGATCTTTCGGCAAATTGCTGGAAGAAATGCAGAGCAAGAAAATGCTCACCATGGAGCACGATCAAAAGTCCGGTGGCTACATCATAACCGCCGTCAACTGATTGATTTGTTGGCACATGCTGGGTGGTGAGTGTATGATGCGTTTGCTGCTTGACGTGGCGATACTTTGGAGTGAGGGCTCAGAAGTTACCGTAGATTCTCATATCCGTTCCAGGTTCCGCTTCGTTCTAATCAGTAGGTCACCTGTTCTGGGTGCGATCCCGGGGTGTAATTTCAGATTTATGAAGTGAGTTCTAATAATGTCAGATGCAGTTACAGGCACCGTTAAATGGTTTAATGACGAAAAAGGTTATGGTTTCATCGCTCGCGAAGGCGACCGTGACGTGTTCGTACACTACCGGGCTATTGAAATGGAAGGCCGTAAAACCCTCAAAGAAGGGCAACAGGTAAAATTTACGATTGGTGAAGGCCAGAAAGGCCCCCAGGCGGAACACGTAAGTCCCGTCTGAACCAGAGTAAAAACAGGCAAAAAGAAAAACAATCCCCGGTGAGCTAACGCTTCCGGGGATTTTTTTTGGCCTTGCTTGTGAAATATCGCTAAGGTATTGTCTTGGCAAAATGGCTGGGCTCGCCCGTTCGCTGATAGAATTTGCTGCCTTTCTCCAATACAGGTGGCATCCCGGCCTGTCTTCAACGGACATTCACTCACTAAATTCATAGGATCATCTGTCTGCTGAACCCAGTTCAGCTCGCAATTTCTTCAGTTCTTTGTAGCGCGTTGGAATATCGTCACGCTTAGCGGCCAAGCGTAAATCCCGCAGTTGTTCCAGAGAATTCAGCAGCACGTGCAGCGGCGGCCCACTGGCAGTGATGTTGTCCAGCCCGTCAGCCGGTAACTGAGCTGCGGGTTGCTGGATGTACTTCTCCACCAACCGGTTGTGGTGTTGGGCTGCGGCGTGGCCGTGGGCGTCCACCGTAGCAAGATAAGCCCGCAGGTTTTTCTCGAAGGTTTCTGGTCGATTGCGGGCTCGGGACAATTCCAGGAATTGCGTCATGAAGCTTTTGCGCCGAGAACAGTCTTTCAACATCGCTTGCTCTTCTGGCAGCATGAATAAGTATTTGTCAGTCAGAATCTGCGCATAGGTTGGATTGTCTGCATTGCACACACCCAGCAGCAAGTCGATGACGTTGATGCCCGCAAAGTCGCCGGCATTGGCTCCGCGGTAAACTTTTGGCCCTACGCGATAGGGTTTGTAGTACGGGCGGACACAACTGAAAAAGCGCGCCGGGTCCAGTTCGTTGAACAAACGATCATTCCACTTGGCCACATCGTCCAGTGCGGATTTGGCATCCTCAAACAGATAGCAGGCCAAGGGGTGCGATACACCCAAAGGCAGTATTCGGCGCAAGGTTTCAGCCGCACGCTGGTAAGCAAATACACCCAAAGAATTGTAGTCCAGGAAAATTCGTTCATCCTCGAGCGAGGTAAAACTGCGGTATTTGCCATCAACTGCCAGGTTATGAGTGGTGAGATGGCTGCTGGCGAATCGCGGACTGACGCCCAGTGTGGTTGAGATGTGCAGCGCCAGCGCTGATGCCTCAACCAACGGCGAAGTAGTCTCGCGCGACGGTTCGGTGATGTCATGTCTGCGACACGCGGCCATATACAGGCCAACGCAGCCCAGCAGGTTGTAAGCGGCATCAAAGCCCTGGTCGGTGCTGCCTTCCTTGAGCAACGGCCTGATCAGGGCACGACCGCCTGCCACCAACTGCTCGCGAATGCTGGCCCCAGCTTCCGGTACCACGTGTCTGGCTTCCTGGGCGAAGTAGATTTCCTCAAGCTCCGTATTCATCTGGCGGAAATCCGTGCGGATCCAGTGGTCCAAGGCGCGGGCTTTTTTCGACATGGTTCAATTTCCTGAAATTCTTCGGGTTAACGGTCTGTCATGGCTTGAACAGATTTGCCTGATCGGAAGGCTATTCTAGCTATTCAATCTGTCATTAGTTCGCTAATATCGCTATTAAATAACGATAAGTTAGTGGAAAGCACTAAGATATTCAGATTTGGAAATAAAAATGACTAATGAACTGGACGATACCGATCGCCGCCTTTTGGACTTGCTGCAACAACACGGTCGATTGACCAATGTCGAGCTGGCGGAGCGCTTGAATCTGTCGGCCACACCGGTTGCCCGCCGTTGGAGGCGATTGGAAGAGCAAGGCTATATCAGCGGATACATTGCACTGATAGATCAGAAACGGGCCGGCTTTGATGTAACTGCCTATGTATCTGTGCGCTTAAGTGCCAACGAATGGAAAACCGCAGAGGCGTTTGAGCTGGCGGTAAAAAATCTGGCCAACGTGATGGACTGCAGTGTGGTAACCGGTTCCAGCGATTACATGCTGCGTGTGGTTGCTCGCGACCTGGAAGACTATGAGCGTTTTCTCAAACGTGAGTTGGCGGTGATTGATGCCATCAATACCATCGATTCCACCATCGTGCTGAATCGTATCGTCAGTCGCACCCAGTTGCCGCTGTAACGCCGCAGCTATTAATGATAAACCCAAGAGGTGATCTCTAAATACCAGTCAGTGCCGTGGCAGCAAGCTTGATGTGCGCGTTGTTTCAGAAGTGAACACGGCAAAAAAACCCGGCCAGTGGCCGGGTCAGTGAGCATGATGATGTTCTGAATCATTTGAGAAACAGAGTCCATCTATTTTTGGATCCGGCCAAGTTCCCCCTCGACCTTTCTCCTTTCTTACCTGTCCCCCATGCATTCTGTTGCAACATGAACAAGCTGATAAACCTGTACTTTCTCTATCTCTGCCAGAGGCAGTACAACTGATCTTTTAGTCAGTTTGCAGGTGGCGAATACTTTCCAGCTCAAGAATGACCAGCACCAAATCGCCTGTCCTGCGAAACTGTCATCCTTGCCATAAAATCGTTGTGTCACTTCCTCCTGGCAGTTCCATTTAAAGTCGGGAAGAGACGGAGCCTCGTTTGGGCAAAGAGGGGCGAGGATCCGTCTCGTTCCCACTAACTGCTACCAGTCAGTTAGTTCGGGAGTATTAAAGCAAGAAGTGGGCCAAGCTAGGGAGAATTGTTTATGTTGTTTAAAAACATGAACATAGAGGATATGTGTTCAAACATAAACCCGTAATTGCGGCGGGCTCAATGTCCGTGTGTGTCATGCGCGTGACAATAATTGTCACTTGCTTGAGTTTATTTGCGACAGCGTAAATGTTAGATCGTCATCCCGGCCAAACCTGCATCGTCATCCCTGCCATAGCTGGATCGTCATCCCGGCCATAGCTGGATCGTCATCCCGGCCATAGCTGCATCGTCATCCCGGCCTTGATCCGGGGAATCCATCGCCCATAATGTGCTGGTGGATTCCGGATCAAGTCCGGAATGACGGCGAGCATTTCAAATAGGCCTCAACCAATTCCATTGATCCGGCGTCTGGCCGTTGAACAGGCCAAAAAACGCATCCTGGATTTTGCGGGTGATGGGTCCGCAACCCCCTGCTCCGATGGTCATATGATCCACCTGGCGCACCGGTGTTACTTCTGCTGCCGTACCGGTCATAAAGACTTCATCGGCTGCATAGAGCTGCTCGCGGGCAATGGTCTGCTCTTGCACTTGCAGGCCCATCTGCGCAGCCAGCGTCATCACGGTGCTACGGGTAATGCCCGCAAGTATGGAAGCCGATCCGGGCGGGGTCAGTATCCGCCCCTGCGAGACGATAAAAATATTCTCGCCAGCGCCTTCGCTGAGCAGGCCGTCATTACCCAGCGCGATGCCTTCTTCGAAGCCACGATCACGGGCCTCCATGCCAATCAACTGGCTGGAAAGGTAATTGCCACCGGCTTTAACGCCCGGTGGAATGGTGTTTGGAGCCAACCGGTTCCACGAGGAGATACAGGCGCGAATACCGTTGCGCAGTCCTTCTTCGCCCAAGTAAGCACCCCATTTGGTGGCGATGATAATCACGTCTACCTTGCTCATGTCTTTGGGCAACACACCCAGGCCGCAGTTGCCACGCATGACCAACGGACGCAGATATGCACTCTTCAGGCCATTGGCCTTAACCGTGTCGCAGCAAGCCTGGCTGAGCTCTTCGTTGCTGTAGGTCAAAGGAATGCGGTACACGTCGGCCGAAAAGCGCAAACGCTTGATGTGATCTTCCAGGCGGAAAACTGCCGTGCCTTGGTTGGTTTCGTAAGCACGAATACCCTCAAACACCGAACTGCCATAATGCAGGGCGTGACTGAGTACGTGTACTTTGCAATCATCGGCATCACGCATTTCGCCGTTGAACCAGATTTTCTGAATATCGCTCATGGAATTTACTTTTTTGAAAGGTTGAAGGATGTAAGTATCCTTGTCGGCATGTGCCGAATCAACCTTGGCATGCAAATTTTCAGTGTCGATACGCAGCAACAAACCCGTAGCTTCAAAACGAATACAATTCGGTTTACCTTAATAATCAGGATCACAGCATGGAATGGAAACTGTTTGCCACGATATTTGCCAGTATTTTCATTGCCGAACTGGCGGACAAAACCCAACTGGTTACCATGCTGTTTGCGGCGGATAAAGCCGTCAGCAAGTGGGTGGTTTTTGCAGGCTCAGCTTCAGCACTGGTCGTGGCCAGCGCTATGGGTGTAGTGGCTGGCAGCCTGCTCGCGCAAGTGGTCAATGTCAAAATGATGTCCATCGTGGCTGGTGCTGGCTTTATGCTGATTGGTGCCTGGACCCTTTACCATGGCCTGACCACCAGCTAGAGATGGAGTCCACTCTGACCCCACAATTAACTCCACAATTATGAACCGACAGACCACGCACTCGCATCACCACGCACCGCCGGATTACAGCCGGGCATTTGCGGTTGGCGTAACGCTCAATGTCGCATTCGTCATTATCGAAGTGGTTTTTGGCGTGTTGTCCAATTCGTTAGCGTTACTCACGGATGCCAGCCACAACCTCAGTGATGTCATCGGGCTGCTGCTGGCCTGGGGCGCAGCAACACTGGCCAAACGGAGGCCATCGACCAGGCGTACTTACGGTTATTCCCGCGCAACCATCCTCGCCTCCTTATTCAGTGGCCTGTTGTTGATGGGCGCTGTAGGCGCCATTGGCTGGGAAGCCATCACCCGATTAATGACGCCGGCACAACCTGCCGGGGTAACCATCATGGTAGTAGCCGCCATTGGTGTGGTGATCAACAGTGTTACTGCCCTGTTCTTTTTCAAAGGCAAGGACGATGATCTGAACATTCGGGGTGCCTATCTGCACATGGCAGCCGATGCAGCTGTTTCGCTGGGTGTGGTGATTTCCGGTGCCCTGATTTGGAAGTATGGCTGGTCATGGGTGGACCCGATCATCAGCCTGGTAATCGCTCTGGTGATTTTGCTTTCCACCTGGGGACTGTTGCGCGATTCGCTTAACCTTGCGGTGGACGCTGTGCCGAGAAATGTTGACCCGAAAGGCGTACGGGCTTATTTAACCGGTTTGCCCAACGTTACTGCCGTTCACGATTTACATATTTGGCCCATGAGCACCACCGATACGGCTTTAACGGCGCATTTGGTGATGCAGCCTTTACCTGCCGATAATCGTTTCCTGCACGATGTGGCGCATAAGCTGGAACATCAGTTCAGCATTGAACATGCCACCCTGCAGATTGAAAGGGCGGACAGCGAAGTGGTTTGCCACCAAGCCGGGCATTGCGCTGAATAATACGGCTCTGGTTCTACCCGAGAGGCACCAAGGGCCAGAACTTCGGAATCAACCACACCGAAACGATTAGCGCCAATATGTTCATGGGCAAGCCAATCCGCAGAAAGTCGGTGAAGCGGTAGCCTCCCGCCTGGTACACAAAGGTGTTGGTCTGGTAGCCGATGGGCGTGGCGAAACTGGCGCTACCTGCCAGCATTACAGCAACGACGAAAGGCTTGGGATCCAGTCCGGCTGCGAGGGCTGCACCTATCGCGATGGGTGTCAGCAGGATGGCAGTCGCATTGTTGCTCATGAACTCAGTCAAAAACGACGTCACCACATAGAGCGTAATCAGTAAACCCATGGGCCCCAGGGCGATAGCCCATTTGGCCAGGCCATTCACCATCAGCGTCATGGCCCCGGTTTGTTCCAGCGCCAGGCCAATCGCCAGCATGGCGAAGATCAGCAGCAGGATGGGCCAGTGTATGGCCTGGTAGGCTTGTTCCGCTGTGAGACAGCCGGTGATCACTACCGTGGTTGCGCCAATCACCGCCAGTGTGACTATAGGCATCATGTCGAAGGCAGCCAGGAGCACCACCAGGAATATGGCCAGCACGGCGATCCAGGCTTTGTCCCGATTCAGCGGCCGGTTTTCGGGTATGGCAATGTTGATGAAATTTCGGTTGTCGTAAAGGGACATCAGGTCCGCTGGAGCCCCTTCCAGTAATAAAATGTCTCCCACTTTTAGCTGCAGCTCCGAAATGCTGCGGTTGAGGCGTTTTTTGTGCCGGTAGATGCCCACTACATGTACGCCAAAACGGAGATCGAAACGCAGTTCCTTGGTGGTTTTGCCGAGGATGGGTGCCTCCGGCCCAATGATCGCTTCAACGATTTGTGCCTGCTTTTGGGCCAGAGTTTGCAACGCACCTTTTTCAACCCCCGCCAGTTTCAGGTTTTTGGTGTTGCGCAGGTTAATGACCTCGTCACGCTCACTCTCGATGATCAAACGATCTCCGGCCTTGAGCACCGCGCCCGCCGTGTTCCCTCGCAGCACATGCTCACCGCGGTGAATTTTGAGCACATGGTGACGAGCCAGGCTGCTTTCGCTGACTCTCTGGTTAATCAAAGGTGAGCCTGCGGGAATCACCGCCTCGGTAAGAAATCGCCGTGTGCCGGTGGGAAGCCGGACCGATTGTTCGGGGCGATCCGGCAGTAACCACCAGCCAAACAGCAGCATATAAAGAATGCCGGCTATAGCCAGAAGAACGCCAACTCCGGTGATGTCGAAAATGCCAAAGGCTGCCATCCCTTCACGCTGGGCGATGCTGTCAACCAGCAGGTTGGTTGATGTGCCGATCAATGTGCAGGTGCCGCCCAGAATGGCTGCGAAGGACAGTGGAATCAGGTAGCGGGATGATGCATGGCCTTGCTGCCGCGCCAGTGCGATGACCACTGGCGTGAGTACCACAACAACCGGGGTGTTGTTGACGAAAGCCGACAGGAACGCAACCGGTATTAACAGCAATAACATGGCGCGCAGCCAGGATTCGCCAGCGAGGCGACTGGCCAGTGCACCCATGCCGGCAATGACACCGGTATTCTCCAGCGCCTTGCTCAGTACAAACATGGCGCCGATGGTGATGGGCGCACCATTGGCAAAGACACCGAGGAATTCGTTCGAGCTGAGTGCACCGAAGATCAGCAACAGGCTGACGCCTAAAAGGGCGGTCACATCGGGCGGCTGGCGTTCCCGCACGAAACCGAAAAAAACGACCACCGTGATCGCCAGGACCAGGATCATTTGCAGCGACATTGAAATCTCCAATAAACGGACTGCGAACCAGGTCCCCACAACCTCTTGCTGCAGAAAATAATGCGATAAGAATCGTTATTACGCAATACATATCGCTATTAGTGTGGCGGCGAGGCTGTCTCCTACATAAGATAGACCAGCACCCATTGTAGGAGCGCGCATTGCGCGCGATTGGGCCGGAATGTCGCCCGAGAGCGGCCATTGTGCAGGGATCCACCGGTGCCGCGAATTTGCGCAGGGATGCGCACAGATCGCGGAGCACACGGATGTGCGAGAGCGATCAAAGGATGCCCGAGAGCGGCCTCCTACAAGACAAGGGAGTAACTTATCAGCCACTTTTTCATACAGGCATTTCTCTATCTCACGGCCACCATCGTTGCCGTGCCATTGGCCAAGCGGCTGGGTTTGGGCTCGGCGTTGGGTTATTTGCTCGCCGGCGTGGCCATCGGTCCGTTCGTGTTGGGCTTGGTGGGTGAAGAGGGCGAGGATGTATTGCACTTCGCCGAATTCGGCGTGGTGATGATGCTGTTTATCGTTGGCCTGGAACTGAAACCGGCATTGCTGTGGCGAATGAGGGTTTCGATTCTGGGTTTGGGCGGCGCGCAGGTGTTGCTAACTGCCAGCGCGATCGGATTGTTGGCCTGGTATTTCGGCCTCACCTGGCAAGCCGCTTTGGCCATCGGATTGACCCTGTCGCTGTCATCAACAGCCATGGTTTTACAGACTCTGGATGAAAAAGGTTGGATGAAAACCCAGGCGGGCAAAGCAGGCTTTTCGGTTTTGCTGGCTCAGGATATCGCCGTAATTCCCATGCTCGCCTTGCTGCCGTTCCTGGCGATGAGTGGCGACGCCAGTGTGGCGGCAGATGGCAGCGGAGCTGGTTGGGGCGAGGCGCTGCTGACCGTTGGTGTTATCGCAGGAATGATACTTGCGGGGCATTTTCTCACCAAGCCCTTGTTTCGCTGGATAGCCGGCTCGCACAGCAGCGAAGTATTTGTCGCCACCGCCCTGGCACTGGTGATTGGCGCATCGCTGTTGATGAGCCTGATTGGTTTATCACCGGCCCTGGGTACGTTCCTGGCCGGTGTGGTGTTGGCGGACAGTGAATATCGCCATGAACTGGAAGCCAATATCGAACCCTTTAAAGGTTTGCTGCTGGGGCTGTTTTTTATATCCGTGGGCGCCAGCATCGACTTCTCGCTGGTGATGCAGTCGCCGCTGCTGATCGCTGCTTTGGTATCGCTGCTGATCGCGGTCAAATTCCCGGTGTTGTTATTGCTGGGGCGCATCTTTGGCCTCAAGCTGGCCGACAATCTGATGTTCGCTTTTATTCTGGCCCAGGGCGGTGAATTTGCATTCCTGTTGTTTTCCTTTGCCACTCAAACGCTGGTGCTTACTGCGGATTTGGCCAACCTGATGATTGTGGTGGTGGCCTTGTCCATGATCATCACGCCGTTGATGATCATTTTCTATGAGCGTTATGTGCAGCCGCGCTATGTGGATTGCGTTGCACCACCAGACGGCTCTGAAGTGCAGGACCTGAAAAGTCCGGTCATCGTGGCCGGATTTGGACGATTTGGCCAGGTGGTCTCACGTTTGCTGAAGGCCGATGGCTATCCCACCACTTTGCTCGATCACGACGCCAGCCAGATCGAGCTTTCCGGACGTTTTGGCAATAAAGTGTTCTATGGCGATGCCAGCCGAGTTGATCTGTTGCGCGCTGCCGGAGCGGACAAAGCACGCCTGTTGATCGTGGCCATTGATGACCGGGAGAAGAGCGTGGAGTTGGTAGAAACAGCCCGCATAAATTTTCCAAATCTGAAGGTGCTGGCACGAGCCTATGACCGGCCGCATGCCTATCAACTCATGGCCGCCAAGGCGGACGGCGTGACGCGCGAGACTTATGGCTCGGCTTTGTTGATGGGCGAACAGGCGTTAGAGCTCCTGGGCAACGATGCCGCCCGGGCGCATCGGGTGATGGACCTGTTCCGCGAGCACGACGAAGCGGGCCTGCAGAAAATGTTCCAGGTTTGGGGCGACGATCACGCCTATGGCTTATTGGTCAGCGAACAACTTGCCGAGTTGGAAAAGGTGCTGCAGGACGACATCGATGATGCGGTTGAGGCCGTGGAAGATTCGGTGTCGTCGCCAACAAGCTGATGGCAGCGCTTATTCTGAAACCCGCCAGAGACAAAGTCTTGTCCAGAAGCCTGTCGGGCTTTCCGCACGACTGCAGGAGGTATGAGTTCAGGGATGGACTCAGTAGAGCGCAGCAGGATGCCCGAGTCGAGAGTAACGCAGGAGCAGTTTACCGAGTAGATCATGTTAAGTCCGACAGGCTCCTAGGCCGAATTTCCGCCATCAATCGGTATCGCGGCACCGGTGATTTGCCGGGCTGCATCTGAAGCCAGAAACACGACCAGTGCTGCGACTTCATCTGGAGTTGTGACTCTGCCGGTAAAGCTACCCTGATCGGCTTCTTGCATGGCTTGCTGCTGATTCAAACCTCGTGCAGCACCTTCAGAGTACAACATGGGTGTTTCCACATCGCCGGGACAGATGGCATTGACCCGGATACCTTCATGGGCATGATCTAATGCCATCGCCTTGGTCATCAGCACCATGCCGCCTTTGCTGGCGCAATAGGCTACGGCTCTTTTGCCGCCAACCAGTCCCCAGTCTGAAGCAATGTTCAGAATCACACCGCTGGTGGCACGCAAATGTGGCATTGCGGCGCGACTCAGAAAAAATGGGGCATTCAGGTTAGTGGCAATGGTCTGCAGCCAGTTTTCATCGCTAGTGTCTTCGGCTGTCGCGGCCTCAAAAATACCCGCGTTATTTACCAGCGCATCCAGCCGGCCAAATTGAGCGATGGTGGCTGCAACCAGTTCCTTGCAGGCAGCTGCAGAGTTGAGATCACCGACCCAGGTTTGGACCTTTTTCGATTGATTCTGCAGCTGCTTCGTGCGCTCGCGGCTACGGCCGGCGGCCATTACGGCGTAACCTGCCGCCTGCAAATTTGCAACGCATGCGGTGCCGATGCCCGAGCTGGCACCGGTAACCAGGGCGACTTTGATGCTCACATTAAAACTCCTTGCCCAGCAGTAAAACCATTCCCACCAGTCGTTTCATGTCAGCGCTCCGCTTGGTTTTGCCGGTTTCAGGGTTTGAAGTTCTTACGCGCGTAATGATCGACTATCACTTGTGCCACACAACTGGTGAGCTTGCGGGCAAAGGGTATATGCAGGAATTCATTCGGGCCATGCGCGTTGGAATTGGGGCCCAACACACCGGTGATCATGAATTGCGCTTCGGGGAAAGCATCTCCCAGCATGGCCATGAACGGAATGGTGCCGCCTTCACCCATATACAGAACACTTTGTTTGTATGCAGCCTGTGAAGCACCTTCCAGCGAAGCGTGCAGCCAGGGAGCAACCGCAGGGGCATTCCAGCCGGAAGCTGCCTGGTCGGAACTAAACTCGACTTTGGCACCAGAAGGTGGGTCGGTTTCAAGGGTTTTCTTCATCTGTGCGGTGGCTTCATCGCCATCAACGGTAGGTGGCAAGCGCATGGATAACTTCAAAGAGGTATAGGGCCGCAATACATTGCCGGCGCTCTCCAGCGCTGGCATGCCTTCCACACCGGTGACGGACAAGGCAGGCCGCCAGGTACGGTTCAGCAGTCGATCGACGTTGTTGTCGGCCATGGGCTCGGTACTCCCAATAAAGGGATAGGACTGGAATACCTTGTCGCCCAGCACCTCGGCCATTTTCCGGGTTTGCTCAAGCCGTTGTTCAGGGATTTCAGCATGCAGATAGTCGGGCAGCACCCGACCGGTTTTTTCATCTTCCAGTCGGCTGAGCAGTTGCCGCAACACGCGGAAACTGGAAGGTACCGCGCCCGAGGCATAGCCCGAATGCACGCCTTCTTTCAGCACATCGGCCCGCAGCGTACCCGCGGCCAGGCCGCGCAGTGACACCGTCAACCACAGTTGGTCGTAGTTACCTGCACCGGAATCCAGGCAAACCACCAACGAGGGCGTGCCGATGCGAGCCTGCAAATGCTCAATATATGGCGGTAAATCGTAGCTGCCGGATTCTTCACAGGCCTCAATGATCACCACGCAGCGGGCATGAGGGAGCTGTTCACGCTGCACCGCCATTATTGCAGTGAGTGAGCCATAGGCAGAGTAGCCATCATCAGCTCCACCCCGTCCGTATAATTTGTCGTCTTTGATCACCGGTATCCAAGGGCCCAGGCCATCGGCCCAGCCGGTCATCTCGGGTTGTTTGTCGAGGTGGCCATACAGCAGAATGGTGTCTTCGTCGTCGCTGCCTTCAGTGCCAGGAATTTCCATGAAGATGACGGGAGTGCGGCCGGGCAGCCGGACGATCTCGGCTTGCATGCCGGGAATATCCTGCTGTTGGCACCAGCCAAATATGTGCTGCACCGCATCTTCCATGTAGCCATGCTCTTCCCACTTAGGGTCGAAATGCGGCGACTTGTTGGGAATCTTGATGTATTCGACGAGTGCGGGAACGATTTCGTCATTCCACTTTTCATCCACAAATTTCTGCCGGGCTTGCTGGTCCATGCGGTGTATTCCTGCTCAAATTTTTCGAGGTTTGTAATTATGTCATGGTGCTCGCGGGCATGCAGAGGATTGCCTTATTAAACTCGTCATCCCGGCCACCGCTTGCCCTGGGCTCGATCCAGGGAGCCGGTATCCAATTCCCAGCGATTTATGGTTCCCGGATCAAGTCCGGGATGACGGGTGTTTAGATCCAGGTTACGGCGCTAATACAGCTCAAATGGTGCTGAATAGACCCAATCACCAAATCCTCTGCTATGCTTGGCGCACTTCCGCCAGCGGTGATTGAGTCGCGGTGGTAATCAAACCGAACCAGGTCCAATAACAACGGAGGCAGACAGTGAGCACACAGCCCAACGTGCCCGGCGTTCCCGGCATTCCCCCCGGTGATTTTTTAGGACATCCCAAAGCCCTGTGGCAATTATCCAATATCGAAATGTGGGAACGCTTTGCCTTCTACGGCATGCGCGCCCTGTTGGCAGTTTATGTAGCTACCACCTTCTTTGGTCACCTCGGTGACCAGGCAAACTCAGAGGCCAGCCTGGTTTACGGCGGCTACACCGCACTGGTTTACGCCACCGGCATCATCGGCGGATACATTGCCGACCGGGTGCTGGGTTATCAACGCTCCATCTTGCTCGGCGCGCTGGTGATGGCGGCCGGTTTGTTCGTACTGCTGATTGAAGACCTGCACTGGTTCCTGGTGGGCTTGTCCTTGGTGGTTGCCGGTAACGGCCTGTTCAAACCGAATATTTCCGTGATGATCGGCAAGCTTTATCATCAGAATGACGTGCGACGGGATTCAGGCTTCACCGTGTTTTACATGGGCATAAATCTCGGGGCGTTTATTGCGCCTTTCATTACCGCTGCCTGGATCGGCGCCACCTATGGCATGAAATACGGTTTCTGCGCGGCCGGTGTCGGCATGATACTGAGCATGTTGTGCCTGGAAATTGCCAAAGGCTCGTTGGGCCCGATTGGCAGGCCGGAACCGGGCAAGGATGGCTGGGGGCGCTTTTTCGCTGTTGGCCTTGGCGTGTTGGGCCTCGCTTTCGTGGTGTACTTCCTGCTCTCGGAAAGTGCCATCCTGGGCTACCTGCTGATCACCACCATGTTGGGACTGGCAGCCTATTTCATCTACTCCGGTATCCGCAGTGGCGACAAAGTCCAATTGCACCGCTACATTGCCATGTTGATTCTGTTTGTGGCCAATGCCTGTTTCTGGGCCTTGTTTGAACAAGCCGGCTCTTCGTTGAATTTCTTCGCCCGTGAACACACCACGCCCATGTTCGGTTCCATGGAGCTCTGGCAGGCTGGTGGCTTCGGTGTATTCCAGTCCGCCAACCCAATGTTCATTCTGCTTTTTGCTCCTTTGTTCGCAGCGCTCTGGCCCAAATTGGAAACGAAGGGCCTGAACCCCTCCATTCCGCGAAAATTTTCCTTCGGTTTGATTCAGGTCGCGCTGGGCTTTCTGCTGTTGGTATTCGCCATCAACAACTTCCAGAACGCTGCCGGTTTGGTGCCGTGGATCTTCCTGGGTCTGTGTTACATGCTGCACACCACTGGTGAGCTGTGCCTGTCACCCATCGGTTTGTCGATGGTCACCAAGCTGGCAGCAGAGAAGGAAACCGGGCTGGCCATGGGTGGCTGGTTCCTGTCCATTGCCATGGCGCAATATGTGGCAGGTTTGTTCGCGGCCATAGCATCGGGCGGAGGTGGCCATGGTACCGAAGCTGGGGCGGGCATTGCGCAATACGCCGATACCTACATGCTGCTGTTCTGGATCGGTTTGGGTTTTGGTGTGTTCTACTTCCTGGTGGCACCGTTGATCAACAAGCTGATGCATGGCGTGAAGTAACCGCTTAAATGCTTTGTATGAAACCCCGGCTTGCCGGGGTTTTTTTTAGTTTGTACAACTGCAGAGCCATCACTCCGGCTACGCTGGTAAGATGAGTTGCTGCCCAATTCAAATTTGACAGGAGTTTCCGAATGCGGCCTTTGTACTTCGCCCGGTTTCCCAAAATCCTGCTTTGCTTCACTTTGTTGGTTTTGGTTGCCTGCCAGCCAGCGGATCAAGCTGCAGAACAGATTTCTGCAATCAGCTCAGCGCCCTCTGCAGCCTGGAACGATTTCATCGATGAGCAAATCGAAGCCTACCTGAAGGCGCATCCGGCCTGGGCGGTGGTGCAGGGTCGGCATGAATTTGATGGCCAGTTGCCGGACTGGAGTGCCGATGCCATTCAAGCCGAAATCACCCGCCTGAAGGCCAGCCGTGAAGCTGCCAAAGAATTCACGGCTGATGAGTTGGGCGCAACCGGTGAATACCAGCGTGACTACTTTATTGCCACCATGGATCGTGCCTTGTTCTGGTTGGACAAAGCCGAATGGCCTTTTGTGAACCCAGCCTTCTATTTCGACTGGATGTCGGATTCGCTGGACCCGGGCCCTTATATCGCTCTCGATTACGCGCCGCTGGAACAGCGCATGAGGGCTTATACACGCTATGCCGCGAATATTCCCAAGGCTGCCGCGCAGATTCGTGCCAACCTGCGCATGCCCATGGCGCGCACCAGGCTGGAGTATGGCATCAGTTCTTTCGGCGGTATGGCGGAATATTTTGCCAATGATGTGCCGACCGTTTTTGCCGAAGTAACAGACGAAGCCTTACAAGCGGATTTTGCTGAGGCCAATGCTGCCGCTGCGGCCGCGATGCAGGAGTTGGCCGACTGGCTGAAGTCCAATCGAGCCACAGCAACCGAAGACTATGCCATTGGCCCGGAACTGTTCAGCCAGATGGTTTATGACACCGAACGAGTTTCTGCCAGCTTGGCTGAGTTGGAAGCCATGGGCCGTGAAGACCTGCGTCGTAACCAGTTGGCGCTGGGTGAAGCCTGTGCCGAATTTGCTCCTGGTGAGTCGATACGCAGTTGCTTTGCCAGAATGGCCAATCGCAAACCCCAGGGTGGAGCGGTGGAAGCTGCACGCGAACAACTCAAAGAGACTCGTGCCTTCCTGGTGGAGCAGGGCCTGGTAACCATTCCCGGTACCGAAGAGGCCCTGGTGGCGGAGTCACCACCCTATGCCCGGTCGAATTCGGCCTACATCAGTATTCCTGGGCCTTACGAAAAAAATCAGCCATCTGTTTACTACATCTCCCCGCCTGACCCCAGTTGGACTGAAGAAGTGCAGCAAGCTTATGTGCCGGGCGAGTCAGACCTGCTGTTCACTTCGGTACATGAAGTCTGGCCGGGTCATTTCCTGAATTTCCTGCATGCCAACCGGGCTGACTGGAAGTTCGGACGCTTGTTTGTCAGCTATGCCTTTGGCGAGGGTTGGGCGCATTACACCGAGGAAATGATGATGGACGCGGGTTTGCGCGGTGGTTCAGCTGAAACACGCATCGGGCAGTTGTCCAATGCCCTGCTGCGTAATGCGCGTTTCCTGTCGGCCATCGGTTTGCACACGGCTGGCATGAGCGTGGCTGATTCTGAAAGAATGTTTATCGAAGAAGCCTACCAGGATGAAGGTACCGCCAAACAACAGGCAGCACGCGGAACTTATGATCCGGGTTACCTCAACTACACCCTGGGCAAATTGATGATCCGCCAGCTGCGCAATGACTGGACGGCAGACAAAGGTGGCCGTGAAGCCTGGCGCGATTTTCATGACCGGTTTCTGTCCTATGGCGGGCCGCCCATTCCATTGGTGCGCGCCCAGATGATGGGCTCTGCATTAGGGAGGTAGGAAATGGATATTGAATTTTTTGGCGCAGCGGGTGAAGTCACTGGCTCCTGCCACATACTGAGGGTCGGCGATCAGACCGTGCTATTGGACTGCGGCCTGATCCAGGGCAGTCGTAAGGATGAGGCGCGCAACCACGAACCTTTCCCTTTTGAAGCCAGCAGCATCGATGCCGTGGTGCTTAGTCATGCTCATCTGGATCATTGCGGACGCTTGCCCTTGCTGGTGCGACGCGGATTCCGCGGCCCGATTTATGTGCAGGAAGCAGCGGGCGAACTGGTTGCAATACTCCTGTCCGATGCTGCGCATCTTGAAGAGCGTGATGCGGAGCGCGAATCACGCAAGACCGGCAAAAAAGTAAAACCCTTGTTTACGCTGGAGGATGGCGAAGCGGTAATGCGCCAGCTCGAGGGCAGGAAGTATCGCCAACGATTCGAAGTGGTTCCAGGTATCGAGGTTTGTTATCGCGATGCCGGCCATATTCTCGGTTCCTGTGCGGTGGAGGTGTTTGCCAGCGAGCTGGGCCGTGAGCGCAAACTGGTTTTTTCCGGTGATCTTGGGCAGTACGACACACCCATCCTGAAAGACCCGGAGTGCATAGACCAGGCTGATTATGTGTTGATGGAATCAACCTACGGCATTCGGCGCCACCGCGCCCGTGATGAAACCGTCAAGGAAATAGGCGAAATTCTGAGTGAAGTTCGAGCGGGTAAAGGGAATGTGCTGATTCCGGCATTCGCCATTGGCCGTAGCCAGGAAGTGTTGTATTTGTTGGGTAAACACTATGAGGAATGGGAACTGTATCGTTTCCAGATTTTCCTCGACAGTCCCATGGCGATCGAAGCTTCAAAAGTTTATTGGGATAACCACCACCTCTACGATGAAGAAGCGACCAAGCTGAGAAAAGAAAATGGCGGCATGCCATTGTTGCCCAATCTTAAGCTTTCCCAGGCTACTGAGGACTCCATGGCCATCAACCGGATTCGTTCGGGCGCCATCATCATCGCGGGCAGCGGCATGTGCAACGGCGGGCGCATTGTCCATCACCTCAAACATAATCTGCCAGATGCGCGTAATCACGTAATCATCGTTGGTTACCAGGCGTATGGTTCAACCGGTCGTCGGCTGGTAGACGGTAACGATACGGTACGTATTCATGGTCAGGACGTACAGGTTCGGGCCAAGGTACATACGGTAGGCGGCCTCTCGGCCCATGGTGACCAGGATGACCTGGCGCGCTGGTACGAGTGCATGCAGAACCGCCCGCCGGTTTGGCTGGTGCATGGCGAGCGTGAGTCACAACTGGCGTTCAAGGACTATATGGGACAGCGCAATGGAGCACAGGTAAGCGTACCCGATCCGGGTGAGCGATTGACTCTGTAGGAGCGAGCCATGCTCGCGAAATCCATTGGCTTGAAATAACAAGAAGGAGTGTATGCCCATGTTGTCCTGGTTTCGCCGTTACCTGCTACCTGGCCTGGTGTTTCAGTCACTGTGTATTGCCGGAGGTTATGGTACTGGTCGCGAATTGGTCGAGTTTTTTATGCGGTTCGGGCCCGGAGGTGGTTATCTGGGAATGATTCCGGCTACCGTCGTGGTCAGCCTGGTTTGCATGGTAGCTTTTGAACTGGCGCGCATGACCAGAGCTTACGATTACCGCAGCTTTCTTAAGGGGCTACTGGGCAGAGGCTGGTTTGTCTATAAGATTGCATACTTGCTGATTATCTTACTGGTGTTGGCAGTTCTGGGGTCCGCAACCGGGGCCATGTTTACGGAAAATTTTGGGCTGCCGCCCATGGCGGGCACTATACTTTTGTTGGGCTCGATCGCCTTTCTGGCATTTACCGGTTCGCGCGTGATCGAGAGCGTCATGTCTTTTTGGTCATTCGTTCTGTATGCCGTTTACCTGACCGTTTTTGTGCTCAGCATGAAGCTTTTCGGGCCTGCGATCGTTGAAGCCGTCCAAACGTCAAGTGTAGAGCCAGGCTGGTTGTCTTCTGGTATTCGTTATGGATCACTACAGTTAGGACTACTTCCGGCTATCTTGTTCGCCACGGTGTACATTCAGTGTCGCAAAGAAGCCTTTATTGCAGGTGCCTTGACTGGGCCTCTTTTGATGATTCCCGCAGCTTTGTTTTATGCGGCCATGGTTGCACACTATCCAGACATTCTGGCTAGATCCGTTCCCATGAGTCACGTGTTTGAAGCACTGGGCTCCCCCGCCTTACTGCTGCTTTTCGCTATCGTTTTGGTGGGCACCTTCATTGAAACAGGTACCGGCATGATTCATGCGTTCAATGAACGTGTGGTCAATGCATTTGCAGCGCGGGGAATAACGCTGCATAACTGGGTGCGGCCACTTATTGCCGTGGGCTTGATTGTCTCAGCCATCTTGATGTCGCGCTGGGGCCTCATCGACTTGATCGCGGTGGGCTACAACGTGATGGCCTGGGTGTTTGTGTTGGTTGTCGTGGTGCCTTTGCTGACCGTTGGTTTGTGGAAAATCACCCGATTCCAGAACAATCATTGATGAAGGAGGCCGTCTTGCGGCGGATTAGTCTGTCGCGCCCGCCCAGAGGAGATGGCGCTCCTACAAAGTCAGGATCATAAAGCGGTTACAGGCGCTGTGGCCCGTATTGCCCATGGGCCCATCGTGGACTTTGAAACCATATCGCTGATACAGCAGTTGCGCATGAGACATGGAGTCCAGGCTTTCCAGATAGCACAGGCTGTATTCCGCTGCACGCGCAGCATCGAGAATCTGGCCTAACAGCCGCGCACCCTGGCCCTTGCCACGTAGCTCCGGGCGATAGTACATCTTGCGTAATTCACACACATCGGCGGCAGCATCGGTCAATGGCGCGAAGCCACCACAACCCAGAACCGTGCGGTCTTTCTCAATCACGAAGAAACCGGCTTTGGGTGCCGGGTAAGATTCGAACATGCTATCCACCTCAGCGTCCTGAATGGAAAAACCACAACCCACAGCACCGAATTCCGTCATCACATCGCGAATGATTCGCGCCACTGCCGAATTGTCACTGCAGCGTATCGGGCGGATGTGGTATTTCGCGTCCATCTCCGCATAGCATAAATCCCTGGCTGTGCCTGCAACAGTCATTCGAACATTACCCATGATTCAGCAAGGGCTTTCCGTACCAGCCATTTGTTCAGCTCTTCCGCCGACATACTGATCGAAATGTCAGTAGGTCAGGCAGCTTATCCATGCCTGCTGTGCAGATTAGCGATGATCCTGTTTAACGGCAAATTTCTGGCACGAAGCATGACCAGAACATGATAGATCAGGTCTGAAACTTCATTGCAGACTTCATCATCATCGCCGCTGCTGGCGGCCAGCGCAGTCTCCACGCCTTCTTCACCGATTTTCTGCGCCATGCGGCGCAGGCCGGATTCCAATAGCTCGGTGGTATAGCTGCCCTCAGGCCTTGTTTGGTCGCGGTCCGCAATCAGCTTTTCCAGTTCGGCCAGAAATGCGAGATTCGGAATCACAGATTTATCTTCGTCATAACAACTGGTGGTTTCGCGATGACAGGTAGGGCCAACGGGGTGAGCCATTATCAGCAGGCTGTCCCGGTCACAATCGGCGTGCACCGCTTGCAACAGAAGATGATTACCTGAGGTTTCACCCTTGGTCCAAAGCTGCTGGCGTGTGCGGCTGAAAAATGTAACCTTGCCGCTTTGCAATGTTTGTTGCAGCGCCTTCGGGTTAACCCAGGCTTGCATCAGTACGCGGCCATCAAAGGCGTCCTGAACAATGGCCGGCAACAGGCCGTCACCCTTGTCCCAGTCCAATTGCTCGATTTGTTCTGGCGTTTCTATGTGCATGGTCGTACCTCGATACCGGCTGCCGCCAGTTCGCTTTTCAATACAGGAATCGGGATATCTCCCGAATGAAATACTGTGGCGGCCAGTGCTGCATCCACATCCGCTTGCTGGAACACGTCAATGAAATGCTGAATGCTGCCGGCGCCACCTGAGGCAACCAGTGGTATCGGCAATACCGCGCGCGCCTGTGCCAGTTGTTGCGTGTCGAAACCGTTGCGTGTGCCATCGGCTGACATGCAGTTCAGTACGATCTCTCCAGCGCCGCGTTCTACCGCTTCGCGCAGCCAGCTCATGGTCTCACGACCGGGATTGCGCATGGCATCGGGTGTGCCGGTATGCGACCGGACGGTATAAACCGGTTGCTCATTTTCTTTGGTGCTCGCGACCGAATCTACACCCACCACCACACACTGGCTGCCAAAGGCCCGCACCAGTTCATCGATCAGGCCGGGTCGTTCCAGAGCAGGAGTGTTGATGGAAATCTTGTCGGCACCCTGGTTCAACACGCGGCCGGCAGCGGCAACCGAACGGATACCGCCCGCCACGCAAAAGGGAATATCGATGGCTTCTGATACCTGTCTGACCCAATTCACATCGACGCTGCGACCTTCAGGGCTGGCAGTGATGTCGTAAAACACCAGTTCGTCTGCGCCTTCATCCCGATATCGGCCAGCCAGCTCCAGAATACCGCCCATCACTCGGTGATCACGAAAGCGCACGCCCTTCACCACCTGGCCATCCCGTACATCCAGGCAAGGCACCAAACGCCGTGCCACGCTTCGGGCCATGCTTCGGGTCATGCTTCGGGTCACGCCTTGGGCCACGCCTTGGGCTAGGGATGGAGCACTCATACGCCCAATACCTTGATGGCTTCTGCAACGCTAAAGCAGCCTTCCAACAGGGCTTTGCCGGAAATGGCTGAAGCGGCGCCGGAGGCTTTCAGATCTTCCAGGTCACGCAAGCCGGAAATGCCCCCGGAGGCTTGTACCTGTAGTTGTGGATAGCGGTCTGACAATTGCCGATAAAGCTGGAGGTTGGGCCCTTTCAATGCGCCGTCTTTGCTGATATCGGTGCAGAGTAAATGCTGCAGGCCCTGGCCGGTTAATTCATCCAGCAGGTCCCACAGATTGCGGTCGCCTGCTTCGGTCCAGCCATAGGCTTGCGGCCAGGGGACACCGTCCTCGTCTATAGCCACATCCAGTGCGCTGACCAGTTTTTCCGGGCCCAGCTCATTCAACCAGCCTGCGAACATCGAAGTTTGCTTGACGCAAATGGTGCCGACCACCACACGCTCGGCCCCACCATCCAGGCGCTTGCGGACATCTTCAAGTTTACGCACGCCTCCACCCACCTGAATGCGTTGACTTGCTTGTGACAGCAATTGCAGCATGGGTTCCTGGTCGGCTTTGGCGCCATCACGCGCAGCAGCCAGGTCAACCAGATGCAGCCACTCCGCGCCAGCTTCGGCATAACTGTTGGCAATTTGCCAGGCGCCACCGGGGTAGCGTTTGCACTCATTGAAGTCGCCATGGCGCAGGCGAACTACGTCACCATCCAGCAGGTCGATGGAGGGAATCAATTGCATTGGTCTGGTAATCCTTTTTGTAGAACTGATAAATCGGTATTAAGAAAACCCGCCAGCAATCGTGCGCCAGCAGCAGCGGATCGTTCGGGGTGAAATTGTGCACCGTAGAAATTACTCTGCCGCACGATGGCGCTGAAAGCTGTTCCATGTTCAGCACTGGCCAAAGTCCAAGGACCTGGTGGCGCCGCATAAGAATGTACGAAATAGAACCACTCGCCATCAAGCGGATCACTGAATGGATCGGATCGTTCTGCTTTGATGGAGTTCCAGCCCATATGCGGTACGCGCAGGCTGGGGGATTCAGCGAGTCGTTCCAGCCTCGCCGGGATCAAGCCCAGTAATTGCGCATCATCTTCTGCCGATGATTCAAACAGCAGTTGCATGCCAAGGCAAATGCCAAGCACAGGTTGTGTCAATTCGCGGATCACATCGACTAATCCATGATTTTGCAACACTTCCATAGCCCGTCCGGCGGCGCCTACGCCTGGCAGCAGAACCCGATCGGCATTGCGTATGGTGCTGGCATCGGCAGTGAATTCCGCCTCCACGCCCAAACGGCGCAAGGCATGTAGCACCGAAGAAATATTCGCCCCGCCGCTGTCGACCACTGCCAAAGACATCAGAGTGTACCCTTGGTGCTGGGCAAATCATGGCCGCTTCGAGCGAGAGCTGGGCGCAATGCCCGGCCTGCGCCTTTGAACAGGGCTTCGATCATGTGATGAGTATTCTCGCCTTTGACTTGCATATGGATTGCAGCACGCAGCGATTGGCTTAAGGATGCAAAGAAATGTCGCACCATCTCAGTAGATAACTCGCCCACCTGGTCGCGGCCAAATGCTGCATCAAATTCGAAAATGGGGCGGCCGGACAAGTCGATGGCAACCTGCGCCAATGATTCGTCCATGGGCAGGGTAAAACCGTAGCGGCCAATGCCACGTCGATCAGCCAGCGCCTGGTCCAATGCCTGGCCGAGTGCCAGAGCGCAGTCTTCCACCGTGTGGTGCTCGTCAATTTCCAGGTCACCGGCACAGCTCAGTTCCAGGCGGAAGTTACCGTGGCTGGCCAGTTGATCCAGCATGTGATCAAAAAAGCCGATGCCGGTATTGCAGTTACTGCTGCCGCCCGCGTCCAGATCAACCAATACACGAATATCGGTCTCGTTGGTTTTACGGCTGATCATGGCCTGGCGCGGACGGTTAATGAGTTGGTGTTGAATTTGCATCCAGTCCAGTTTTCCTTGTTCCAACTTGAAGCCGCCAATGCCCATATTACTGGCCAGTTGCAGGTCGGTATCGCGATCGCCGATCACCCAACTGTCCTGCAGGTTCAGCTCGCCCGATTTCAGATAATCCAGCACCATGCCAATTTCGGGTTTGCGGTTGGGTGAACCCTCGTGCGCGAAATGCTCATCGATATGGATGGCTTTGAATGTGATGCCTTGTGAATCAAACAGGGAAAGCATTTTTTCCTGAACCAGATCGTAGTCCGCCTGCGCGTACGAAGCCGTACCCAGGCCATCCTGGTTGCTGACAATCACCAGTTCATAACCGGCTTTTTGTAAGGCCAGCAAAGCGGGTATTATCCCGGGCACCAGCTCCAGCTTTTCCAGGCTGTCGATCTGATGATCGGGTGGCTCGATGATCAGCGTGCCATCGCGGTCTACAAACAAAATGCGTCGCTTGCTACTCATGCAGAATTTTCCTTCCAGTCATCCAGCGCGTTCTTCAAAGCAGCCAGTTCACTGCTGCTGCCTATCGAGATGCGCAGGTGGTCGCGCAGATTGGGGTCGGCGGGAAAACCGCGCAAAACAATATTGTGTGCAGCACAATGTGCCAGCAAACCCGCAGCATCATCCACTTCCAGCAAGACGAAATTCGCTTCGCCGGGCCACAGGCGTTTGATCCAATCACGATCCTGCAGTATCTGCAGCAGGATCTTTTTGTTGGCGCTCAATTCGCGCAACAGCTTCTGTTGTCGCAGGCGCATATCGGGTTGCAATACGCGCAGGGCCATGGCGGTGACAGGTGCAGCCAGAGGATAAGGCGCAATGACGCGACGCAGCAACGCCAGTACTTCGGCCTGGGCCAGCACGCTGCCACAACGCAAACCGGCCGAAGCCCAGGCTTTCGACAAGGTGCGCAGCACCACCAGATGGGGATACTGGGCTATCAGTTCGCAGGCAGAAGCAGTTTCACTGAATTCGGCATAGGCCTCGTCCACAACCACCACTGCCCGGCCGGTTGCTGCTGCCAGAATACGTAACAGTAACTCCCGGCTGATAACGTCACCAGTGGGGTTATTGGGTGAAGTAAGAAATACCAGGCGGATACGATCGTCGCCCAGCAGGGTTCCGATCAGTTGATCACCATTCAGCTCGAATCCCGACCCCGCGCTGCGTTGCACGGCAACCACGGCAGCACCTTGCGCCTGTGCAGCAACGCGGTACATGCCAAAGGTGGGCGGGCAATGCAGGATGGCATCCTGGCCGGCGCGGCAGAATACACGGGTGAGCAAGTCTATGCCTTCATCGCTGCCACGAGTTACCAATACCTGGTTGTGGGCAACTCGGTAAAGATCAGCCAGTCCTTCCAGCAATGCTTCCGGCTGCGGCTCCGGGTAGCGGTTAATGTCAAGGCCAGACAATTCCTCATCCAGTAATGGCCAGGGTGATTCATTGGCATTCAATAAAATGCCTCGACCCGGTGCTTCCAGCCGAGCGGACGAATAGGGTTTCATTGCGACGATTTCGGGGCGAGCCAGATCGGTGACGCTTTTGCCCTCGCCCTTGCCCTTAGTCTCACCCGTATTCATACATCGCGCTCCTGCGCGCTGGTGATTTGCTGCAAGCGCGCGCTGACCGCCATGCGGTGTGCGTCCAGGCCTTCAAATCCAGCCAGTATTTCCGCGCAGGGGCCGACCATCTGCAAGGCGGAAGCACTGGCTTCCTGCAAAGTCATGCGGCGCAGGAAATCCGTAACGCCCAGGGCACTATGCGAGCGCGCCCAACCGTAGGTGGGCAATACGTGGTTGGGCCCGGAGCAGTAATCACCCAGTGATTCAGGAGTCCAGCGGCCAATAAAGACGGAGCCTGCTTGCCGCACTTGCTGTGCTCTTTCGCGGGCATCAGCCGTGTTCAGAATCAGGTGTTCGGGTGCGTAGCGCTCGGATACTTGCATGGCCACAGCTAAATCCGCAGTCAGAATGATGCGGCTGCTGCGCAGCGATTGGTCGAGGATAGTAGCGCGAGGTGAAGCGGGTGCCAAGCGGTCCAACTGTTCAATTACCGCATTCGCCAGCTCGCGACTGTCGGTCAGCAGCAGGACTTGAGAGTCCGGGCCGTGCTCGGCTTGAGACAGCAAATCCCAGGCGATCAGCTCTGCGCCATTACCTTGTAAGGCTGCTGCATCCGCAATAACGAGAACTTCGGATGGCCCTGCTGGCATATCGATGGCCGCTCCGGCCGGATCCTGTGAAACCTGTTGCTTGGCTTCGGTTACCCAACTGTTTCCCGGACCAAAAATCTTGTGGCAACGCGGTATTTGCCTGGTGCCATAGGCCATGGCGGCAATGGCCTGGGCGCCGCCGCAACAGAACACTTGGCTGACGCCGCACAAGGATGCCGCCGCCAGAATTTCAGCGGGAACGTGACCTTGCGCATTCGGCGGTGAACACAGGATGATTTCACTGCAACCGGCAATCTGTGCCGGAATGGCCAGCATAAGCACGGTGGAAACCAGTGGCGCGCTGCCGCCCGGCACATACAGGCCCACTGTTTGCAGCGGTCGGTAGACCACACTGCAACGCAAGCCCGGGGCAGTTTCAATCTCGATATTCGTCGGCACATCGGCCTGGTGAAAAGCTTTAATGCGTCCAGCTGCGTCTTGCAGTGCTTGGGCCAACTCCGGGGAAATGGACTTCCAGGCTTTCGCCAATGCGGCCGCATCGTAAGAATAAGTCTGCGGTGAAATTCCATCCAAACGTTGAGTCAGTTCCTGAACGGATGCGTCACCGCCATTGCGCACAGCGCCGATGATATCCGCTACCGCTTGTTTGCGATTACCGGAATCCATGGCCGGTCGCGCCAACAGTACCTGTTGCTGTTGTGGGTCCAGCTCAGACCAGACCATGGTTTTTAATCCATAACGACTCATGCCAGCATTTTCTCTACGGGCAATACCAGGATGGCTGAAGCACCTTCGGCCTTCAGCGCTTCCAGGTGCTCCCAGAACAGCGTTTCCACACAAACAGCATGGATGGCGATTCGGTCCGAGCCTTCCAGCGGCATGATGGATGGGTGTTCTACTCCGGGCAGCAGGGCAGTAATTCTTTCCAGTGCCTCACGGGGCGCATGCAACATTACGTATTTGCTTTCCGCCGCTCGCAGCACACCTTCCAGGCGCGACAGCAGGCGGTTAAGCAGGACCTGCTTTTCTTGCGACAACGGCAGGTTATGGCGGTACAGGGCTGCCTGGCTGGTAAACAGCACTTCCAATTCGCGCAGGTGGTTGGCGCGCAGGGTAGAGCCGGTGGATACCAGGTCGGCAATGGCATCGGCGGTACCCAGGCCGGGTGCAATTTCGACTGAGCCAGACAACTCGACGATGCGTGTCTCCACACCTTTCGCGGCCAACAAGGAGCGGGTCAATGCGGGGTAGCTGGTGGCAATGCGTTTGCCATGAAGCTCTTTGGCACTGGAAATTTCCAGGTCTTCAGGCACGGCGATGGATAAGCGGCAGCCGCCGAATCCCAGGGTTCTGAGGCAGGTCAAGCCAGACCCGCCATTGCGCTCCAGCATTACTTCCTGGGCGACGTTTTCTCCCACGATTCCCAACTCGCAGACACCATCGAGCAGCATGCGCGGAATATCGTCATCACGTACCAGCAGCAGATCCACCGGGAAGTCCTGACCGTACCAGAACAGCTTGTCTTTGCTGTGCGCAAAGCGCAGGCCGCAGCTTTTGAGGATGTCCAGGGACTTGTCCGACAAGCGGCCGGATTTTTGAATGGCGATGCGTAAGCGGGTCATAGAGTAATTCCTTTTGGGGCTATTCTTTTCACTGATTCTTTCCTTTCATGCGATCCAGCACCGTGCGATAGCCGCCGGTACCCATTTCCATAAAGCGTGCGACTCGGCCAATGGTCGTGACGCTGACTTCTGTGAGTTCGCTGATCTCGCGATAGGGTTTGCCCTGATCGAGCAACTGCGCCACGCGCCAGCGATCGATCATGGCTTCGAACTCGGCGGGAGTGCATAAGTCATCCAGAAAAGCCTGGGCTTCGTCCGGTGAACGCAGGGAAGCCATGGCTTGGCACAGCGATAGTGCAGCGGTGCTCAGCTGGTATTTTTGTGACTGGTCGTGGTGTTTCATCGTATTAATGTATCAGCGTACTAGTGCGTTAATACAGAATCATAATCGCCAGACTCGATGACTGCAAGCAAAAAGTAGGTGACGGCCAATGCGTTGCCTCGATAAAACGACAATATCTGTGCGTTTTGATGGCCTGGCTTTTGGCCCTATCTGAGCGGTTTCAAATGGCCTGACCTTTGGCCCTGGTTTAAACCCTTTCACCCCGGCCATCATCCAATCAGGGTGAGCAACACTTTTGTGTACATCTTCAACTATGGGTTGGCAGCAGAAAGGCTACTTTCTCCGCGAACAGCAGGTCAGCGCTGTTCGCAAAGCGTCTGTTTCTTTATTCCATGGCTGGATTTTCTTTTCTCAACTGATATATCATCCGGATATCAAGCATTTCATCCGCCAGAAATATCAGTAAGGGTCACTCATGAGTCAACATTTATGGCAGGGCGTTTTCCCTGCGCTTACCAGTAAATTCAGCACCAACGATCAGCTTGACTGGGCTGCCATGGAGCAGCATCTGGAATTTCAACTGGATGCTGGAGTGCATGGACTGATCGTGCTGGGTTCCCTGGGTGAGAATTCAACGCTAAGCGATAAAGAGAAACTGGAAACGGTGAAGTTCTTCGCCGCCCGCAAGCGCAACCATATCCCGCTGGTGGTGTGTATTGCTGAATGTTCCACCAAACATGCGCAGGAATTCGCCCAGCAATCCACCGCCGCCGGCGCCGATGGCTTCATGCTGTTGCCACCGATGCGCTACCTCAGCGACAAGCGCGAAACTCTGGCCTATTTGAACGCGGTAGCAACGGCTACCGAACTGCCCATCATGCTGTATAACAATCCGGTGGCCTATGGTATAGATTTGACGCCTGAAGACTTTGCCCGCCTGGCCGATCAATCCCGTTTCGTGGCCATCAAGGAATCGTCCGCCGATACCCGGCGCATTCCGGAAATTCGTCGCCTGACAGGCGATCGTTATTCCGTATTCTGCGGCGTTGATGATCTCGCTTTTGAAAGTTTTGCCCTGGGTGCCAACGGTTGGGTAGCGGGCCTGGTCGTTGCTTTCCCGCGCGAAACTGTGCGTATCTGGGAATTGATGCAAGCGGGCAAGTGGGACGAAGCGCGGCAAATATACGAATGGTTTTTGCCGCTGCTGCACCTCGATATCGGCCCCAAGTTTGTGCAGCAGATCAAGCTGATAGAAGCCTTGATGGGTGTAGGTAGCGCCCGAGTACGCGCGCCACGTTTGCAACTGGTCGAGAAAGATGCCGCCTGGGTGGAAGAAATTCTGCAGACGGCCTTGGCAAATCGCCCAGCTTGCTAAGCTGGCATTCAAGCCGCAGTAAACATTCAAATCCTTATGAATGCAAGCGCAGAAACAGCCACCGCCAGCCTGGCCCAACAGGCCTATGAATTGCTGGAAGAGAAACTGGTGACCCTGCAATTGGCCCCGGGCGCATTGATTTCAGAAGGTGAGCTTATCGAAATGACCGGCATAGGTCGCACGCCGGTGCGCGAAGCCATACAGCGCCTGGCCAATCAGGACTTGTTCCAGGTCATACCGCGCAAGGGTTTGATGGTGACACCGGTCAGTCGCACTGGCATGTTGCACATTCTGGAGGCGCGTAAACCTCTGGAGCGGCTGGTGGTGCACCGCGCCGCACTCAATGCCCGCGATGAACAACGCAGCGCTTTATCCGCCATTGCCCGCGATTTGGCATTGGTGCATGAGCGGTTGGATGATTTTCTGCGGCTGGATTTCGAGCTGGATCAGTTGGTTGATGAATGTGCCAGTAATCCATTTGCGACCGCCGCACTGGCGCCGTTTCGCAGTCACAGTCGCCGCTTTTGGTATTTCCACCGACAGCAGGTTAAATTGGCTGATGCCATAACGGCACATGCTTCGCTGGCCCGCCTGATCGCCCGCCGCGATGCTGTGGGTGCAGAGAAAGCATCGGATGCCACCATTGCCGTGTTGGAGAGGCTGGTCAGTGGCATTGATCGTATCAGTTAACCAAGGTAGCCCTCAGCGTGTCACAGACAAGAACCATTCAACGAGTTGAGAACGTAACGTGAGCCAGCAACATCCCCATTGCATTGTGATTGGCGCTGGCATCGTCGGCTCTTCCTGTGCCTGGCATCTGCAACGCCGTGGTGCCAGGGTCACCTTGATCGATTCGGAGTTGCCCGGCCAGGCCACCAGCTTTGGTAACGCCGGATGTATTTCACCCTCATCGATTTATCCCTTCTCTTATCCCGGTGCCATCAAGCAAGTGCCGGGTTGGTTGCTGGATCCGCTTGGCCCCATGAAAATACGCTGGAGTGATCTGCCCGGTTTGCTACCTTGGTTCTGGCGCTTTTGGCGCGAGGGCACGGAGCAGCAGATTCAGGCCATATCCGCCGCGCAATATCGGCTGATGCAATCCGCCACGGCTGACTACGATGACATCCTCAAGGCCACCGGCAGTGAGTCACTGCGCGCGTCCAAGGGTTTGATTCTGTTCTACAGCGACCAGGCCGAATTCGACGCTGATCGCTGGCATTACGACATCAAGGACCAGTTCAAGCTGCCGTGGTCCAAGCTCAGCCATGCCGAATTGCACGACCTGGAGCCCGATGTAAAGCTGAATCCGGAAGGCGTGGCCGTTAAGGATCACAGTTGGCAACATTTGTTGTCGCCTGCCGATGTCACGCGGCGCATTGCCGATGCCGCCATGGCGAATGGCGCGCAGTGGCTGCGAGAGCAGGTGACTCAGGTACAAGCACACGAAACAGGCACAGAGATCACCACCGGTTCAGGCCGAAAAATCAGCGGCGATTACCTGGTTATGGCAACCGGAGTGTGGACCAACACATTATTGAAGCAACTGGGCCACCGCGTGCCACTGACTGCCAAGCGCGGTTATCACAGCATGCTGCTGCAACCCAACGTGAAGCTCTCGCATCCGATAATGCAGATCAAGGAATACATCGTCATGACGCCGATGCGCGATGGCCTGCGGGTGGCGGGTACGGCCGAGTTTGCCCATATCGATGCCAAGCCCGATTACCGCCGCGCCAAGGTCTTGCTGCAACATGCGCAACGTTTCCTGCCCGGACTGAAAGGTGAAACGGTGACCGAATGGATGGGCCAACGCCCCATGTTGCCCGACTCCATTCCGGTGTTGGGCAAACTACCCGGCCGTGATCGGGTGCTGTGTGCTTTTGGCCATGGTCACTACGGCATCACCCAAGGCCCGACCTCGGGCCGCATCATCGCTGACCTGGTGTTTGGCCAGCAGCCGCATGTAGATATCAAACCGTTTTCCATCACGCGCTTTGGCGGAAAGACCAGTTGATGCAGCCAACGACTCGGCACGATTTTGATTGCATCGACGCGCACACTTGCGGCAATCCGGTACGCCTGGTGGCTGCAGGTGGTCCGGAGCTTGAAGGTGACAGCATGGCTGCACGCCGGCAGCATTTTCTGCGCGAGTACGATTGGATACGCACTGCATTGATGTTTGAACCGCGCGGTCACGCCATGATGTCGGGCAGTATTCTTTACCCCAGCACGCGCGATGATTGCGATATCGGTGTGCTGTTTATCGAAACTTCAGGCTGCCTGCCCATGTGCGGCCATGGCACCATAGGCACGGTGACGATCGCGATTGAACACGGCCTGGCCACACCGCGTGAGCTTGGCTTGCTGGTACTGGAAACCCCGGCGGGCAAGGTTGAAGCACGCTATGTGCAAGAGGGAGGAAAGGTTAAATCGGTGCGGCTGACCAATATCCCCAGCTATCTGCACGCCACGGGTCTTGAAGTGGATTGCCCAGAGCTGGGTGGCGTGCTGAAAGTCGATGTGGCCTATGGTGGGAATTTTTACGCTATTGTCGAGCCGCAAGTCATCTATAACGATCTGGCTGATTTGACAGCCGCTGATATTGTTCGTATCAGTCCGTTGCTGCGTAAGCGCTTGAACCAACGCTATGAATTTGTGCATCCTGAAGATGCGCGTATCAATGGCTTGAGTCATTTATTATGGACTGGAAAGCCCAACAAGCCCGATTCCCAGGCGCGTAATGCCGTGTTCTATGGCGATCAGGCCATTGATCGTTCACCTTGTGGCACCGGCACCTCAGCCCGCATGGCGCAACTGGCAGCCAGAGGGGAATTGCAGCAAGGTGATGCCTTTGTGCATGAATCCTATATCGGCAGTCAGTTCACAGGCCGGGTTGAAGCCGTCACCCGTGTAGGCGACTTTCCGGCCATCGTCCCCAGCATCGAAGGTTGGGCCAGAATCTATGGCCGCAACCGCATCAGCGTCGACCCACAGGATGATCCCTACTGGCAGGGTTTTCTGGTCAGTTAATGCCTGCCAGCCTGCAACTCTGGCGCTTGAAACACTGGATGGGCACACCGCCGACTACAGCACCATGTGCGGCCATGCCATCATAGCGCGGGTAACTGCTGCAGTGCTGAGCCTCTGAGAGCATAGCCAGTAGCAACAAACAACAGTTACAAAGTGTTCATCTGGCTACGGCAGCGGCCTGCTCCAGCAAGTAGGCCCGAATATCCTCGACATTACCCGCGTCCAGGTCAGCGGAAAATCCCACCATACCGCGCTCAGCGAGCAAGCCGTCCAGTACGATGCTTTGAAATGTATCCTGGCTTAACAGGGCCGCAGAGTAACGCAGATCGGGCACGGATCCAGCGCTCAAGGCGGCCGGACCATGACAGGTGGAACAAAAGCCGAAATACTGCAGCCCACCCGCAGTGGCGTTGCCTTTGGTAGACGTTGTGGTCAGGTCGAGCGGAACAGATGCAAGCGGTGTGGCTGCAGCAAGTGGGGTGTCAGCGCCGAGCTTGAACGCAATCAATCGGCCATTAAGAAAGCGCGGTCGATTGCCCGATAACAAGCCCAAGGCCAGGGGTGTCGCGCCACCCTGGCCGGCCAGCGCCAGCACGTACTGCTCGCCATCAAGCTCATAGCTAACCGGCCCTCCGAGGATTGCGTCTCCCACCTCATGCGCCCAGTAGGGTTTCCCATCCTGCGTGCCATAAGCGTGGAAGGTGCCGTCTGCTGATCCCTGGAATACCAACCCACCCGCTGTGGCCAACGTGCCACTGTTTCCCAGCACCGGGTAATCCACCTGCCATGCCGGGCTCTGGGTGACTGGGTTCCACGCGATCAGACTGGCAGGGGACATGGCCATAGCGCGCGCAGCTTCTTCAGGATTACCGGGTTCACGTGGCGTAAGGTCAAGGCCGTGATTCCAGCCCACCTTCAAAATCTTCATGTCGCCCGAATTGGCATAGGGAAACCAGGTGTTTTGTGCGGGTATGAACACATAGCCGGTGACTGGGTCGCGCGACATCGGATACCAGTTGTGGCCGCCCGGCGGCCCGGGGATGACCACCGACGGCTGCTCCACGTACCGTGACCCGTCTGCTTCTATGGGGCGTCCGGTTTTCGCATCCAGGCCCGCTGCCCAGTTGACCTCGACATAGTTGTTGCCGGAAATGAACTGGCCATTGGTGCGGTCGATTACGTAGAAAAAGCCGTTTTTGGGGGCTTGCATCAGCACCTGCCTCAGGCGGCCATCGATCTCAATGTCAGCCAGAATCATATGTTGAGTGGCCGTGTAATCCCACGACTCGCCCGGTGTGGTCTGGAAGTGCCAGACATACTCGCCGGTATCGGGTCGTAACGCCACGATGGAGGACAGGAACAGGTTGTCACCCTCGCCCGCTGAGCGGATGACGTGATTCCACGGACTGCCGTTGCCCACTCCGATATACAGCAGATTCAGCTCTGGGTCGTAAGCCATGGAGTCCCAAACGGTTCCGCCACCGCCGAGCTTCCACCACTCACCCGCCCAGGTTTGAGCGGCCATCTCCATTGCCGCGTTCTCAAAGCCATCGGCAGGATTGCCGGGCACGGTGTAGAAACGCCAGAGCATTTCGCCGGATTCTGCATCGTAGGCTGAGACATCACCGCGCACGCCGAATTCGGCACCACCGTTACCGATGATGACACGACCATCAATTACCCGCGGCGCGCCGGTAATGGTATAACGCAGATCCGGATCAGCAGTCTGTGCCGACCAGACCACTGCACCGCTGTCGCGCTGCAGGGCAATCAGGCGACCATCAATGGTGCCGAAAAACACCTTGTCCCCCCAGGCTGCCAGGCCGCGATTCACCACGTCACAACAGGCATTAACGGCATAGCGCCCCGGCACCTCGGGATCAAAGCGCCAGAGTTCTTTGCCACTGCGGGCATCGACTGCGAAGGCTTTGCTCCAGGCCGAGGTGAAGTAAATGCTGCCATCGATCACCAATGGCGTGGCTTCCTGCCCGCGGCTAGTATCGAGTTCAAAGGACCATGCCACACCCAGCTCAGCCACGGTGTCATGGTTGATCTGCGTGAGCGGACTGAAGCGATCCTCTGCATAAGTACGACCGTGGCTCAACCACTCGGCGTTATTATCAGCCGCCATTAGAAGATCATCTTTGGCAATCAGTCTGAGGGCTGCATTTGTTTGTGTTTCTGCAGTGCTTGGTGCGGGCTCGCCTTGATGCGATGTAATTCCGGGCTCCTGCGAACAGGCTGTCAGAACCAGCATCGCTGCCAGCGCTAATACGACGTTTACCAGATTGTTGGTTTTTGGCGGCGTGAAAGTTCTGACGGTTATCATGATTGATCCTCACGGCTGTCGAGCATTCATTTCCGGCCAGCAAGCCCGTGACCGGGGTCTGCAATCCGTTGTGTCGCTGGTAAGGGCGGCACTGCTTCCGCACATTGCCCTTAAGCGCACTGAAGTGGAATCCGAAGACTAGGCAAATACCAATAAGGCCAGCGACTCAGCGACCACGGCCGGCTTGTCCTGGCCCTTAATCTGTACCACGACTTCGGAGGTCATCAGCACTCGGTCCGATGCAGGCGAACTCACTTTCAGCAAGGTTGCTACGGCTCGGATTTCGGAACCGACTTTTACCGGGCTCGGGAAGCGGACGCGGTTTAATCCGTAATTCACAGCCATAATCACCCCCGCGGGGATCAAGGGCACCGATTCCATCAGCTTGGGAATCAGCGACAAAGTCAGAAAGCCGTGTGCAACCGTTGAGCCGAAAGGCGAAAACTTCGCTCGTTCAGGGTCTACATGGATGAATTGGTGATCAAAGGTTGCATCGGCAAAGGCGTCGATCATTTTCTGGGTGATTTTCAGCCAGGTTGACGACTCGCGCGGTTTTCCGAGGTAGTCTTCCAAGCGGTCGCGGCTAATGGCAAGCTCAGTTTCTGCGTTCATTGCAACTCTACCTGCGTAAATTCCTGCCTTCACAGAGAATGCTATTGTGTTTATGCATCGTAACTTGTATAAATAGATTCGTCCACTTGTATAATAAGACTTACCACCCACTGCAGTGCCAACAGAGCACGGAGGAAACATGCACACGAAAACCCTATCCCGAATAGCCATCGGTCTTGCTTTAGCTGGGTGTCTGCCCAGTATGGCATTCTCTCAGACCGACACATCCACCGTCACTTCCGATCGACCACTGCTCGAAGAAGTGGTGGTTTCTGCCCGAAAAGTTACGGAAAACCTGCAGGATGTGCCAATCGCCGTCACCGCGTTCAGCGGGCAGGAGCTGGCCGATAACCAGATTTACGACATCATGCAGCTCGCCGGGCATGTGCCAAGCATGACGATCCAGTCGCAAGCCAGCATGGAGTCGGAAATCTTCATTCGCGGCGTCGGCACGGTGCGGCTGAATGGCGCTACTGCGGACGCCTCGGTGGGCTATTTCCTCGACGAGGTCTACATCGGCCGGCGCGGCTCGGCCACGCCGCCGATTTTCGATCTGGAACGCCTGGAGGTCCTGCGTGGGCCGCAGGGTACGCTGTTCGGTAAGAACGTTGTTGGCGGCGCGCTCAACCTGACCACGGCTAAACCGCAGTTCGACCGCGGCGGCTCCGCCTATATCGCGGTGGGCGACTATGGCGCGCTGCAGACCGGCGGCCATGTCACCGGCGCGATCACTGAGAACGCCGCGGTCCGCTTCGCGTTTTACCAGAACAAACACGACGGCTACGCCGAGAATATTGTCCGCAATGAAGAGATGGAAGACCTCGAAGCCTATGCCGCCCGCGGCTCGCTATTGTGGAACCTGAACGACGACGTGCGCCTGGAGGTGATCATCGATGGGAGCAGCGACACCGGCAACGGCCAGTCGCGGCATGCAGTCGATAATCCCCATGTGCCCGGTTTCGGACCGGTGACACCCAACCTGATTTCACAGAACCCGCGGACCAATGAATCACCGTACGACCAGTTCGCCAATAAAGATACCTCCGGCATCACCGCCCGGCTCGAATGGGATCTCGGCCAGGTCACGGCCACTTACCTGTCGGCGCTGCGCAAGGGCGAGGCCGGCGCGCGCTGGACCCAGGCCGGCGCAGGATCGCCGCCGTCGCTGACCAGTTCCACGTTGACCCAGGCTGAAGACCACACCGGCCTGACCCAGGAACTGCGCTTCGCTTCCGGGCAGGACCAGCGGCTGAGATGGCTGGCCGGGCTTTACTATCTGGACGACGACACCAAACGCTCCGTACGTAACACCGCGACATCGTTTCTGCCAGGAGGCGCGGGAAGTCTGCGGGACATTCTTGACGGCGACTACGAGCAATTCGGCCGTGGGATATCCAAGAATTACGCAATCTTCGGCGATGCAAGCTACGACCTAACGGATGACCTGACCCTTAGCGTTGGTGGCCGTTACACACGCGATGAAAAGGATTGGGATCTCGATACGGTAGTCTATGGCTTGGGACCCCCACCCAGCATTTTTCCGACAGCACCAGTGCGGGGGCCGTTCATGGTTACTGACTCCGAGGTATGGTCAGAGTTTACACCTAAAGCAACAATTGACTGGCGTTTCGGCGATGGCAAGCTTGCATACGCATCCGTGGCCAGAGGTTTCAAGGGCGGTGGCTGGCAGCAAGGGGCCGGGACTGCCGCGGGAGCCCAGGTTCCCTATGATCCCGAATTTGCCTGGAACTACGAAGTGGGTCTCAAGAGCGAGTGGCTCGATCGCCGGGTGCGCGTGAACCTGGCAGCGTTCTACACCGATTTCACGGACCTGCAGGTCGAGTTGCTGGACGACGTGAACCTGGTGCTGGTGGTTGCTAATGCGGCTGATGCCGTGATCAAAGGTCTTGAGGGCGAACTGCAGATAGCGCTGCACGAGAACGTGACGCTGTTCGGTTCTGCCTCTTTTATCGAAGCGGAATACAAGGATTACATCGATCCACTGCGCGGCATTGACTACAGCGGCAACCGCATCCAGCGCACACCCGAGTTCCAGGGCAATGCGGGTATTGATGTCAATATACCGATTTCTGATGGGCTGGAGTTGATCGGCAATATCCAGTATGGCTATCAGGGGGAAATGTTTTACGGCCCGGACAACACCAATGATGAGCCAGATTACGCCTTGCTGGATCTGCGCGCCGGCTTAGGCAGCCAGGACGGCAGGTGGCAGATGTATGCTTACGCGAAGAACGTCACGGATGAGTTGTATCGTGTCAGCATCATTCCATTCGCTGGCGATGAGTTTTCCGTGTACGGCCCGCCCAGTACCTATGGGCTGCGTTTCGCGATGAATTTCTGAGCACGCAATGGCTAAGCATATTGAGTCATTGAAATCGCTGATTGGTGCCTGGCGCAGACTGGACGTCGAGGGGGTGCTGGTGCACCTCCACGACGATTTTGTCTGGTACAACTCGGGTGGATTAAAGCCACCCCTGCAAGGTAAAGCGAATATGCGCTCAACCCTGCAGACCATGGCCAAAGGCATCAAGCAAGGTAAGTGGCGGTTGTTTAACGTTGCCGAGGTTGGCAGCACGGTTTGGATGGAGGGTGTTGACGAATTCATCAGCACCGACGGCATCCGTGTCGCCATACCTTATGCCGGTACGCTGGAATTCAAGGATGGCCTGATCTTCATATGGCGTGAGTTTTATGAGGGTCGTCTGATTGAGCAACAGATGGCAGGACAGGGTGTCTCAGCCGAAGTAGAAGCCTTGTTGGATCGCCCGGAGGTTTAGGGCGAGGTGCGCGTTTTCCGGGTGTTGCCGGGGAGACAGTTCCGGGCTCAGGAACAGCTATGTTCCTGACGCCCCAGGCGCGCGTCGACGACTACACCGCCAGAGGTTGGTGGGGTGATTTAACCCTGGATGATCTGCTGCAGCGGAATCGAGCTGTACATCCCGATCGTATAGCATTGCTTGACCCCGCCAACCGAGTTTCGCTTGATGGCAAGCCTTGCGGTCGATTGACCTGGGGTGAGCTGGGTGATGAGGTTGATCGCATGGCGGCAGGCTTGTTGGCGGTGGGCCTGGTTAAAGACGATATCGTCACTTATCAAACGCCCAATGTGGTCGAAACCGTTGTCCTTGCAATGGCCTGCTCGCGCATAGGCCTGATCATCAGCCCGGTGGTCATGCCGTACCGGTCCTACGAGCTCAATTACATCCTCGCTACCGTCAAGCCCAAGGCCTTCATCACGGTGGCACGCTTTGGTAATCACGACCATGCCCAGACGGCCCTGGATCTGGACTGGAGCGGCCGCGAGGCCAAAGTGCTGATCATCGGCGGAAATGCGCCAGCCAACGCAATCGATTTCGATGCAGTGGTGGCGAAGGCCGACCCAGCCCAGGCAGTCGATTACCGCCGTGATCATCCGGTGTCCGCTGCCGAGTTGTTCACCCTATTCTGGACCTCCGGCACCGAAGCGCGCCCCAAAGGCGTGCCACGCGATCACAACCATTGGATCGTCAATGCGCGGATGGTGGTAGAGCTGGCGGAACTGCGGGAAGGTGAAACCCTGCTGAACCCTTTTCCGTTGGTCAATATTGCTTCGTTCGGATTGATCACCCCCTGGCTGTGGCGTTGCGGAACACTGGTATTGCACCACCCTTTCGATCTGGCTGTGTTCCTTAAACAGATTGGCGACGAGAAGGTCAATTACACCATCGTGGCCCCCGCGATTCTGAACCAGGTTTTGAAAACGCCGGAGTTGCTCGATAAGGCGGACCTGTCATCAGTCCGTGCCATCGGTTCCGGTGCGGCACCTTTATCGCCGTGGATGATCGAGCAATTCTGGACCCGTTTCAACATTCACATCTGTAACATTTACGGCTCTAATGAAGGGCCCACATTGTTCAGCAGCCACTACCATGTTCCTGAACCCACAGACCGTGCGCGATATTTTCCGCGTATGGGTGTGGAAGGAATTCACTGGGACGGTGATACTGCGTCCATGGTACTGACGCGATTGGTAGATCTGGAAACGGAGGATGAAATCACCACTACGGGTAAGGTGGGCGAGCTACGCAGCCAGGGTGCACATGTGTTTAATGGCTATTACAACCTTCCCGAAGTGACTAAGAATGCTTTCGATGAGAAAGGCTACTATCGAACCGGTGACTTGTTCGAGCTTGCTGGGGAGGGCGAGGTGCCACGCTACTACCGCTTCGTTGGACGATGCAAAGACATCATCGTGCGTGGCGGAATGAATATCTCGCCAGCTGAACTGGACGATTTGCTAGTGGGTCATCCGGCTTTCAAGGACGCAGCTGTGGTCGGTATTCCAGACGAAGTGCTGGGCGAGCGCGTGTGTGCGGTTGTGGTGCCGAAAGGCGAAACCTTGCCCTCGGTAGCTGAACTGGCTGACTGGTTGAAAGCCAAAGGCGTGGCTACTTTCAAACTGCCGCAGCGGTTGGAAACCATTGATGTATTGCCACGCAATCCGATGAACAAAGTGATGCGTCCGCAACTTCGCAGCAGCATGTTGCAGAAACTCGGTATCAGCGAACAGGACAAAGCCGGTGGCTGAGATACTTCGGGAAAACCTGTCTGTGGCGGCGGAAGATTTCGCTTACCCCAAACCGACCCTGGCCTGGGTTACCGTGGCTGCGTTGTTCGTTGCGTATATTTTTTCCTTTATCGACCGCATGATCATCGGCCTGCTGGTGGAGCCGATGAAAGCGGATCTGGGAATTTCCGATACGCAAATCAGCCTGCTGCAGGGCATGGCCTTTGCTGTGTTCTACACCGTGGCAGGAATTCCCATTGGCCGTCTCATCGATCGCACCTCCCGCATACGTATCGTATCCATCGGTATTTTTGTCTGGAGCCTGATGACCATGGTATGCGGAATTTCGTCGCAATATTGGCAGCTGTTCCTGGCGCGGATCGGCGTCGGTGTGGGCGAGGCCTGTTTGTCTCCGGCAGCCTATTCCATTATCAGCGACAGTTTTCCGCCCAAGCGCCTGGGCGTGGCCATGGGCGTCTACGTGCTGGGTTCAGCTGTGGGTGCGGGTTTGGCGTTCATTCTTGGGGCAGCTGTTATCGCTTTAGTGGCGAGTACCGGTGAAGTCATCATTCCCGGGCTAGGCGAGGTGCGCTCCTGGCAGGCGGCTTTCCTGTACGTCGGTGCGCCCGGGTTGTTGATCAGTGTGCTGTTTCTGCTGATTCCTGAGCCGGTGCGGCGCATCACTGAAGGATCTACCGGGGTTGCTTCCACCACCCGCGAGGTATGGCAATTTGCCAAGGCCAACCTGCGCACTCTGATGGGCATTTGCGTGGGCGTGGGTTTCGTCAACCTGGCCGTATTCGCAGCAATTTCCTGGCTACCAGTGCTCTACATTCGCTCGCATGGAATGGAAATCTCCGAAGCCGGATATCTGGCGGGCACGGCTCTGATCATCGGTGGTCTGATCGGCATGTTGGGAGGTGGCTGGATCAGTGATCGCATGGGCGGCACACCTCGCGTGCGCCTGTGGGTGTGCGGTATAGCCTCCATCATCGGCATCATTTCCGGCATCCTGTTTCCTCTGATGGCTAATCCTGTTGCTGCAACCGCCTGGTTTGTGGTGTTTTTCTCAGCCTGTTGTGTACCCTCCGGCGGAGCCGTATCTGCGTTGCAGCAGATTGCTCCAAATGAAATGCGCGCTACCCTGTCGGCCGTGTACATCTTCTTTGTCAGTATCATCGGCATGACACTCGGACCCACGGCCACTGCAGTGATAGGCGATGTGTTCTTCCCAGGAGGCGATGGCATTCGTTATGCTGTTTCCATTGTGGCAAGTATCGGTTTTGCAGTTGCAGCGGGGTTGTTTTTCTTTGCCTCAACGGGTTTGACGCGGATCGAGAATGCTGCGGCGAAGCCAGGGCAATAGGAATTGACATCGAGAGATGCCACTCGAGATCTCTCTGGCATCTTGCATGGATAAGGAGTTCGGTTTGAGTACGATTCGTTTCGATGATCAAGTAGTCATCGTCACCGGCGCCGGTGGCGGCCTGGGTCGCGAGCATGCATTGTTACTCGCTGAGCGCGGTGCCAGTGTCGTGATCAATGATCTGGGTGGCAGCGTGCACGGCGGAGGTGCCGAACATGCACCTGCTGATCGGGTGGTTGAAGAAATCACCGCTGCGGGTGGCAAGGCTGTCGCCAACTACCACAGCGTCGCAACACCAGAAGGCGGCAAGGCCATCGTGGCCAGTACTGTGGAAGCTTTCGGCAGGCTGGACGCACTGGTGCACAATGCCGGCATCCTGCGCGATAAAAGCATACTCAAGCTTGAACCTGCGGACATTGAGAGCGTGCTTGATGTGCATCTCAAAGGCGCATTCTGGCTCTGCCAGCCAGCTTTTGCAGTGATGAAAGAGCAGGCCTATGGCCGCATTGTGCTGACGTCTTCCGCTTCAGGCCTGTTCGGTAACTTTGGCCAGGCCAACTACGGCGCGGCCAAAACCGGTTTGATCGGCCTGATGCGAGTGCTGAGTATCGAAGGCGCGCGTTACGGTATCCAGATAAATTGCGTGTCACCGGCAGCGCGCACCCGCATGACCGAAGAGTTACTCGGGCCACTGGCCGAGCACCTTTCCCCGGAACATGTTGCGCCAATGGTTGCCTACCTGTGTTCAAGCCAGTGCGATTTCACTTCTGAAATCATTACTGCTGGCGGCGGCCGCTTCGCCCGCGTTTTTCTGGGGTTGGCGCCTGGCTGGTACGGCGGCGCAGAACCGGTGTCACTCGAAGAACTGGCAAGCCATATGAGCACCATATTCGACCCGACCGGGTTTACAATTCCTGAAACCAGCCTGGATGAAGCGCAGATCCTGCTGGACATTCTGGGCGTTAAACCAGCTTAAGCGCCGCGTTGCTTCGCACCAATTATCAAACTGTTAATTCGGAGAATTGAAATGAGCTCTGCCGTTATTGTATCCACCGCCCGCACACCCATCGGTAAAGCCTTTCGCGGGGCCTTCAACGACACCAATGGCCACACCTTGGGTGCTCATGCCATCAAGCACGCAGTTGCGCGTGCCGGAATAGCACCAGAAGAAGTTGAGGATGTGATCTTCGGCTGCGCCAACCCGGAAGGTGCAACCGGTGCGAATATTGCACGCCTGTGCGCACTCAAGGCCGGACTGCCCGTTACGACTTCCGGGGCCACCATCAATCGCTTTTGTTCATCGGGATTGCAAGCGATTTCGACGGCTGCAGGCCGCATTGTGAACGAAGGTGTTCCCATCATGGTGGCAGGAGGCGTTGAATCTGTCAGCCTGGTGATGACCGAGCACTACAACAGGTACCGCTTGCAGGATGAAGAGCTTATCGCCATGCATCCGCATATCCATGACAGCATGATTCAAACCGCAGAAACCGTGGCTGCGCGTTACGGAATCAGCCGCGAGGCGCAGGATCAATATGGTTTGCAAAGCCAGCAGCGCATAGCTGCTGGCCAGGCGGCCGGTTTCTTCGATGACGAAATTGTACCGCTGGCCACCACCAAGAAAGTTACCGACCGCGCCAGCGGCGAGGTGAGCTCAGAAGATGTGTTATTGAAAAGTGATGAAGGTGCCCGACCCGACACCAACATTGAAGGCCTGCGCAGTCTTAAAACGGTTATGGAAGGAGGCTGCATTACTGCGGGTAATGCCAGCCAGCTTTCCGATGGAGCCTCGGCCTGCGTACTGATGAATGAGAAGCTGGCTGAAAAGCGCGGTCTGGAACCATTGGGCGTGTTCCGCGGTTTTGCAGTGGCCGGCTGTGAGCCCGATGAGATGGGCATAGGGCCGATTTACGCCATACCGCGCTTGCTGGAACGCACCGGGCTGAGCATGGATGACATTGGCCTGTGGGAATTGAATGAAGCCTTTGCCGTGCAGGTTATTTATTGTCGCGATTTTCTGGGTATTCCCAATGAAATTTTGAATGTCAATGGCGGTTCGATCGCAATAGGTCATCCGTTCGGCATGAGTGGTGCCCGCATGGTGGGACACGCGCTGATTGAAGGTAAACGAAGAGGTGTGCGCTATGTGGTGACCACCATGTGCATCGGCGGAGGTATGGGCGCGGCAGGATTGTTTGAGATTCTCTAGCACCCTGTCGGACTTAACCGATCGTAGCGAGGGAAAGCTGATTTGAGGCAGATTTTTCGTTCTTTTGAGGTGAATAGCACGGCTATTTAACGAAAAAGAACGGGAAATATGACCAAATTCGGCTTTTCCGCAGTAGATCAGTGTTAAGTCCGACAGGCTGCTAGTAGTGGTTTGCTTACCTGACCCGTAAAGGAGTATGAATCGTGTGGAGCCTTGAAGTTGTAAAGATACTGCTGATCAACTGGGGCATTATGCTCGCGCTGGTTAGCTTGTTGTGGGTCTTCTGTACCTGGCGCAAGGATGCCAGCATTATCGATCGCTACTGGGGCCCGATGTGTGCCGCACCCAGTGTGCTTACCTTCATACAGCTCGAAGTTCACTCCACAATAGCCTTGCTGCTGGTTTTCCTGTCCTGTATCTGGGCCGCGCGGCTGTCCTGGCACATCACGCGCAGGAACTGGAATGCCGGTGAAGACTTCCGTTATACAGAGGATGCCAGTCCGGCCCTCACCCATGCTTCAACACCTCTGGCGGCGCTGGTAAAGGTATTTTTTGGCCAGGCAACTTTGGCGTGGGTCATCTCCGCGCCGGTGCAGTTTGGTCAATTCTATTCATCCGGAATAGAACTTTCTTTGTTGGGCTGGCTGGGAATCGCCGTGTGGATAGTTGGCTTTTTGTTTGAAACTGTGGGCGACTGGCAGTTGCGGCGTTTCAAAGCCAATCCCGCCAACCAGGGACGCATACTGGATCAGGGGCTTTGGGCCTGGACCCGTCATCCGAATTACTTCGGCGACAGCACGGTCTGGTTTGGACTGTTCCTGATTGCTGCTGAAAGCCCGTTAGGGACTTACAGCCTGTTCGGCCCGCTGTTGCTGTTGTACTTCCTGGTGCGCGTCACCGGCAAAGATCTCACTGAGAAACTGATGCTGGAACGCCGTCCCGACTACCGCGCATACACCCAGCGTACCAGCGGCTTCTTCCCGCTACCGCCAAAGCGCTGATCAGCCAGAGGTCGCGGTCCAGACAGGCTTGAGTTTCGTCGCAAGTTCTCGCAACTCGGCTTTGAGCACTTTGCTGCCGACATTACGCGGCAGCACCTCGATCTGAAAGATGGCCTTCGGCACCTTGAAGCCAGGTAAGTGCGCACGGCAATGCACAAGCAAAGCGGCACAATCAATCGGCTGAGCACTGCGGCTGACCACGAATGCGGCCGGAACTTCCACCCAGTGCGGGTCCGGAATCCCGATAACGGCTGCTTCGGCTATATCGTCTGAAGCCTCAACCACACGTTCGATCTCGGAAGCTGACATGTTCTCGCCACCGCTACGAATCATGTCCTTGGTGCGGTCCTGCACGTAGAGATAGCCTTCATCATCGAAACGGCCTACATCGCCGGTATGCAGCCAACCATTGCGTAATGCCGCGGCATTGGCTTCGGGATCATCAATGTACCCCGCACAAACTTTGGGGCCGCGCAACAGGATCTCACCGGTCTCGCCGGCGGGTAGAGGCTGGTCGTCAGCATCGGCCACGATGATCTCCATACCCTGCACCGCCAAACCTACCGAGCCGAGTTTCTCCCGCAGATGGGCGCGATCCACGTAAGCCACACCACCGCAGGTTTCGGTCATACCATAGCCTTCGGTGAGTGCTGCGGTTGGGAATAATTCCAGCGCCCGTTCAAACAATTCGCGGGTCACCTGGCCGAAGATAATCCAGCGCAGCGATGAAGTATCAAAGTCGTGCCGATTCGGTAGCGCCAGGATCAGGTTCATCATGGTGGCAACCAGCGTAGTGCCGGTGATGCGCTCTTCGGCCAGGGTTGCCAATGTGGTCGCGGCATCAAAACGGCGCATCAGCACAATGGTTCCACCCACATGTATCAGGGTGAGTCCGGGAATATCAAAGCCGCCCACATGGTAAAGCGGTGCGACGATCAACAGGCGGTCCTTATGAGTGATGCTGAATTCCACCGCATGGGCGTGCATATTCGCCCAGCAGTTACCGTGCGTGATACGCACGCCTTTTGGTTTACTGGTGGTGCCCGAGGTATACATCACGCGTAACAGGCTGTCGGCCTTGCATGCCCAGTCTTTCACCGTTTCGCCCTGGTGCTGCGCAATCAAGGCCGGAATGGGAATGAAGTCGGTCGGCAGGCCGGAGGAAAAATCCAGACAGACTTTCAGCCCCTCGAAATCAGCGACTGCCGCGTTTGCGAGAGGTCCGAATTCAGTTTCGCTGGCCAATGCCACCGCTCCGCTGCGACGGATCAGTTCGATCAATTCGTGTTGTTGCAGGCGATAATTGAGCGGTACCAACACCGCACCCAGCCGTGCCAATGCCAGGGCCAGAATTAAATATTCGGCGCTGTTCATCGCTACGGTAGCGAGCCGATCTCCCGGCCCGATTCCTTGCCTGTGTAAGCCCGCGGCCAGGGCATGCACGTCCCGATTGAGCGCGGCGTAGGTCCAGCGGCGCTGTTCAAACACCAGCGCCTCGCGTTCGCCAAAACGCTCTGTAGCCCAGCTTAGACTGCGGCTGATATTCAGAATGGGTTAACACCTCTATCATGGGTTGAAACCAGAATGAATTGATAGTCTAATAATGAAAGTCACTGGGCGCAAGGTGATCGTCCCATGCTGGCAGCATCCGCGCCAACCGTGGTAAGCGAGGCGCCAAAAGGCGATCCGTGGTGGATGGTCAAAGCACAAATTCAGCAGGGAAATCAAATTGAGCTGGGAACCGGAAATTGCAGAGTTAAGACGTCGCCAGGAACTGGCGCGCGAAATGGGTGGTGCGGATAAGGTCGAGCGCCAGCACCAGAACGGTCGCCTTACCGTTCGCGAACGCTTTGATGCCTTGCTGGACCCGGGTTCCTTTCATGAGATCGGCTCCATCACCGGCAAAGGCAGTTACGATGAAGCCGGCAAACTGACCGGCATGACGCCGACCAATTTCCTGTTTGGTCGTGGTCGCATCGAAGGCCGCAGGGTTGCAATAGCCGGTGACGATTTTACCGTTCGCGGTGGCGCCTCTGATGCCTCCATCATCGAAAAGCAGGTTGCGGCAGAGCAAATGGCCCATGAACTGCGCTTGCCGCTGGTGCGACTGGTTGAAGGCAGCGGCGGTGGCGGTTCGATCAAGTCGCTGGAAGATATGGGCTATACCTATGTACCGCAATTACCGAGTTGGGATCACGTCACGCTGAATCTGGCAACCGTGCCGGTGGTCAGTCTTGGTTTGGGTCCGGTAGCCGGATTTGGTGCTGCCAAGATGGTGGCCAGCCACTATTCCCTGCTGGTACGTGGTCAGGCGCAGATGTTTGTTGCCGGCCCGCCGGTGGTCGCTGCCATCGGCCAGAATTTCACCAAAGAAGAACTCGGCAGCAGCCGCATTCACGCGACTAACGGCGCGGTGGACGACGAAGTTGAAAGCGAATTCGAAGCCTTTGAAAGAACCCGGCGTTTTCTTTCTTATCTGCCGCCATCGGTGTACGATTTGCCACCGCGCGGCCCACGCAAGGATGATCCCGATCGACGCGATGACTGGCTGATTGGCGCGGTGCCACGCGACCGGCGGGAAGTGTACCGAATGCGGCCCATTATTGAGTCGCTGGTCGATAAAGGCAGCTTTTTCGAAATCGGCAAACTACACGGCTGCTCTATCATCACCGGGTTGGCGCGCCTGGATGGTTGGCCGGTTGCACTTGTTGCCAGCGACCCCTTTGTCATGGGCGGGTTGTGGACCTCGGCCAGTGCCACCAAACTTGAGCGTTTCGTCAGTTTTGCCGAAACCTTCCACCTGCCGGTAGTGCATTTGGTGGACAATCCGGGCTTCATGATTGGCAAGCAGGCAGAACTGGATGGCACCATCCGCTTCGGCGTACGCGCGCTTTCTGCTGTTTATCAGGCTACGGTGCCGTGGTGTACGATAATTATTCGCAAGGTATTTGGCGTTGCAGGTGCCGGCCATGGCAATCACGCGCGCTTCCAGTACCGCTATGCCTGGCCTTCGGCAGACTGGGGTTCCTTGCCAATTGAAGGCGGTATCGAAGCTGCCTATCGGTCAGAACTCGACGCTGCCGAAGAC
>Ga0163153_10000765_pt1 | contig 53924 bp, 42 predicted proteins | sample OliLakLV19MP6IB1_FD_148629 | JGI IMG/M metagenome (GOLD analysis project Ga0163153, IMG submission 148629) | Freshwater microbial mat bacterial communities from Lake Vanda, McMurdo Dry Valleys, Antarctica - Oligotrophic Lake LV.19.MP6.IB-1 | ecosystem: Environmental > Aquatic > Freshwater >... | reverse complement strand
CGGTGTATGTTTGGTCCTCATAGAGGCTCCCTCGTTGATGATGATTAAGTCTGGTAACTCAATCTACCATCGCGGCGGGAGCCTCTGTGATTTTCAACTAACTTTCGGACATCCCCTCCGATTTTTGCGAGTTTTCATATGTCAAAGTGCTTTAAAACCATGAGTCGCAGGTATGAGGGGCACTCATCCTACGCTACCGCTATTCAATCAGTTTACCTAGCCGAACTGGCCACAAATTAAGGTGGGAGTCATGGCATTTATAGCGGCCAAGTCAAAAATGCCACTGTACCAATTACCCTTCTGATTCCGTAGTTACGTCCAGTACGCGTATTTTGTCGGTTCTCCTTGATCATTTATAAGAGGCAGCCCATGTCGGTGAGCAGTTCCGTTGGTTCACGTCGGTCCGTTAAGGCAGACGCCCTTGTCATCTTCATGCAACAGGATGAGAAGCCATTCGCGTCGGCAGCGCGAAAACTCGGTGCCGAAATTCCCCTCCTTAAGCCCCTTTTCAAGGCTAAAGACTTTGTTGGAAAAAAGAGCTCGACGACGTTAGCATACACTGGCGGTGCAGTGGGCTCAGCACGCGTTATTCTTGCTGGACTAGGAAACGCATCTGACATTACACTCGAGACCATTCGACGTGCCGCTGCTTCTGCAGCAAAACGTGCCGGACAAAGTCACGCCAACCACATCGCACTCGAACTACCAACCATTGAAGGCTTCGAAGTCGAAGCTGTAGCACAAGCAATTGCTGAAGGCGCCTCGCTTAGTCAATACAAATACGACAAGTTCAAGACTATCGGCGATACAACTGCTAATGGACTTGTAAAGAAATTTACGATCTTTAGTACAGATAAAACTCTTGGTAAACAGATCGAAGCCGGTGTAAGCACGGCCGGTTCTCTCATCGGTGGTGTTGTGCTTGCACGCGATCTTGCCAATGCAGCGAACAACGAAGTGTATCCAGAAGTTCTGGGTCAGCGTGCTGCAGATGCCGGAAAAAAAGCAGGCTTCAAGGTCACGATCCTCGACAAGAAGAAAATCGAATCATTGCGGATGGGTGGACTCCTAGGTGTAAACTCTGGAAGTGTTCGGCCTCCGGTCTTCATCGTCATGGAATACAATGGTGGTCCGAAAAACGAAGCACCAATTGTACTTGTTGGAAAAGGTATCACCTTCGACACAGGCGGTATTTCTATTAAGCCAGCCGCAGGCATGAGCGATATGAAGAGCGACATGCATGGTGCTGCTACGGTAATAGGAGCCATGTATTCGATTGCCTCGCTTGGACTAAAGCGCAACGTCGTTGCCCTCGTGCCCTCAACAGAGAACATGCCAAGTGGTACAGCTATGGTCCCGGGCGACATCCTTACGTTCATGAATGGTAAGACTGCTGAAATCGACAATACAGATGCTGAAGGACGCCTTATCCTTGCCGATGCACTTTGTTACGCCGACAGATACAAGCCGTTGACAGTCATAGACGTAGCCACACTCACCGGAGCTTGTGTGGTAGCGCTTGGAACAGTAACGACAGGCATGATGGGCACCGATGCTAATACCATGAATCGTCTGCGCGACTCGGCAAAAAACACAAACGAGTATGTATGCGAACTGCCACTCTATGAAGAGTACGAAGAGCTGATTTCGAGCGACTACGCCGACATCAAGAACTCTGGTGGACGTTATGCTGGTGCTATTACAGCGGGTCTCTTCCTCAAACACTTCGTCACGTACCCGTGGGTGCACCTCGATATTGCCGGCACTGGTATTGCACCGAAGCCGACATCATATTCGCCTAAAGGCGCAACAGGTGTAGGTGTGCGGCTTCTAACCGATATGGTGATGAACTGGAAATCTTGAAACTGACAACGCGCAATAATCAACTCGCGTCTCGCGTCTCCAAGCCACGAGCAACCTTAAGGATTATCATGTATCGCGCATTTCCAATCACTCTCATTGCACTTCTGGCAATATCATCTGTGCACTGCGACGGCGGCACGAACCAACAGCCAGCGTCTGGTACGGGCAAGGTGTACGTAGTTGAGACAGTCACCAAAAAGCCGGCTGGCAAAGCCCCTGAGATTACATGGAAGGACAGCAACGGAAAACTGATCTCGTTCTCCGAAGCCACAGCAGGAAAAATTGTCCTCCTGAACTTCTGGGCTACGTGGTGCGGTCCATGCAAACGCGAGCTTCCCGATCTCGTTGCCATCGCACGTGAGATGGGTGTGAAGGGTGTCGTAGTAGTTGGCATTGCAGTCGACCAGGACGAACGCAAACTTCAGATTGTCAAATCTTTTGTCGAAAAAGCTGGCATCCCCTATATCAACATCGTCGACTCCGACGACAAAATCATAACCGATGCCTACGGTGGAATCCCCGCCGTGCCGGCAACATTCATCATCGATCGTCAAGGCAACATCGTTCAACGGCTCGTTGGAAAACGCGAGAAAGCAGAGTTCGTAGGCGCCTTACAAAAGGTCCCGTAATCCCACCTCTGTAGTGGTCGACCACTCGCATCATTCCATCTACGTCCAAACATCGATTATTACCGACGGCTCCTGTTCAACAGGGGCCGTTGTTATTTCACAAAGTACTTTCATACTGCGTGCAAGTTCTTCGAGTTTAACGGCGTCACGCGCATACACTTCTGCTAATACATCACCTTTCGCGACCCTATCGCCAACGTGCTTGTGCAACACGATACCCGCGACATGATCAATGTCGTCAGACTCGCGCAGTCGTCCCGCTCCCGCATGCAGCGCTGCCAACCCTAACTCACGTGCGTGTAACCCCGCCACCCACCCATCAGCATCGGCACATACGGTAAGGGGCCGAAAGGGTCTGTAGTGCTCGACACTAGCGTCCCAGTCCCCGCCCTGCGCACGAATCATCGCATGAAATGCATCATGTGCCTGACCTGAATTCCAAACTTCGTTAACTCGTGCAACGGCTTCATCAACATCGTTCACCACTCCACCCAGCAACAACATCTGCGATGCAAGTGCAACCGTTACTTCGATGAGTTCTGGCGAAGCCCCTTCGCGAAGCGACCCCTGCCCGCTCACTGCATCGCGAAGCGACCCCTCCTGAACGACTGTGCTGCGAAGCGCTTCTTCTGCTTCAACCATTTCGAGCCAGTTACCAATGGAGCTTCCGAGTGGCTGGTCCATGCGTGTAAAGACAAATGAGACGGGCAAACCTACTTCTTTGCAAACGCTGTGGATGCTTTCGGCAAGGCGGTGGGCACCTTCGAGAGAAGGCATAAATGCTCCGTTGCCAACCTTCATGTCCATGACGAGTCCGTCGAGCCCTTCTGCAAGTTTCTTGCTGAGAATCGAAGCAGTAAGCAAGGTGATATTCTCGACTGTGCCGGTTACGTCGCGCAGTGCATACAGAATGCGATCGGCAGGGGCGAGGTTGCGAGTCTGTCCAGCCATGAAGAGGTGATTCGTTTGAAGCAACGATGTGAGCTCTGGCATCTCGAGTTGCGTACGAAATCCGAGCACACTTTCGAGTTTGTCGAGCGTGCCTCCGGTGTGACCCAGTCCGCGTCCACTTATCATCGGTACGCTCAAGCCGCATGCCACGGCAATAGGTGCAAGGAGGATGGAGACTTTATCGCCGACGCCACCTGTGGAGTGTTTGTCGATGGTCTTGCGTGATGTTACGCCGCGTGGCACTTCTTCGCCATTGCGTGCCATGGACAGCGTGAGTGCTGCTGTTTCGTGTGCATCCATACCCTTGATACACACGGCCATAAGGAACGCAGCAGCTTGTGCATCCGATACGGTGCCCTGTACAACGCCATGCACAAAGCCGTCTATCTCGTGCTCGGTCCAAGCGTGGCCATCACGCTTATGCTTCAATAGCTCCTTCATCAATCGCATGAACGCCCCCTGTGAGTCTTATCTTTGTCAAGTATATGAATGCCAGCCCCTTAATCCTTCCGCATAAGCTACGAAACGTCGTGCGCTCACTGCACCATGCGTCTGAACGCAACGAGTTAAAGCTCTTCGTTGCCGAAGGTGTGCGTGTATGCAGAGATTTGCAACACTCGCGAATGCAGATTGAATCGGTGGTGGTTGCTGACAATGCAAGCGACGCTACAGTGAAGCTTGCGATGGAGTTGACAGGTAAAAGTGCAACGTTGTATGAGGCTACGCCAACCGATATGGCAATCATGTCCGATTCGACAACGCCACAGGACATTCTTGCTGTTGTAGCATTCAAGGAAGAGCAGCCATTAGGTAGTCGTGTCGTAGTGCTCGACGGTGTTTCAGATCCGGGAAACGTTGGCTCTATTATTCGGTCGGCTGCATGGTTTGGCTTCTCTGATGTATTGCTTGGCAAGGGCTGCGCTGATGTGTACAACACGAAGGTTGTTCGCTCCGCCGCGGGTGCACTGTTTCGCATGAATGTTGTCCGTGGCCTCGACGTAGTCAGCACCCTTCAATCTGAACTTGCTGCATATACAACTGCAGCAGCGGTACTTGTCGGTGGCGAACCGCCCGAATCGTTGCACAACGCCGAACAATTATGTCTTGTCATTGGCTCAGAAGCACACGGCGTTAGTGAACGTGTACTCGATGCATGTACACTTCGCATCACTATCCCGGGCGGAAACGGCACAGAATCGTTGAATGCCGCAATTGCTGCATCGCTGTTGATGTACGAAGCGAGTCGATCATGATGCAGCGTCTCTACACGCCGGGTCCGGTTCGCGTCCCCGACGCCATCCTCGCAGCCGGCGCCGAACCGCCGATGCATCACAGGTCCGAGGACTTTATAGCGTGTTCGCAACGTGTGTGGAAATATCTTAAATCTGTTTATAACACATCACAGCCCGTCGCAGTGCTTGCAGGTAGTGGCATGACGGGTATCGAAGCCGCGATATCGTCGACGATGCGTGCTGGTGAGCATGGCATTGTGCTAGTACACGGACGATTTGGTGCGCGCATCGCTGACATCATGCGTACACATGGCATCGTGCCTCATACGCTCGAAGTGCCTTGGGGCGAAACCATCACTGCCGATGCTGTTGCAAAAGCACTCGATGACACGCCACATGCCACTGCAATCTGGATGGTACATGGCGAGACTTCAACAGGTGTTGCCCTCGATGTTCAAACCATTGCGTCGGTCGTACGAGCACAGTCACCCAACATACTCATTGGTGTCGATGCCATTGCAAGCCTCGGCATTCACGAACTGGAGTGTGACGCATGGGACCTCGACCTTGTCGTGTCAGGCATTCAGAAAGGACTGATGTGTCCACCCGGACTCGCTTGTGTTAGCGTCTCGCAACGCGCACAGGAACACATTCGCAACACCCCTGCTTCTGTCTATACGCAGAGCCTTGCAACAGTGCTGAAGGATCTGAAGAACGGACTGTTTACCTGGACGCCCCCCGTAACGCTGGTACGATCGCTCGAAGTTGCCTTAGAATTCATCCTGAACGAAGGATTACCCGCTGTCTGGAAACGTCACGCCGACGTTTCACACACACTGCAAGAAGGCATCCGCGACCGTGGGCTTTCTGTGTTCGGCGACGGTACGTCACACGCCGTAACGCCAGTAATTCTTTCGCCATCTGGTTCACAAGCAGTACCACAGCATTCCGGTTTACAAGGTATTTCTTCACAGGCCGATAAATTCCGATCGTTGTTATTCGAACGTCACGCAATTGTTGTCGCCGACGGACAAGACCACCTGGGCGGAACGATGGTGCGCATTGGCACCTGCGGCTCAATCACTAAACGCGACATACTGGAATTGTTTAACGCAATCGATGACGTCCTACCCTTCGTTCACTCAGAAAACACACGCCACTTCGCAAATTAATGCTCCCACCCCGCATCGTCATCGCAACGTCGAACACACATAAAGTCGACGAACTCCGTCAGCTCGCAGAGCGTGCGGGAGCCGACACAACACTTGTGGCTTGGAACGAAGTCGACACACCGTTTGACATTGACGAAACGGGACATACCTTCGAAGAAAATGCCTACATCAAGGCACTCGCTGTGTACGAGCAGACGGGCCTGCCCGTTATCGCCGATGACAGTGGACTCGAAGTCGACGCCCTTCACGGCGCACCAGGCGTGTACAGCGCACGATACTCCGGACCCAACGCCACCGATGCTTCTAATCGCGCAAAGCTTCTCGCGGCGCTCGCTGAAACACGCACCACCACACCGACGCCTGACATCGCTGCCAGCACAGATCGCACTGCTTCGTTCAGATGTGTGCTGTGTTACACCGACGGACAGCGCACTGTCTTCGGGGAAGGGTCGGTAAAGGGTCTGCTCGCCACGTCGGAACGCGGCAAGCATGGCTTTGGATACGACGCATTGTTTGTGCCAGATGGCGACATGCATACGTTCGGCGAAATGACAGCCGACGATAAGCACATGTACAGCCATCGTTCTAAAGCGTTTACGTCGTTGATGAACAACATGACGTCGTCGATGTCTTCGAGTCCACCACAGCGCCTGTTTCTCATGCAGGCAGCGATTGCTGCAGTAAGGAACAACGAAGCGTTACTTCGATCTGCTACAAGAAATGCTGTAACGACAACACAAGATGCAACGTGCGTTTACGAAGCTGTGTTGCAGACGTATTTGTTTGCAGGGTATCCAGCGGCACTCGACGGACTCGTGGTGGTAGTCGACGAGTGTTCGAAGATACTTGGCAGCCCCTTACCAGATCATTCAGAGCCTTTTGATGTGCAAGTGTTTCGCGATCGTGGCACAAAACTTTGTAAAGTTGTTTACGGCAACGTGTACGACAAACTCATGGCTCGATTAGAAGAAGTGTCACCTGACCTGCGTGAGTGGATGATTGTAGAGGGCTATGGCAAGACGCTGTCGCGTCCCGGACTCGACATTGTAACCCGCGAATTGTGCGTTGTTGCGGTTCTCGCGGCCACAGAGCGAAACACACAGCTATATTCACATGTCCGTGGAGCACTTCTCGCAGGAGCCACCGAAGAAGATCTAGCGCTATGCATAGACGTTGTAACAGAGTATGTCTCAGCGCATCATGCCGATGCAATTCGTTCAATCACGGAGCCGAGGTGTAAGGATTCTCATACGATTATGGAATCTGTCTCGATATGAAGTTCGCGTTACCAAAATCATTGTTAGGAGCATTGTTCACTGCATTTTTTACTGCATTGTGCGTGATCTATGCGTTCGATGCATCGGCGCAGGTTCGACCCGACAAGGTTATCGCAGGCGACAGCGTGCGTCGAACGGCACGTCTTCAAGCACTGCGAGAATTGCAAACCGATATCGATGCATTGGTTGATGCACCCGAATGGCATGGTGCAACGCTAGGAATTAGTGTTGTGGCTCTCGAGACGGGTGAGATTATTTATCAGCACGACGCGGACAAATACTTCACGCCTGCCTCGACACAGAAACTGTTTACAACGGCTGCTGCACTCACGCTGCTTGGTGCGGATTACACCATGCGTACATCGTTGTATCTCGATGGCAAGGTAAAAAGCAACGGCGAGTTCGAAGGCAACATCATTATTCGCGGCGGGGGCGACCCGTCGTGGAGTCGACCGTTCGGACGTGCTCCGGAGACAATGTTAGACGCGTGGGCAGATGTACTCGACTCGCTCGGTATACAAAGCATCAAGGGCAACCTGATTGGTGATGACGATGTGTTCGACGATGAGGCCTACGCCCCGGGATGGTCGTGGGACGATCTGGTGTATTCGTATGCTGCGCAGGTGAACGGACTTGCCATCATGGACAACTCGGTGCACCTGAACATCCTGCCTCTTTCAGGTCTGCTCGATGTACCAACAATTCGTGTTGTGCCGCCCACCGACTATGTCCGCGTAATTACCGCATTGCGTAGCGTCGACAGCTCAGGCGTAACATCGGTAAGTCCGCAGCGCGATTTTCGTTCGAACACGATAGATCTCGTTGGTTCGATATCGACTAAGACACCATTCGATACGTTAAGCTCGCACGTCAGCATCGAAAACCCGACGATGTACTTTGTAAGCTTGTTTAAAGACGCACTTGTCCGCAAGGGCATACGATTTCGTGGTGCGAGTGTAGACGTAGACGACTGGAACGACCCACTCGAATACGACCGCTACAAACTGCTTGCAGAAGTTTCATCGCCACCCATGTCACAGCTCATTTCTGTGATAAACCATCAGAGTCATAATCTCGGTGCCGAAATGTTGTTCAAAACACTTGGACACGACATTGGTGGTGAAGGGTCTTTTGAAAAAGGGGCTGAGGTTGTACGTCAATGGACGCAGAAGTCAGGCATTGCAACGTCCGATCTAACCATCGTCGATGGCTCGGGATTATCGCGACTGAATCTTTGCACGCCACGTCAGCTTGCAGCACTTCTCAGCACCATGCACCGTGGCCCCCTCTTTGCCCCTTACTATGCGTCGCTTGCAGCGCCTGGTGAAACGGGCACCCTGCGCCGCAGACTTGTTGGAACAAGAGCAGAGCGTGCTGTTCGTGCAAAAACAGGTTCGATGAATAATGTGTCGACGCTGGCAGGATATGTCACAACGCGCGATGGCGAGCCATTTGCTGTAGCCATTATGCTTGGCAATGTTGTTGTGCCAACGGCAATGGCGCAGAACCTACAGGACCTCGTCTGTATGCGGCTGGCGAGCTTTTCACGCAAGCCTTAAGGTTATTGCTTCTTCTTCAGAAACACCGAGTGGCGTATCACTGAAGCTGCACCGAACACACCAACGCCACCTTCGACACTGGTAAAGTTAAAGTTCAACGATGAACGGCTTCCAAATCCGACTTGTCTAAACCAGTTTACAAAGTTCTTCTCGCCTGCATAGATAACCAGTTCATTGCGTCCGTACCATTTAAACACGCGCCATACTGTTGGTATTGACGTTGTCTGAGCAAACGCGTACCGCGCTCGTTCACCATTCAGTCGCGTACCCTCGTCGAACTCGTCGTCGCGCAGGCGTTCGTTGGCTTCGTCTGTTGGTGGAGTTAGGTAGATGCCATAGTTCGTGGTATCGAGATTCACAATGCCTGGAACGTACTCTTGTGCGGGTGCGACTGGTGTCCAACGGACATATAACGAATCGTACAACTGCGTCTCTTTTTCCTTGCCCGGATAATTAAGGGTGTCCTTTGGTGGATCTATAAATGAGAACGCAATTGGTGTGGTAGTTGTACCAGTTACCGTCTTGCCGTCGACTTGAACGCGTAGACGGTATGTGGTGAGCGGACGTACTTTGTATGATGTATCGATGGCACGGTAGAAACCACCTGTCGTATCGTCGACAAACTCGAGCGGCAACGTAAGACTGTCTGTTTCTATCGTAATAACTGCGTTACGAATCGAGGCTGTAGCAAGTTTGAACGTATCGAGAATGGGTTGCGACCGATGCAATGTGATGTTTGAGATTGGCTGTTCGACAAACAGGAGTGCGTTCACTACAATCTCAGGTACATAGTCACCCGTTGGAACGGGGTCTTCACAGGATAAAAGCAATAGGCATAGTACGATGCCAGAGATTAAACGTAGGTACATCAGAATTTTAGTTCGAATGAAATTGTGGGGAGAATTGGAAGCAACCGAACATCGGTTACGGTAGGCACCTCTTTGGAAGTGTCGTAGAATCGGAACCAGATGTCACGCCGCGAATAGACGTTGTACACATCCAGCATAATCATGAAAGGCAATTCGAATAATGTTGTCTTGTAGTTTACATTCAGGTTTAGTTGATGCGATGCAGGCAGACGAAGTCCCCACCGCTGCGAAGGAATTGTCACTATTATTCCATTGTCCCAATCGGGCATCGAGCCATTAAGCTGCGAAGTAGCACCTGTGTAGGACTGTCCCGTTTGAAAAATGAACGATGCGCCGAGGTCCCACCGTTCGCTCAATGCGTACAGTGCGGTGACTTTAAAATCGTGACGTCTGTCGTACTTAGGCCTGAATTCGTTACCTCTATTCACGCTATCGAAGCGCGCATTCACCCACCCAAGTGCATAGCCAATCCATCCCGTAAGACGTCCAGAACTTTTTTGCAGAAATATCTCAGCACCGTACGCTTCACCATTTCCGACAAAAAAGACTTCATCTACATTTCGTGTACGCGTTGCGCCAGATCTTAGCTCGTTGATGTTCCGAAGCACCTTGTAGTATAAGTCTACGTTTAGCGTGATGTTATCGAATGGCTTTGTTTCGACAGCAAAGATGTAGTGGTCGGAACGTCCTGCCGGCACTGTCATATCGGTTGGCAACCACGTATCAAAGAACGAGAAGTCTGGTGCTGCAGCAAGGCGCAGGTACTGGTGATAGATTCCCCATGCGGCCTTAATTGCAACACCGTCGAAGAGTTGATAACGAAGCGCCATGCGCGGGTCGACGGTAGTAGTCGAGCTTAGAGACCAGTAACTGCCGCGGATTCCGGCCTGCATGGATAACAAGTCGGTGACCTGCCAGTTGAACTGACCAAATACGGCATGAATATTATCCCATATATCGAGTTTAAACACTGCGTCGGCTTGAGATGCATTCGGCTCGTTAGTTCCGCTGAAATTTTGTTCGTATGTAAAATTGTATAACGTTCCTTCGTAGCCGGTTTTAACGGTTATTGCATCGGACGCAAACCATTCGAATTCACTTTTGAGGCTGTAATCGAATATGCTGTTTGCAATACTGAACTCGAAGCCAGAGTTGTTGCCATCGAAGCCGTTCTGATATCTGCTTCCACTTACCGTCACCACACTAAACAAATCGTCACCGTAAATGTGCGACCATCGAAGTGCTCCTGCCCTGTTTCCAATACCGATGTTAAAGAGCAGACCGGGCTGCTCCAACGAAAGCGCATCGTTTGTGAAAAATCCACTCAGCGAAATCTTGTCGTCATCAGAAAGATTTTGAGTGATCTTCGCATTGATGTCATAAAAGTTGAAGTTCGGAAACGGCGATGCCGGGTCGTCGGGAATAAGGCCAAGCACGAGGTCCAGGTATGTTCGACGTGCGCCGATGAACCACGAACCGCTGCCTAACGGACCCTGTATAGACGCTCTCGAAGAGATAAGTCCGAGGCCAATCAGACCCTCAACACGATCGCGATTGCCATCCTTCTGCGTGATATTTAGAACCGCAGACATACGTCCACCAAACTCTGCCGGAAACCCACCTTTAATTAGATCGACATCTTTTACTGCGTCGCTATTAAACGCAGAAATAAATCCGAACAGGTGTGTTGGGTTGTATACCGTCATTCCATCGAGTAGCACAAGATTCTGATCTGGCGATCCACCGCGGATATAGAGTCCACTCGAAATCTGCGACGATGTTAGCACTCCTGGAAGCATCTGCAGCGCCCTAAAAATGTCAGACTCACCGCCAATGCGCATCGACTGAATCTGCTGCATCGGAATATTCACTTGCGAGATGTTTATCTGACGTTTGTCTTCTTCTCTGTCCGCTATAACTGCAACTTCTTGCGCGTCGATGCTGGCTTGCACCATCTCGACCCTAAGCTTCTGCGAGCCCCCTTCCACAACTTTTATGGGGATCTCTTTGCGCAGATAGCCGATGCTCGAAACAACGATAATGCGGTCTCCAGCGGGGACATTTGAAAGCGAGAAGTAGCCGCCCTTATTTGTGTACGTACCAAGGCGTGTGCCCTTCACAGAAATCGTTGCGCCTACGAGCGTCTCCTTCGTCGTAGAGTCTTCGATCACTCCAGAAATCACACCACCGGCTGGTGGCGGTAAAGGGGATGCAGAAAGGGGCTCGTTTGCAGCAAACAACAGAATTGAAGCGAGCGTAAGGAACGAAAGGCGTAGGGCCAGGGGCATAGAAACTGATATCTGGTTGAAAAGCGAGCGCTTGAACGTATTGGGATGTGTTTTGTTGCCCGCGTCAGCAGGACGTGCCTTAGGCTAAGCGAACATGGGTTGCTTCTGGTAATTGACGGCGGCATAGTCAAAAAGGCGTATCTATCGGTTGGGATGGAAACGCCTTCTATTAGTTCTGGGATTTAGAACGATGCTATGTCAGAAACTTCTACTTGACGATTGTTAGCGCTGTCGAGCGTCGATTCAGTCCCGTTCGTACCTGAACCGCATAGATGCCGTTGCTCAGCAAGGACGTCTGCAGAAGGATGACGTCGGTGGACATACAAGGCTGCGAGTACACTTCCATTCCTTCTGTGTTGACAATAGTTAACGTTGATTGAAGTACGTCACCGTTTGTTTGCATGTCAATCACAATCGATGCTGACTCTTGAGCAGGATTCGGATAGATGAAGACCTCGCCGCCCGAAGATGCGAATGCACGCATTCGACGAAGATCTAGGATCTGACCAGCGACAGTTTCCTTTGCGACATTATCATCGCCAGCTTCCATGAGCCCAATATCTTCGATTGCAGTAGCTGCAGCGCTTGTCGGCTTAAGTACTAACCGATATTGTTCACCAGGATCAGAGATGAGGGTCCATGCATGCTTTGAAAGAGTGTTTACTTCAGCTTGTTCGAACACATTCAAGGCAAGCTCTACACCGTCAGTGAAACGTTCAAGGTAAGCGGTCGCAGTTGCCTCGTCGCCTTTGCACACTACATCACAATAGAAGTCTGACACGGTCGGCAGGGTGAACCACTCAGACTGTATGCGACTCTCATCCTCGTCATCCTGTGCGAGGTGAAGCACCATATTCAATTTTTGTTCACCGTCGACACCAGCTGATAGCGTAATACCTGTTACATTATCGGCCCAGCCGAAAAATGAACGTGCCACCGTTATGGTCTTTTCACTTGAGGTCTCTTTGAAGAAGTGCTCGGCGCTAAAGAGCATAGGCGGCGCGATTGAGCCAGCCAAAACACTGTCGTTAGCAGCAGACATGCCTAACGAATCCGCATCGATCGGTTGAGCTTCGCGATTCTGCGCGGATAATGCGCACGCCAGCAGCATCCCTATTAGGGTTGCACACATAGTCTTCATTTTAGTATTCCCTAGTTAAGTGATACCGTCCAGGCCCCGATTACACCCGAGAGGCTGGTACAATGCAAAACATACACCCCCGGTGGTGGCAAGGGTTGTGGTGATAGACGAAATATTGGACCCTGTCTAGAAGCCACACCTGAGGCGATCTGTCTTCCGGAAATATCAACTAATCTCCACTCTAAGGCACTAATGGCAACAGGTACCTGTTTCAGCACTATCGAACCTGTGGAATACTCCGCGGTGATAGATGCATGTCCCGCTTCGTCAGAACTTGAAACTCCAGTTGCCAACCAATCAATGGCCACTTTATAAAGAGTTAAATCAAACCCATCGACGAAGAAGGAGGAATCAGGTGAGAGTCTTCCTGACGTCGTGTTAGCGTCCCATTGGCCGATTTCAACATTTGATTTCCAGTTTATAAGCTGTGTAGCGGTGATGCCACCATTCGATGTTGCTGGAACGCGAGACAACAAGACGTGATCGCCACCACGAGTAAGCTCCGCCACCTGGCCATCCTCGAACGACTGTCCAAGAAATTTGGTCCAAACAACGCGTTTCTGCTCCATGTCATAAATCTGAACTTGATTTGATGTACCAGCCATCACATAATGCCCGTCCGCGCTCGCACTAAGCGCGAGTACTATCGACTCAACAGAAAATTCTGCGACCGTTGCACCGGTTTTGAAATTCACAACTCGCGCAAAGCGTGTTGTCGGTCCGGTCATCACGGCTAACAGGACCTGCGTGTCATTTATTAGGATAGGTCTACCAGTATTAATTGTAAACAAGGCAAGGCGCACACCTGTTGTGACATCAAACACGCAATACCCCACCCCTCCCCAGCCAATACCAATAAATGAACCGCTAGGTGACAACGACAGATACCCGTGCGCGTGCACAACGACTCAATCGTATGCACAACGTCGCGACACACCACCTCCGGTGTATGCACGCCTCTCATGATCTGCCAGTCGTGTTTTTTAGCTCGATATTCTCCGCGGCGATCTCCGCCACCACGCGCTGCATGCGCGCCAACTTCTCCTCGGCTTCCTGGGCACGGCGCTCCGATGCCGACTCATTGCGACTGCGCTTACCGTTGGCGGTGAACACCTCCACACCGCCTTCGAACAGTGCCTTCTTCCACTGAATGAATTGGCTTGGGTCAAGTCCGTATGCTTCACAGATCTCCGAGATCGGACGCTTCTTCTCGAAGTGCTCTCGCAAGATCTTTACTTTCTCTTCTGGCGTGAAATGTTGTCGCCGTGCTCCCTTTGTCATCGCTGTCCCTTTCGTTGAGAGATCAGCGCCAATCTATTGCTTACAACTTTTCCTTGCTTGTCCTATTTTCTATGAAGCAGTACAACATTATCATTTTTACGTTCCCTGATTACGCGACAATTTGGACCCTCTATTGCGGTAGATGCGTAACCGTAGGTCTTTCGTATTTTTGTGCAATGGCTATCTACATAACAAGCGATTGTATTAACTGCGGGGCGTGCGAACCAGAGTGTCCGAACACCGCCATCTATGAAGCTGGCGCCGAATGGGAGCTGGCAAGCGTAAAACACGCCGATAGTATTTCACCCGGAAATTTTGGTCGTGAATTCTGGACGCCTGACTTCTATTACATCGTGCCCGACAAATGCACGGAATGCAAAGGATTTCACGACGAACCTCAGTGCGCGGCTGTATGTCCTGTTGATTGTTGCCTACCCGACCCCCTCAACGTCGAAAACGAAGTGCAGCTCCTTCGTAAAAAAGAAATGCTCGATGCCATCGACACCATGCGTTTACGCACCTGATGTCACACTCTGGCAAACGCAATGCAGTTGTGCACTCTGGCAAACGCAATACAGTTGTGCACTCTGTTAAACGCAATTCGGTTGCGCAATTAGTGGCGCATGTACGCTGAGATACACGTAGAGCGCGGACGTATACGTGCAGTGCTGCCATGCACGACGGGCAGCATTATTCGAACTGAGACCGATTCGTTCGAGTATCCGGGCAGTCATGTTCTTCCAGGCTTCGTTGATAACCACGCACACATCGTGGGCCTTGGCGCGCGACTGACAAGTGTTTCGCTGCATGATGCCACGTCGCTAGAAGAATGTCTTGCACGCATCGCTGCAGCGCCTGTGCACGACGGACGTTGGATACGGGCAATGGGTTGGAATCAGGAGCATTGGACGCAGCAGGAGTATCCTCTTAATACAGCACTCGACGCAATTCATGCTGACGTACCTGTTGTTGCTACACGCGTAGACGGACATGCCATGTGGCTAAACAGCGCAGCGCAACGTGCATCCGGACTCGACGTCCGCGACGAAGTACTTGTGGACGCAGAGATGGATCCGGTGTGGAACGCCATGCCCTCTGCATCTGACGAAGAGTTACGCGTTAACATCGTTGCTGCATGTAATGCCTGCCTCGCTGTAGGTATCACCGAAGTACACGACATGGACGTGCATCCACTGTGGCTCGAACCCATGCGTGCACTTGCCGAAGCAGGTGCGCTTCCCATTCGATTGCAAAGTTTTGTCCGTGCCCAACACAACGAATGGCACGAAACCGGCACGTTACCTATGGGTGGCGAGTTCCTGCGTATTTGCGGCGTGAAAATGTATGCAGATGGTGCCTTGGGCTCGCATGGTGCGTTTCTGTTGTCGCCTTACGCCGATAGACCGTCAACAGATGGCATCTGCATGCTTACCACATCAGAAATGATTTCGCGAGCACGCCTTGCCCTCGACGCAGGCTGGTGGAGTATTGCAACACATGCAATTGGTGATGCTGCTGTACGCAACGTACTTGATGCATACGAAGAGGTTCGGTCGTGGTCAGACGGACGTGATGTGTTGCTACGTATCGAACACGCACAACACGTCCATCCCGACGATGTGAAGCGCTTTGCTGAACTGAACGTCATGGCATGTGTGCAACCCACACATTGCCTTAGCGATGCAGACATGGCCGAGCGAAGACTTGGCGATGAAAGACTGCCGTGGGCGTATCGCTGGCGGTCGTTGCTCGATGCAGGTGTAACACTCGGTGCGGGCTCTGACTTCCCTATCGAGCCCCCTTCGCCCCTTGACGGAATCGATGCTTTTGTAAGGCGCGTTCCGAGGGGGCACGTTTCTTCTTGGCAAGACGGTGAGTGCATTACCCGCGACGAAGCGATCGAGGCATTTACGCGCGCCGCACATGTGACAGCCGAAATGGATTTTAGACGCGGACAACTTGTTGCGGGAATGGACGCGGACCTAGTGATTCTTGATCGTGACATCTATACGTGTCCGGACGATGAAATACGATCTGCTACAATCATGGCAACGTTTGTTGCTGGCAGGAGGCGTTACACAGCATGAGACCAGACTTACAACGCGACTTCATTCAACAGGTAACACCTGAGAGTTATGCGCGCGTTAAAGCAGAACTCCATGAGTGGCTTGGCTTTCCAATTGCGTATCGCGTTTGCGAGATGCCGATTTTTGTCTCAGAAGCTTTCAGGCACACCCTCGAAGAAGCAGCAATAGACATCGTACGTCAGTGTGTCTCGCCCAGTGTTCTCGAACACACGAAGAGCACACTCGAACCCCGCTATACCGTGCCGAACGAAGCGCCACGTCCGTTATTCTGCGTCGTCGACTTCGCCGTCTGCAAAAACGCAGAAGGCGAGTTTATTCCAAAGCTTATCGAACTGCAGGGATTCCCGTCGTTGTATGGCTATCAGTATGTGTTTGCAGAACACATGCAGCGGGCGTACACGCTCAGCGGAACGCCACTTATGGGCGGACTCGATGATGATGCGTATCTGACATTGTTGAAAAGTGTACTATTTGCCGGACACGACAAATCTCAGTGTGCACTTTTAGAGGTCGATCCGACACACCAGAAAACGCGCACAGATTTTCGCGCACTCGAGAAGTTGGTTGGATTGCAGACACTAGACATTCGGACGCTTGTGAAGGTTGGGCGAACGTTGTGTTATACGTTAGCGGGATCTGCGGCTGACGGATCGGTGGCTCATGGTACGGCAGCTGACGTTCTGTTGCATCCGTTAAAGCGTGTGTTTAATCGCGCCATTGTCGACGAACTCGACGACTTGGGTGTGACGTTGCCGTTTGCATGGACCGATGATTTAGATATCGAGTGGGCGGGACATCCGAATTGGTATTTCAGAATTTCGAAGGCAGTGATGCCCTGGCTGAAACACCCTTCTGTCCCTACAACAGTGTTTCTAAACGACGTTGTTCAACTACCCGACGATCTTTCGTCGTTTGTACTAAAGCCGTTGTTCAGCTTTGCGGGCAAGGGCGTAATACTTTCGCCGACACGTGCCGACATCGATGCGATACCGTCGCAGGACAGACACCTTTTTGTTCTGCAGGAGCGTGTCACCTACGACCCGTGTATTGCAACACCGTTTGGTGACAACAAGGTAGAAATTCGCGTTATGCTCATTTGGCCCGATGCGTCTGAGTCACCCATTCCTGTGATATCTCTTGCGCGAACAGGTCGAGGTGCCCTCATGGGTGCGCGATACAACACCGAGCCGTGGACTGGTTCGAGTGGCTGTCTTTTTGTCTGAGCCAACACTCAAAAGTCTATTGCGCTGGCTTAATTCGACCGATCGCTCATTGGGCCAATAGCGCGTCGATTTTCTGCGAGCCTTCTTCGAGGAACTGCTCTTCTGGTAAACCGCCTACTTCCTTGAACTGAATTCTGCCGTTTTTATCGAGCCAGAACTTGGTAGGGATGCCTGTAACACCGTATTTGGCAACAACTTGGTCCTTTAGGTCGAGGAACACTGGAAACGTTAGTGTAGGATTCTTTGCCATGAAGTCTTTTACAATCTTCACCCTGTCTTCGCCGCGTTCCCAAACATTGACAACAGCGAACATAACATTCGGATTGTTGCGATATTTATCATATAGCTTTTGAAGAGCCGGGAACGATGCACGGCACGGACCACACCACGTTGCCCAATAGTCGATAACCACAACCTTACCCTTCCATGCACTCATCGGCACGGGCTTTCCATCAATCGTTGTAAAGGTGCCATCTATCATTGGCAGATTGAGCATTTCGCTCATCAGTCGCTTGCTTTGTAGTTGCGTGCCCTTCTTCCGAAGATCAGCGAGCTCTCGTTCTACTGCTACGGTGTCTTTACCCTGTGCTGTTAGAACGGTGCGATATGTCGTCACTAGAAGTGGCGAGCCCACACCATTGGTAATTCCTTGTATAGCAAGGGCAAGTGCTTCTTCGTTTTTCTTTTCTGCTTGCAAGAGCGAAACCGACATGTCGTAAGCCGATTTGTTTACTTCTGTGCGTCCAAGTTCTATAGCCTTCACCAACGAGACAATCGCATCGGCATACCTGGTTTGCGCACGTAGTATAGCGCCCTTAACAAAGTAGAGGTCGGAAATTGTACGACGCGCTTCTTCGTTCCATTCGCTAACGCCCATGTCGACCGGACGGGCTGACGGCATTTCTGCACGCACAATGGCTCTGTCTATTAGAGTAAGTGCGCGAGGACGCAACGTGTCTACTGCACCTATGTAGTTCACTGCTTCGTTCACCGTAGATGGTGGTACCGCCTCCAAGTGTTCGAGCATTACGATTAGTCTGGGTAGTTCATTGCCCTTTGTACCTGCATCGACTGCTCCACTGTACAGTTGTCGCGCCGAAGGAGTATTCGGATACATCGCAAGGTGTTTTTCAAGACTGTCTATAAAGGCGCCAGCCGAAGGGGCTGCGGAGTAGCGTTGGAGAGCTTGCAACTCAGCAACGCGATCAGCCGGAACGGTCGACCGTCTGGTACTTGCCACAGAAGCGAGTTGCTGCTGCGCTTGTTCTGCTGTTAGTTCTTTGGCTTGAACTTGAATCGAAATCGCTGAAGTGTAAGCATCAAGGTTGTTAGGGTACAGCTTTAACTCTTCTTGAAAAGCTTCGGATGCTTCGGTAGCATCTGCTACCCTGTTGTAATGGGCGGGGTACTGCCCTAGACCGAACAGACCTTCTTTATAAAAGGCTCCTTCTACCGGACGTCCACCTTGCTCATGCATGCGGAGGCTCCAGAACATATCCTTGTTTGTGTCATAATTGCCTGGCACACCCACCTTCACAATTCCAAACACAACGGATGCGGGAAGTACAACCTTACCCTTCCACCACTGGCCGTCAAACGTGAGAGGAACCTCGATTGCATCTGGAATTTCGTCTTGAATTTCGAAGGCGTAGACAACGGCTTGGACATTTCCTGTGGCCTCAAATTCTTTGGCTAACGTAGCGTCGGGCTTGTACTCGAGTGTAATGGCCTGTCCTACCGTTGGTTTTAGCGGTAGAACGTTCACCGTGCCGGCAAATAGCGGGACGGTTGAGACAAAGACAAGTGAAACGAGAAAAATATTCCGAAACATGTGTAGACCTTGGTTTGAGTTCAATTGAATGAGGCGTTAACGATTCAAAGACGCATCTAGCGTACTGGAAAGATAAGGACTTAGCCCTCTGCCGCCTCAAAGCACTAGCGGATTCGGTGATATCCCCCGTCGACCATAATAAGCTGTCCAGTGATGTACGAACTGCACGTTGCGAAGTAATTCACTGCATCGAAGACATCATCAGCCGTTCCATAACGCTGCATTGGAATACGCGAGGCACTTGTTATTGCATCATCTGACGTCGATGGTTCTTCGGGCATGACAATTGCACCCGGTGCAACACTATTCACAGCGATATGCGGCGCCATACTGCGCGACAAAGAATACGCCATGGTTTGAAGTGCAGACTTCGACACGTTGTAAGCGATTCTGTCTTTCCACAACTCTACCGCACCCAGCGATGTAATTGCAATGAGACGTTTTACTTCATGCCTCTCGTCGTGAATTGTATCCTGACCTTTGACGTGTTTTGTATCCAGCCGCTCGGCGTTTTGTGCCTGAAGCCATCGAGCAATCGTAAGAAGAGGTAATGTGTTTATTGCAATCGCATCAAGAACGTCCTGTTGCTCCGTCTGCGCTAAAGGTTTTGCATCTGGGAACACCCCAGCATTACTAACAACAACATCGGGTACACCTAACACCGATTTCAACTCTTCGAGCGAAGCTTGAAGCTCGCGTTCTTTCGAAACGTCGCAACGCGAGAATGCCGAAACGATGCCACTTGTACGAAAGCGTTCTTCGAGTTCGGTCTTTGCTTCTTGCGAAGTATGATACGTAACACCAACGCTCCACCCATCGGATGCAAACCGCTCAGCAAGTGTGCGTCCAATTCTTCGAGCTCCGCCTGTTATAAACACAACACTCATTGTTCAACCATTGGTAGTAACATGATTTCTGCGAGTGCACTGTTGTTAGACGCTTGGGCATCTACGTCTTTCGTTTGATTCGTACGGACATCAACCGATGCGCCCGGGTGTGCGTGCTCACCTCGAATGTATCCCAGAGCGTACCACTTGTTTGTGCTGCGTCCCTTGGCCACCGTTGTAATTGCTCCGACCGTTGCGTTGTCGACAAGTATGCTGTCGGCTACATGAATCTCATTGTCCGAGACAAACCCAAGCACACGTTGCTTTACTTTGTTGTAGCTATCGAGGCGGGCTATAATCTCCTGTCCAACGTAGCAACCTTTTGTAAAGGATGTAAGGTGTAAAAGTCCAGCCTCAAGCGGATTGTACGCCTCCGACCATTCGTGCCCCATGACACCAATGCCTTGCATCACACGCAGATACTCTACATCATCTTGGGCAAGGGGCTTTTCAAGTCCGTCTATTTCCTGAAGTCGTTCTTTAATAACACCTATGGCGGCAGGATTACCGACCATCCAGTACGATAACTCGACCGTAGGAGACATGCGGAACACATACACTTCCTGCTCGCTTATCGATGTTGCGATCCATTCGCCTATTGTAAACAATGTTACTTCTACACTAGTGACGGCTTTTACAACTTCCGCTGCTCGTGCGCCTGTAACCTCAACCATTTCCATGAGAGAAGATGCATCTGTGGTGCGCACATCATCAGTGATGGTGTATGTTCGTAGCCAGCGGATAATCCTTGGTGCCATGTTTGGCGAAGCAAGCACCATCGAGCGTTCGACGTCATTCAGGACCATTAACACGTCAATAATCCGCGCCTTATCGGTTATGAGCACCGTCTGAAGTCCTTGGCCAGTTGCTAACGCTGTAAGATCGTTTGTCGAAAGTCTGTTTAACAAATCAACTCTATCAGCTCCGTGCATCTGTATCCAGGACCATCCTGTTCGATCTATCCACATTGCATCGCTGCTTGTACTGCTCATGTCCATGTTCTTTAGTGAAGTCCGACAAAAGTACGGAACCCTACAGCGAGCCCTCGTGACAGGCGTCCTGTATTCACTGTATACGTGCATGGTCGCGTCGGCGCAGCCCACAATGCACCGCATTACGTTTGTCGACAAGGGTCCAGGTGTCTTTCTACCAGGCGAACCTTCGTACGAAGCAGCACTTGCCGATTTTGCACCAAGGGCGCTGGAACGCAGAAGGCTGCATGGCAAGCAGCCGTTGCTAGATACAGCAGACCAGCCCCTTTACGCCCCCTACCTGGTACAATTACAGGCATTGGTCATACATGCAATGGCTCCGATTCGGCTTAGGAACTGCGTACTTGCGTTGATTGATTCGTCTGTGGTTGCAACCCTGCGACAACTTCCGATGGTGTTGCGGGTGCAGCCCACGCGTGAAGTGGCGTATGTGAAATCGACGGAAACGATGGATTGCGAGCCTAGACGGTATGGTGAGAGTCGGACGATGCACAACATCATTAACACGATGCCACTGCACAACGCCGGAATTTTTGGAAGTGGTGTAGTGGTTGGCATGATTGACATTGGCTTTCGCGAAAGTGAGCATTCGTCGTTAGCACACCTTAATGTACTAGGAAGACTTGACGTGGTTGAAGACCAGCCAGAGGAGCTCGATGGACATGGCACAATTTCGTTGTCGATTATCGCAGGCAATGCGCAGGATACACTCGTAGGTATTGCACCGCACGCATCCTATCTATTAGCTCGTGCAGAAGACCAGCGATTCGAACGACGGCAGGAAGAGGATAATCTATGTTCGGCTATAGAATGGGTAGAACGTAGCGGAGCAGATGTTGCCTCGATGTCGATTGGTTATCGATTCTTTGATGAAGATGAAGAACCATCGTTTTCGTATGCAAACATCGATGGCAACACAACATTTGCATCGCAAGCCGTGAATCGTGCCGTGTCGGTTGGACTTGTGTGCGTTACTGCTGCTGGCAATCTCGGACCAGCAAAACAAACACTCATTGCACCAGCAGATGCCGACAGTGTTGTTACGGTTGGTGCTGTGAATTCAGAGCGCGAGGTGTGGAGTCCGTCGTCGCGCGGTCCAACGGCCGACGGACGTCTTAAGCCCGACATCGTGGCACTCGGACACGATGTTCTGGCGGCAGGCCTTGGAGTAGAACGATACATCTTGCCAGATGGCACATCGTCTGCCACTCCGCAAATCGCAGGATCGTTTGCATTGCTTAAGCAGCTCGTGCCTTCGGCCACTACATACGTGCTTCGCGAGGCGATGTATTCCACCGCGCAATTTCCAGAAGGTGGTGATACTGCAACGGGACACGGCATACCTGACATCACAGCAGCCGCAAGAAGGTTAGGTCCGTGTTTCGGTGCACCATCCGTTGTCATCGAAGCGGGCCGTTGGATACTCGTGCTTCCAATCTTCTCGGAGAGCAGTACTACTGTCGACTACACGATCCGTACACGCAACGGCACCTTCATTGCAGGCATTGGCGTGCAGCGCGATCGAGATTGGTGGAGTTGCGCACTCGACTCTTTGTTCGACATCGACGACACGATCGAGGTTCGAGTAGTCGCCCGCGACAGCATGCGGCAACGCACGAGGTCGTTCCCCTCGGACACCACGTGGTACACCGTCACACCTCGTATAGCAATTGCATGTGGTGTTGTATTTCCAGCAACAATTACCTCAGTCGCAAATGAAAATGTGTCGAGGTCGAACACCGCGCAATTTTTATCAATCAATCGGGGCCTTGCAATTGCAACAACAAGCGGCGCATTAATAACGCTTCCTTACACCGATGTTCGATCAATTCAAATCGTCGATCTGTTAGGCTTCACACAGCGATCCGCAGCTAACACTTCAACTGAGCCAAACACGACAACTGCGACATCAGTAACACTTCCACAATTACAGTCCGGCTGGTACATGCTTGTTGTGCAAGCCGGACGCACCACGCAAACCATACCACTAATTATCACTGATTAACAATGTCAACAGTAGTTGTCACAGGCGCATCGGGCGCATTAGGTAATGTCGTTGTCACGCATCTTTTAAGTACCGGATGGTCTGTCATCGCAACCATACTACCAACTGAAGATGGTAAGGGGCTCGAAGCCCAAGGGGCTGAAGTCCGCACAGTAGACCTAACGGATGCGGAAGGCACGAAGGCAACAATGCATGACCTTCCGCCAGACACAACCGGACTCGTCCATCTAGCTGGTGGCATCGTTGCCGGCAAGCCAACCCAGGAGACCTCTGCTACAGAGGTCGAGAACATGTTCATGATAAACACATTTACTTTTTTCAATATTGTGCGGGCAGTCCTTCCAGCTTTGCAGTCCTCTGGAGGTTCTGTTGTATCAATTGGCACCCAGTCTGTTCTACACCCTGTTTCCAATCGTTCCGCCTACGTATCGTCAAAGGCCGCCGTAGCTTCATTAACACTCTCGATTGCGGAAGAAGGACGCTCGACCGGAGTTCGAGCCAACTGTATTCTGCCGAGCATCATTCTCACACAAGCTAATCTTGAGTGGGCCGAGGGTGACGAAGCCGACAACTGGGTAAGGCCGGAGGAGATTGCGTCTACCATTGCGCACCTGCTCGACCCCGCATGTAATGTATCCGGCGCTCTAATTCCTATCTATGGCAAAGTCCCCTTCTAACGATTCTCACAGATCAGAGAACGAGTCCTCTTCTAAAGGCTCCCTCGGATTTCTGCTTCGTTATTACCGTCCGTATGCCGTTCCAATGTCGATTGCACTGCTGTTCATGCTACCGAGCAGTGGCATCAGTCTGTTCTTTCCTGCGCTGACGGGAAATCTCGTCGATGGTGTGCTCGAGACAAACAATACGTCACAGCTCTACAACATCGGATTGACATTTCTTGGTCTCCTTGCTGTGCAGGCCATTGTTGGCTACTTCGTGTCGATAACGATGGCACGCTCAACCGAACGTGCAATCGGATCGTTGCGCAGCGATTTATTCCAGCACATCGTGCGCCTTCCTATGCACGAGCTCTCGCAACATCGTGTTGGTGAATTGTCGTCGCGCATGTCAGCGGACATCACACAGGTGCAGGAGACGTTCTCATTTTCGATTATTCAACTGCTGCGACAGGCAGTGTTTCTTGTTGGTAGCATTATAATAATTGTTACCAAGAGCATCGAACTAACAGTCCCGATTCTCATTGGTATGCCGGTGATTGTAGCCATTGCAGTGTTGCTCGGACGTCGCATACGTAAGATGAGCACGCAGACGCAGGATGCGTTGGCGCGCACGTCGACCATCGTCGAGGAGACATTGCAATCAATTGCGGCAGTAAAGTCATACGTCCGTGAGGGCTTCGAAATTCGTCGCTACGACGACGCACTTTCAGAAAATGTCCGTCTCGCTATTCGCGGATCACGTTTACGCGCGTTGTTTGTAACGTTCATCATCTTTACAATCTTCGGTGGTGTTGCAGCCGTTATTCTGTATGGCGCTGGACTTGTTGCAAGTGGATCTATAAAAATTGGAGATCTGCTGGCATTCTTGATGTATGCAATGTTTGTTGGGGGAGCCCTAGGAAGTTTTGCTGAGCAGTTCGGACAGGTTCAGAAGTCGCTTGGTGCTTCGGTGCGCATGCGCGAACTGCTAGAAACACCTATCGAACACCTCGGCGAAGCCGAGACCCCTTTGCCCCTTACCTCGATCGAATTACGCGATGTACATTTCGCGTACAAAGAGCGTCAAGAAGCCAACGTGCTCGATGGCATTACGCTCTCAATTGCATCAGGAGAACGCGTTGCCCTTGTCGGCGCAAGTGGTGCAGGTAAGAGCACGACCGCTGCACTCATACAACGTATGTATGAGCCAACATCGGGCGAACTCTTGTACAATGGCATACCTGCACAAGAACTAAGCCTGGCGCAGGTGCGCAGCAACATCGGACTCGTGCCTCAGGATATCGTGTTGTTTGGTGGTACGATAGAGGACAACATTCGCTATGGCGATCTCGATGCGAGTAAAGAGGCTGTTATCGAGGCATCGCGAAGTGCAAATGCGTTAGACTTTATAGAGTCGTTCTCTGATGGCTTTGCAACGACCGTCGGAGAGCGTGGCATTAAGTTGTCAGGCGGACAACGTCAGCGTATAGCAATCGCACGCGCACTTCTCAAGAATCCGCCAATTCTCATTCTCGACGAGGCAACCAGTTCTCTCGACGCCACTTCAGAAAATCTTATTCAGGAAGCGCTCGAACGGCTGATGAAAGATCGAACGACAATCATCATCGCACATAGGCTTAGCACCGTGCGATCATGCGACCGCATCTTCGTATTTAACGAGGGTAAAATAGAAGAGGCCGGCTCACACGAAGAACTTCTTCGTAATGAATCCGGCCTCTATAAACGTTGGTGCGACCTTCAGTTTATAAATGCATAAACGTTGGTGCGACCTGCAACGGCGTCATGAATGCTTCGGTGTTGCGTTGTCTCACACATCTTAACGGATGACAGTGAATTGTTTGCTGAGCAGTTGTCCTGTACCGGTAGTCATGCGCACTGTGTAGCAACCCTGCGGCCATGAAGTAATCGGAATCGCAACATCGTAGATACCGTCTGCAAGATCGGCGTTCACAAGTGTTTGCATTACACGTCCGGTAACGTCTACAACATCTACACGAACGTTTGTCGGCAAAAGCACGGTAAACGTCACGTTTGCATCACCCGACGTTGGGTTCGGGTACGGAGGATACAGTGCGCATGGGTAACGCATGCTTTTCTCGATCGGGTCGTCCTGAACGCTTACTGGTTGGCCGTTGAACGGCACACTTACAAGACGACTGTTATCTAAGCGAACGGCTCGAAGTACTGTGTTGATGCGGTTCGCGCCGACTTGAACTCCGTTTGAATACTGCTGAACATTCCCTGGCGTTGAGTCCAGCTCTTGCGTTGCAACGTACATCACGTTGTTCGGCCCAATAGCAGAAGACATGCTCCACACGCGATGATCGCTATCGTAAACACCTTTACTGTTTGATTCTTCGAGCCATGAGGCCGACGCGTCCGCAGCGGAGAACACATGAGACTTGCGTTCGGCATTTCCCTCTGCTGTGGCGTACAGTAGATCGACAATGACGTGTGAGCGTCCAGACGACCCCACCGATACGTCGAGGTCGCTTACCGTTGCCTGCGCACCAGCTATAGACAGCGTCGTTGGCTCTTGCCACGTCGTTGTGAATTCATACGCTGCTACCGACGACGTATGAACATTGGTGGCTGCATCGATTACCGATGAACCGATGGCCAGAACAGCGTAATCACCGTTACCATCGAGCGATATCGATTCGATTTTTGTCTGTGGCGCACTGCTCCGCAACGCTGCTGGAGCCGACCATGAGCCGTTGTACTTCGACCACATCACGTCAGCGCCTGCTTCGGGATTATCGACGTCATGTTTCCACACAACGAGAAATTCGCCATCGCCCACTGGTGCGACGTCAATCCACTGGTCGTGACCAGGAGTGGGTGCAATCATTGTCGGCGCGCTTGACGTCCAAGTGTCACCAGTTTTGTTGAGTATCACAGCCACTACCTCAGAATTCGCACGACCTTCATGTTGCACCGGCCAAGCAATTAGAGCACTCTTTCCATCGCGTGAGACGGTGACGGCGGCTCTACCATCGATGTTATTGGATGATGCATCGCCGTCAAGCACCCACTCATGTTTTACAACACCCTTCGCATCGACAATCGAAGCGTGAATGTTTTCACCCAACATCAAGTGCGCAGCAGACTCCGCTGTGAGCTCCGTTCCGCCCGTTACTGCAGCGTCATTGCGATTCTGGTTCCAAGCCACCAGTGTGGTGCCATCGGTGTCGAGCAATTGAGCAACAGGGTCGTGAACACCATTACGTCCCGTCGTAATAAGACTCGTAGTGCGGAACGACGACGTTTCTTTGTTAACGCGTCCAAGCATCACCGAGCCATCCTTACCGCGTAATGAATGTTCCGTCCATGCCACCACCACGGCCGAGTCGTTTGCATCTACACTTGGTGTAGAGTAATAGACAGGGGTCTCGGGAGGAAGGGGCTGACGCACGATTGTATCAACCTGCGGCGTTTCAATGCTGGCGCCTTTTGGATCATACCATTCCGTCCCCGTTTGGAAGAAGGAATTAAACGACTGCGGGAACACCGAGAATGTAGGTATACCATACCGTGAGTTGATGGATATCAACTGACCGCGATAGATTTCGTGACGGAAGAGTCCCCAGAACACACTTACATCTACGACCACATATACGCGATCGGAGATACCAACCGGGTACGTCGTGGTCTTAACGTTGCTTAATGGACCCTGGAACGTCGAACCCCAATTAAAGCGCATGATGTTGTTGAGAGAAATTCCGACGCCTAAGAATCCCTTCACGAGTTTGATTTCTCCACCGAAACTGAAGTCATAGATGAAGGCAGTAGACAATGCCGTAGGGAATGTGTTTTGGTTGGACGGCCCTGCGCTTGCAACTTCTGGTACCTGGCCGATGTGCGTCATCTGGTCACTTGTGTCCACACCCATGTTGATATTCATGAGTTGTTCGCTACCTAGCGACAAAGCGAATGTTGGTGCAAACTCGACTGCACCGGAGGTCGGACCTTGAGGGATCATACCGACTAATTGTAGAACCTTTTCTACAACCTTAAACAACGTTGTTGGCGATACGGTGACCTTTGCATCGATTTTTGCACGTAGACGGAGGTTCTGCGCGAGGTTACCCTTTGCGTCCGGTTCGAACTTCCGAATCGCTGAGAACGGTGGCGCTTGTTCACCATCGGTGGCAGTTACGACATAGAACACACTTGCCACACCGAGATTTCCGAATTCAGGATTCCAACCAAACGTGCTGGAGGGCGCAAGATCCGAAGATTGGAAAAGGAATTCTGACCTTGTACTTGTATGAAGGTATATAACCTTGTGTGATATATACAGGTTGCCATCAGCACCACCCGTTTTAAATGGCAAACTCCCGATGAGTGGCAGCGTTGTCGTAAACGAGGGCGTTGGAAGCGGAGTTAACACCGTGAGGTAGTTGTTCGTTCCGATTACGCTTGTCGCATCAACCAGAGAGTTATTCAACCAATACGGTCTCGGATTGAGCTGTATGGTCTCCTTCTGAGAGCCCCCCATAAGCAAGTTGTTTTCGAAGTAGTACCCAACGAACATGGTGATGTTCTTGTTGTCACGTGCGACGCTTGGCCAAGGGAACTGTGCGACATCGTACGAGGGCATAGTGAAAAGCTGAACGAGATTTATGCCCGTGTCCAATTTGGCACCCGGCGTCATTCTAAGTGAGTCGATGACTTTGCCACGATAGTCTATCATGTAGACCTGTACGTAGCGAATGATGTCCGAACCAACCGAGTCAGTTATCGTAATCGGGTGTGCCATGGTCTTTACGCCAGTGCCACCCGCAGACACGGACTGATCGAATGGACCCCATCCATCACTAGATATGATGGGCTGCGGTGGGAATGGCGTGTACAGCATCGGGAAGTAATACGTGTACGATGCCTGCGGAATGCTACCGGCCGTACGCACCTTAACCCAGTCCACCTTCATCTTGATGAATGTACCCGGGATGTTGCCACCAATTTGTTGCAACGTGGACTGGAACTTCCACACATCTGGAATTGCGGCTCCCTTCAGGACTGTGTTTGAAGATGTGATGTACGTTGCTTCCAAACTGTCTACACCATTAATCTTCACGATTGCGCTTACCGTGATCACGAGTTGATCGGCACCTAAAGTATCCTGACTCGTGATAAACTGGCCTGGCCGAAGCGACGTAAAAAATTGGCTGAATTTGCCTTTGCCTGTTTTAAACGGCCCCCAACCGGCTGTGGAGTAGATGTAGTTCTTTTCTATCGGGTCGGGCAAGGTTCTCGTTACAGTAAATGTGTCGACTGCAAACGCGTATGTACGTTTCTCTGTACACACGGTGTAGTTCGCTTGGGCAAGGATGCGATACGGAGAGCCAGACGGAGGGAACGCCGTGGAGTCCATGTTCACGATGTACAAGACTGAGTCACGCTGCGGCACCTGCGCGGGATAACTCGCAACGACAACGTTGTTGGAGTTCACAACGCGGTACTGCGAGATACTGTCGATGAGCGGAAGCTGCCGAAGTGTATATGGGTTGTACAACGCATGCCGAACGGTGTCGTTAACTCGGAAGGTTGGGAAATCCCCTCTCATGGGCGCGTACGTCACGGGTCCGGGTACGATGCGTATCGTATCGCTATACACAAAGCCTTGCGCCGGAAGCGTCAGCATTTTCGAATAAATGGTGACTTCGGCTCGCGTTGTAGTTACTGGCAAAACCGTGATAGGAAAAGTCGTATCACTAACAACATTCGTAGCAGGGTTCGACGCAGCTACGGCGGGTAGAAGTGAATCGACACGAGTACCAAAGCAAGTCAAGAAACGAATGCGAGTAGAATCGATGACAATGTTCGGCGCGAAGCCGTAGTTCGAACCAGCCAATACAACACGAGTAGTCATGTCCATCTGGTCTGCAGACCCCTGGTGCACACTCACGGTATCGAGATATGGTGGTGTCGTTGTATAACGTCTAGCCGCAAGACTGAACGGTGCGGGCTTTACCGCAATACGACGCCCGTACATTATACCGTCTGGAAGGCCGCCCGTAGAGAAAATGCGAAACTCGATACGACTTGTTGAAAATGCTGTGAACACGAACGGCACCTTCACTACCAGTGTCGAATCGAATCGAACGCGATACGAAACATCCATCGTCGTTGAGTCAATTCTGTTACCCTGTAGATCGAACGTCGCAACGGTTATTCTTTCTGTTTGCGCAGGCAGACGTCGTACGACGAAGGTATCTGGTATAACGCGAGGACCCGTTATCTGCGTACGTGCACCTGCCGAGCTCGTTTGCCACGCAAACGCAAGTGTATCGAACTTTAACGTTGGCTGCATAAACAGCGTGTCGGGCACCGTATGCAAGAATCGTATGAGCGAGACTCCATCGTGCGGCCCATTAGTGGTACGCACCGTAACCGTTAGTCGCGCGTTCACAGGCAACATTCCCATGTTGGTTGTGAACTGCGCAGTGTTTTCCACGATTTGTGTTAGCAAGAGTGAATCAATGTTCGAGGTATTCACAGTACCTGTTACCATGAACTCCACAGACTCTGTGTCATCCGGCAACGAGTCAATGCGGAAGGTATTGGGCGCATTAATGCCCGCGGTAAACGGACCATATCCTGCAGAAGCCGTAAGTACACCGGGGCGAGCTACCATAAGGAGAGGGTGCACGTACACGTTGGTAAAGACGGTATCGGTGCCGTTTATGCCGACGTCGATAAACTGGGCTCCGGCGCTCACCGGCAGCGTTGCCGTTTGTATGAGTGCGCGGCTACTAATGGTGTCACCCCAGTAGAGCGAATCGATACGCTTTACAGTATCCAGTGCAACATCTGGACCGCGCAATAACACACGTCCGTTGAGTGTATCCACCAACTGAAACCAACCAACACGTTTTGTAACGGTCTGTGAAGGGGCTCTTACGTCCGTAATGCCCATGCTGAACGTTGCTGAATCCGACTGAATGAACGGTCCGTACGTCGAAGCAAACAGATACGGCACCGTCGTGTCCCGAACGTCGAAGTAATAATCGAACTCCGCGGCATCTAAACTGTAATCATTCCAGAACTCTGCGCGAAGTGTATGGGTGTATTTCGGCAGTGAACCGCCATTAAACTTGATTGGAGCTCTGGTTAGAAAGCCAATCGCACCTGTTTTAAGGGACGTGTCCTTTATGAACTGGCTGGTCGGCGACAACAACGTCAGCTTGGCGCGCATTGTTCGCGCTGGCAACGTATCGAGTACGATGCTGTCGCTTCCGTTGGACTGAAACACAACAGGCGGCTGACGACGCATGGTAAAGAGAGGCGGATCTGTCGAAGGAATAATCTTTATGGGAACCATCTGCGTGTTCGAGATTTGTCCGCTTGAGTTAATCATATCTACACGCAGCGTGGAATATGGTGGCAGATCGCCCATGTTGGCTGTAATCTGAAAGCGGTCTGTTGCTTTCACCCATGGTGCAGTCTGCTTGCCTACCGAATAGACAGCGCCGTAACGTCCGCCCGCAGTAAACGTAAAGACTGCACTTGTGTATGAGCCCAGTGTACTGTCGATTGTAAATACATTTAACGCTGTACGAGCTGTAGTAAACGGACCATAACCCAGTGATGCCTTTACGTTTACCGCTGGCAGGATGTCGGGTATCGCTTTTGCAATGAGGTATCCGCCTGGAGGCGCTCCAGGGAACGTCATCACAGCCTGAATTGAGAGTGCGCCGTTATGTGCCATCGTCGAATACCTGAGCGTTGCTGAGTCGAGGTTTGTGCCATTGCGTACAACCGAATCGAGATTGGCTCCGAAGATTGGGTGCAGGTAAATCACGATACGGGTTGTGCCAGGTGGACAACCAGTGACACCGAAGCGTCCTGTGAATGCTGACTTTATCGGAATCCCCGCCCAGTTATTCGTTGCAATCCACGTAATTGTTGGAGCAGTCATCTTGATATCAGAAACAAGTGTTCGACTTGTCTTCTGACCATTGTAGGTATACGACACCGTTGCATTCAACTGCGGATTGGGTAGGAATGGAAGGTCACCCATAGTCGTAACCCAAGGCCCTACTGTCTTTGCCGTACGCACGACGCGCAGAGCTCCGTTTGGTCCGTCCTTCACGACAATCTGCCACGACACAGAGTCAGCAACAGCGCCGCTCGGATATCCCTGTATTGTAAACGAGTTTGATGAAACCGATCCCGATGTGAACGGACCGAATCCGCCTGCGGCTGTTATCTGTAGGGTCTGTGCATGGGTCGAAGCACATACTGCAATCAGCATAACAAGAAAAGTTGCGAACCAACGGTTCATGTCTAACCTTTTGTCGTGTAAGGAATTTTTTATAGGTAGCTCTTGCCTTGAATTTCTAGTCAGGAATTTTCTGGTCAGGAAATCCTCAATCGTCATTGGGTGCAATAATACCATCGAGCGTACTCAAAATGGCACGCTTGTCATCTTGTCGCGCTTCCTTATCTTTGCGGCTCTGAAAATGCCGCGGGCTCGTAGCTCAGTTGGGAGAGCGCTTGAATGGCATTCAAGAGGTCAGGGGTTCGATTCCCCTCGAGTCCACAGTCTATTAGAAACGGAATCGTAGCTCAGCTTGGTTAGAGCGCCGCCCTGTCAAGGCGGAGGTCGCGGGTTCGAGCCCCGTCGGTTCCGCAAGTTTACTCGCTTGCACCACAAAACAGAGTTTATTCGCAAGCGCCGTTAGAGAGTCCACTCGTTGCCCCATCAGCGAGTTTACTCGCTGGCCCCCTTCAGTTTGTCTTCCTCTTCGGCAAACATGAAGTTAAACGACGTCATCGACCCATAGATGCGGGTTATGTATGACTGTAGTTTGATCTTTTCCCCTTCTGACAACTCTTTGTTTGAGTTTACCTGCTGTTCAAGTACACGCAGGTTGTCGCGCATCATGACAATCTTGTGCATGAAGCGTTCAATCGAAAGCTCATGCTGGTTGAGGGATGGGTGCGATGGACGGAAGATGATCGTTCCACCTTGCCACTTGGGAGCCATGTCGGCTTTGTGCCTCTTCTCCATCTCATCAGTGATGAGAGAAGCGAGGAGTTTCATGTCTGTGTAATCCATCAGGTTTTTCGCTTAGATAGTGCAAGTCGAACGACGACAGCAGCAACAACACTTTTTACAATGTCACCAACAAGGAATGGGGCAACGCCCATCGTCCATGCATTGCCAACGCCGACGAACGCGGAAAGAACAACAACACCACAAATCAGAACAACCGTGTGGGCAACGAGACCCGTTGTAATGGCGCCTACATACGAGAGATTCCAACCTTTTTCAGATAATAAGCCAGCTACATACGCCATGGGTAGAAAGCCGAGTAAGTAACCCGATGTCGGACCGAAGATTGCCGGGAGCGACATGAAGTTGGCAAACACTGGTGCACCCAAAAGACCTGCTCCTAAGTACATCCCAACGGCATACATACCACGCATTCTGCCAAGTAGCATAGCCACAACCAGAACCCCAAAGGTTTGTCCCGTGATGGGGACTGGCGTAAATGGTAGGTTGACAGCAACCTGTGTTGCGAGCACAATGACTGTGGCTCCCACGACAGACAGAACAATATCTGTGACAAGCGGCGAACCCGCAACTATATCTCGACGAAGTGTTAACATCTATACCTCACGTTACTTTACAAAGATACGATGTGTCCGCTCACTCTTCAATGTGCGTAGCGATCTATCGTTTTACTCTTTCAAGGCGCCTGCAGTAAGTCCCTCGATGATTCGCCGTTGAAATACCGAAAACAAGATCAAAACAGGCAAGGCTGCGATGCTTGCTCCGGCCATAAGGTGACCCCAGTCAATGGACTGTTTTCCCAAATAAAACGCAAGTCCAACAGGCAGCGTGCGATGCTGCTCATCCGTTGTAAAAAGGAACGGGAATAGGAATGAATTCCAGTTGCTCAGGAAAACATAGATGGCTAATACCGTTAGTATGGGTCTGCAAAGGGGCATTACAATGCGAAAGAGTATGTTCCACTCCCCTGCGCCGTCTAATCGAGCAGCGTCTTCGATATCCGACGGAAGGTTCTCTACATACTGCCGCACAAGAAATATTCCAAACGGCGTTACAAGCCAGGGCACGATTAGGGCCCAGTACGTGTTAATCCAGCCGAGCTCTGAAATGAGGCGATACAACGGAATCATGATCACCTGCTGAGGGATGATGAGTACTCCAAGCACCGATGCAAACAACAATGCATTGCCGCGAAATCGATGTCGTGCAAATGCATACCCAGCCCAGAAACAAAACAACACGTTTGCAGCCGTTACAACAGCAGCCACTAGTGATGAGTTAAGAAAGTATCGTAGAAAATTATCGCTCTGCCATGCGTCGGTGTAATTCACAACGGTCGTCTGACCCTGCACCATCTGTGCCATCGTGCTGTACTGTTCGGGATTTGCACGCAGTGATACAACGAGCATCCATGCCATAGGAAAGACCATGCCGATGGCAACAATAATTAATGCTGCAGTAATGAGATACCGTATCACTGGCACTTGTGTTGAGTAACGATAGGCATCACCGATCCTTGCTGTACAGTCCGTTCTCACGGATGTAGTCGATTACGGCTTTCACTGTCATGTAATTGGCAGTACGACCTTCGGTAATTCGACGTCGTATTTCGGTCGATGACAACTCGAGCAAGGGCGCATTAATCCAAATTGGTGATCGGCCATTAACCGTTAGTGCTTCGTTCATGCGTTCTTCTTGCTCGGGTGTGAGAAGGAACGGACGTCGTGCTATGCACAACTGGGCCATGGCAAGTATCTCCTGCCAATCTTTCCATCGTACAAATTCGATTGCCTGGTCGCTACCTATGAGCAGACACAATTCTGCATCTGGGTGCTGCGTGCACATGTGTTTGATGGTATCGATTGTATACGATACACCGCCACGTCGAATCTCGACATCCGATGAAAGGAAGTACGGGTTGAGTACCAACGAACTCTCGACCATAGCAAGGCGTTGCTCTGGAGTAGCATCATGCGACGGTGGGTGTCCGACCTTGAACGGAGTCTGGAATGCAGGTACGAAGTAGCAAGAGGTCAGGTCCATCTGCTCTACAAACCTGTCGGCAATAATGAGGTGCGCGATATGAATCGGATTAAACGACCCACCAATAATTCCGATGCGCTTCATTGTGTTCGTGCTTTGTAGAGTGTTCGGGCTTTGCAGCGTGTATACTTTGTGCTACTCAAGAGCCAATGTTCACAAAGGTTGGCACGTTGCTACGACGTCCGTGCACCACATTCAGCGAAACAAACGATCTGCTTGGTTTGCAACGACGTTCGAACTCATCGCGGAACTTCAGAATGAAGCCGCGCACTGGCCATGCTGCTGCTTCACCTAAGGCGCAGATCGTGTGACCCTCGATTTGTGATGCGACATTCAGAAGTAAATCGAGGTCTTCTGAAGTAGCATCACCATGATCAACACGGTGAAGAATTTTTTCCATCCAGCCACAACCTTCGCGGCATGGAGTACACTGTCCGCACGATTCGTGATGGTAGAAGTGTGCAATGCGAAGAAGGACTTTTACCAAGTCTGTGTCTTCGTCCATCACCATGATTCCCGCTGTTCCGATGTGTGTACCAAGGACTTTAAGAGATTCTTCGTCCATGCGCACGCCTTCAATCTCGTCGCCCCTTAGCGGAGGCATCGACGAGCCCCCTGGAATCACTGCCTTGACTTTTTTACCACCTGGTACACCGCCACATACGTCGTGGATGATGTCTGTTAGCAGGATGCCGGACGCAAGTTCAACAACCTGCGGCTTCACGATGTGTCCGCTTATGCCGTACAGAATTGTACCCGAGTGACCCTTAGCGCCAATGGCTGCATACGCGTCTGCACCCATTGCGATAATTGGTGGCACGGTTGCGAGTGTCTCGACATTATTAATCGTTGTAGGCATGCCCCACAAACCTTTGTTTGCTGGGAATGGAGGTTTGAACCTAGGATAGCCGCGGTCACCTTCGAGCGAACTCATCAATGAAGTTTCTTCGCCGCAGATGTAGGCGCCCGCGCCCTTATGCACAACAATCTCCATCGAGTAAGTGCCACCAAATGTGTCAGTCATCTTCGACCCAACGAAGCCTTTTGCATACGCTTCATCGAGTGCCTTCTCCATAATCGTCACCCATTTGTGGTATTCACCACGGATGTAGATGAAGGCCTGTTTGATGCCCATAGCATAACCGGCGATAAGCACACCTTCGATGAGCTGATGCGGATTGTCTTCGAAAATCTGTCGGTCTTTAAACGAGCCTGGTTCTGACTCGTCGCCGTTGATTGCCAGATACTTTGGCTTCTCGTTGCCCTTAGGCATAAACGACCATTTGAGTCCCGTCGGAAAACACGCACCACCGCGTCCGCGAAGCCCTGAACGTTTTACAACGTCAATCACTTCGTCGGGTGTCATCTTTAAAGCAGAGCGGTACGCATTGTAACCTCCGTTAGCAACGTAGGTGTCAACTGCGCGTAGGTTGTCGATCTTCGGGAGGACCAGATGTGGTGCTGTATACATCTGGCAAATATACGTCTGCCGGCGAACGAAGTAGGTGTGGACCGTCGAACGAATTAGTTCTGCGTTCTGTGGAGCATCGCTGCCAATTTTTCTGTCGTTATCGGCTTTTCGACGTAATCGGTGACTTCTTCAAATGAGCGGGCTCTGATAGCATCGCGGTCATCCATCGAGGAGCTGACCATGTAAATGTCGATAGGCTTGCCGATACGCGCCTTCATGGCGTGAAACGCATCGAGGAACTGCCAGCCGTCCATGTAGGGCATGTTGATATCAAGGATGATGACATCTGGCAGGTGCGACGTGTCCATGATGTGCATTTCGAGGAATTTCATTGCTTCTTCACCATCGCGGAACCAACGAAAGCCAATCTGCTCATCGAGTCTACGAAGCATGTGTTCTGTTGTGAACTGGTAAGTGCGGTCGTCATCGACCAGTGCTACCATTGTGCGTGCAGCCGTCATGATGGCTCTCCCTTGAATCGCGTGAAGTTAATCCGGAACGTCGTCCCCTTGCCTAGCAAGCTATCTACTGTTATTTCTCCGCCCATCGACTCGACAATGTTTCTGATGGTGAATAGACCCACACCGCGTCCTTTGTTACCTCTATGGAACGTCGTCCGCAGTCGAAAAATGGAATCCCCATATCGGGCTAGGTCGATGCCTGTACCATTATCAGTGATTTCCAAATAGGCATGATGGCCTTCATTCCAGCATTTGATATGAATCTCCGGAGTCCGATCCTTCGTGGTAAATGTTAGTGCGTTCGAGACCAAATGTCGAAGAATTGTCTCTAGATAGACACGTGGATAGGCCAGTGATGGAGATTGTTCTACATCCCACGTAACATTAGCCTTCGACGCGTGGATGTCTGCCGAGAAACCTTTCATCACATTTGCAATCGAGTCGTTCAGGTCTACATCATCGTCGGCCACGCTGCCATCGCGTTCAACCTGCACTACTGCACCGACATCATCCATCATCGAAAGTAACTGGTCGGATGACGATGAAATGTGCTGAAGCAGCTCTGCGGCTTCGGCTTCGTCAGCAGACTCACGAACCAGGCGGGCAAGGGTGACAAGATTGCACACCGGACCACGAAAATTATGTGTTACCATGTAGCCAAACTCAGCCAACCGGTCGCGCTGACGGGTTAGCTCCTCGACAAGCTGCTTCTGGTCTGCATCCAATTTTCGGCGCTGGGTTACATCCTGAATAGCGCCATAGAGGCGAGCCGGACGTCCTTGGTCCATTTCGCACTTTAGTATCACATGTATCCAGGCTGTGCGACCTTTTGCCGTTGTAATCTGCAAATCAATGTACTGCGTTTCACCAGTTTCCAGGATCGTAAGCAGGGCCTGCGAGGCACGCTCGTCAGATTCTGGGGTGTAATGCGCTCGAATGCTTTCAACCGTAGGTTGAAACGACTCGTCGGCTTCAAAAATGCGACGCACTTCGTCGGACCAATAAATCTCTTGTGTGTCAATGTCCTGTCGCCACGCACCTACGTGTGCAAGCTGGTTTGCCTCGCGTTCAAGCCGCTCTCTAATAGAAAGTTCTTCGTGGATTTTGATGCGCTTCGTCACGTCACGCATGGTTGTATGTAACTCAATCACGCCCCCACTGCCATCGTGCACTGGACGCGTGCGCATCTCAACCCAGCGGATAGCAGCATCGTTTGTGCGGGCGAGAACAGGACCGTATGCTTGTCCTCGAAGGTGGGCACGCAACAACCCCTCAGTGAGACGTGGACGCTCCTGCTTTGCCATGCGATCGATAAGCGATGTGCCAACGAGTGCTGGTGCGTCGGCGCCTAGAACAGCCTCACATCCAGGAGCAGCATACCGAACTGTTCCGTTTGGACTGTGTAGGAAGATCGCTTCGGGTGTGGCGTCCCCTAGAAGCGATTCTATGTCCCTCTTTGCTATCATGCTGCCCGATTGCTTACTTATGTGTTTCGACCCGAACACATAAACTTAACAGATGCCGGCAGGTCAATCAATTCGTACAACTACGCTACTACAAAGGGACTTAACACGTTTTCTAGTGCGTGTTTATGCGTACACAACAAAGCAGTAACACCGCATCAAAACGTCGCAACCCCTTAGCAACGCTCGACAACCACGGCTAGACCCTGTCCGACTCCTATACAAAGCGCTGCAGCCCCGTATCGCGAGCCCCTTCGCTGCATTTCGCGAACGAGATGACCCAATATTCGCGCACCACTCATCCCAAGGGGGTGTCCAATGGCTATTGCGCCGCCATCAACGTTCACACGTTCGGGGTCGAGTCCAAGCTCTCTCACGCATGCTAGGCTCTGCGCCGCAAAGGCTTCGTTTATCTCGACTAAGTCAAGGTCGGACACACTGATGCCCGCTCGTTCGCATGCGAGGCGGATGGCGCCGACCGGACCGATTCCCATCACACGCGGATCTACACCAACCGCTCCCGAAGAAAGGATTCTGGCAAGGGGCTGAAGCCCATGGGTCTTTACCGCTGCATCGCTCACAAGTAGCATGGCAGCCGCACCATCGTTCAGCGACGAACTATTTCCGGCCGTTATACTGCCTCCCTTGCGAAACGCTGCTTTAAGTGTTGCAAGTTTTTCGAGTGTTGTGTCGTGACGCGGCTGTTCGTCTTTGTCTACTATTATATTTTCACCTTTTTTAGCAGTAATCACAACCGGTACTATCTCATCGTTGTAACGTCCCGCATCGCGAGCTGCTACGGCACGCTTATGCGATTGGAGTGCAAACGCGTCCTGATCCTCCCGCGATATACTGTAACGCTCTGCCACATTCTCTGCTGTCTCGCCCATGACTTCGAGCGGAATAATTGCTTCCATCTTCGGATTCGGAAATCGCCATCCAAGTGCCGTGTCGTAGGCCGTTAGATTTCCGAACGATGCACCACCAACGTTTTTTGGCAATGCGTATGGTGCACGTGTCATGCTCTCTACACCACCAGCGAGAATCACGTCGCCTTCGCCAGAACGAATTGCGCGCATACCCTGAATGACTGCTTCGAGCGACGAAGCACACAACCTGTTTACCGTCACACCGGGCACACTAAATGGAAGTCCAGCCAGCAGCGCCGACATCCGTGCAATATTCCTATTGTCCTCGCCCGCCTGGTTTGCGCAGCCGAGAATGACATCTGTAATTGCCTCACCCGGGATGCCCGTACGCTCAACGAGTGTGCGTATGACGTGTGCAGCCATGTCGTCCGGACGTACGGTGCTTAGCGCACCGCCGTACTTGCCAACAGGTGTGCGAATGGGGTCGACTAGGTAAACATTGTTTGAAGTCATGGTTATTTGTGTGCTATTCGTTGCGCTGGTTATTGAGGAGTCGACGCCATTGCATCCATATTCCGTTGTAAAGTTTCAATCGTCTGTGTCCAGTCGCTCAGCTTCTTTCGCTCTGCCTCAACCACCTCTGGTTTCGCCTTTGCCACAAATCCTTCATTCGAAAGTTTCGCTGAAACACCACGCACGAGGACCTGCAGACGCTCAATTTCTTTAGTAAGTCGTTCGCGTTCTTTTTCAACATCAATGGTGCCGCCAACCTCTAACGCAATATTCACACCTCGAACCACTTGAGTCGTATACTTCCCTAGAGGTGGATCGATATTTATCGAAACGCTGTTTGCGCGGGTCATTGACATAATGACTGGAATATGTAACGCGAGAAACTCGACTACATCACCGTCCGCCTCGAGGACCACAGGTAGTTTGATACTTGGTGAGATATTGAGTTCGGATCGCATTCTCCGGACACTTTCAACCACAGCTAACAGCACAGCTTGCCCAGTTGTATGATAACGTTCTTCGATTCCTTCATCCGGCGTCGGCACTGACGCATGAGGAGTCGAATTTCCTATTGAGACGTCGGTCGGCTTAGAAAACAGTCCATGCCACAATTCTTCAGTGATGAACGGCATCACCGGGTGAAGGAGTATGAGCAGGTTTTCCATAATGGAGAACGCGAATTCCAAGTATTTGGCGCGCTCGTTCTGATCTTCTAGGAATTCGAGGTTGATCTTCAGCTTCTCTACATAAATCGAACAGTAGTCAATCCATATAAACTCATGTAGCAACTTGGAATATTCCGTGATTCGAAAGTCGTCCAGCGCTGCCTTAATGTCCTTGTAAACCCCTTCGTACCGGTACTTCAACCAAGTAGCGTCATATTGCAGCCGTAAAATTGCATTGGCAATCTCCTGATCACTTCTCACCTCAGCATCTCGTTGCTCCGATTTCTTCATCTGAAGAAATCGTGCAACGTTCCAGATTTTGTTGGCGAAGTTTCGGCCCAGCTCCATCGAGGGGATGTCTTGGGTTTTCTCGTCGACGTCGAGACGCACGTCGGTGCCGAGGGGCGCGAGGTAGATCATGGTGAATCGCACGGCGTCTGCGCCGTAGCGATCGATTACACCGATGGGGTCGGGCGAATTGCCGAGGGACTTCGAGAGTTTGCGTCCCTTACTGTCACGAATAATGCTCGTGAAATACACATCGGTGAACGGCACGCGTTTCTTCACGTCGAACTTCAGCGTGGCCATGATCATGCGGGCGACCCAGAAGAAGATGATGTCCGGACCCGTTACGAGGAGGTTGGTAGGGAGGTAGAAGTCGCGGATTTCCTTTCCAGATTCTGGTGTACCGTCCCAACCCATGGTGGTAAGGGGCCAGAGCCAAGCTGAGAACCACGTGTCGAGGACGTCGTTGTCCTGACGCAACTGTACATCAGCGCCGAGGTTGAGTTTTTTGCGAGCCTCATCCTCCGAAGCCGCCGCAGTGAAGCCCGTGCCATCCATCGTGTAGTACACCGGTATGCGATGTCCCCACCACAACTGCCGCGAAATGCACCAGTCGCGGATGTTCGACATCCAGTGTTCGTAGGTCTTAATCCAGTGTTCAGGGTGCAGTTTTACGTCGCCCGATTGAACGGCTTTGAGAGCTGGTGCGGCAAGCGATTCCATGCGCACAAACCACTGATCGCTTAGAAATGGTTCGATTGCCTCATCGCCGCGTTCGCTGAATCCAACGTTGTGGGTGTACGGTTCAGACTTTTCGAGGAGTTCGTTGGCTTCGAGTGCCTTTACTACGCGCTTACGAGCAACAAACCTGTCGAGTCCGGCAAACTCCCCTGCCATATCATTTAACGTGGCATCGGGGTTTATGCACGACGGCATGGGCAGATTGTGCCTTGTGCCCACGATGAAGTCATTAGGGTCGTGTGCGGGAGTAATCTTTACAACGCCTGTTCCGAATGTGGGATCGGCGTATTCATCTGCGATGATGGGAATTGGCGTATTACGCAGTGGAATGATGACCGATTTGCCGATGAGATGTGTGTAACGTTCATCGTTTGGGTTGACAGCGAGGGCTACGTCGGCGAAGATGGTTTCGGGACGTACCGTTGCAACCAGCATGGTACCCGAGCCATCTTCAAGATGATAACGCATGGTGTAGATCTGCTCATGCACTTCTCTAAAGACAACCTCTTCATCGCTTAGGGCACTTTGCGCTACGGGTGACCAGTTTACGATGCGTTTGCCTCTATAAATAAGACCTTCATCAAACAACTCAATAAAAACGTGCTGTACCGCACGCGATGCCGATGCATCCATTGTGAATAGAGACCTGTCCCAATCACACGATGCACCAAGTGTGCGTAATTGTTGATCGATTACGCCGCCATACTTCTTTTTCCACTCCCACGTGCGTTCGATGAACGCTTCGCGTCCTAAATCATAACGTGTTTTACCTTCGGACTTCAATTCCTGCTCAACCTTCGTCTGCGTTGCAATGCCAGCATGGTCCATGCCCGGGAACCAGCACGACTCAGCCCCTTGCAGCCTTTTCCAACGAATGTAGATGTCCTGAAGGGTTACATTTAGAACGTGTCCAAAGTGCAGGATACCTGTCACATTTGGGGGTGGCATCAGGATGCTGTATGGTTGTCGGGAAGATGGACTCGAAGCGAATGCATTGTCACGTTGCCATTGTTCGTACCATCGTTGCTCAGACTCGCTTGGGACATATACCTTGGGGATCAGATCCATGCTGCTCTTTTATGACGAATAGTTAATGTGGAAACAGCAAATCTACCAAACCATGAGAAGCCGTTATATTTGGAACCAAGGATGCGGTCGGTGGTCCTAACCGCCGACAAGAGAATAATCAAGCCAACGCACTAACACAATCAGGGAGGTTGTCAATGCGAAATCAACGAATGAGCCGAATAGCGCTCATACTCGCGTCGCTCACAGTGACTGCAGTACTTTCATCATGTAGTTGCAAAATCAAAGAAGAGCAACAGACCATGATTAACAAGCTGCGCACAGAAGAACGACAGCTCACGTCCGACACGGAAACGGCTGAGCGTAACAGAACACGAATCAGTTCAGAACTGAACTCGCGTCAAGGTGAAGTACGTCAGTGCAACGAACGTAAGGCGTTTGTTCAGGACAAAATGTCACGCTGGCCAAACATCTGGCCAGACTGGGATCCAAATGCACCAGTCGTAGCACCTGAACCAACACCAACCAAGAAACGATAAGGAGTATAACAATGAAAAACATACTACTAATCCTCGCCTTACTACTTGGTGGTCTTTCGACAACCATGGCTCAAAGCTCAGTTCCATCGCCTCCAGAATCAAAGCCCGATCAAGAACTTTCGTGTGAAGAAGCAGATGCTCGTATTGAAAAGTACAGGGGTATCAATAATGCTGCGAACACAAAGCTTACCGGTGTTCGTTCGGATGTAACGAAGCTCGAAACAGACCTTGCTACATCGGTTACCGATCTCAAGCGCTGTAACGACGACATCTATGCAATGCTGGGCGTATCAGAAGCAGACGTAGCAAGCTTCCGTCAACGCCTTGGTATGCTCGAAGGTCGTATTCGCGAAATGCAACGTCTAAACGACGATATGCTCGCAGACCGCCAAGCAGATGTAAGAGCACTCGAAACAGAACTGAACGGCATGCGCGGCGAACGTGTAGCTGCACTTCCTGAATTTTACGATCGCATCATTGCCGATGCTCGTGACATCAAGGGTCTGTATCGCGAAAAGAAAATCAGGGGTTACACCGTTGGTACATGGGCAGAAAACCGCGACTGCCTCTGGAATATCTCTGGCAAGTCTGAGATCTACGGCGATCCGTTCCAATGGCCAAAAATCTGGCAGGCAAACACCGACCAGATTAAGAACCCTGACATCATCCAACCAGGATGGGTGCTAACAATTCCGCCGGCTGGACCAAAGACGAGCGAAGAAATGAAAGCAGAACGTTCATACTATCGTAAAAAACGCGTTGCTATGTCCGCAGCAAGCGATACCCCGGGCACAATGCCAGCATCAGCAGAAAAGAAGAGCAGCGAAGCTGGCAACTAATTCGCCCGACAATATTGTTTGACGCCAAGAAGGCCGACCATAGGGTTGGCCTTCTTCTTTTATGGTATTTTTCTGTATGCACATCGTAGAAAAGAAAATCAAAATCGGGGACATCGACCCCCTTGAGCTCTTCGGATCTCAGGAGTCCAACCTCCAACTCATAGAAAACAAGTTCGACACTGCCATCACCGTCCGCGGCGATACCATTGTCCTTCGCGGCGAACCCGCCGAAGTAAAAAAGATAGAGTCGATCTTCAGCGAGCTGATGTATACGTTGCAACGGAACGGACGTCTCTCGCCTACCGACGTTGCCATGATCATCGATCTGGTGGAAGGGGGCAAGACGGGGCCCACACAGGACATCAGTGCCGATGACTTACAGAACGTGATTCTGTGGGGTAAAAAAGAAGTCATTCGTGCGCGTACGCCTCGTCAGCTCGAGTACTATAAAAAAGTGCAGAGCAACGACCTCGTGTTCTGTATAGGTCCAGCCGGTACCGGTAAGACCTACCTTGCCGTTGCAATGGCTCTCACAGCACTTAAAGCCAACGAAGTAAATCGTATCATCCTGTCACGTCCAGCCGTCGAGGCCGGCGAGTCGCTTGGTTTCTTGCCCGGCGATATCTCCGAAAAAGTTGACCCTTACCTCAGACCCTTACTCGATGCGTTGAGTGAAATGGTAAGTGCCGACAAACTCAAGAGTATGCTCGAGCGACGCATAGTCGAGATTGTGCCACTTGCTTACATGCGCGGTCGTACGCTCAACAACTCGTTTATTATTCTCGATGAAGCGCAGAATGCTTCGCGCATTCAGATGAAGATGTTTCTGACGCGACTCGGACGTGATTCGAAAGCTGTCGTAACGGGCGACGTAACGCAGATCGACTTGCCGAAGAAAGCCGATTCGGGTCTTGCCGACGTCACACGTCTGTTTGCAAACATCAGAGGCATCGACTTTGTGCACTTCGACAAGGTCGACGTTGTACGCCACCGCCTCGTTGCCGAAATCATTGGTGCATACGAGCGCGAGAATGAGCGGTTGAATGGTTCACAGGCATTGCCGCAGCCGGACGCTACGCCTACGCCTACGCCATGAGCGAACTCTTTCGCATCGGATTTCTATCGGTCACAATTGTTGACCTGCTCGACGTACTGATTATCACAGTTGTATTCTACATGGTGTATCGCTCGTTGCGCGACACCGTAGCTGTACAGATACTGATCTTACTTGTCGTTGTGCTCGGTCTTGGCTTCGTTGCCGAAGCTGCCAATCTAAAAACGGTGAATTGGGTTCTAAGGCGTTTGGCTGATATCGGACTCATTGCATTTGTTGTACTCTTTCAACCCGAGCTGCGCCGTGTGCTGCTGATCATCACACAGACAAAAATTTTCCGATGGTTCATGCGCGTTACAAACTCTGCTACCATCGACGACGTAGTCGAGGCAGTTACAGACTTGGCTGGTAAACACATCGGTGCTCTTATTGTGTTCGCGCGTGCAGCGCACGTAAAGGTTACGGTCGAAACTGGCATCGAGCTTAAGGCTGCTGTTTCGTCAGAGCTTCTCATTTCAATTTTTAATCCGCGTTCGCCCCTACACGACGGAGCAGTTGTTATAGACAACCGCACCATTGTTGCCGCACGATGTGTGCTGCCGCTCAGTAGCCGTCAGCGTTGGGAGACACGCAATCTTGGAACGCGTCATCGGGCGGGACTCGGTTTGTCAGAGCAGGCCGATGTCGTTGCCATTATGGTGAGCGAAGAAACCGGTGGCATTAGCCTTGCCTACCAGGGCGACCTCTCACTCGACGTACCGCCTGGACGCCTCAAAGAACTTCTCCAAGAACATCTTGCAGTACTCGCTGCTTCTTAAGATAACATTGCTACTCAAGTACTCGCTACCCCTTAACATCAATGCTTTCTAGACCAAATAAAGTTCAAAACATTTCAGATGAACAGCGCGAAACGCTTGTGCAGAAGTTGCGCGAGCGTGGCATCACCGACGAAGCCGTTTTGCAGGCAATCGGAGTCATTCGTCGCGAGCTGTTTATTTCATCCGCCATGCGTACTCGCGCATACGAAGATTCGCCCCTACCTATCGACAACGGACAGACCATTTCGCAACCGTTTACCGTTGCATTTATGACGCAAGCACTTCGCCTGAAACGCGGCGATAAAATTCTTGAGATCGGAACAGGCAGCGGTTATCAGGCAGCAGTACTTGCGCATCTCGGTGCACATGTCTTTACCGTAGAGCGTCACGAGATACTCTCAAAACAGGCCCAACTATTGTTGAGCTCCCTCGGATATACCGTCACACATCGCACGGGCGACGGCACCATCGGATGGAACCAATACGCACCATTCGATGGCATTCTGATCACTGCCGGCGCCCCGGATGTGCCCGAAACACTGGCACGGCAGCTTACGATCGGTGGACGCCTTATTGTACCCGTCGGTACAGAGCAAGAACAGACACTCTATCGTGTTACCCGCAACGCACCCGAAGACTGGTCCGTAGAAAACCTCGGTCCGTTCAAATTCGTCCCGCTCATCGGACGGGAAGGCTGGGATGACAAGCGAAGGTGACGTGCGCAGCGCGCTCGTGCATGAAGATGCGCGCTCACATGAAGACGTGCGTAAGGTACTCGTTCTCGCAGGCGCAACGGCTACAGGAAAGACTGCTGCTGCTATTGCCCTGTCGGAGCATATGGCGATCGAAGTAGTGAGCGCAGATGCTAGACAAGTTTATCGTATGCTTAACATAGGAACGGCGAAGCCTACACTCGAGCAACGCGCCTCTGTAAAACATCACTGCATCGACATTCGTAATCCCGACGAGATGTACAGTGCTGCAGAATTTGCTGCGGAAGCACGCAATGCAATCGATGCAATTCCCTTGGGCACACTTCCAGTGGTTGTTGGCGGCTCTGGACTCTACATCGCGGCGGCCCTGGACGGCCTCTCTGCAGAAATCACACCAGCCGATCCGACAATTCGCGCAACGCTCCTCGAAGAGCTCGAGGTAAGGGGCCGAAAGGGTCTGTTCGATGATCTTCAGAGCGTCGACCCTCGCGCGGCAGAACGGTATGCCGATATGAACCCCCGAAGACTCATCCGAGCCCTCGAGTATTTTCGCGCGACCGGACGTACCTTTTCATCGTCATGGGATATTCCGCGCAATGCTCCGGCGTACAACGTCGAATACATTGGCATTGCACAGGAAAAAGAATTGCTGCATACAATCATCGATGCGCGCTGCGATGCCATGTGGAGCAACGGACTGCTCGAAGAAACTGCATTGGTGCTGCAAAGCGGTGTGTCCGAATCGGCACAAGCATTACAAACTGTTGGTTATGCTGAAGCAATTGATGTCTTGAACAACCGTAGTACGAATAATGAAGCGCTCGAGACATTTAAACGCAATACACGCCGATATGCAAAGAGACAAATGACGTGGTTTAAGAAGGACGAACGGTATAAGTGGACGTCAGGGTCGGTTGAACAGATGCGTGCATTCGTGCTTTCAAATCTGGCATCCATTCCTGTAGTACTTGTGTTGTTGCTGTGTGCCACTACACAAGCGAATGCTTCAGACTCGACAAAAAACAAAGCCGCGCTGACCACCGTGTTTTTAACTGCGGTTGATAGTACAAATGCACGTGCTGCACTTAAAACACAACTCGATAAACTTTTTACTTCCATTCAGTCGCGTAAAACATCCACCGGCGTCATGGTGTACTCGCTAGAATCTAATAGCGTTGTGTACTCACGTAATCCCGATGTGATGCTCACTCCTGCTTCAACTACAAAGTTGTTTTCGACTGCTGCATTGTTTCAACGTCTTGGCAAGAATGGCACACTCTCTACAGATGTTCGCACCGATGGTGCAATTGATGCACAAGGCACATTAAGGGGCAACGTGTACATCGTGGGTCACGGCGATGCGTTGCTTTCGATAAACGACCTCGAAGACATTGCCGATAAACTGCGCGTTATGGGCATTAAGCGCATTACAGGTTCGATCATCGGAGATGGTTCGCAATTCGATGCAGTGGCAGACAGAGCGGTGTACAGCGGTGATGGTGAGCATGTGCAGCCATTGCCACCTGTGCGAGCCCTTTCCATGAACAAGAGCAGCGTAGCTGTTGTTGTGAATGGAGCCCCTAACGGAAGAGCCTCTGCACAATGTGTGCCGTCGTCGGATGCGTTTGATGTGGTGGTGGTGGACGGACCCGTTTCGAAGAGCAAACGCAAGCGCAGGGCGCGTGTACGCGTCACCTCAAAATTGCTTCCTAGTGGTGTTCAGCAGTTTGTTGTCACGGGTTCCCCAGGTGCAAATCGAAGTTCCACATCGTACTTCAACATGGGACGTCCGGCACTCGTCGTTGCGGGATCGCTGCGCTCTCGGCTTCGTGCCGGTGGAGTGGTCGTAGACGGGTCGGTGGCCGAACAGACAACGCCCTCTACGTCGAAGATGTTAACGTCAAACAACCGCTCGATTGTTGAGTTCTGCTCGATAGTAAACAAACGCAGCGATAATTTTCTTGCCGAGCATGTTTTTAAAGCCGTTGGAGCATGGTGTGGAGACTATAACACCACAGCGAAACGCGCAAAGCTTGCATTGCTCGAAACACTCGATTCGTTCGACATCCGCAGACTCGATTGTTCGTTCAACGACGGAAGTGGATTGTCGAGACGCAATCTTGCAAGCGCCTCGACCGAGGTTGCATTATTAAGGTCGATAACGACGCAGTCTTGGGGACCCGAATATGCAAGCACTCTTGCAATTGCAGGAGTAGACGGCACGCTGCGCGGACGTATGAAGCAGACTCCTGCAGAAAATAATCTGCATGGCAAGACCGGCACTCTTCGAAATGTAAGTGCACTTGCTGGCTACGTTAAAACGCTCGATGGCGAGCCGCTTGTGTTTTCGTTTATTTCGAACGGACCAAGCGTTCATGCTTACAAAGGCGTCGAAACACTTGCCGGGATTGCGCTTGCTTCTTTTTCATATCGTACACCTCTACCAACACTCAGCGAAGATGCGGCAATAGATACGGATGATCCGGCACACGTCGTAAAGAAGAACAAAGCGAAGAAGAGCATTTCTCCAAGGCAGAAAGTTGTGCGTTCGAAGAAAAGTATACGTTCGAAGAAAAGTCTAGCGCCATCCAAGGCGAAAAAGAAATCTACGCGTAGCTCCAAGAAGCGTCGTCGATAACAGCACACCTATGGCGTCGGCAACGGCGTCAGCGACCTCTGCCATCCGCGATGGCACATACGCTTGATGCACCTCATCACTAATGCCAAACAAAACGCCAATCAAAACAACGTATATCCAAGCGTGTGACATGGAAATCGAGGGCTTGTAGCCAAGCACGGCGACTTGTACGCACAAACCGTAGACGAAATACGCGATGGCATGGAATACTTTGTCCTGCCATTCTATTCCAAGGGACGGCGGTGACAAGGCAGGCAGCGACGACGCCACAAAAATGGCTATCGATAAAACCACTACAGGTATGAGCGCAAGGAATTGGCGTGTACTCATGGCCTTCTTGCACGTTCGCGTGCTTGCATGGTGTTTTTGGTTGTTTGCGTGTTCAATTCGGTATGACCGACCCCAGTGCATGAATTATGTCGGTTGCTGTTAGACTTTCCATTGCATGTGTTGCAACGTAGTAGTCCCCTGCTCGCGCATGCAAGTATGCGCCAAGTGTAGCTGCATCGAATGCAGAAAGGCGCTGCGCACAAAGTCCTGCAATAATGCCAGTTAGCACATCACCACTTCCTGCAGTTGCCATACCCGGATTGCCATTGACCGTGTAGAACACATGTGCACCGTCCGTGGTTATTGAAGGGACGTCCTTGACGTGCAGTATGCAATTGTGTTCTCTTGCGAATGCTTGCGCACGTTCAACTATCGTTGTTCGAATGGAGGCAACATCTGTGTTCAGCATACGAGCAAATTCACCGAGGTGTGGTGTGAGAATCAAGGACTGCATCGGACGTTTTAACAGCGGCACAATGCGAAGTCCGTCGGCATCAATCACCACATGCAAATCGTGCCTCAAAGAGTTCACGAATTCGGCAACTGCTTCGATCGATTTGTTGTCCGCACCAAGACCGGGTCCAACAGCCACCACCGTTGCCTTCTTCACTACTTCAGTCAAAACTTCCATTGCATCGCGCGCAACGAAGCCGTGTTCATTACTTGGCAACAAATGCGTCATTACTTCGCGGGGGATGAGCGGGTGAAGGACCGGTGCGGCAAGTTCGACAATGCCTGCTCCGGCGACGAGGGCTGCATGTGCAGCAAGGGCTGGTGCCCCGCGCATCCCACGCGAGCCCCCTATCACGAGCACCCTGCCATAATCGAATTTTGATGTGTTGGACGTGCGCTGTGGTAGCAACAGGCGAATGTCGGACTGAGTTCGGATGTGGTGGCGTGCGAAACGTTCGACGATCTCTGCGGGAGCGCCGATGTCTGCGACGTAGATCGTGCCGGCATGTAACGGACCGTCGTTGCGATACAATCCGGGCTTCGAGGCAGCCATGGTAATTGTGACGTTTGCCCGAAATGCCTCGCGATGTGCTACGCCCGTTGTCGCATCGAGTCCGGTTGGCAGATCTATCGCAATCTTCATCCCCCGCAACGCATTGAGCTGTGCCACACGTTCTGCCATGGGTGAGCGCAAATCGCTTCCGCCGCCGACGCCGATGAGTGCATCGACAACTACATCGTAGGCATTGTCGATGTGCGCCCACTGCTCATCGTCGTTACGAAGGACTGCGACGTCGTGGTTGTCGCGCAGGTGACGTGCAATTACGAGTCCGTCGCCGCCATTATTACCGCCACCACATGCGATCAGAATGCGCAACGCCGCTGTCCCCTTCGAAGGCATGAGGGTTCTCATGATGTTTGCAGCGCACCGACCCGCATTCTCCATGAGCACTTGCGGGGAGAGTCCAGCTTCGTCGTTGCACGCAATGTCAAGCGCAGCTATGTTTTCGCGGGTAAGCAATGGCTTCATAACAAACAGTTTTCGTGAAGGGCGTGTGCTCCAATATATATTGCGTTCATGATCTTACTGCGGATTGCTTTTTGTGCGTGTGTTGTGCTGTGTGTGGGGTGTGGCGGACTCGATCCGACGCTCGTGCCAACCTTTACCGGAGTGAGTGGTACCATAACGTATGTCGGCGGCAGTGCTGCATGGCCGCCAGCCGACTCTGTGTACGAAGTACGCGTGGTTGCATTCGACGAAGCACCGACAGACGCATCCCAAATCCTGGGAGCCCTACTGTCCGGAAAGGCACTTGTTTCGGACACCATGCCCCGCCGTGTCGACGCGTCGACATACACCATTGCCGTGACAAGTGTGCCGCGGACGTTCGGGTATGTGGTGGTTGCGTTAAGGTACGGACCCGATTTTCAGCTCAACTGGCGGATGCTCGATGTGTATTCGCTATCGGGCGACCCAACACAACCAAGTGCGTTAACTGTGAATGTGAACGAAGACAAGCGCGTACACTTCCGCATCGATTTCTCCAATCTTCCACCGCAACCATTTTGATGCGGGCGGGCCTCATCGTCTCAGTTGCAGCAATATTCTGCATTGCGTCTGTATTCGCTGTTGCTCAAACGCCAAAAGACACAACGAGTAGTCCGTCGCAAACGAGTAGTCCGTCGCAAACGAGTAGTCCGTCGCTGCTGGCTAGTCCGTCGCAAACATCAACACTATCACCTTCTGCAAATCAGACGCAGTCATCGATTGTAAGGGGACGCATCACCGACAGACTTACAGCGCTTCCACTTCGCGGCATTACGGTTCGCATCGAAGGCACACGCCTTGGTGCAGTCACAAATGCGAAGGGTCAATTTGAAATCATCAATGTTCCTCTGGGCAGAATTGTTGTTGCTGCATCCTCGGTTGGATATGAACCTGCGACAGCAACTCTCATCATTAAGTCCAACGACAGACGCGATGTGGTCTTAACCATGCTCGAATCGGCGTTGCGAACAGCAGAGGTTATCGTCAGTGCCAGCAAACGTGTGCAGGCGGTGCAGGATGTGCCGATCAGTGTTTCGGTTGTGGACGGACTTGACGTCACGGGACGCGGACAGACGTCGCTCGACCAAGCGTTACGGTACGTCAGCGGCGTAAACGTTGCGCGCGATCAGGTAAACATTCGCGGCGCATCGGGTTTTGCATTTGGCGTCGGCTCGCGCACCGCTGTGCTGCTCGACGGCTTTCCATTGCTCTCTGGCGATAACGGCGACATAAAATTCGATGTGCTTCCTGTTGCCGATATCGATCGCATCGAGATTATTAAGGGGGCTGGCTCTGCACTCTATGGCACTGGTGCGTTAGGCGGGGTTGTTAGTCTTATCACGAAAGCACCTACCGATTCGGCACAAGTATATGCGCGCGTGTATGGCGGACTCTACACACTTCCGCGATACGAGCAATGGCGTTATCGCACAACCATGCCGTTGTTTGCAGGCGCAGATGCGCGATATGCTCAGACGTTCGGCGATGTTAGCGCAAACGTCAGCGTTGGCATCCGTTCAGACGAAAGCTATCGCAATTACGACGAGGGCAATCGTGGCTACGCATACACAAAGCTTGCATGGAAAGCTTCCGATCGCATTTCATTGTCAGGTTTTGCATTTGGCGCAATCGATGACAAGCAGAATTTCATTTATTGGGATAGTTTACGAACTGCGACGTCTCCACAGGACGGCACGGACTTCAACGAACGACTTCGCTCAACAAAGCTTGCCGCAGGCATCGAATACTCGCAGCTTATTTCCAATGCGACATCGCTCGTAATTCGTCCGAGCATGTTCCGCACCCGCTTCGAAAACCGCAACCTGGGTATTGTCGAAGACTCCACCCAGTCCACGGCCTACTCCTACAACGTAGAGGCACAGGTTACATCTCTGCTCACCAGCTCGTTTATTCTTACGACTGGTGTGGTCGGACGTCTAAACTTCGTACGAGCCGATGTCTACGGAAAGCAGTACCAGACAGTGTTTTCGGCGTTTGCGCAGGGCGAATGGACAATTACCGATGGCCTGATAGCAACACTAGGTGCGCGCGTAGACCGCGAGGAAACGTTCACTCTTCCACGACAAATCGAAGTCTCTCCGAAGGCTGGTCTTTCATGGCATGTGACCGAGAACACCACGGTAAGGGGCTCAGCAGGAAGGGGCTTTCGCGCCGCAACTATTGCCGAACGTTATGCCAACATCCGCTTCGGTGCGTTTCAGGTATCACCAAACCCCGAGATACGTCCGGAGTCGTCGTGGTCTGGTGAGCTCGGCATCCACCACACCGCCGGACAGTGGCTCATACCATTCGAATTCGATCTAGCCGTATTTGATAACGAACTATATGATCTAATCGAGCCAACATTCGATCTAACAAGTCCGTCAGCACCCATCGTGTTCAAAAACGTAACACGCGCGCGCATCCTAGGCGCCGAAGCAACACTTCGAACCATGCTCACAAGCACACTTGGAATCGATCTAGGCGTCACGGCCATGTTGCCTCGCGATCTGGTACTCGATGCGCCACTTCCCTACCGTAATAACATCCTCTTCTACGCACGTGCTGCTTGGTCTGTCTGGCCCTTCCTCGAACTCCAGGCCGACTACCGTTTCCAAAACCGCATCAAACGCATTGATGACCGCCTCGGCCTCTTCATCGCACAAGCCGACGAACGTGTCCCTATTCACGCTCTCGACGCACGCATCATATTCAACGCTGCAAAACTCAACATCGCACCCATCAAGATCTCGCTCATTGGCCGCAACCTTACCGACTACTACTACACGGAAATTCCGGCCAACCTCGCACCAACGCGCTCAGTGATGGTGCAGATCGAGTACCGTTAGTGGAAGTCCAAGTTCATTGTCAGCGTTCGAGTCCCCGAGGGAGCACAAAGCACGAAACACGCAGAAACACAGGGAGACGACAAACAGGGTTAAATCGAATAGTATAAGGATGTT
>Ga0163153_10000760_pt1 | contig 54074 bp, 52 predicted proteins | sample OliLakLV19MP6IB1_FD_148629 | JGI IMG/M metagenome (GOLD analysis project Ga0163153, IMG submission 148629) | Freshwater microbial mat bacterial communities from Lake Vanda, McMurdo Dry Valleys, Antarctica - Oligotrophic Lake LV.19.MP6.IB-1 | ecosystem: Environmental > Aquatic > Freshwater >... | reverse complement strand
CCCCTCGCCCCTCGCCCTCACGCTACGCGAACGTGTCCACCAACCCGTTGCCCGAATGCAGAATAGTGCTAATGCGCGGCTGCAGGGCGGGTTCGGGATTCTCGGCGTCGCGTGTGTCCGCTTGCGCGCTGCCGGGAGACGGCCGCCCGGAATCGCCCGATCCACCGGTGTTGCCGGCGGTACGGGCATCGACCGAGGTGTTGCCCAGCGCGATGCCGTTGTCCATCAGCATTTCGCGCAAGCGCGGCATGGCGGATTCGATTGCCTCGCGCGTGGCAGCGTGTGCGGCGCTGAATTGCACAGACGCTGATGACTGCATGCCCGCGTCACTGCTCAACACGATTTTGACCTCGATCGGTCCCAGATTCGGGGGATTCAGATGAATTGCGGCGGACTGGACATCGTTTTTCACCATCCAGACAACGCGGCTGGAAAGTCCCTCATTCCAGGCGGGCGAACCGAATGGCTGGGCGAGTTGTTCCACGTGGACCAATACGCTCGCCGGGTTTGCAGGCCGCGATGTGGGCAGCGCGTGCGCCAGTGGGCCGCCCGCCGCTGGTAGCTGCGACACCGGATCCTGCATGCGCTCGGAGAGTTCGGCCTTGAAGGGGGGGGCGCCTGCAGGTTCGCGCGCGGCCGCGATTCCGGCCGCAGGGGCAGGTCCGACATCGGCTTGCGGGTGGACACGGGGCGCATGCGGCGAGCCGGCAGTTCCTTGTGCGTCATCCTGCGGCATGCCCTTGCCGCTTTCGGTACGGATGCGGGCGGATAGTGTGCTGCCGCTAGCGCTGACGGGCAGTGCGGCAGAGGCCGCCACCGCGGTCTGCGCAGCAAAGTCGGCTGGTGCGAATGTGGCGGGCAACGCTTGTGGAGCGATTTGTGCGGCAGCCGGTTGTTGTGCAGCGAGATTGGCCCTGCCCGCGGCAATGGCCTCGAGCAACGCGGCAGGATCGTACGCAGGCGTGTCCGCGTTGACTGTTGTCTTCGGATCTTTTTTCAATTCCTCCGGCTCGTCTGCTGGTGCGGGCGCAGTGGCCCGCCCGATCCCGGCGCCGAGAAGGTTCGCGAATCCGCCGTCGCCACCATCTGCAGGGCCCGTCGCGTCCGCGGGTGCGGAAGCAGCGTGAGTCTGGGAAGTCTGAGCCTGGGAAGTCGTTGGGTGCGGCGTTGCTACCGTGAGTATTGTCATGATGTTTTGGCTGTCGTATTGTCAGTAGGATGGCTTGCGGCGTTGGTGGCTCGCTGCGCTGCGTTCGTCCTGGTCGCTCTGCTCGCTCCTGGATTCTCGCTGCGCTATCCTGCGCCGGTGACGCTCGTAGAGAACATCGAAGGATTTCAGCTTGATGCGCGCAAGCTGCCATGCGTGCAGACCGGTCTGGCAGTGCTGGGTGCATTTCGCCAATATTTCCTTCTGCTGCGCGATGGCCTGGTCGAGTTTGCCCGAGAATTCGTGATAGTTGCGCCATTGTTCGTTGCCCAGGCCAGACTGGCTGCTGAGTTCGAACCGCGACTGATAGTCCTGCCGGCAGGTCTCGAGCATCTGCAGGGTTTGCGAGGCGGCGCGCTCCTTGGCGCGCAGTTGCGCAATCGCGCCGGCGGCGGCATCCGCCTCCTTGGCCGCGAGGTCCATGACGACTTCGAGTGGGAAACGCTTCGACATGCTCGCCTCTTTGTTCATTGCTTATTGCCCGCTGCGACGGCGTTGTGGAGCAGGCCGTCGAGCTGTGCGATCGCTTCCGCAAGCGGTTCACGCCGGCGCATGTCCTGGCGCAGGAACGTTTCCATCCGCGGCATGAGGGCGATGGCTTGATCGATCTGCGGATCGCTGCCGGCCACGTAGGCGCCGACGTTGATCAGGTCCCGGCTGCGCTGAAAGCGCGAGTACAGCGATTTCAGGTGCCGCACATTTTCGAGTTGAGCGTCGTCCACCAGCGAAGTCATCGCGCGGCTGATCGACGCTTCCACGTCGATGGCGGGGTAATGTCCGCATTCGGCGAGCTGGCGTGATAGCACGATGTGTCCGTCTAGAATAGCGCGCGCGGTGTCCCCGATTGGATCGGCCGGATCGTCACCTTCGGTCAGCACGGTATAGAACGCCGTGATCGATCCGCCGCCGGCGGTGCCGTTGCCGGCTCTTTCCACCAGCGCCGTCAGCTTGGCGAAGACCGAAGGCGGATAGCCTCTGGTCGCCGGCGGCTCGCCGATGGCCAGCGCAATTTCGCGCTGGGCCATGGCAACGCGCGTGAGCGAATCCATGATCAGCAGCACGTTCTTGCCCTGATCGCGGAAGTATTCGGCCACCGCGGTGGCGTAAGCCGCGCCCTGCAATCGCATCGACGGTGCCGTGTCCGCAGGGGCAGCGATGACGACCGAGCGCGCCATGCCTTCGGGTCCGAGAATCTGCTCGATGAATTCCTTCACTTCGCGGCCACGCTCTCCGATCAGGCCGACGACCGTCACATCGGCGGTGGTGTAGCGGGCCATCATGCCGAGCAGCACGCTTTTTCCAACGCCGGACCCCGCAAACAATCCCATGCGCTGTCCGCGGCCGACCGTGAGCAGGGCATTGATCGCGCGCACGCCCACGTCGAGCGGATGTTCGATTGGCGCGCGCTCCAGCGGATTGAACGGCCGGCTGTAGAGCGGTTGTGTCTGGGTCATGTGCAGTGCGGGCAGGCGGTCGAGTGGCTTGCCCGAGCCATCGAGCACGCGGCCGAGAAGTTCCATGCCGACCGGAATATGTTTGCCGCGATCGGCGGCGCGCCGGCGCGGCATTTCGCTGTCGCCCATGCGCATGGCCGTAACCGCGGCTTCGACGGGTACGACACGCGTTCCCGGTGTCAGCCCGTAGGCGTCCTGCGAGGGCATCAGATAGAGGCGATCGCCGGAAAACCCGACGACTTCTGCCTCGACCGAATTGCCGTTCGGGAGCAGCAGCATGCAGGTGCTTCCCACGGCGAGTTTGAGGCCGACCGCCTCCATGATCAGCCCGGCGGCGCGCGTGAGATAACCGCTTGGGGCCAGTGCCTGGCTCGAATCGATCCGCGTGCGGCAATCGGCCAGAAAGCCTGTGAGCCGCTGTATGCGTCCGGCGCCCGCGGCCTGGAATTCGGTGTTCATGCGCTGGCTTGCTCCTCGTCGCTTGCGAGCCAATTGCCATCGCGGCCGAGAGCGCTGACAATGCGGCGCCAGCGCGCATTCATCGTGGCATCGACTTCGCCGTGCGATGTTGCTGCCACGCAGCCGCCGCGAGCGACCGCGGTATCGTCGACGATGGTCCACCCGGCAGCGCTCAGCGATGCTCCGGCGAGCTCGCGCGTGAGCACGGCATCCTCTGGATGCAGGTTCAGGCGCCTCTGGTCTCCGAGAACCGGCAAGCTGCGTATCGCTTCCTGGATCACCGGCAGGATCAGTTGCGGTTTCACCTCGAGCGCGCCTCGCAGCATCTGGCGCGCGAGGTCGAGTGCGACATCGAGCACCTGTTGCGCAATCTGCTGATCGAGTTCGTCGATTCCGGCGGAATAAGCAGTGGCAATGGCAAGGAGCCGTTGCGCATCCAATGCGGCGCGCTGCCTGCCCTCCTTGAGCCCTGCCTCGTAGCCGTCACGCTGTGCCTGCTGATGGATCTTCTCCACCTGCGCAACGGTCGTCAACGAGACCACGGTACGAGGGCCCGGCGCATCGAAGCTATTGAGCTCCCAGCGCTCGAAGGCGCGGAGGTGCTCTTTTGGAATGACGTTCGGCGCGGCCATATATGGGCGGTCGGTGGCTGGTGGTTAGGGGCTCGGAAAAGCAGTGTCCGTGGCTGAGAAATACTCAGACGAACGCATCGTCTCCCTTGGCGCCAAGTGCGATCTGGCCTTCGTCGGCGAGGCGTCGCACCAGCTTGAGGATTTCCTTCTGTTCGGCCTCGACTTCGGACAGGCGAACGGGGCCTTTGGATTCGAGGTCTTCGCGCAGCGTTTCCGCGGCGCGGGTCGACATGTTCTTGAAGATCTTTTCGCGCAATTCTTCGCTGGCCCCCTTCAGCGCCACGATGAGGGATTCGGATTGCACTTCGCGCAGGACCAGTTGTATGCCCCGATCGTCGATCTCGTTCAGGTTGTCGAACACGAACATTTCGTCGAGTATCTTCTGCGCCAGATCGGCGTCGTAGCCGCGGATGTTCTCCATTACGGTGCCTTCCACCGTTCCCGGCATGAAGTTCATGATCTCCGCCGCAGTGCGCACGCCGCCCATTGGGCTCTTCTTGAGGTTGTTGTTTCCGGAAAGCAGCTTCGTCAAGACGTCGTTGAGTTCCTTCAACGCCGAGGGCTGGATCCCATCGAGGGTCGCAATGCGCAGGACCACGTCATTGCGCGTGCGCTCCGTCATCAACCCGAGGATTTCGCTTGCCTGGTCGCGCTCCAGATGCACCAGGATCGTGGCGATGATCTGTGGGTGTTCGTTCTTGATCAGTTCGGCGGCCGAGGGCGCATCCATCCATTTCAGGCCTTCGATGCCGCTGACATCGCCGCCCCGCAGAATGCGGTCGATCAGGCCTGAGGCCTTGTCGCCCCCGAGCGCCTTGTTGAGGACGCTGCGGATATATTCGTCGGAATCCATTCCCAGCGACGTTCTTTCACCCGCCGCCTTGTGGAATTCCCCGAGCACGCCACCGATGTTCTCCCTGGTGACGCTTTTCATGGCCGCCATGGCCTCGCCCAGCTTCTGGACTTCGCGCGGTGCGAGATGCTTGAGCACTGCGGCGGCAGCTTCTTCTCCCAGTGTCAGGAGCAGAATCGCGCTTTTTTCGATGCCTACAACGCTCACTCGCTGGCCACCCAGGAGCGAACGATGTTGGCGACGAGTTTTGGTTCCTTGTTGGCAAGCTGCTTGGCCGATTCGAGGTTGTTCTGATAGGACGGTACGCCCGGGACCACGAGTTGCGCACCGGCGACTGGGAACGGCAACCCCTTGGGTTCGATCACGGGCGGGGTCAATGCGCTGCGAAACATCGGACGCAGCACTTTGAAGAACAGGAACAGCACCAGGCCGGCGATCAGCAGATTCTTGCCGACTTCCTGTCCCAGCTCCCACGTGCCCGGCTGTTTCCAGAACGGTTCCGATTGCAGGTCTTCCGCTTCCGGCACGGTGAACGCCGTATTGGCCACGGTAACGGTGTCGCCGCGAGTCTCGGTGTAACCCATGGCTTCGCGTACCAGTTTGTTGATCTGCGCCATCTCGTCATTGCTGCGCGGTTTGTAGGAAATCTTGCCGTCCTTGGCGATGATCTTGCGATAGTTCACCACGACGGCGACCGACAGCCGTTTGACGTTGCCCGTGCTGTGGCGGATGTGCTTGAGCGACTTGTCGACTTCGTAGTTCACCGCGGAGTTCTTGTTGGTATTGCCGCTACTCGCAGGAGCGGGCGATGCGGCGACTGCGCCCGGCGCCTCGGGCTGGCCGTTGATCGGGGCCGTCGCAGGTGAGGATGGTTGATTCGACATGGCGCCGGGAACGCCACCAGTCTGGGTTGCGCCGGGGCCGCTGTTCGATTCGCTCGAGGTCTGGCTGCGAATCGCCGCGGCATCCCGGGTCTGATTCGGACGATATACTTCCTCCGCCTGTTCGGTCTGCGAGAAGTCGATGTCCGCGGCGACCTGGGCGTGCACATTGTCGTTGCCGACCACGGGTAGCACGATGGCTTCGATGCGCTGCGCGTAGTCCTGCTCCATCGTCTTTACGTATTTGAGCTGGCCGGGTTCGAGTCCGGTCTGTTGCTGCGTGTCGGACTGCGCGGAAAGCAGCGTGCCGTTCTGGTCGACCACGGTGACATTCTTCACCGGCAGGTCGGAGACGCTGCTGGAGACCAGGTGCAGGATCGCGCTGACTTGTCCGGGCTCGAGTGCGCGGCCGGCATTCAGATTGATCAGGACCGATGCGCTGGGTTTCTGCTGTTCGCGCATAAAGACGCTGGGCTTCGGGATCGCCAGGTGCACCCGCGCGGCGGCGACAGCGGAGATTGACTGAATCGAGCGCGCGAGCTCGCCTTCGAGGGCGCGCTGATAATTCAACTGCTCGAGAAACTGGCTGGTGCCGAGTTTCGGCGATTCCATCAGTTCGAACCCGACCAGGCTGCCTTTGGGCAGGCCCTGGCTCGCGAGCCTCAACCTTGCTTCATGCACGCGCGTGGCCGGCACGAGAATGGCGCCGCCACCGTCGGCAAACTTGTAAGGCACGTTCATCTGGGTCAGCGCGGCGATGATCGCGCCGCCGTCGCGATCGTTCACGTTCGAAAAAAGCACGCGATAATCCGGAGCCTGGCTCCAAATCCACGCACCCATGGCAAGCGCGACCGCGGTGGCTACCGACAGGATCAGCGCGACAATCTGTCGCCCGCCCGGGCCGCTCAACTGCTGCAGGGTCTGTACTGCGGTTCCAGCCATCGAATCACCTCAAAGAAATTGCGTCTGCGGGATGTCCCCGCCGGCCTGTTGGCTAGCGGATTCCGGATGACGGCGATTATGGCGAGCACGGGGCAATTCAAACCGGTGAAAAGAGGGGCTTTTATCCGCTTTATCGGGGCAGGGTTCGCGGGCGGGAGGCGTATTGTGCCGCTATCGCCTAACTGGATTGCACATATGGACAACAACGATCACCAGATGCCGACGACAAACTTGCAAGACGGGTCGCCGACAAACGACGAATTGGTCAACGCAGTCAAGGTCCTGGCGGGCAAGTTTGATCTCCGGTCGCTGGAGCGCCTGTATATCCTGCAGACGCTGGCCACCGTGGACGGATCGCGTCGCGCTGCTGTGGAGCGCCTCGGGATTAGCGAACGCACACTACGCAACAAGCTGCAGCAGTACCGACTGAATACCGTTACTTAAGGCGCGCGAGCGCCAGGGGGACCGCACAATGGACCGAATATCCGTGGAAAGCGTGTTGAGCCAGATCCGGGCGATGCAGGAAATCGCTTCAGGAGGCCAGAAAGCCCCGGCGGCCGATGCACCCGTCAGGACGGACTTCGCGCAGATATTGCGCTCGTCCCTGGAGCAGGTGAGCGGCGCCGAAAACCAGGCAACCAACCTGTCCCAGGCCTTCGAAAAAGGCGATCCGAACGTAAACCTGCAAGACGTCATGATTTCAATGCAGAAAGCCAGTATCTCCTTCCAGACCGCGGTCCAGGTGCGCAATCGCGTGGTGACGGCCTACCAGGACATGATGAATATGCAGGTATGACCAGGAGTAAGGGGTGAGGAAAAGAATTGAGACTCCAAACCTCACCCCAAAACCTACTTGCGGAAAGTGCGCGAGCGTTCCAATAGCATGATGTAGCGCTGCACCAGGCTTTCGAACGAAGGGGCAAGGCTCAAAAACTGGCACCCGCAGCGGCGAAAGCTCGTTCCATTCTTGAGGGCCGTAGCGAGCGATGTGCGTACTGCGAGCGATACCACCAGCGTGCCCGCTTCAGGGAGCCCGATGCGGCAGTTCTCGAAGACATCCCCCACCTTGAAGCCGTCCGCGGCTTGATTGTCCAGCAGCGCCACGCCGCCGATACTGATGTCCAGCACCACGGTTTCGGCCTGCACGCCCGGACCGCGGTCCGCCAGCGGCAGCGTGCAGATCAGCGGTTTGGTGATCGGGGTGGCAATGCGGTAGTGCTCGCGGCGCTGAATGCGCACCAGGGATTCGGGGAACGGGATGCGCAGCGCAGGCCGGCCCTTGAAAAGCACCTGGCGAATATCGTTGGTCGTGAAGCTCACCTTGACCTGGTCGTGCGAGGTCACCAGCAAGACTTTCTTTGCTGCGAGCAGTCGCTTGTTTGCGGCTGCGTCAGGAGACGCGTCGAGCACGACTTGCCCGGTTTCTGGCATCACGGCCAGCAAAGCCGTCAGCGCGAAGTCGGCGCTGTCGTCGAGATTGGCCGTGACCAGTTGCGCGTTCTGCATGATTTTCTTCAGCACGAACGCGATTTCGGCCGGCTGGCGCACTTCGAAGCGCTTGCTGTCGTCGAGCTGGGGCCTCTGTCGCGGGGTGCGTGGTGTGTCGGGTTGATTCATGTTCCCGGAAACCATTACGTTGGAGTCGCCTGCACGGTGCCGGGCGGAGTTGCAAGCCCATGCTCCACACGATATAGCCATGCAAGCAACTCCGCCACCGCCATGTAGAGTTGGGCCGGGATATGCTGGTCGAGGTCCAGGCGCATGAGAAGATTGACGAGTTCAGGCGATTCATGCACGTAGATGCCGGTCTCCCGTGCGCGGGCAATGATCGCGTCGGCGATGAGGCCATTGCCCTTGGCGACGACCTGGGGCGCCGACTGGCCCTCGCGATAGGCGAGCGCCACCGCGGAGTGGTCAGGCCGATTCGGATCCATGACTGACCTCAAGGGCATTGACCGGAATGCCGGACGCACTGAAGCCCATGGCCAGCGCCGGCGCCTGCTCGCGCAATTGCAGGGCGTGCTGCTCGCTATCGGCGGTTATTCGCAGCTTCGCGCCGTTCGCGCCCAGCTCTATTCGCGCATGCAGTTCACCAATGTTGGGCAGCGTCAGCTTGAGTTCGGTGCTCCATGTCCTGGGCATTTCCCGGCCGTCGCGTTCTCCGGACGCATCGTCGGCGACCTGCCATTGCATGAGTTGACCGGGCCATATGGTCCCGTGCCAGGTTACCTGGCCGGTCTCGAGCGCGCTCAACTGCTGGCGGATGATCGGGTAGCTGTCCTGATGTGCGGGCGAGCGCGCAATTTGCTCGGGTTGCGGCGCCGAATCTGCTTGCTTGCCGGGTGTAATGCCCGAAGGCATTGCCTGCATGCCTGAAATTGTTTCTTTGGGTCCAGGGAATGCCTGAAATTGCGCCGATTCTTGAGCGGCGGGTTGCATCGGTACCAGCTTGCCCTGCGGCTCTCGCTGCAACTGCGCGCGCGAGCGCGTTCCTAGTACCCATTGCGCCTGATGTGACTCGTAAAACAGGCCACTGAGCCCGAACGCCTCGCGCAGCAACGTCGCGGCCTGGGCGCCCTCCGGAACGCGCGAAGCAAACACCGGGACGGTGGAACCGGCGGCTGCTTTGCCGGGCGATTCGAACTGGATATCCGCGAGGCCCGCAAGCAATTTTCCGGCCCCGCTCAATTCTGATCCGGCCTGATTGTTCGGGTGTTCGATGCGCAGCAAGATAAAAGTCGGCCGCGGATTGTCGTTGACGTAAACCATGCGCAGCAAGTCCCCGGGGCGGGTTCCATCGGGGAGCTTGACGTCGAAGCTGCGCCCGCGCACCGACACGATATAGCCGGCACGGGTTTGTTGCTCGACGCGCCCGTTGATCGGTTGTCCGGGCGACAACGCAGGCAGCTCGAGGTCGCGCTCGCTAGCGACCAGCGGCGTTCGCGCGGCGCCGACCACCAAACGCAGTTGAGAAAGCGCCTCCGTACGAATCATGAGAGAGATGGCGCCACGTCGGCCGCACTCTGTGTCAGACCGCGGTACCGGCGCCATAGGCCGCATTGAGCTTGCGTTCGTGGCCGACGCTGGTCAGCAGATACTGCAATCTCTGCATCCAGGGCTCGGTCAGGTTGCGGATTTCGGCGTCGTGCGCGAGAACAGTGCGGATGATTTCGACCTTGCGCCGGCGCACCTCGGGTTCAAGCACGATTACTTTCCCGTTGCACGCGGCTGCGAGGCCCTCCACCAGTTTCCGGCAATCTTGTTGCAGCGCGATCAGCCGGTCCCATTCATCCGCGCGCGCAGCTCCCAGCATCAGCGCCGTTACGGCAAGAATGCTCTCATAGGTCTCTATCAATTCTGCGTTTGTCATCGATTCTGCACGTGAGTGCAGGCCAGGCGTCAGCGAACCCCGTAGGCGGCGGCAACCCGATTGATGGGCGATGCGGCAATCTGCGCCGCGGCGGCTAACACGGGAGCCGGCGCCACAAGCGGTTTTGCGCCGATGGCCTCCCAGGCACTTCCAAGTTCTTCGAGCAGGTAGGCCACCTCGTCGAGGGCGCCGCGGTCATTCTTCAGATTGGCCTGAAACAGTTGCTGCGCCATGTAGGCATATAAGTCAGACAGATTCTGGGCGAGCTCGCCGCCTGCATTCAGGTCCAGACTTGCCTTGAGCCCGCCATCGATGATATCGATGGCAGTGGCGATCGCCTGGCACTTCTGCGCGATCTCGTTGCGTTGCAGGTGGCCGCTCGCCATGGCAACCGCGGCGCGTGCGCCGTCGAACAGCATGACGATGAGTTTGTGGGGCGAGGCTGATCTGACGATCGATTCGACGTCGATGTTGCGGTAGGCATTCATAGCCCTGCGGGAATGTGCCATAGACATGTGCTTTATCCTTTGTTGTTGAACAGGTTCGGCAGATTCGCCAGTTGCTGCGTCAGGTAGGTGCTGGTCGCGGCCATGCTGCTGAGCAAGGTATCGAGCCCGGAGAACTGGTTCTGATAGCGTGCCCGCGTCAGATCCAGCCGATGCTGCATGTCCACCCGCCGCGTGCCGATATCCTTGATCGACCGGTTGATGCCGTCCTGCTCGGATGGAACCGGTCCCGCCGGTCCGAGCAGATCTGTCGCCGCGGTATTGATGGCGTTGCCGATGGCGAGGGTCAGCGCGGCGACGTGGACGGGGTCCGCGCGAAGCGCTTTGTTCACCTTTGCCGGATCGAAAGCGAGAGTTCCGTCTTTTTTGAAACCGATCCCCAGGCTGGACAGCGTGCTGTACGCGCCGCCGGCAGGTTGCGCGCTGCCGATGATGGAATCCACCCGGCGTTGCAGGGTGAGCACCGCCTGGTCGCCCTGCAAAACGGCGCCTTTGGCGGTGACTCCCGCAATGAGGGTGTGGGCGGAGTTGTAGGCTTTCACCAAGGCTTCAAGCGCCGCGGTAAGGCTGCTGGAATCGCCCTGGACGGCGACGATGACCGGCTTGCCCGCCTCCGTTGGCTTCGTCAGGTTGAGCGTCACGCTCGGGATCGCGCCGACGACCGTATTCGTCGCCGAAGTGATGTCCACGCCGTCGATCGTGAGCGCCGCATTCTGACCGGCCTGCGTCTGCTTGATATTCTGACCTGCAGGTACGGTCGGGTCGTAGGCAAGCAGCGATCCGATGGCGCTGTCGCCGCTGGACGTGATGCGTATGCTGTTTGCCACGCCTGTATCGTTCGAGGTAATCGTCAGGCGATAAGGCGAGCCGCTGCCGTCATTGATGATGCTGGCAGTGACCCCGGCATTGCCGGAGTTGATCGCGTCGCGAATGCCGGCCAGGGTATTGTTGCCCCCGATGACGACGGATATCGGGACCTTGTCCGGATTCGCTGTGAACGAGGCGTCAGAGTAGGTGCCGTTCACCGGCCCCAGTACACTGGCGATGGTGCCGAAACTGATCGTCAGAGTGGTGCTGGCACCGCTGCCGATGGTGCTTGTAGTGCTGGCCTGGCCGGTGGCGATGAGCTTTTGCGACTGCGCCAGCGCCTTAACGGTGACATTGAAGTTTCCCGCCGCAGCGTCGCTGTCCGCCGTTGCGGTCAGCACCTGGGAGTCGGTCGACGTCGCGCTGTTCTGGACCGTGCTTGCGGATGCGAGCGCCTTGGCGGCGACCTGCACAGCAGCCAGCGAGCCCGTGACGCTGCCCAAACTGCTGAGTTTGGCCTGGAAGGCCGCCTCGCGCGCATTCAGCAGGGTCATCGGCCGTTGTTCGACGGCCATCAACTGCGTGACCAGTCCTTTGACGTCGAGCCCCGAACCGATGCCGGGTGCGTTCAGGGTTGCTGTTGCCGTGGAGCTGGCTGCGGGCAAGGTCAATGGCATGATGGGTCGGCCGCTGTGATCTGGTGGGTAACAACTCCATATCGGCAGTCGCCCGCCACACCTTTAGCCCCGGTCCGGCCAGCGTACTGCAGGACGCCCATTCAGGCTTTTGACTTTATCAGCAAGCTGCTCATCCGCTCGATCGACCGGGCAAGCGTCATCATTTCTTCGCTCGGAATCTGCCGAATCTCCTCATTGGTCTCGGAATCGACGATGTGTACCACGATCTTCTCCGATCGGGTGTCGACCGTGAACTCGATGGCAGAAGTGAGAGATTTCAGCATGTTGTTGAGCTCCACTGCCGCCTGTTTGATCGCATTGGCGTCCGCTGGGACGGCGACCGGAGGTGTTGCCTGGACGGCCGTCTGCGCGTCGGTGGGGCGCACGCGTACTACAGGTTGCGACGAAATGCGGGCGGCGGATGGTGCCGTGATCGACTGGATATCCATGACATTGCTCCCTCGCTAAAACGAAAAACCCCGACCAGGTTGTGCCCGGTCGGAGGGAAGTTACATCGCGTTGCTTACTGGAGAAGCGCAAGCACGCTTTGGGGCAGTGAATTCGCTTGCGAAAGCATGGCCGTGCCCGCTTGTTGCAGGATCTGGTTCTTGGTCAGGATCGCCGTTTCCTTGGCGAAGTCCGTATCCAGAATTCGGCTACGTGCGGCGCTCAGGTTCTCGGACGTGCTGCTCAGGCTCGATATCGTGCTTTCGAAACGGTTCTGCAAGGCGCCGAGGGCGCCGCGGACCGTGCTGACCTGTGACAGTGCGCCGTCGATCAGTGCGATTGCGTTGTTGGAACCCGCGACCGTTGAAAGATCCACACCGCTCAGTGCCGTCAAACCGACGCTGGCCGCGCTCAAGCCTGCCGCTCCCGGCGATGTTCCGCCGAGCGTGAAGTTGGAGGCGGAGTTGAGTGACAGCTTGCCTTTGGTGCTGTTGGCGGCATACGTGCCGTCAACGCCTGCTACAAAGTTGCCGCCAGAGGTTGCCACTACCAGGGCGGTTGCCGAGCCTTGCGTAACGGATTCAACCGAAGCCGCGACCACGCTGACGCCACCGAACAAGGTATTCGTCAAGGTGACTACGCCAACGGCGTTCGAAGTAAGTTTGGCAACGCCATTGCCGGCGCTGTACTGCGTCGACACTGCGCTGGAGAAATTGGTGGCGGTGAGGGCGTCGGTTGTGCCCAGGGCTACCGCAATGTTGCCCGCAGTAGCGGCTGCATTGCCCGGAAGCACGAATTCATAAGTCAGTGCGCCTGCTGTGACGGTGTCGCCTACGGCCAAGCCTACGCCGGCGGTCGTTGCCACGAGTGTGCCGTTGGTTGAGGTGCCGCCCAGCGAGGTTGCTGCTACGCCGTCGCCTGCCGCTGTTGACTTCGACAATGCCGTCGCGGTGATGATGGCGTCCGCGCCAGCACCGGTAATGGCCACATTCTTCAGGGTTCCGGCGGTCACGGCCAGTCCAAGAGCGGCTCTGACGTTAGTGGCTTGAGTGGCTGCGACTGCACTGATCTGGATGTTGGTGGCGCTGTTCGCTCCGGCACTGTAGGTGAAAGTCGTTCCTGCCACAGTCAATGTGTCGGTGGTTGCGGAGGTGGTGCCCGAGGTCAGTGTGACGACCTGGGCGACGCCGTTTGCAAACGTGAACTGGTTCACGCCTGCGACTTTCTGCGTACCTGACATTTCGAGGCCGGTTGCATTTTCCACACGGGTGGCGCCGGCATCACTGTTGTTCGTGGTGATGTCGATCGTCTTGCCCGTGTTCGAAGTCAGGGTCAAGGCGCCTGTGCCGCCGTTGACTGCTGCCGATACGCCGGTCTGGGCCGATGCGAGATTGATCGCGGCGGCTACGTTGGCGCCCTGGGTGGCGACGTTGCTGGAGCCAGATGCGGCGCCGATGACGATGCCGTTGATGACCAGGTCACCGGATTGCAGCGTCTGGTTGCGCAGCAGCGGGTTGGTGACGGCGCTGGCAATCGTGGTCAATCCCGTTGCGGTCACACCGGTTTGGTTGGTCACGCTGTTGATGGAAGTGGCCATTGCTTCGGCCGAACCGGAAGTCGAGATGCCGACGTCGATGCCATTCACGGTCAATTGACCGGATGTGAGCGCAGTGCCGCTTACGGCAGCTACGCTGTTGCTAGCGACTTGGTAAGAGCCGAGTGCGCTGGTCTGGCCGTTGCCGATGCTGGCGGAGATGGTCTGGTTGGCGTTGGCGCCGACCTGGAACTGGGCAGTGTTGAAGGTGCCGTCCAGAATGTTCTGGCCGTTAAACTGGGTCGTGGTTGCGACGCGCTGGATTTCCGCAAGCAATTGCTGCGCTTCGGCGTTCAGGGATGCGCGGTCGGTGGACACGTTTGAAGCGTTGGCTGACTGGACGGCCAGTTCGCGCAAACGCTGCAACGAAGAGGTAGAGGAGGCGAGTGCGCCTTCCGCGGTTTGTGCCAGGGAAGTACCGTCGTTCGCATTGCGGATCGCCTGGTTCAGGCCGTTGATCTGCGAAGTCATCCGGTCGGAAATCGCCAGTCCTGCTGCGTCGTCCTTGGCGCTGTTGATCCGCAGGCCTGACGACAGGCGCTGCAACGAGGTGGACAAAGCGGACTGTGAATTGCCAAGATTACGCTGCGCATTCAGCGACGCTATGTTTGTGTTGATTACTGAAGCCATTTTGTTTCTCCTAGTCCGAAAGTTTAGACGGACAGGGCCCCGTGTTTGCCTGGGTTGCCGTCAACATTGGCCCGCCTCCGAGAGAAGCAGAAAAACCGCCGTTGCTCTGATATCGGTCGGTGAGAATGGAACTTTAGGGGTGGAGCAGAATTTCAGGGGCGATACCGGATCACAGCAGAATCCGGCCCCGCGCCGCCCTCGAGCATCATGGGCGGGTTCGAACTTGACGACCGGCCGGGTCAGCCGGCAGTAGCGATCATGATCCGGTTTTTGCCGGATCGTTTTCCGACATAGAGCGCGTCATCGAGGCGCTTCGTCAGCCTTTCCTGGGTCTCGCCGAACGTGCGCATGGCAATGCTGCCCGTAAAGGTGACCGGTATGCGTTGGCCTGCGCAAACGACAACGTTGTCCGCGATGGCTTTCAGCAGGCGATTGAGCGCTGCGAAAGCCGCCTGCTCGTTGGTGTCCGGCAACAGCACTTTGAATTCTTCGCCGCCGATGCGCGCCAGCAGGTCGCTTGGCCGCAGGGTGGAGCGCATGACCTTGGCGAACTGTGCCAGGACAGCGTCGCCGGTCGGGTGCCCGTAGGAGTCGTTGATCTGTTTGAAATTGTCGATATCGATCAGGGCGACACAAAACGGCGAACCGTGGCGGTCGCTGCGGGCTGCTTCGGCGGCGAAGCCCGATGTCAACCCGCGGCGATTGAACAGCGCGGTGAGCGGGTCGGTGTTGGTCAGTTCGATGGCCTTGGTCAATTCTGCCTTCAGTGCCTCGATTTCCTGTTCCGCGCGCAGGATCTTGTCTTCGGCTGCGGCGAGCGCCCCGGTCTTGTGCAGCGAGCGTGTCTCGCTGAGCGCTTCGTCGAGAATGCTGATGATCTGTTCTACGCTGGGTGTGGCGCGGATGCGTTTGGCAAAGGCTTCGATGCGCTGGTAGTAGCCGCCGGATTCCGCCGGCACAGCGGACGGATACGCAGACGGCAGGACGCTCCCAGCCTTGGATTTGGTCAGTCGCCGCAATGTATTGGCGTTGGCAGCCATGATTTCTCCTGTTTCCCAAGAACCCGATAGTGACGAACCGTCCGGACAGCAGGGACGATGGGTGCCACTTTAGCGGCTTACTCGCATGGGCGATGTCGGGAGAAGAAGGGTGAAAAGCCTGTATATCGGTGAATTGCACATACTGGTGATCGTCGCGGGCGGCTTGGTCGTGCGAAGCTGTCAGGCTTCTGCCTTGGAGACGCGGTTCTTGCCGGAGCCCTTGGCCTGGTAGAGCGCGCGGTCGGCCCTGGACACGGCGGGTTCGAGTTCTTCGCCGGCGGCGCGCTCGGAAACCCCGCAGCTAAAGGTAATCAGCAGTTTCTTGTTGCCATGCAGGAAAAAGCGCTTGGTCAATTCGCGTTGCAGGCGCGTCATCACGTCGATTGCCGAGGAAACGTCGGAATCGGGCAGCAGGATCAGGAATTCCTCGCCGCCGTAGCGCGCCAGCACGTCTGCAGGGCGCAGATGATCCCTGATAACCCTCACGATATGCACCAGCGCCTCGTCGCCAGCCTGATGGCCGAGCGCATCGTTGAGGCCTTTGAAGTTGTCGATGTCGATCAGCGCAGTGCACATCGGCGAGCCTTGGCGGTCCGCGCGGGCAGCCTCGCGCTTGAATGCCTCTTCGAGGCCGTGCCGATTGAGTGTGCCGGTCAGCTTGTCCTCGCGTGCCGTCGCACTCAGGTTCTTGAGTTCGCTTTCCATCTGCTGGATGCGAAGGTCGGCGGCCCTGACATGCTCCCGGGCCGTGGTCAGCGCGACGCGCGAGTTCTCGGTGACTTCCTTCATGGCCGTGGTGTCGCGGATCAGATCGCGGATGACTGCGTTGATCGACGCGATGTCGTGCGTGTTCTGCAAGGTCTCCGAATGCGCTTCCAGTTTCTGCTGGTATTCGTCGGTGTGTATCGACGTTTCGGCAAGGCGTTCGATGAAATTCTGCAGCAACGCCTTGAGGCTGGCCTTGGCTTCCTCGACCGATCGCTTGAGCGCGCCTTGCTTGAGCATCAACTCCTTGATCGCCTGCTCTGCCTGATTGATGACTTCCAGCGTGAGCGGGCGGTCCAGCACCGCCCTGACGATGGCGACCTGGTCGCGGATCCAGTGATCGCCTTCCACCAGTTGCTCGAAGTTGTCGATCAGCAGCCGCAGCAGGCCCAGAAGCGCTTCACGCATCCGGCCATCGCCGCCGGCCTGCAGTTCGATCCGCTGGGTGAAATCGCGCAGATCGCCGCTCAGCTGCCCCAATAACAATGGAGTGGATGCCTGGCGGGCGCGCGCGGCGAGCGCACGTGCCTCCAGTGCCAGTTCGGGCGCATGGCGCAGCAGTCCCGGTAGTGCTGTCTCCAGCGTCGTGACCAGGCATTCGCCCAACGAACCGATTGCGTCGGTCGGGGCGTTGGACACGGCTGTGCTGGACACGGCTGTGCTGGATACGGTTGCCTGGTTCGGCACGTCGGCTAACTGCAGCGACTTCGATGGCCCGCTTCGCATCCAGTCCGCGTTCAGCCCCTCGAGCCGCGTCAATAAACCTGTGCTGTCCGCGGTCCCGGCAAGGAGCGCATCGAGCGACTGCCTTTTTTTGGCGCGGGTCCAGCCGGCATTGCTAGTATGCAACCCATTGATCAGTTCCTTGAGCAGGCGAGCGGACGGTTGGGTGGCGGGGGCATCGGCATTGCCGCCTTTCGACGTGGCAAGCGCGAGGATCGCCGCGCGGGCGCTGTTCCAGTCCCGGCGTGCGAGCGCCTGTTCCAGCGCTCTGCGCGTGGTGAGTCCGCTGCTGGCTTCGGGCAGGGACTTGATGAATTCGGCGAGCTTGCGGTCGAGCGGTTCGTCGGTGGTCTTGCCGGATTGGTCGGCGATGCTGTTGTAGATTTGGCGAAAGTTTTCGGGAGTCGGCGCCAAGCGTCCGGACGCGAGCTTGCTCAGCGTCTCGCGCGCGATCTCGATCGGGCTCAAGGTGGTGGCGGGTCCTGTGGCGGGATCCGTGCTTGGATTCATCCTGGTTCCCCCCTTGTTCTCGGGCGCCCGCGATTAAGAGATTTGCGTGGGCGCAAACCTGTCGATGCGCGAAACGGGCATGCGCGCGCAGTTACCGGCAGTATCGGCGGCGCGCGGCCTCAACTTGAGGACAATGAAAACTTTCGCAACATAAACGAAGGGCAGGATGCAAATCCCTGGTAGAAATCCCACGGTTATTCGATCAGACCGTTCTTCAAGGCGTAGAGCGCAATTTCGGCATTGTTCTTCAACTTCATCTTCAGCAGCAGCCGGGTGCGGTACACGCTGACTGTTTTCGGACTGATCGACAGCGATTCGGCGATTTCGGTCAGGGATTTCCCGCCTGCCAGCATGCGCAGCGTGTCGAATTCCCGGTCGGACAGCAGTTCGTGCGGGCGCTTCTCGCTGCTTTCCCCCAGGGATCGCGCGAGTTCCTCGGCAAGGTCCGGACTGATGTAACGCCGGCCGGCCACGACCTGGCGTATGGCTGCCACGAGTTGCTCGTGCGCGCTCTTCTTGTTGACGTAGCCCGAAGCCTTGGCCTTGAGCGCCCGCACCCCAAATTCGTCCTCCGCATGCATACTCAGCATGATGACCGGCAAGCCGGGCTTGCAGCGCTTGATTTGTTTCAGTGTTTCGACGCCATTCTTGTCGGGCAGCGAGATGTCGAGCAACACCAGGTCGTAGGTGTTTTCGCGCAATAACCGCATGGCCTCCGCGCTGGAGCCGGCTTCGGCCGCCACTTCGATGTCGCTGGTCTCCGAAACGATCTGGCGAAGGCCGCGGCGCACAATTTCGTGATCGTCCACGATGAGCAGGCGGATCATGTTCGGTATGGGAATACGTCCTGACGAGTGGTTACGGGCGTCGGTCCGGCGCCCGTTTACTGGGATTCCGCGGCGCGAGAAGGCCGCTTGGCAGGCAGGCTGACTCGCACTAGGGTACCTGCCCCGGGCGCACCCGATATGTCGATGTTACCACCCAGGAAGTCGGCGCGTTCGCGCATGCTGCGAATGCCGTAGGAGCCGGCCTTGTGGACGTCGAAATCCGGGTCGATGCCGCCACCGTCGTCGGTCACGGTGAGCACGACGGTGGTGCCGTCATCCTCTAGCGAAATGTCGACGTGCGTCGCGCGGGCATGCTTGGCGATATTGGTCAGCGTCTCCTGGAAGATGCGGAACAGTGCCGTGGCAAACTCCGGGTCGACCGCGATGTCCTCGCGCGAGCAGACGAAATCGCAAGGGATGCCCATGCGCTTCCTGAACTCCTTTACCTGCCATTCGATGGCGGCCGCCACGCCGTAGTCGAGCACCAGCGGACGCAGGCTGCGCGATATCCGGCCCGTCGCTTCAATGGCCGAATCGAGCAGCGCCTGCATTGCGTCCACCTTTTCGACCAGCTTCACCAGCTCCGGCTTCAGGCGGGCGCGCAGCCAGGCCAGGTCGATTTTTGCCGCCGTCATCGTGCCGCCCAGATCGTCTTGGATTTCCCGGGCGATGTGGCCCCGCTCCTTTTCCTTGACGTGCTCGATGTGCGAAGCCAACTGGCGCAGTTGCAATTGCTGCGCTTCGATTGCTCTCTGGGTAAGCTTGCTCTCGGTAATGTTCGAAATAATGCCGTCCGAGACCACGACGCCGGAAGACATTCTGCGCACGTTGGCGCGCAGGTTCACCCACTTTGTCTCCCGGCCATCGGTGCCGACCCGGATGCGTCCCTCCCAGTTGCGCGGCGTCAGTTGCTTGGCTGACTGGGTGCGCGCTTGCACGAAGCTGTTGCGGTCTTCCGGCACGATCATATCGATGATCAATTCCGGATGGCTCATCAGCCGCTCAGCGGTGACGCCGAGCACGAGATGGCTGCCTTCGCTCACATAGGCAAGATCGGCGCTGCCATCTTCATAGAGCAGATCCTGGAACACGACACCGGGCAGATTCGCCGCGATGGCCTGGAAGCGGGTCTCGCTTTCCTTGAACGCGGCGACTGTTGCCTCGTACAACTCGCGCACGTTGCGTTCAACGACGGGCACCAGCCGGTGCAGCGCCAGTTTCGTCACGACTTCGGTCGCGCCAGCCTCGATCACCTTGGACGCCGACTCGGCGTCGGCTGCGTCCGTGGCGACGATCATCGGCAGCTTTGCGCCGAGAGTGCTGAGAATTGCGAGCGCTTCGATGGCGCCGAAGGCAGGCAGATTGAGGTCAGATAGCACAACATTCCAGTCTTCCCCGAGCAAAGCGCCCCGCATCTGGTCAGCGGTTTCCACGCGCCGGCTGATCACCGAGAATCCGCCGGCTGCGAGCGCGGCAAGTATCGCCTGCGCTTCCTGGTCGGAATTCTGCACGAGCAAAGCGCGAATCACGCGTTCTTTCATCACTTGGGTCCTGTTCGTGGAAATGGCCCGGCGCCTGACTTGCGAAACCCCTGGTCCCGGAAGGTTGCACGGCGGCACTGCGAATGCCCGACCGTTCGACCGCTACTCGTTATATTTTACGCAGAAAAGTGATTGACGGGCAGGCCCCGTTTGCCGGCGTCGGACCGGGGCGTTGCGCAACCGCTAAAGCTAGAGGGCACCGGGTCCGTAATAGTCCATGCAAAAGACGAATACCCGCCACAGTCCATCACCGCGTGTTCCCGTATGGGTAAGGAAAGATTCATGGCGTCAGAAGAAGAAGCTTGCGAACCGCCTGCCCACGCCGAACTCTGGGGCGGGCTGGATCGCGACCTTGAACGCCTGCAGGGTGTGCTGGATCACGCGGCTGAACAACTGGGCCATTCTTTTACGAGCTTGAGTAACAGCGTGAATTCCGATCTTGCCGCGGACCCGTTGCGCGCACGGTTTCGCGATGAGGTCGGCAACGTCATCACCAGCCTTCAGTTTCACGACGCTGCCTCGCAAATGATCATGAACATGCGCGCTAGGGCGATATTGCTCGAGGCAGCCGCATTGACGGGCACGCCGGGCGAAATGCTGGAAGTGCGTTCGCGCCTGCTTGAAGAGGCGCTGCATCTTTCGAACGGACGTCCGGCCGCGCATAGCGATCGCAACGGCGAAGTCGAACTGTTTTAGCAACAACCGGCCATAGAGTTAGAGAAACCCGAGGAGCGGACATGGGCAAGAAGATATTAGCGGTGGACGATTCGCAGACAATGCGGCAAATGGTCTGCTACACGCTCAGAGGGGCGGGATACGAAGTCATCGAGGCCGAGGACGGCGTGGATGCTCTGGGCAAGGCGGAGAAGGAACTGTTCCATATGGTGCTGATAGACCACAACATGCCGCGCATGGACGGGCTGACCCTCGTGAGCCACCTGCGCGTCATGCCGGCCTACAAGTCGGTGCCGATCGTGTTCCTGACGACGGAGTCGAGCGACGCGATCAAGGTTCAGGGCCGCGCCGCGGGCGCGACCGGCTGGATGGTGAAGCCTTTCGATCCGGAACGGTTGCTGGAAGTCGTGAAGAAAGTAATCGGCTAGGACCCGGACTGGATATCCCGCGGCCGGCAAGCCGCCGGGTGAACCGGGGAATTGAGGGTGATTTGCAGTGCTGTTCCAGACTGGGGCCCGTGCTCTGACCGGATAGACTGAAATCCAATGAATTGAATGCGCGAGGTGAAGCCGTGAGTGTAGACATGACCCAGTTCTACGGAGTCTTCTTCGAGGAGGCTGCGGAGCTGTTGGCCGATATGGAGAGCCTTCTTCTCAAAATCGACCCGGATGCCCCCGATCCCGAGGGGCTGGACGCCATCTTCCGCGCGGCGCACTCGGTCAAGGGTGGCGCAGCCACGTTCGGCTTCACGGACATGACCGAAGTGACCCACATCCTCGAGTCGATGCTCGACAGGGTGCGCAAGGGCGAGCTGCAGCTCAGCGACCAGATGATCGACGCATCCCTGAAGGCCGGCGACGTGATCAAGTCGCAGATGGGCGGTCATCGCGATCAGAGCGCAACCGATCCGCAGGCCGCCGCCACGGTCTGTGCGTTACTCAAGAAGCTTGCTGACGATAAATCACCGGCGCCTGCGCCGGTCGTGGCGCACACGCCGGTGCCGCCGGCTGCTGTTGCCGTGCAGGCGCAGCCAGAAAGCCTTCCAATTGCGAGCGCATCAGTTGTTTACCGGATCGAATTCAGCCTGGCCGGCACTGCGTCCTCAAACAAGGCGCTGCTGGACAATCTATTCGCGGATCTGCGCAGCAAGGGAAACCTCGACGTGCTGGCCGAGCCGGCCGACGGGAATACCGTGCCCGCTGCGTATGTGATTCAGTTGGCGAGCGAAGTGTCCGAAGAAGATATCTGGGAAAGTCTCGCCTTTGTGGTGGATCCTGCTGCGTTGAAAATCGAGGCGTTGCCGGCACCCACCGCCCCCGCCGAAGATCAATCTCCGGCTGCTGTGCCGCTCGCGGAGTCTGACGCGGGATTCGGATTCTTCGAACCTTTGTATGATGCGCTGGTGCCACAGGCGAGCACCACCAAGGCGCCGACCGCACCCGGAGCGGTTCCGGTCCCGGCCGATATTCCCAATGCCCATATTCCTGCGAAGGTGGAGAAGGGCGCGGCCGCCGGTGCCGAGGCTTCGACGATCCGCGTCGGCGTCGAAAAAGTCGATGAGCTCATCAATCTGGTGGGCGAACTGGTGATTACCCAGGCAATGCTCGCGCAGACTGCTTCACGCGTCGATCCGGTGTTGTACGAGTCCCTGATGAACGGGCTGGCGACGCTCGAGCGCAACACGCGCGACCTGCAGGAATCAGTGATGTCGATCCGCATGATGCCGATCTCGTTTGTCTTTAGCCGTTTTTCGCGCGTGGTGCGCGACCTCGCGGCAAAGCTGAACAAGCAGGTGGAATTAAAAACCGTGGGCGAGGGCACCGAACTCGACAAGGGGTTGATAGAGAAAATCGCGGATCCGCTGAACCATCTGGTGCGCAACAGCCTCGATCATGGCCTCGAAACGCCGGAGCGGCGCATTGCCGCGGGCAAGGACCCGAAAGGGACAATCACGCTCAGGGCCTTTCATCAGGGAGGCAACATCATCATAGAGGTCGCGGACGATGGCGCCGGCCTGAACCGGGAGAAGATCCTTGCCAAGGCACGTGAGAGGTCGCTGCCGGTGTCCGACGAGATGTCGGACCAGGACGTATGGAAGATGATATTCGAACCTGGATTTTCCACCGCCGATGTCGTCACCGATGTCTCGGGCCGGGGCGTCGGCATGGACGTGGTTCGCCGCAATATCCGCGGCATGGGCGGCAGCATTGAAATCACCTCTGCGCTTGGCGCGGGGACCTGCATATCCATCCGCTTGCCGCTTACGCTGGCAATACTGGATGGCATGTCCGTCGCTGTCGGCAAGGAGATCTTCATCATCCCGTTGACCTACATTGTTGAGTCACTGCAGCCGGCGGCCAGCGACATCAAGAGCATTAGCGGACAGGGATGCGTGGTTCAGGTACGCGGCGAGTACCTGCCGGTGGTGGCGCTTTACGAAAAATTCAATCTGACGCCCACCTTTGCCGATATGGACAAGGGAATCATGGTGATTCTGGAATCCGATGGCGTCAAGAAGGCGTTGTTCGTGGATGAACTTGTCGGGCAGCATCAGGTGGTCATAAAGAGCCTCGCAACCAACTACCGCCGGACTGTCGGAATCTCCGGTGCCACCATCATGGGCGACGGCAAGGTGGCGCTGATTGTCGATGCGGGAGCTCTGGTTCGCGGCCTTCAGCCGGATTTACGGATCGCGGCGTAGTAAGCACGAGAAGCCATAACCGGAAAACACTGAAAGGAACATTGCAATGAGCGAAGCAAGCCAGGCGACAACGATGGCCGCCGGAGAGAAAAAGGGCGCGAAACCCGTCTCCGCGGTGGCGGTGACCGGAAGTGAGTTTCTGACCTTCACCCTGGGCGAGGAGGAATACGGGGTGGACATCCTGAAGGTGCAGGAGATCCGTGGATACGACGCGATCACCAAGATTGCCAACGCGCCGGAGTTCATCAAGGGTGTGGTCAATCTGCGCGGGAACATCGTACCCATCGTGGACATGCGCATCAAGTTCAAGCTGGGCAAGGTGGAATACAACCAGTTCACGGTGGTGATCATCCTCAATGTTGCCGGGCGCGTGGTGGGAATGGTGGTGGACAGCGTCTCTGACGTGATCATGCTCTCGCCGGACCACATCAGGCCTGCACCGGATTTCTCGGCGCAGTTTGACATCGGTTACCTGATTGGCTTGGGTACGGTGGACCAGCGCATGCTGATCCTGGTGGATATCGAAAAGTTGATGATGGGGCAGGACATGGGCCTGAGCGACGGTGCCACCGTTCATTGAGCCTTGGAATATCGATCGGCGGGAAAAAATCAGCGGTTCCTACACTCCTAAAAAATGAGGTGTTTTCATGAATGCAAATAAAACAGTGAAGTCAGGGCAAGTCAAATCGCAATCGGCGGATAAGGCGTTGCAAGAGATGGAGCTCACCGACCTGCGCGGGCAGATCAACGCCATCAGCAAGGCGCAGGCCGTGATCGAGTTCACGATGGACGGCAAGATCCTTACCGCCAACGATAACTTTCTGAAGACGGTGGGCTACACGCTGGAGGAAATCAAGGGCCAGCACCACTCGATGTTCGCCGAGCCCGCGTTCCGCGCGAGCGCCGAATATCGGATGTTCTGGGAGAAACTCGGGCGCGGCGAATTCGAAGCCGGCCAGTACAAGCGCATCGGCAAGGGCGGCAAGGAAGTCTGGATCCAGGCCTCCTACAACTCGATCAAGGACATGAACGACAAGCCCTTCAAGGTGATCAAGTACGCCACCGATATCACCGCGGCCAAGCTCAAGGCGGCCGACTTCGAAGGCCAGCTCGGGGCGATCAGCAAGGCGCAGGCCGTGATCGAGTTCACGATGGACGGCAAGATCCTTACCGCGAACGACAACTTCCTGCAGACTCTGGGCTACACGCTGGAGGAAGTCAAAGGCCAGCACCACAGCCTGTTCGTCGACCCGGCCTATCGATCCAGCGCCGAGTACCGCATGTTCTGGGAAAAGCTCGGCCGCGGCGAGTTCGACGTCGGCCAGTACAAGCGCATCGGCAAGGGCGGCAAGGAAGTGTGGATCCAGGCCTCCTACAACCCGATCAAGGACATGAACGACAAGCCCTTCAAGGTGGTCAAGTACGCCACCGATGTCACCGAGCAGGTCAAAGCCGCCGCGGTAATGAAGCTGGCGGTCGAGGAGACGCAGGCGGTGGCGGCGGCGGCGCAGGACGGCGACCTTTCCAAGCGCGTTCCGCTGGAGGGCAAGACGGGACTGATCCTCGGGCTTGCCGAGGGCATCAACGCGGTGGTGCAGACCACCGAAAGGGCGCTCAATGACGTGGTGCGTGTGCTGGGTGCGCTCGCCAAAGGCGATCTCACCGAGACGATCGCGACCGCCTACAACGGTACCTTCGGGCAACTGAAGGACGATGCCAACGAGACGGTGAACAAGCTCACCGAGATCGTGCGCCAGTTGCGCGATGCGACCGAGTCGATCAACACCGCGGCCAAGGAGATTGCCTCGGGCAACACGGACCTGTCGCAGCGCACCGAGGAGCAGGCCTCGAGCCTGGAGGAGACGGCGTCGAGCATGGAGGAGCTCACCTCGACGGTGAAGCAGAACTCGGAGAACGCCAAGCAGGCCAACCAGCTCGCCATCGGTGCCTCGGACGTGGCGGTCAAGGGCGGGCGGGTGGTCAGCCAGGTGGTCACGACGATGAGCTCGATCAACGACAGCTCGAAGAAGATCGTGGACATCATCAGCGTGATCGATGGCATTGCGTTCCAGACCAACATCTTGGCCTTGAACGCGGCGGTGGAAGCGGCGCGGGCCGGGGAGCAGGGCCGGGGCTTCGCTGTAGTGGCCACGGAGGTGAGGAACCTCGCGCAAAGGAGCGCCGCGGCGGCCAAGGAGATCAAGACCCTGATCGGGGACTCGGTGGAGAAGGTGGGCACGGGCACCAAGCTGGTGGACGAGGCGGGCAAGACGATGGAGGAGATCGTCAATTCGGTCAAGCGGGTCACGGACATCATGAGCGAGATCACCGCGGCGAGTCAGGAGCAAAGCGCGGGGATCGAGCAAGTGAACCAGGCGATCACGCAGATGGACGAGGTGACGCAGCAGAACGCGGCGCTGGTGGAGCAGGCGGCAGCGGCGGCCGAGAGCCTGGAGGAGCAGGCGCAGAACCTGAGCGGCGCGGTGTCGGTATTCAAGCTCGACGGGGTGGCTGCCGCCGCACCGGCACGGGCGATGGAGCGACGCGAGGTGGCCACGCGTCCGGTGAACGTGGCGCGACTGCCGGTCAAGGCTGCCGCGGCCAAACCGGGTGCGCCGGTGACCACCAGGGTGAAAGCCGCGGCAGCACCCGCCGCCGCACCTGCCCGAAAATCGGCAAAAGCGGCCGCCGGCGGCGCGGGTGACGATCAGTGGGAAGAGTTCTGATAACTGCTTCCGGGGTCCGGTGCGCGAGAGCGTGCCGGACCGGACAAATGGAGACAGGCAATGCAATACCACCTGATTAACGAACTGGGAATGTTGCTGATAAAGCTGTGGGCGGAGCAGGTTGTGTGCATCTCGGGGCGCGTTCCCGAGAGCGCCATTCCGTTACACAGGTTTGTGCCGCCATCGGAGGCTTACGGCCCAGCGAAATCAACACTGAAAGGAACATTGCAATGAGCGAAGCAAGCCAGGCGACAACGATGGCCGCCGGAGAGAAAAAGGGCGCGAAACCCGTCTCCGCGGTGGCGGTGACCGGAAGTGAGTTTCTGACCTTCACCCTGGGCGAGGAGGAATACGGGGTGGACATCCTGAAGGTGCAGGAGATCCGTGGATACGACGCGATCACCAAGATTGCCAACGCGCCGGAGTTCATCAAGGGTGTGGTCAATCTGCGCGGGAACATCGTACCCATCGTGGACATGCGCATCAAGTTCAAGCTGGGCAAGGTGGAATACAACCAGTTCACGGTGGTGATCATCCTCAATGTTGCCGGGCGCGTGGTGGGAATGGTGGTGGACAGCGTCTCTGACGTGATCATGCTCTCGCCGGACCACATCAGGCCTGCACCGGATTTCTCGGCGCAGTTTGACATCGGTTACCTGATTGGCTTGGGTACGGTGGACCAGCGCATGCTGATCCTGGTGGATATCGAAAAGTTGATGATGGGGCAGGACATGGGCTTGAGCGACGGTGCCACCGTTCATTGAGCCTTGGAATATCGATCGGCGGGAAAAAATCAGCGGTTCCTACACTCCTAAAAAATGAGGTGTTTTCATAAATGCAAATAAAACAGTGAAGCAAACCGGCAAAAGCGGCCGCCGGCGGCGCGGGTGACGATCAGTGGGAAGAGTTCTGATAACCGCTTCCGGGGTCCGGTGCGCGAGAGCGTGCCGGACCAGACAAATGGAGACAGGCACACCTGATTAACGCAGTCATAACTGCGTCAACCATTGGAATAGCACTACACCATGCAAACCGAATTAGCCATTCCCAGATCAATCAACGACGCACGGGAATTCGATTTCACCAAAGGAGATTTCGATCGAGTGTGCCGGATGATCTATGAACATGCCGGCATATCACTCAGCCCGAGCAAGCAGGAAATGGTCTACAGCCGGCTGGCACGCAGGCTGCGCGCGACCGGCTTGGCGAGTTTCAAGGACTATCTGGCGCTGCTGGAGCGAGACGACGCGGCCGAGTGGGAGGCGTTCACGAACTCGCTCACCACCAACCTCACCGCGTTTTTCCGCGAAGAGCACCACTTTCCCGCGCTCGCCGAGCACGTCAAGCGCTACAAGGGCGGGCAGATCACACTCTGGTGCTGCGCGTCCTCGACCGGCGAGGAGCCGTACTCGATGGCGATCGCCGTCGCGGAAGCCTTCGGCACGCTCAAGCCGCCGGTGAAAATTCTCGCCACCGACGTCGACACCAACGTGCTCGCCACGGCACAGGCGGGGGTGTACCCGATGGAACGGCTGGAGAAAATGAAAGAGGAACGCCTGCGACGCTATTTCCAGCGCGGCGCCGGGGCGCATGCTGGCATGGCGCGCGTGCGAGAGGAACTGCGCGCGCTCGTCACCTTCCGCCAGCTCAACCTGCTCGATGCGGGCTGGCCGGTGCGCGGACCGCTCGACGCGATCTTCTGTCGAAATGTCATGATCTATTTCGACAAGCCGACCCAGTACGCAATTCTGAAGAAGTTCGCCCCTCTGTTGCGGCCTGATGGGTTACTGTTTGCGGGCCATTCCGAGAGTTTCCACAATGCAGCCGATCTGTTCCGACTGCGCGGCAGGACCATATACGATCTTGTTGCGCCCGCGCGTGGCTGAACTCCCGCTCACCGGTGTTGCGCAAAACACCTATTTCGACGCTCAACTCGACCAGCAGGCCGTGAAATTGCTGCCCGGCGAATACCACGTCACCCAGGAGGACATGGTGCAGGTGACCGTGCTCGGCTCCTGCGTGGCGGCCTGTATCCGCGACGTCTCCAACGGGATCGGCGGAATGAACCACTTCATGCTTCCCGATAGCGGTTCCGGAGCTTCCGACCGCTTTGGCGCACCGGCCCGTTACGGGGTGTACGCGATGGAAGTGCTGATCAACAGCCTGCAGAAATTGGGCGCGAAACGTCAGAATTTAGAGGCCAAGGTGTTTGGCGGTGGCAACGTCATGCGCAACCTCGCCAGAGCCAACGTCGGGCACCGCAACTCCGACTTCGTCCTTGAGTATCTCGCCAACGAGAAAATCCGCGTGGTGGCGAAGGACCTCAAGGATTTTTACCCGCGCAAAGTCTATTTTTTCCCACGCAGCGGGCTGGTGCGGGTAAAAAAGCTGGTCACCCTGCAGAACCGCACCATCTTCGATAGAGAAACCAGTTACGTGGAGAAACTTTCGGGCGTTCGCCAGAGTGGTGACGTCGAATTGTTCGGATAGGAGAGATGTTCATGTCGAATACTGCCATGCCGAAAACCGGCCCTGCAGCGCAACCACGCAAGATTCGCGCGCTGATAGTGGATGACTCTGCGTTGATCCGCCGGATGCTCACCGAGATCATCAATTCCCAGAAGGACATGGAAGCGATCGGCGCGGCGGCGGATCCGATTGCAGCGCGCGAGATGATCCGTTCGCTCAATCCGGACGTGATCACGCTCGACGTCGAAATGCCCAAGATGGATGGCCTGGATTTTCTGGAGAAATTGATGCGGCTGCGGCCGATGCCGGTGGTGATGGTATCGACCTTGACCGAAAAAGGCTCGGAGACCGCGCTGCGTGCGCTCGAACTCGGCGCGGTCGATTTCGTGGCGAAACCCAAGATCGATATCGTCAACGGCCTGCAGGAATATGCCCAGGAAATCACCGACAAGATCCGCGCGGCCGCATCTGCGCGCCTGCGGCGGATAGCACCGGATGCGCGCCCCGCAGGCCGCGTCGATTTGCCTGCTCTGGCCAATCGCGGCCTGTCCACCGAGAAACTGATTATCGTGGGGGCCTCGACCGGCGGGACCGAGGCCATCAAGGAGTTCCTGATCCATCTTCCACCCGACAGCCCGGGTATTCTCATCACACAACACATGCCGGAAGGATTCACCCGTTCGTTCGCCGAGCGGCTGAACCAGCTTTGCCGCATCACCGTCACGGAGGCTGCCCACGGAGAACGTATCCTCCCGGGACATGCCTTTGTCGCTCCCGGACATTCCCATCTGTTGCTCAAACGCAGTGGCTCGAACTACATGACCGAACTCAGCCAGTCGCCGCTGGTCAATCGGCATCGTCCTTCGGTCGAGGTGTTGTTCCGTTCGGCTGCACAGGCAGCGGGGCCGAATGCGATCGGCGTGATTCTCACCGGAATGGGCAAAGATGGCGCGTTGGGCATGCTCGAAATGCATCGGGCCGGCGCCCACACTTTTGCGCAGGATGAAGACAGTTGCGTGGTATTCGGCATGCCGAAAGAAGCCATCGCCGCAGGTGGCGTAGATGAGATCGTGCCGCTGCAGGACATGTCGCGCAAAGTGCTCGCACGCCTGATGCAACAGGGTTCGATCGGCGTGCGCGTCTGACCGGCCTGCCATCGAGTTTACCGGCCTTGTACCGCGACAAATGCAATAAGCGGGTGTCGGTCGTGCAGATGGTTCGGGAAGACTGCGGCAAGGCAAAGAGTGAAGAGTCGTAGCGGCCGGACCGTGCGGGACGCTGCACGCTGTTGCAATCCGACGCGAATCGCCGTCAAGAGTGGGCGGCGCCGGGCAGCACAATAGCGTACGTACTCGTTCTCCTTGTCCGCGCTCTAAGGACTTTTCTCACCCCCTAACACGTAAGCCCAGAGCGCTTCGATGTCCTCCTGTTTCAAAACCGCCCCCCCCGGGGGCATAGCGTTTTTGCCGTTTGTCACCGAGTTCAAAAAGCGCGAACGCTGATCCGGCGGAAATGCCTTCAAGTTGAAGAAATCGGGATTGCTCATATGCTCTCCGTGACACGGTGAGCAATACACGCCGAATATTTCGGCGCCTTTGCTCATTTGATCGAGGGAAGATTGTTGATCGGCCGGATTTTTCGCCGTCGGCAGATCGACGAAACGATTACCGAAGGGGTCGCCCACGCAAGGCAATCCCGCCCTGGTTCTCCTTTCACGTCATCCTGCTTTCCGGCCATACTTAGCGGTATTGTTAGCGGAACATTACGCGTTTAAATATTACCTAACTAATTGATAATGTGTATTAAGTAGTCGAATAATTGCCGGAACGATAATGACGGAGACGGCTCAATATTAATACCAGGCGCTTGGCGCACCAAGGAGGTAAAAGTTGGGCGCCACGTGTCGCCGCGCTGCGACTCGATCCCGGCTTTCCTCGAACGATTCCACGCTGTATTAATGGGCCTGAAGCCTGGAATGCAATCTGTGGTGCCAATCGCGATCGCACACCATCGACTCGCTTGGATCCATCCATTCGCGGACGGCAACGGCCGGGTGGCGAGACTGATGACTGATGCCATGCTCAGGCGCTACGGAATCAACGAGCATGGACTTTGGTCGCTTTCTCGTGGCTTTGCGAAGAACGCGGACAACTACAAGGCGTATCTCGCCAGCGCGGACGAGCCTCGCCGCGGCGATCCCGATGGCAGGGGAAACCTGTCGACATCTGCATTGCGCGAATTCGTCCTCTATTTGCTGAGCACGGCCGTTGACCAGGTGGAGTACATGACGTCGCTGTTTGAACTGCCGACCTTGTCCGCCCGGATCGACGCCTACATTACGCAAGCGCGCCGGGAATTGCGCCCGGAATCCGCCAAACTTCTGAAACAAGCGCTCGCCGCTGGCGAGCTGGATCGCGGCGAGCTCGCCAGCATTACTGGCCTGCATGAGAGAATCGCCCGCGACATAGCAAGGCAACTGCTTGCCGAGGGAATGCTGGTGTCGGACTCCCCACGCGGAATGCTTCGAATTTCATTTCCCGCTAAGGTGCTGGGCTGGTACTTCCCGAACCTCTATCCCGCCGGAGCAGATGACCAGATCGAGAAGCCGGAAGTAAAAGGCAAGGCACGAAGGCCTCGACGGCGCCCGTCTTAGTTCCTGGTGCAGCTTCTTTGCGTCATCGCGCTTCCCACGGGCCTCTGTTAAACTGCTCCCCGCTTTGCCAGTACCGTAATGCCCGATTGCCCATCGGCGACGCTTGCCGTTGAGTTGATATCGAAGCCAGAAAACCACAGTACCCGAAGTTTCGACCCGCACGTAGAGGTCGCCCCCGTCGGCCAAGTCATAGGCGCGGAGCGGGTCCGGCTTAAGCGAGCGAAGGTTGCGATCGGAAAGGCGATTTTGGATATGGGGCACTCAGGTACCATTCCATGTGAGAACGGCTTCAGGGTCCATTTATAGGATGTCTTCTGAAACGTTGTGAGAGACTAAGTATCGTAGTAACAATGAATTAATAACGTCGGGGCGTAGCGCAGCCTGGTAGCGTACCTGCATGGGGTGCAGGTGGTCGGAGGTTCAAATCCTCTCGCCCCGACCAATTTTCGCAGCAATTTTGAAAGCGTCGGCATAACCGCGAACAGAATGATCGGACGGGAAGACCGCATTTGCGCACCAGCCGTCCCCCGGGCCCGCCTCGACATCCGCAGTCCCCCCTTTCCGTGCGCATCCTGCTGAGCAACGACGACGGGTACTTCGCACCCGGCCTCGCCGCGCTGGCTGAAGCCCTGTCGGCGCTGGCCGAAATTGTGGTCGTGGCCCCGGAACGCGACCGCAGCGGCGCCAGCAATTCCCTCACCCTCGACCGCCCGCTGCAGGTGCGCCGTTCGCACAACGGTTATTTCTATGTCAATGGCACGCCGACTGACTGCGTCCATCTCGGCGTCACGGGCCTTCTCGACAAGCTCCCCGACATGGTGGTTTCCGGCATCAATCATGGTGCCAACATGGGAGATGACACCATCTACTCGGGCACCGTAGCGGCCGCCACGGAAGGTTTCCTGCTCGGCATTCCCTCGGTTGCCATCTCCCTCGCCAGTAAGTCGGCGGGCAACTATGCGACCGCAGCGCAGGTAGCGCGCGAGCTCGTCGAGCGCTTCAATCGAATGCCTATTCCCCTTCCGGTGCTGCTCAACGTCAATGTGCCCGATGTGCCGTATGATCAACTCGCGGGCACCGAGATCACACGCCTGGGGAGGCGACACAAGGCGGAACCGGTGATCAAGCAGGTCAACCCCCGCGGGGAAACGGTTTACTGGGTCGGCGCCGCGGGCGATGCTCAGGACGCAGGCGAGGGCACGGATTTCCATGCTGTGACCAATCGCCGCGTATCGGTCACGCCGCTGCAGATCGACCTTACGCAATACGCGAGAATGGACAGCATCCGCGAGTGGCTGAACGAGCCCGTCCGGCCTTGAAATCGGCGCCGAAACCATGAATACCAGGATCAGCGGCATCGGCATGACCTCGCAGCGCACCCGCATGCGCATGGTCGAACGCCTGCGCGATCAAGGCGTCAAGGACGAGCAGGTTCTGGCCGCGATGCTGGATATTCCGCGCCACATTTTTGTCGATGAAGCGCTATCGAGCCGCGCCTACGATGACGTCTCGCTGCCCATCGGGTTCGGGCAGACCATTTCCAATCCCTTCACAGTTGCCCGCATGGTAGAACTGGCGCGCGGTGGCCGCACCCTGGAAAAGGTGCTGGAAATCGGCACCGGCTGCGGCTATCAGGCCGCCGTGTTGTCGCGCGTTGCGCGTGGTGTCTATTCAGTCGAGCGTCTGGCGGGCCTGCTGTCGAAGGCGCGAGTCCGGCTGCGTGAACTGGGCATCCGCAATGTCAAAGTCAAGCATGGCGACGGCCATTCTGGACTCAAGGAGGTCGGTCCTTTCGACGCAATTGTCATCGCTGCGGCAGCCACGCACCTGCCGGAACTGCTGACCGAACAACTGGCCCCTGGAGGCAGGCTGGTGCTGCCCCTGGGTACGCGGGAACAGCGCCTTGTCCTGGTCGAACGCAACGCCGACGGCTTCACGCAATCGGTTCTGGATGAGGTTAAATTCGTGCCGATGATCGCGGGTGTTTCAGCATGAAACTGCGGCGACGCACGGTGCCGGGGATAGCGCTGTGCCTGGTGGCGTGCCTTGCGATGATCGTCGCAGGCTGCGGGACATCACCCACCGCCGCGCCGGTTATAGACCGGTCTCCCAATGCGACGCCGTCGGCAGCAGTCGCCAAAAAGGAAGCGCCGAAACCTTATGTTCCACCGGCGCCCTCCGCTCCGGTTGCCTCCCCGGCCAAATCTGCGGAGCCTGTTCCAGTGAGATCTGCCGCACCGGCTCCAGTGAAATCGGCGGAACCGGGTCCCGAGGTGAAAGCGATTCCCGGATCGGAACCGGTGATCGCGCAGAAAATCGAGGAGCCCGCGGCGAAACCCTACCGCGATGGCGACTGGCGCCCCGAGTATCACGTCGTCAAGAAGGGCGACACGCTGTACAGCATCGCGCTGGACTACGGGCAGGACTACCGGGAACTGGCGGCGTGGAACAGTCTGGAGGATCCGGGCGTCATCAAGATAGACCAGCGCCTGCGCCTGTTTCCGCCGGAAGGAATGAGAGAGGCGCCGGTACAGGCATCGCTCCCTCCCGTGGAAGCAACGCCGGCCGCAGCGGCCGTGCCGGTCAAGACCGAGCCAAAGGGACGCAAACTCCCTTACTCCGAGCAGGCACTCGCGCAACTCAAGATTCCCGCACCCAAGCCGGCGGTTGCGACGCTGCCAGCCGCCAGCGTGGCACCAGCCACCAAACCCCCGGCGGCGAAACCGCCAGTGGCCGCCGCGGCCAAAGACCAGACGGCCGACGGCAAGATGACCTGGGAATGGCCGGCCAATGGCAAGCTCAGCTACGGCTTCGGCCAGGGCAGCATCCAGAAAGGTCTGGGCATAGAAGGCAAGATGGGAGAAGCGGTCATGGCCGGCGCGCCCGGCAAGGTCGTGTACAGCGGCAGCGGATTGCGCGGTTACGGCAAACTCGTCATCATCAAGCATAACGCTTCGTACCTGAGCGTCTACGCTCACAACAGCCAGATCCTGGTCAAGGAAGGGCAATCGGTCGCGAAGGGTCAGAAGATCGCGGAAATGGGCGATTCCGACAGCAACCGGGTCGGATTGCACTTCGAAATCCGTCGCCTCGGGAAACCGATCGACCCGCTGCAGTACCTGCCCGACCGGGCGTCATGAACGAAGAAAACCATTCTTCTCCGGAAAGCGACGTCGACGAAACCGGGCCGGCCGATGAAGCCGCTACCGAGGACTATGTCGCGCCCGACATTCTCAGCGACGTCACCCAGCTCTATTTCAACGACATCGGTCAGAACGCGCTTCTGAGCGCCGAGCAGGAAGTGCGCTACGCACGCCTGGTGAGGCAGGGAGATTTCGCCGCCCGCCAGAAGATGATCGAGCACAATCTGCGCCTGGTCGTGAATATCGCCAAGCACTACATCGGCCGGGGCCTGCAACTGCTCGACCTGATCGAGGAAGGCAACCTGGGATTGATCCACGCGCTGGAAAAATTCGATCCGGAGCGCGGTTTTCGCTTCTCGACATACGCAACCTGGTGGATCCGTCAGAGCATCGAACGCGCCATCATGTATCAGTCGCGCACCATCCGCCTGCCCGTGCATGTGATCAAGGAACTCAATACCGTGCTGCGTGCGATGCGCCACCTGGAAACACATTCGGAACGCGATCCCAGCGCCGATGACGTGGCCCACCTGGTCGATTTGCCGGTGCATGAAGTTCGTCGATTGCTGTCGCTCAACGAGCGCATGACTTCCCTTGATGCACCGCTAGACATCGATCCGCTGTTATCGGTCGGCGAATCCATTGCAGACGAAAATACGCTGCCACCCGACATCAGGCTGGAGAACGCGGAAATTGAAACGCGCGTCCACGAGTGGCTCGAGCAGCTTGGAGAACGCCAGCGTAGCGTGATCGAACGCCGCTACGGGCTCAACGGCTCGGAAATCCACACCCTGGAGCAGCTGGCGCAGAGCCTCGATCTGACCCGGGAGCGCGTGCGCCAGATCCAGATCGAGGCGTTGGCCTGCCTGCGCAAGATCCTGCGCCGCAACGGCATGTCGCGGGATACGCTCTTATAAAATCGGTGATCGGTGAGGGGCGAGCGTCAGCCGAAGCTGCGCACCGCGTCGCGAAACTCCCGCAGCAGTTCCATATCGCCATTCTTCCCGCCGTAACGAAGTGCCACGTATAGGGCGCTGAGCCGCTGCACACTGTCGCGAATCTCCGGAAACTGCAGTGAGACGCGCGCGGCGAAATCGCGTGGACCCTCGCTGGCACGCCGGGGCGCGCCTCGGCGTGCCATGGCGTTGCAGAATTTCTGATAAAGGCGCTGTACGGGTTCGCGCCGCTGCCTGACCAGCCGCAGGAACAGTGCGGACGCCAGTACCATAACGATGACTCCGCTCGACACCATTAGCACGATGACCATGTTCTGCCACGTGGCCAGCTCAAAGCCCATTTGCGACAGGAATCGCGACTGGCGCTCGGGGTTGTAGCCCAGCACCCACTGGTTCCACGAATTGGCGACCGCATCCCAGGCAAAGCGCGCCTGCTTGATCCAGTCGAATCGGTCGCCGCCCAGCAGCGGATTGCGCTCTGACTCAGGCACCGCCGCGGCCAACCCGGCCTCAACGCGCAGTGGCGAGACAGCAGCGGTCGGATCGATGCGCACCCAGCCTTCGCCAACCAGCCAGACCTCGGTCCAGGCATGCGCTTCCGACTGGCGCACGACAAGGTAGCCGTCCAGGGGATTGATCTCGCCACCCAGATATCCGGTCACCACGCGGGCTGGAATGCCTGCAGCGCGCATCAGGAAGGTGAAACTCGAAGCGTAGTGCTCGCAGAAGCCGCTACGGCTGGTGAACAGGAATTCGTCCACGGGATCGTCTCCCAGCGGCGGCGGCGCCAGCGTATAGATGAAAGGCTGTTCGCGAAACATGTTCAGCGCCCGGGTCAGGATCTCCTGCGAGTTGGCCGATTGCTGCTTCCAGGTTTCCGCCAGGGCCCGCGCACGCGGTGAAACCTTGGCGGGCAGGCGCAGGGCGCTGGTGAGATCCCAATTTTTGGCATACTGTCCGATGCGGTACAGCGGCACGGATTCCATTTCGTAGCGCAGGCGTTCGCGCACCTGCTTGCGCGAGCGCATCTGGTAGTCGCTGGTCAGGAAAGCGCCGGCCGGCACGGCGGCGGGCATGTCGATGGCGAAAAGCCAGCGCCGCTCGTGAGGTTCAAGTGTGACCGCATAGCGCAGCCGCGGACCGAGCGCCTCGAATTCCAGGGTGTTGACAGTAAGGCTCAGGCCGGGATGCCAAGTCTGCCCATCAAATTCGTTCAGCACCGGCCCACGCCAGTAAAGCCGGGAGGGCTTCTCCGGCGGGGTCTCGAACAGCACCCGGAACGCCACTTCATCGGAAAGGCTGAGCACGCTGACGTCGCCCGGGGACATGGTGTCCGAGAGTCCCGTCTTGGTTGTCACGTTGATCTGCGGCAGGCCCCACAGAGGGCCCTGGACACGCGGGAACAAAACGAACAGCACCAGCATGACCGGCACGGCTTGCAGTATGAGGAGCGCCGAGTGGCGCAGCATGTCCGCAGGCCGCGCCTTTGCTGCACGGTGCTGCAGCCCGATCATGGTCGCTGTAATGATCCACACCACGAGAAGCATGTACAGCGCGGTCGGGATGGTCTGCGAATAGAAGAAGTTGGTAATGACCAGGAAATAGGCGAGCAGCACCACCACCATGGTGTCGCGCGCGGCGGACATTTCCATCAGCTTCAGCGCCACCATCACTGTCAGCAGGGCCACGCCGACGTCGCGTCCGTAAAGCGTGCGGTAGGAAAACGCGACCCCCGCAACGCAGACCAGGGCGGCGGCCAGAAGCAGCCAGCGGTTCGGCAGCGGCTTGCCTCTGTATCCGAGATAAAAGCGGGTGAGCAATACCAGCCCGGCAAAGACCGGAATCCACACCGGCAGGTGCGATGTGTGCGGTGCGCCGACCAGGGCCAGCGAAATCAGGATGGCTGCAAGATTTACCGGAGTAAGAGCGGCCGTGGCATTCATTTATCTGCGCGCCGGTTGGAACAGCGCGAGTGCCTGCAGGCAGCGATCGCGATGCGCGGTGCCTGCGGCCGGTTCCAGTTCCAGGTTGGGCAGCCGCAGCCCGAAACGCAAACCGCCCGCTTCCGATTCGATGACCCAGCGCGCCAATCGCGAGAGTTTCGCCTCCAGGCCCAGGATGTCGGGAATGTCGCGGAAGTCCAGCCAAAGTTGGGCAGCCGCGGTGCCCGAAAACTGCTTGGTCAGGAAAGTGTCGCTGCGTGCCGCTGCCTTCCAGGCAATGCGCCGCGGCGAATCGCCGGGATGATAGGTGCGCAAGCCTGCGAAATCGTCCTCGCCGGTGCCGCTCGCGCCACCTTCGCCGCTCGCTGCCTGGGCGGGTGGCAAGGGAACATTTCCCGGCTCGGGCTTCGGGTATACCAGGCAGGATAAATCCAGGTCCAGGTTGGACCAGGCGTAGAAAAAGCCGAGGGGATAAGTCGTGAAAATCCGGAATCTTCCGGGTGCCATGAGCCCGCGCTTTGCCGCGGGCATTGCAGTTTCGACGGTGCTTTCGGTGTCGGCGGCGACGTCGAAGTAGGTCGCGTTCTGCCCGTTCAACTGGATCGCCAGGCTGGCACGCGAAACCCTGCCGGGATTGCGCACGCCGACAGGGAAACGCGCGTATTCCCCGGCGAACACAGGACGGCTCTTGCCGGAACGCAATGCGACGTGGGCCAGATTGCGCCAGGTGTGCAGCATGGAAACGATGCCCATGCCGCCCAGAAGAAAGGTGAGTATGAATCCGAGGCTGAGGTTGTAGTTGATCGAACCGACCAGCATCAGCAGCAGTGTGACGCCGTAGGCAAGTCCGCCGCGCGTGGGCAGGATGTAAACGCGGCGCTGTCCCAGCGTCACCGGCCCGGTTTCAGGACCGCGCGGCGGAAAGATCCAGTCGCCGATGCGGTCTCGGATCGGCAGCTTCGAGCGAAATGCAGACAGGAAGGCTAGTTTCACGGGCCGGGATGTAACGCGAATCCCTTGCAGTGCCGGCAATTCATGCGGCTGTGGTTACGGAGCTTTAAGGAATAGCAACTTCCGCTATCAGCCGTTCTGCCAGCTGAGTGCTGCCGAGCGATGCATAGCCGTTGACCGGATACAGCCGATGGCCGGCTACGCCGGGAAGGATCGCCTGTACGTCTTCGGGGACGACTTCATTGCGCCCGTCCATGAAAGCCCAGGCACGGGCGGCATTCAGCAGATACAGGCCTGCCCGGGGGCTGAGGCCGTTGACGAAGTCCGGTGACTGGCGCGTGTAGGCCACCAGCGCCTGGAGGTAGTCGATCAGGGCGGGCGCCGTAAACACCTCACGTACCTTCTTCTGCAGCGACATGAGTTCGCCGGTTGCCATGGCGGGCGCCAGGTCCGAGATCATGTCGCGGCGTTCCCGCCCCTCCAGCAGAGTGCGCTCTGCCGCCGCATCCGGGTACCCCAGGTGGATGCGCATCAGGAAGCGGTCCAGTTGCGATTCAGGCAGGGGGAAGGTTCCGACTTGGTGCGACGGGTTCTGGGTTGCGATGACGAAGAAGGGCTCGGGCAGCGGCCGGGTCTGGCCGTCCGTGGTGACCTGGTGTTCCTCCATGGCTTCCAGCAGGGCACTCTGCGCCTTGGGTGTTGCGCGATTGACTTCGTCGGCGAGGATCACCTGCGAGAACACAGGGCCGGGATGGAACTTGAAGCTGGAACTGTCACGCTCGAAGATGGACACGCCCAGGATATCAGCCGGAAGCAGGTCGCTGGTAAACTGGATGCGCTGGAAATCCAGGCCGAGCGTTTTCGCCAGGGCGTGGGCGAGAGTGGTCTTGCCCACGCCGGGCAAATCCTCGATGAGCAGATGACCCCGTGCCAGCAAGCAGGCAAGCGTCAGTCTTATCTGGTTTTCCTTGCCGAGGATGATTCGGCCGATCTGGGCTGTAACGGGATCTAGCGGATGTGGCATACGTCTGGGATGATTGCGGAATGGGATGTGCGTCCGCGAGCCAGGCTGTGATCCGAACCCGGGGCGATCGCGAGACTAGTGTACCTTAGACGCGGGCGTGATTTATGCCGGGGGCGATGCCCAGCACCGGCTCGCGCAAATCCCGCACCACGCGCCGAATCGAGGCATCTCCGGGAATCGTACGATGAGCACAGCCTTCATACACCATCGCGAATGCCTCCTCCACAACATGGGAGCCGGTCATCCGGAATCGCCCGACCGGTTGACGGCGATCGAGGATCATCTTCTCGGCTCGGGCCTTCTGCAGTATCTGCTGGTGGTTGATGCTCCGCAGGCCACACGCGAACAGCTCCTGCGAGTACATGGCGCCGGTTATCTGGATAGCCTCGAAGCCTGCTCGCCGCGTTCAGGGGTGGTACATCTGGATCCGGATACGGCGATGAATGCCCACACATTGAATGCGGCGTTGCGGGCAGCGGGGGCGGTAGTCAGGGCCACCGACATGGTGCTGGCGGGGGAGGCCGAGAATGCGTTCTGCGGCGTGCGTCCGCCGGGACATCATGCCTGCCGGCAACGGGCGATGGGATTCTGCTTCTTTAACAGCATCGCGGTGGGGGCGGCCCACGCCCTTGAGCACCATGGATTGCAACGCGTGGCCATCGTCGATTTCGACGTCCATCACGGCAACGGCACCGAGGATATATTCCGGGACGATCCGCGGGTGCTGATGGTGTCGACGTTCCAGCACCCGTTCTACCCGTACAGCGGGGTTGAGGGGCGTTCGGAGCGCATGGTGAACGTGCCGCTGGCCGCCTACAGCAATGGGATGCAGTTTCGCGAAGCGGTCGAGAAGCACTGGGCGCCAGCTCTGGAACGATTCCAACCCGAGATGATCTTTGTTTCTTCGGGTTTCGATGCGCATCGCGATGACGATATGGCTTCGCTCGGTCTGGTGGACGACGATTACACTTGGGTAACGTCGTGGTTGCTGCAACAGGCGCGTGAGTTTTGTTCCGGGCGGATTGTCTCGACGCTCGAGGGCGGATATGAACTCGGCGCACTGACCCGCAGTGTGGCGGCGCATGTGAGGGTTCTTTCCGGGCTTTAGGTGGGGACCGGATGCGGGGCGCTGACTACGTCAATCCCGTCACCGTTCAGACCACGCGAATGGCTGAGTCGATTGATCGACACCGTTTGATTGACACCGTGGGGCGAGCGGCAAGGCCGCTCCCGATCAAAAGTCTCCACGTTCCCGATGCGCACGGGGCCAGTCTATAAAATCAGTGCTGCGGCGACATTGCGTCCCTCTGCCAGCAAAACATTGTAGGTGCGGCAGGCGGCTCGCGTATCCATGACTTCCACACCGATTCCGGCAACTGCCAGCGGTAGAAGCAGGCGGGGGCGAGGAAAACGCAGCTCGCTGCCTGTGCCGAGCAGGATGATTTCCATACTCAGTCCAGCGAGAAAGGAGATCTGATCGTCGCCAAGCGCGCCGACATCGGCCACCCCCCAGTTTTCGATCAGTTGACCGGGCAGCACCAGGAGGCTGGTCTCGTAACGGCGCCCGTTGACCAGCACATAACCTTCCCCGTAGCCGGTGAAGGCGTTCTGCTTGTCTATCCTGGCAAGATGGAGTTTCAACTGGGAAAGGTTCTTTGCTGCACTGCCGGCGATACGGTAGGATTACGACTTTCTATTTAATGAACAGTCGGTTACGTCTACCGCTGAAGGTGAACCGTCGATCATGAGCGAGTTTTCCCGCATCAAGCGCCTGCCGCCGTATGTTTTCAACATTACCGCGGAGTTAAAGGCCGAGGCCCGCAGCCGGGGTGAAGACATTATAGACATGAGCATGGGCAACCCGGATGGGGTAACGCCGAAACATATCGTCGACAAGCTGCTGGAAGCCGCGCAGCGCAACGATACCCACGGCTATTCGATGTCGAAAGGCATTCCGCGCCTGCGGCGCGCGATCTGCAATTGGTACAAGTCGCGCTACGATGTCAGCCTGGATCCCGACACCGAGGCGATCGTGACGATCGGTTCGAAGGAGGGCCTGGCGCACCTGATGCTGGCCACGCTCGACCATGGCGATACCGTCCTGGTGCCCAATCCGAGCTATCCGATCCATATTTACGGCGCGGTCATTGCGGGCGCCGACATCCGCTCGGTGCGCATGACGCCGGGAATCGATTTCTTCGGTGAGCTCCAGCGCGCCATCCGCGAATCCATTCCCAAGCCGAAGATGATGATCCTCGGCTTTCCCAGCAATCCCACGGCGCAATGTGTCGAGCTGGATTTCTTCGAACGGGTCGTGGCGCTCGCCCGCGAACACGGAATCCTGGTGGTGCACGACCTGGCTTATGCGGATATCTGCTTCGACGGCTGGAAAGCGCCGTCGATCATGCAGGTGCCCGGTGCCCGGGACGTGGCAGTGGAATTCTTCACCATGAGCAAGAGCTACAACATGGCCGGCTGGCGCATAGGCTTCATGGTCGGTAATAAGGAACTGGTCTCGGCGCTGGCGCGCATCAAGAGCTATCACGACTACGGCTCGTTCACGCCCATCCAGGTGGCCGCCATCGCCGCGCTGGAAGGTCCGCAGGATTGCGTGACAGAAATCCGCGAGAAATACCAGAAGCGGCGCGACGTTCTGGTCAAGGGCCTGCATGAGGCCGGCTGGATGGTCGAGTCGCCGAAGGCGTCAATGTACGTATGGGCGGAGATTCCCGGGCCCTACAAACCGATGGGTTCGCTGGAATTTGCCAAGAAGCTGCTGCGGGAGGCAAAAGTGGCGGTTTCGCCCGGCATCGGCTTCGGCGAGTATGGTGACGCCTATGTGCGCTTCGCCATGATAGAAAACGAGGCGCGCACCCGCCAGGCGCTGCGCGGTATCAAGGAAATGTTCCGGCGCGACGGCCTTCTGGCCGGCAGCACGGCATTGCGCGCGGCGGGATAATCCCGCAATTCATGTCCGGTCGGGCGCGTTGCGCCCGATTTTTATTGAGGTCCCTCAATGGCCAATACACTGCAGATCATGACACCAACAATCGTGCAGATCACCGATGCCAGGCATGAAGTCGTCGAACCAGCGTGGCTGGCTCGTGCGGAGGGGGTTCATCGCCAGTTGCGGCCCAAACTGCCTGCGGACTATGCCGCCAAGATGCGCAGGATTTTCAGCGAAGGCGGCGAGATGTGCGCGGCAATCGACGGCGAAGAGGTGACGGGTGTAGCGGTCTACCGCGCGTTCGAAAACACGCACGTCGGCCGGCGCTTTTATGTGGATGACCTCGTAACCGATGAGCACCGGCGCTCATCGGGGATCGGCAAGGCGCTGATCGCCTACCTGGAAAACGAGGCGCGCGGGCGTGGTTGCCCAGGCCTGGACCTGGAATCGGGCACGCATCGCACCCACGCGCACAAATTCTATTTCAGGGAGGATTTCCTGATCACCGCCTTTTCCTTCAGAAAAGAATTCAAATGAAACCCATACAGGTAGGTCTGCTGGGCATTGGTACCGTGGGTGGCGGTACCTTCGTGGTGCTGCGACGGAACCAGGAAGAAATCATGCGCCGTGCCGGCCGCGGGATCCAGATCAGGATGATCGCGGACAAGGATCTGGCCCGCGCCAGGCATATAGCCGGCGACGCTGTCGAACTGACCGACGATGCGTGGAAAGTGGTCGGCAATCCGGATATCGACATCGTCGTCGAACTGATAGGCGGCACGAAGATCGCGAAGGACCTGATACTCGCCGCAATCGAAAACGGCAAGCATGTGGTCACGGCCAACAAGGCTCTGCTGGCCACCCACGGCAACGAGATCTTTAGCGCGGCCCAGAAGAAGGGCGTGATGGTCGCTTTCGAGGCCGCGGTCGCGGGCGGGGTGCCCATCATCAAGGCATTGCGTGAAGGCCTCACCGCCAACCGCATCGAATGGATCGCCGGAATCATCAACGGCACTTCGAACTTCATCCTCTCGGAAATGCGCGACAAGGGCGCGGCCTTCAACGATGTGCTGAAAGAGGCGCAGAAGCTCGGCTACGCCGAGGCCGATCCGACCTTCGACATCGAGGGTGTGGATGCCGCGCACAAGCTCACTATAATGGCGGCGATCGCTTTCGGCATCCCCATGCAGTTCGACAAGGCCTACACCGAAGGCATCTCCAAGCTCACGCGCGAGGACATTCGTTATGCCGAAGAGCTCGGATACCGGATCAAGCTGCTTGGCATTACGCGGCGCACGGCTGCAGGCATCGAACTGCGGGTGCATCCGACACTGATTCCGACGCGCAGGCTGATTGCCAATGTCGAAGGCGTGATGAACGCTATTCTCGTAAAGGGCGATGCCGTCGGACCGACGTTGTACTACGGCGCGGGAGCGGGCGCCGAGCCAACGGCTTCGGCAGTGGTCGCGGACCTGGTGGACGTCACACGCATGCATACGGCGGACCCCGAGCACCGGGTGCCGCATCTGGCGTTTCAGCCGGACCGCATGTCCGATACCCCTATCCTGTCGATGGAGGAAGTGGAAACGTCCTACTATCTGCGGCTGCGGGTGCTGGATCGCCCGGGCGTGCTGGCCGACATCACGCGGATTCTCGCCGACCTGTCGATTTCCATCGACGCAATGGTGCAGAAGGAACCCAGCGAGGGCGAGGAGCAGGTGGACATCATCATGCTCACGCACCTGACGCAGGAAAAGAACATCAATGAAGCAATCAGGCGCATCGAATCCCTCCCGGTGATTTCCGGCAAGGTCACGCGCATCCGTCTCGAAGCACTTGGAAAAAACTAAAAAAATGAGCTATCACTACACGGGCCTCATCAATCGCTACCGCGACCGTCTGCCCATTGGTCCGGATACTCCCGTCATTACGCTCAACGAGGGCAACACGCCGCTGATCGAACTCAGGAACCTGCCCGGTAAAATCCGGCGCAAGGTGCGCATCCTGTGCAAGTTCGAGGGCCTCAATCCCACCGGATCGTTCAAGGATCGGGGGATGACCATGGCGGTGACAAAGGCCGTCGAAGCGGGCGCCCGGGCCATCATTTGCGCATCGACCGGCAACACGTCTGCCGCGGCGGCAGCCTACGCGGCGCGCGCGGGAATTTCCTGTTTCGTGCTGATTCCGGAAGGCAAGATCGCGCTCGGCAAGCTTTCGCAGGCGATGATGCATGGATCAACCGTGATCCAGATCCGCGGCAATTTCGACGACGGCATGCGTCTGGTGCAGGAAGTCGCCCAAACCGTGCCGGTGAATATCGTCAATTCCATCAATCCGTATCGCCTGCAGGGACAGAAGACCCTGGCGTTCGAAGTCATCGAGGCGCTGGGCGACGTGCCGGATTACCACGCGCTGCCGGTGGGCAACGCCGGCAATGTGTCCGCACATTGGATCGGCTACAGCGAAGCGGCGGGTATGAAAACCGAAAGCATGAACGGCAGCTTCCAGTACCGCACCGGGGGCCTTTCCACCAGGCGGCCGATCATGCTCGGCTATCAGGCATCGGGCGCCGCCCCTTTTCTGCGCGGGAAGATGGTTGATCAGCCGGAAACCGTGGCGACGGCGATCCGCATCGGGCATCCGGTTTCATGGAAACTGGCCTGGGCCGCGAAGAATGAATCCGGCGGCTGGTTCAACGAATGCAGCGACGAGGAAATCCTCAGGGCCCAGAAGCTGCTCGCGGATACCGAAGGGATCTTCTGCGAGCCGGCGTCCGCGGCGTCGATTGCCGGTATTCTGAAGGATCTTGAACTTGGCGTGATCGGCGAGGGCGTCACCATCGTCTGCACGCTCACGGGGCACGGGCTCAAGGATCCGGACATCGCGATTTCCCAGAGCAGCAAACCCTTCCTCGTGGATGCGACCCGCGCCGCCATCGAGCAGGTAATCACCGCCAACCTGCCAAAATAGTCGGCGGGGCCGTCAGTTTTCCAGAAAGCGCATCGACAAGTCGACGGCCTGGATGTCCTTGGTCAGCGAGCCGATCGAGATGCGGTCGACGCCGGATTCCGCAATGTCCCTGACGGATTCGAGGTTGACCCCGCCCGAGGCTTCTAGCGCGGCGCGGCCGGCGGTGATCCGCACGGCTTCCTTCAGGCCCCGGACGTCGAGATTGTCCAGCAGGATGAGGCGGGCGCCGGCCGCCAGCGCCTGCTGCAGCTGGTCGAGCGTTTCCACCTCGATCTGGACGGGCATGCCTCCTGCAACTTCTGCTGCGCGCGACATGGCCGGGGCAATGCCGCCTGCCGCGGCGATGTGGTTTTCCTTGATGAGCACACCGTCGTACAGGCCCATCCTGTGATTGGTCCCGCCGCCGCACCGCACGGCGTACTTGAGGGCCTGGCGCAGGCCGGGCAGCGTTTTCCGGGTGTCGAGTATGGCGGCCCGGGTACCCACCACGGCATCTGCAAACTTCCTGGTCTTGGTCGCAACGGCCGACAACGTCTGCAGGAAGTTCAGCGCAGTTCGTTCCCCGGTAAGCAGGCTGCGGGCGCTGCCCTCGAGTTCGCACAGGACCTGGTCCGCATGAACGCGTTCGCCGTCTGCAGCCTTCCATGCAACCTTGACGCCGGGATCTATCTGGCGGAAGACTTCCTCGAACCATGCCGTGCCGCAGAGGACGGCCGCTTCCCGGCTGATCACGCGCGCGCGGGCCCGGCCCGATTCGGGAACGAGGTGCGCCGTCAGGTCACCGCCGGCGACGTCCTCGGCCAGCGCGATCTTCACGTTGTTGCTGATTTCAAATGCCAGATCCACCGGAATTCCCCTAAACTGTGCGCTCATTCTAGCTCGGGGAGGCATTGATGTCGGGCGTGATGGGCGTGCTGTCCTACGGCATCGGAACCCTCTTCGGATTCCTGCTGGTTGGCATCGTTGTATTCTGGTTCGTCCAGGACGTCACCCAGAAGAAACATACGGTCCTGCGGAATTTCCCGGTGATCGGGAGGTTGCGCTATTTTTTTGAGCGCCAGGGCGAGTACTTCCGCCAGTATTTTTTCGCCGGCGACCGCGACGAGATGCCGTTCAACCGCGCGACCCGGGGCTGGGTTTACCGGCTGGCGAAGAACGAGGGCGGCATCATCGGCTTTGGTTCGACCAATGATTTGCGTGAACCCGGCTCCATCATTTTCGTCAATGCGCCATTTCCCGTCCTCGAGGAAGACCGCTCGCCGACGCCTCCACTGATCATCGGCGACGGATATTGCAAGCTGCCTTTCACCGCCCGGTCGGTGGTCAACATCAGCGGCATGAGTTTTGGCGCCATTTCCCAGCCTGCAGTGCGGTCCCTGTCACGCGGTGCCGCGCTTGCCGGCTGCTGGCTTGACACCGGTGAAGGTGGCCTGGCGCCCTATCACCTCGATGCTGAATGCGATGTGATCATGCAGATCGGCACAGCAAACTACGGCATCCGCAATCGGGACGGCGGTTTCTCGGCAGAACGCGCGCGCGAGTTGGGCATGCGCGTCAAGGCTTTCGAGATAAAGCTCTCGCAGGGCGCAAAGCCGGGCAAGGGAGGCGTCCTGCCGGGTTCGAAAGTCACGCCGGAAATTGCGGCGATTCGCGGCATCCCGGTCGGAGAGGATTCGATCAGTCCCAACAGGCACCATGACATTGCCAACATTGATCAGTTGTTGGACAAGGTAATGCAGATCCGCGATCTCACGGGCCGGCCGGTCGGCGTGAAGACCGCGATTGGTGGCTGGCAGTTCATGAACGATCTGTGCGATGCCGTCCTGCGGCGCGGGCTGGAGGCTGCGCCGGATTTCCTCGTCATCGATGGAGGCGAGGGCGGAAGTGGGGCATCGCCGCAGGCCCTTGCCGACCATATGGGTTTGCCGATCGCGGAAGGCTTGCCGAGGGTCGTGGATGCGTTACTCGAGGCCGGCCTGAAGCAACGCATCCGCGTGGTGGCGGCCGGTAAGCTCGTCACTTCGGCGAAGGCGGCCTGGGCTTTGTGCGTCGGAGCCGATTTCGTCAATACTGCGCGAGGATTCATGTTCGCGCTCGGTTGCATCCAGGCCCTGCGCTGTCACACCAATACCTGTCCGACCGGCATCACCACGCATAACAAACGCCTGCAACGCGGCCTGGTCGTGGAAGAGAAATACCAGAGAGTTGCGAATTACGCGCTGAACATGAACCGGGAGATCGACATGATCGCCCACTCCTGTGGCTGCCGGAACGCGCGCGAACTGCGCAGGGAGCATGTGCGCATCGTTGCGTCCGCGAACCAGAGCATTGCGTTCAACATGCTCTATCCGTACCCCAGTGCAAGGCTGGATGCCAGGCATCCAGCGACATCCCCGGCTTGACCACAAAGCCGGTGCGCTGTGGCCCGGAAGGCGGCACTGGCGCGACATACCTCCGGTCAGTGTCCTCCGCCCCGCAGATTCGCCGGAACTGCTTCAGCCATGCGTGCCGGCATCGGCAAGTTGAGATTCTTCATGATCTCGATGAACTGCGCGCGGCTCACGCCGGCCAGACGCGGATTCGTGTTCCGCTCTTCGGCAATGGTGCTGACGTGGCGTCCGTTGTAATCGTGCCCCGGGTAGACCAGCGTGTCGTCGGGTAGCGTGAACAGCCGCTTGGTGATGCTGTCGTAGAGCGATGCGGCGTCCCCCTGCTGAAAGTCGGTGCGGCCGCAGCCGCCTATCAACAGCGTATCCCCGCTGAGTAACCTGTCCTGCCACAGGAAGCTGCTGCTGCCCGGCGTGTGCCCCGGCGTGGCGATTGCCCGCAGCGATTCTCCGCCGAATTCCAGGTGGTATTCATGGTCGAACATGAGGTCGAACCCCGTCGCCCCGCAATGCTGGCTGACGGCTGTTCGCGCGCCGGTCGCCCGTTTCAATGCCAGGGCACCGGTGACATGATCGGCATGCACGTGGGTTTCGACTATCCATGCGAGTCGAAGTCCAAGTTCCCGGACCAACGCGATATCGCGGCCGGCTTGTTCCCGTACCGGGTCCAGGATGACGGCATTGCCGCCAGCGGCGTCTCCCAGCAGATAGGTGTAGGTCGAGGAGGCAGGATCGAAGAGCTGACGGAAAATCATTGGCTCGCCTCCATCGGCTGCTTGATGGTCACCGCGCCCCGGATCTGGCCCAGCACGTAGCCGAAGGCCCGATCGTGCGGATATTCCAGGGCAAGCTTTGCCTTGACCTGGGGAGCCACGGCTTCATCGCCGCCGTGGCAACTCAGGCACAACGGCTGGACCGGCAATGCCTTCATGTAGCGGAAGTAGCGTCCCTGGGGTTCTTCCACTATTTCGGCGTGTTCGAGGAATTCCGCTTTTTCCCCGGAGGCTGCGCGCCGGTCGAAGTCCGCCAGAACCTGCTGTTCCCATGTGTCCGGCTGGCCGAGCAAAGGATTGCGGACTTTCAGGCTGACCCTGGCAACCCGTGAGCCGCTGGACCGGGAAAGCTCTCCTGCGAGGCCGGGTGCGATATCCCGGCACACGGATACCGTCTTCTCGGGGCCTCCCCTGGCCATTTCCTGCTTCAGGGCACCGCCGAGTTTCTGAATCAATTGAGACGCAATGGCCCGGGCGTCCGCCGTCTGGTCTGCATGGACGGTGGTAGCGGTTACGGCTAGCGAGACGAGGATGGCGATACGCACGAATTGCATGGAAGGCGACCTGGATCAAATTGCCGGGTTGGAAATGTGGCTCAATCTGCCAGTTTTCCCGGTTCTGGGCAACGCCTCACGGCGGATCCCGTGCGCTTGAAAGGCGCGGACGGCGTTGAAATCAGAGATCCGCCGCCCAATGTAGCCGGTAACCAACCGAATCAAGGGCTTTCCATGCGTTTCGAAAAATTTACCACGCGCTTCCAGCAAGCCTTCGCGGACGCGCAAAGCGCGGCCGTGGGCAACGACAACCCGTATATCGAGCCGCCACATCTTCTCTTGGCCTTGCTCAATCAGGACGACGGCGCCACCCAATCGCTGCTGGCCCGCGCCGGCGCGAACATCGGACCGCTCAAGGAGGCCCTGCGATCGTCCATCGGCCGCCTGCCCAAGGTAGAAGGTCACGGAGGGGAGGTCAACGTCTCGCGCGAACTGGCGAACCTCCTGAACGTTACAGACAAGGAAGCGCAGAAACGCGGGGACCAGTTCATTGCCTCCGAATTGTTGCTGCTGGCCCTGACCGAAGACAAGGGGGAAACGGGCAAGCTGCTGAAAACCCACGGCGTGAGCCGCAAGGCGCTGGAACAGGCCATCGACGCCGTACGGGGCGGGCAGGGTGTGCAAAACCAGGAAGCGGAGGGACAGCGTGAGTCGTTAAAGAAGTACACCATGGACCTGACCGAACGCGCCCGTATTGGCAAGCTCGATCCGGTCATTGGCAGGGACGACGAAATCCGCCGGGTCATCCAGATACTCCAGCGCCGCACCAAGAACAATCCGGTGCTGATCGGCGAGCCGGGGGTGGGCAAGACGGCCATCGTCGAAGGCCTCGCCCAGCGCATCATCAATGAAGAAGTACCGGAGACCCTCAAGGGCAAGCGCGTCCTCAGCCTGGACATGGCTGCGCTGCTCGCAGGGGCCAAGTACCGCGGTGAATTCGAGGAGCGCCTGAAGTCGGTGCTGAAAGAACTGGCCCAGGAAGAGGGGCGCACGATCGTCTTCATCGACGAATTGCATACCATGGTCGGCGCCGGCAAGGCCGAAGGCGCCATGGATGCCGGCAACATGCTTAAGCCCGCGCTCGCGCGGGGAGAACTGCATTGCGTCGGCGCGACCACGCTGGATGAATACCGCAAGTACATCGAGAAGGATGCCGCGCTGGAGCGCCGCTTCCAGAAGGTGCTAGTCGACGAGCCGTCGGTGGAAAGCACCATCGCCATCCTGCGCGGCTTGCAGGAGAAATACGAAGTCCACCACGGCGTGGAGATCACCGACCCGGCCATCGTCGCCGCGGCCGAATTGTCGCATCGCTATATCACCGACCGGTTCCTGCCCGACAAGGCCATCGACCTGATCGACGAGGCCGCGGCGCGGATCAAGATGGAGATCGACTCGAAACCGGAGCAGATGGACAAGCTCGAGCGCCGGCTGATCCAGTTGAAGATCGAGCGTGAAGCCGTCAAGAAGGAAAAGGATGAAGGCTCGCGCAAGAGGCTCGCGCTGATCGAAGAAGAAATCAAGCGCCTGGAGAAGGAATACTCGGATCTGGAAGAAATCTGGAAAGCCGAGAAGGCGCAGGTCCAGGGCGCGCAGCACATCAAAGAAGAACTTGAGAAAGTCAGGCTGGAAATGGAGGCCGCCAAGCGCAAGGGCGACTGGCAAAAGGTTTCCGAACTCCAGTACGGCCGGATTCCCCAACTGGACGCCCAGCTAAAGAAGGCGGAGTCCAGCACCGGGCAGCCGCAGCACAAGCTGTTGCGCACGCAGGTCGGGGCGGAGGAAATCGCCGAGGTCGTGTCGCGCGCAACCGGCATACCCGTGTCGAAAATGATGCAGGGCGAGCGGGACAAGCTCTTGCTGATGGAACAGAAGCTGCACGAACGCGTAGTCGGCCAGGACGAGGCCGTACGCATGGTTTCGGATGCGATCCGGCGTTCGCGCGCGGGCCTGGCGGATCCGAACAGGCCTTATGGTTCGTTCCTGTTCCTGGGGCCCACCGGTGTTGGTAAGACCGAGCTTTGCAAAGCGCTTGCCTCCTTCCTGTTCGATTCGGAGGATCACCTGATCCGCATCGACATGAGCGAGTTCATGGAGAAACATTCCGTGGCCCGGCTCATCGGCGCGCCGCCCGGTTACGTGGGTTACGAAGAGGGCGGCTATCTCACTGAAGCGGTGCGCCGCAAACCTTACTCGGTGATCCTGCTGGACGAAGTCGAGAAGGCGCACCCGGATGTGTTCAACGTGCTGCTGCAAGTGCTGGATGACGGCCGCATGACCGACGGACAGGGACGCACGGTCAATTTCAAGAATACCGTGATCGTGATGACGTCGAACCTCGGCAGCCAGATGATCCAGCAGATGGCCGGAGACGACTATCAGGTGATCAAACTGGCGGTGATGGGCGAGGTCAAGGCTTACTTCCGCCCGGAGTTCATCAACCGCATCGACGAGCTCGTCGTGTTCCATGCGCTCGACGAGAGGCATATCAAGTCGATTGCGAAGATCCAGCTCGGTTACCTGGAGAAACGCATGGCCGCGATGGACATGAAGATCGAGGTTAGCGATGCGGTGCTGGGCGAACTCGCCTCGGTCGGTTTCGATCCGGCTTTCGGCGCGCGGCCATTGAAGCGAGCCATCCAGCAGGCCATCGAGAATCCGCTGGCCAAGGAAATTCTCGAAGGCCGCTTCGGACCGAAGGATGTCGTCGTCGTCGAGCGCGAGGGCGGCAAGATCCGCTTCGGCAAGAAGTAGCGCATCCGGGGCAGATGCGGTCGACGGAATTCCGGCTGGATCGTGCGTTCGTTTTGACCGATAATTCCTGCCCTGAATCGATTGCCGGTTCAGGGCAGGAATGACCGGCAGTCGGCTGATGATTCAGCCCCGATACGGGCGCCGAACGGCAACCAGCACGGAACAATATGACTGTCGAAACTTCTGCCGAGCCGCTTGCGATGGTCCATGGCGAACCCGTGCTCGAGATGCCGGGCGATCTTTATATTCCGCCAGACGCCCTGCGCGTATTCCTCGATACTTTCGAGGGGCCGCTCGACCTGCTTCTGTACCTGATTCGCAGGCGCAATCTCGAAGTCCTGGATATTCCCATGGCTGATCTCACGCGCCAGTACATGGAATACGTAGATGTGATGCGGTCGCATCAGCTCGAACTGGCGGCTGAATACCTGCTAATGGCGGCGCTGCTGATCGAGATCAAGTCGCGCATGCTATTACCCAGGCATGTGCTGATTGAAGCCGGGGAAGAGGATCCCCGCGCGGAACTGGTCCGGCGCCTGTTGGAGTACGAGCAGATCAAGCTGGGGGCTCGGCGGATCAATGAGTTACCGCAAGCCGGCAGGGATTTCGCGCTGGTGCAAGTGTGGCTGGACACGGAAGTCGAACAACGCTTGCCCGATGTGAATCCGGAAGATTTGCGCACTGCCTGGCTCGGCCTGCTCGCCAGGGCAAGTGTGACCCGGCATCACCGGATTACGCGCGAACAACTGTCGGTGCGCGAGCACATGAGCCGGATCCTGCGCAGCCTGCAGCATCTGCGCTTCGTGCGTTTCGAAGACCTGTTTGAAACCGGAGTCAGTGCGCCGGTCCTGGTCGTGACCTTCCTGGCCGTCCTGGAACTGGCACGCGAGAGCCTTATAAACGTTACCCAGCAAGGCGCGTATTCACCCATTTACATCAAGTTAAATCATGGACTTGCCGCTGTCTGATCCACACCAGGTCAAGCGCGTGCTGGAGGCGGCGCTGCTCAGCAGCAGCGAACCCCTGCCCGTCGCCGACCTTAGAAAGCTTTTTGACGAAGAAATCAGTGCCGAGGTGCTGCGCAGGCTGCTGGAGGAATTGCGCGCCGATTGGGCAGAGAGCGGTGTCGAACTCGCGAATGTCGCATCGGGATGGCGCTTTCAGGTTCGTCCTCAGTATCAAAGATTTCTCGACCGGCTCAATCCTGAAAAGCCGCCGAAGTATTCGCGCGCCGTGCTCGAAACCCTGGCGATCATCGCTTACCGGCAACCGGTGACGCGGGGTGACATCGAGAACATCCGCGGCGTTACCGTTTCCGCCGGAATACTGAAGGCGCTCGAGGCGCGAGGTTGGATCGATGAAGTGGGGCATCGCGAGGTGCCCGGCCGGCCGGCGCTGTATTCGACGACCCGCTCTTTCCTGAATGACCTGGGTCTGCGGTCCCTTGATGAACTGCCGACGCTCGAGGAACTGGGTTCGCTGGTGGAAATGGAGCCGGTGGCGGTTCAAGCCGAGCAACTCGATAGTCATGCCACTGCGGCGGCCGGATCGGATGAACCGCAGGAGCGCCAGGCCGATCCGGTCTAGGAAGTAACGGCATCCGGCGGCCGCCAAAGCCGGGCAGCGTGGCTAACACCTGGAGAAGAACATGCGGGCCATTCTCGTTGCGAACCCCAAAGGCGGCGCTGGGAAGACGACGCTTGCGACCAATCTCGCCGGGGCACTGGCGGCGGGTGGCAAGAAAGTATCCCTGTGGGATCTGGACCGCCAGCAATCCTCCATGAACTGGCTGGCAATGCGGCCGGCAAACCGGCCGGTGATCCAGCGCCTCGACGGCCGCGAATCAGAAGATCCAAAGATGCCGCGCGGTTCGAACTGGCTGGTTCTCGATTCTGCCGCCGGCCTGCATGGAAAGAATCTTGCCCATGCCCTGAAGATTGCCCACAAGGTGGTAATCCCGGTGCAGCCTTCGGTGTTCGACATGGCGGCCACAAGCGCGTTTCTGCAGACCCTGACGGAGGAAAAGTCAGTTCGCAAGAACAAGACCTTCATCGGCATCGTGGGAATGAGGGTTGATCCCCGCACCAAGGCCGCGGCGACGCTCGAGGCGTTCCTGGCGCAGTTCAATCTCCCGGTCCTGACCTACCTGCGCGATACCCAAGTGTACGTCAATGCCGCGTTCAACGGCCTGAGTATCTTTGATTTGCCTGAATATCTTGGCGGACGCGACATCGAGCAGTGGCAGCCATTGCTGGACTGGATCGACGCAGAATAGTGGCCGGTCGGAGGGGTTCGGCCGGTTCCTTGGTTGACGCTCGCTCTGCCGGGCGGCTATAATTCCGCTTCTCGAAACCTGATTCGTCGGGTTTCGATCCGGTCGCGGGGTGGAGCAGTCTGGCAGCTCGTCGGGCTCATAACCCGAAGGTCGTAGGTTCAAATCCTGCCCCCGCAACCAATACCTGTTCTTTAAAAATTCAAACAGCCGATGCGTGTGGGTGCTTCGTATTTGGGGCGCTTGATGCGAGGGGGTCATGGGTTATCGCCCGGTTTGGGGTCTGTGAAAGGATTCCAGGCGCCGTCTCGCAT